>ENA-OVGQ01003461-OVGQ01003461.1-human-gut-metagenome-genome-assembly--contig:-NODE-3461-length-12293-cov-36.648472_pt1 | contig 12293 bp, 10 predicted proteins | sample MGYA00237774_ERZ505427 | MGnify/ENA primary metagenome ERZ505427 (study PRJEB26158, sample SAMN06016404) | human gut metagenome | biome: human gut; feature: ankylosing spondylitis patient; material... | reverse complement strand
ACGGCAACTTCGAGAAGGCAATCGAGATCCTGCGTGAGCGTGGTCTGGCTACCGCTGCCAAGAAGGCAAGCCGTACCGCTGCCGAGGGCATGGTCTACGCTGACTACTGCCCCCAGTGCAAGGTGGGTGTTGTCATCGAGGTCAACGCTGAGACCGACTTCGTTGCCAAGAACGACAAGTTCGTTGCTTTCGTCAAGGAGGCTACTCAGGTCATCATGAAGCAGAACCCTGCTGATGTTGAGGCTCTGATGGCTTGCAAGACCGAGAACGGCGAGACCGTGGACGAGGCTCTGAAGAACCTGATCCTGGTCATCAAGGAGAACATCAAGGTTCGCCGTTTCGTCCGTTACGAGGGTGTTTGCTCTGCATACGTCCACGGCGGCGGCACCCACGGTATTCTGGTCAACTTCGAGACCACCAACGGCATCGAGGCTAAGGACGAGTTCGCTGCTTACGGCAAGGACATCGCCATGCAGGTCGCAGCTGCTAACCCCGGCTATGTCGATGAGGCTTCTGTCCCCGCTGAGGTCGTGGCCAAGGAGAAGGAGATCATGCTGGCTCAGATGGCTGGCGATCCCAAGACCGCGAACAAGCCCGATGCTGTGAAGCAGAAGATGATCGAGGGCAAGATCAAGAAGTTCTTCAAGGAGAACTGCCTGGTCGATCAGGAGTTCGTCAAGGACGGCGACCTGACCGTTGCTCAGTACACCGCTAAGGTCGCTAAGGATCTGGGCGGCGACATCAAGATCGTCAAGTTCACCCGCTTCCAGAAGGGCGAAGGCCTGGAGAAGCGTGCTGACGACTTCGCTGCTGAAGTTGCAAGCATGGTGAAGTAATTTAACTTCCAAAGTTGAATTGGGAGCTGCAGTACCCGTAACAGGGCACTGCGGCTCCTTTTTGTTTGTGTTTGGCGGGCGGATGTGCTATCATAGAGAAAACGGAAAGAAGGGAGGACGAAAAGCAATGCGCAGTGTAAACAAAACGTCTCTCCGAATGGAGAGCATGATCGGATAAGGAGAATCCCTTATGAAAAAACAAATCATGACCATCGCCGGCATCCCGGCCATCCTGTACGGCAGCCGGAGCCGGAATGTTTACCTCTATCTCCATGGTAAGAACGGCTGCAAGGAAGAAGCAGAACATTTTGCCGCTACAGCCTGTGAAGCGGGCTGGCAGGTGCTGGCTATCGACCTGCCCGAGCATGGCGCACGGAAAAACAGCCCTGAGCGGCTTCTGCCGTGGGTGGCTGTGCCGGAGATAGAAGCCGTATACGCCCGCATGAAGCCGGTGTGGGCGCATATCCGGCTGTATGGCGTGAGCATCGGCGCGTGGCTTGTCATGCAGGCGCTGCAGGGAGACGCGCCGGAACAGGCCCTGTTCGTGTCCCCGGTGGTGGATATGGAAACCCTCATCCTGAGCATGATGCAGGGTGCCCATGTGACCGAAGAACAGCTGCAGCGGGCAGGGGAGATCCCCACGGATCTTGGTGAGACCCTCTCATGGCCGTATCTGTGCTGGGTGCGGGAACATCCGCTGCACTGGCATGGCCGCACGCAGGTGCTCTACGGAGATCAGGATGCCCTGACCAGCCGCACCATGATCGAGCGCTTCCGTCAGGAAAGCGGGGCGCATCTGACCATCATGGAAGGCGGGGAACACTGGTTCCACACCCCAGTGCAGATGGCGGTCCTTCAAACGTGGGAAGAAGCAAACCTTTGATTCTTGTGCTTTGCAACTGGGCAGAGGATTTAGAATGGCCTCCGCTTCGCTCTGGCCATTTCCAGCGGAAGTATTATTTTTATATTTGCAAACCAGCAAAGCCTGCGGGCTTTGCTGGTTTGCTTTTTCACAGGAAAGGTCGTGACCGTACACTGCATTTTTTGTGGTGACTATGCATTTTATCTTTGGGACTCTTTCTGTGAAAAAATGGTTTGGAAACGACCGCAGTCGTTTCCAAACCACAATATCAAATAAATTTTCCTCTGCTTATGGCCAGAGCGCACGCGGAGGCCATTTCAAATCATAGAAGCTTACAGCAACAAAAACTGCCGCTGACGGTTTTTATGCCGTCAGCGGCAGTTTGCATTTACAGATTCAGTTCAGCAGGATCTGAAACTCAGACCTTTGCTTCGCTGTTGTGCTCAGCGTTTTTATAGGCCTTGAAGGAGTGGAACACGATGTTCAGGCCCAGAACGATCAGCAGCACGGCCAGGATCAGCTGCAGGCCGTTTGCAATGAACACAGCACCCCAGGTGGTCTCGCCAGCGGGGATGGTGACAGCAGCGGCATTGCTGATGGCCTTGACCATGGCGATCAGGCGCTGCACCAGAGCGGTGAAGGTGACGCACAGCATGATGACCAGCGGAGGGAAGATCATCTTGTTGCTGCGGCCGGTGACCTTCAGGAACACGCACAGGGTGGCCAGAACCAGAGCGCTCAGCAGCTGGTTTGCAGAACCGAACAGGGGCCAGATGTTGGCGTAGCCGATCTTGGTCAGCAGGAAGCCGAAAGCCAGAGTCAGGAAGGTGGAGAAGTACACGTTGCACAGCAGCTTGCGCCAGCCCTCAGCATGCTCCATGTCATCCACGCTGAACAGCTCCTGAAAGCTCATGCGGCCGATACGGGCTACAGCATCCAGACTGGTCAGGGCCAGTGCGGAAACGCACATGGTCATAAACACAGAGGCAAAGTGCTGGTCCAGGCCGAAGCCCACGAAGAAGCTGGCAACGCCGCGGCTGAAGACCTGGAACGGAGTGCCGTCTGCGGGGGTGCCGTCTGCAGCAGCAGAAGCACCGGCCACACACAGGGCGATGACAGCCAGCAGGCTTTCCAGTACCATGGCACCGTAGCCGACCTTCAGCATATCCTTCTCATTGGTAACGGTCTTGGAGGAAGTGCCGGAAGACACTAGACTGTGGAAACCGGAAACAGCGCCGCAGGCAACGGTAACGAACAGGATGGGGAACATGGTGCCCAGCTTGGCGTTGGTAAAGCCGGTGAACACCGGCAGGTTCATGACGGGATGGTTGACGATCAGGCCCAGAACAGCGCCCACGATCATGGCCACGAACATAAAGGTGGTCATGTGGTCACGGGGCTGCTTCAGCAGCCACATGGGCAGGACAGCGGCAAAGAAGATGTACACAAAGGTGATGTAGCTCCATGCAGCCTTGCCCAGAATGATGGGGAAGTTTGCACCCACCACAAAAGACAGCACGATGAATACGATGCTGATCACATTCTCTTTCCAGCCGGTGAAGTGCAGGTTCTTCTGCAGCAGGCCAAAGACCACGGCGAACACCATGAACATGATGGAAACCATGCCGGCAGCACCGTTGGTCTGGGCAGCCTCCACCAGAGCACCGTCAGCACCGTAGGCATTGAAGGTGCCGGCCACCATGTCGGCAAAGGCGGCAATGACGATGCCGCAGAACAGCCAGCAGAACAGCAGGAACAGCTTGCGGCCGGTCTTGCCGATGTACTTTTCGATCAGCATGCCCATGCTCTTGCCGTCGTTCTTAACGGAAGCATACAGAGCGCCGAAGTCGGTGACAGCACCGAAGAAGATGCCGCCCAGCAGCACCCACAGCAGCACCGGCAGCCAGCCGAAAGCAGCGGCCTGGATCGCACCGGTAACAGGGCCTGCACCGGCAATGGAGCTGAACTGGTGTGCAAACACGGTCCAGCCGTCGGTGGGAACGTAGTCCCGGCCGTCCTCATGGACAACTGCCGGGGTCTTGGCAGAGGGGTCGATGCCCCACTTGTTTGCCAGCCAGCGGCCGTAAAGCATATAAGCGCCAAACAGACACACGGCTGCGATCAATACGATGACCAGCGTATTCATTGTTTTTACCTCTTTCCTTTTTTGGCATCCGGCAAATGTCAGCGGCATGGGGCGGCAGGGTGTAAAAAAGGCCCCGTCTTCCTGCGTTCGTTCCATTTGGGACGAACCATCGAAGACGAAGGCCTTCACATACACTGCACATCGTGTATGGAATACTCCGCGATACCACTTCGTTTGCTGCACAGGGCAGCCACTCCCAGCGTACATACATACGCAGCCCCGTAACGTGGGCAAAACGGCCATGCATTACTGGAAGGCGGGGTCAGCGCCTTTGTTCACACAGGCTGCTCGCAGGGGAGAACGCTTTGCTCCTGACTGCTGCCCTTGCATCAGATGGGCGGCTCTCTGGGAGAGGGTGCTGCAAAGAATCATGTCCTGTTCATCGCATTTGCCGAATGATTGTCCGTATTTTAGTGCGGAATTCACAAATTGTCAATATCTTTGGAACAAGTTCGGAGGATACACTAATTCAGAAAAGCGTTCTGCAATAATTTTTAGGTGATTTTTGTTCATGCGTGAAACGAAGAAAACTATACACACAAACGGATGAAAAGAGTTCACGCCAAGGGCTTGACTTTCACACTTTGATGTGCTAAAGTGATGATGCAGGAAAGAACCGGAACATTTCCGAAACATTTAAAAGAGGGAACGCTCCCAAAACCGGACAGTCCGCTGCGGCGGCAAGGAGAACATTCATGGCAGATAAAAATTCCAGAAGAAACCAGACCACCGATGCACTGTTTGATGCCATCCTCAGTCTGGAAACGCGGGAGGAGTGCTACAACTTCTTTGAAGACCTGTGCACTGTAAAGGAGATCTCGGATATGGCGCAGCGGCTGGAAGCGGCAAAGATGCTGCTGGACGGCAGAACCTACGATCAGATCGTGAAGGCAGTGGAGATCAGCACGGCCACCATCAGCCGCATCAACCGCTGCATCCAGTACGGCTCCGGCGGCTACCGCGAGACCATTGAAAAGGTGCGCGGCACCCAGAACCCTAAAAAGCAGGAGTAACACCGGCGTACCCGGCAGACATAGAATGGGGCGTACACCGCCCCTGACCGGATGAACGAAAGGAAGGTTTTATCATGTCTGCTGAGAACTGTATCGATACCACCCGCTGCCCCTGCCCCTGCCTGCCCAAGGTGACGCTGGAGCAGGCGGTCGTTGACCTTGTGGAGAGCATCGCTCTGCAGGAAAATGCCCTGAGCCACATCCTGTGCGCCGAAAGCCGGAAGATGGATGCCGCCATGAAACTGGACGGTCTGGACCTGTGCAAGCTGCTGGAAGTGAACGATTCGGCCACCAACATGGTGCACGCCGTGGCAAACCTGGAGCTGGTGCTCAAGGATAAGCTGGAGTTCGTCTCCAACAACCTGTACTATCCGCCTGCGGATGCCGCAGCGAAGTAAGAAGATGCTGAAAGGCCTGTCCGGATGCCGGGCGGGCCTTTTCTCTGCTTGAATGCATAATTTTTGTAAAAACCATTTGTTGGAATTGCTGATAACGGGATTCTGTGCTATACTATACAATGTATCACCATGAAAGTGAGGAAATTTACAAATTGCTGAACTACGATGCGATCCTGTTTGATGTGGACGGGACCCTGATCGATTCCGCTCCCGGTATCATAAATACATTAAAAGAAGTCTTTGCCAGGATGGGCGTGGACACCACAAATGTGAACCTGCGCCGCTACCTTGGCCCGCCGCTGCGCAAGAGCTTTGGTGAGCACTTTACCGACCCGGCCCTCATTGAAAAGGCCACCGACCTGTACCGCGACAGCTACGCCGTCAAGGGCAGCCACGAGTGCGCCGCCTACCCCGGTGCAGCAGAGATGCTGCAGCGCCTGAAGAACGCGGGCCTTGTGCTGTGCACCGCTACCTCCAAGCCCACGCAGGTCGTTACGCCCATTCTGGAAGAAAAGGGCCTTGCAGGCTATTTTGATTTTATCGGCGGCGCGTCCATGGACGAGAGCCGCGACACCAAGACCGACGTGGTGCGCCATGTGCTGGCCCAGCCCATGATGCAGGGCAGGCGGGTGCTGATGGTGGGCGACCGCAACGACGACATGCGCGGCGCTGCGGACTGCGGGCTGGATGCCGCCGGTGCGCTGTACGGCTACGGCAGCAGGGAAGAGCTGGAACCCTTCCACCCGGTGCTGCTGGCCGAAAGCTGCGCCAGCCTTGCAGACCAGATCCTGAACGGACAGGCATGACCGGAAGGCCCTGTGCCGGAAACGAAATGAATGGTGAGAGATATGAGAAATACACGACCGGAAAAGCAATCGCTTACTCCTATGCAGAAGCAGGCTGTGCTGGTGTGCAGTGTGTGCGCGCTGGCAGCCATTCTGACCATTGCCATTACCATGACGCTGCTCAAGCGCGGCAAGACCCCTGCAGCCCCGGGGGAACAGCCCTCCAGCGAGGTGCTGGTGCCGGGCGAAGAGGATATCTCGGATCACTACCAGATCAGCGAGACCTCTGCCGCCCTGCTGCCGGAGACCGCCGACGCGGGCGAGAGCTACCAGAAGGAAACGCTGTTCCTCGGCGATTCCAACACGGTGCGCCTGTACGCCAACGGTCTGATCAGCCTGCAGCAGTTCTGCGCCAAGGAGGGCATTGGCACCCATGCCGCCCTGAACGAGGGCATCGTTACCTTTAAAAAGGACAGCAGCACCTATACCATCGCGCAGGCCGTGGCCAAAATGAAGCCCCGCCGCGTGGTCATCATGCTGGGCACCAACGATACCGGCATGAGCGTGGACGAGTTTATCAAGAACTACACCGCGCTGGTGCAGGCCATTCAGGAAAGCTACCCCTACACCGACATCATCGTGAACACGGTGCCGCCAGTGCCTGCAAACCACGCAAACTACCCCCACATGGACCAGACCAAGATCGACGACTTCAACATGGCCCTGCTGTCCATGTGTGAGCAGATGGGCCTGAAGTTCCTCAACAGCGCCGAAGCGCTGAAGGATGCCAACGGCTATGGCCGCGAGGATTACTACCAGACCGGCGATATCCACCTGAAGCCCGTGGGCCTGAAGGCCATGCTGAGCTATCTGCGCACCCACGCTTACCAGACCGACGACCGCCGCCCGGACACCGCCAACATCCCCACCCGCGCCGAGTATACCCCGAACCCCAGCTCTGCGGTGGCAGCACCCAGCAGCTCGGAGGCTGCAGGCTCTTCCGAAGAGCAGGGTGTGCTGTATCAGGCCAGCTACCGGGTGGACAAGACCGGCGGCACCCTTTCCAGCGGCAGCGACAGCGGCAAGACATCCCTCTCCTATGAAGTGACCAGCGCCGCCCAGTCCATCAGCGTGACGGCTGTGCCGCAGGACGGCTATGTGTTCGTCAAGTGGAGCGACGGTGTGACCCAGAAGACCCGCACCGATACGAACTTCAAGCAGAACGTGGACGTGACCGCCGTGTTTGCAGCGGCTTCCGTGCATATCAGCAGCACCGGCAAGGCTGTGCTGGGCGATTCCTACACCTTTACCGCAAAGCTGAGCGGCAAGCACCTCACTGCCGACAGCATCCGCTGGTACGCCAACGGTGTGGAAGTGCCGCAGGCGGCGGGCAAGACCACCGTCAAGGTGGAGATCGACCCCTCCATGCTCGATGCGACCTTTAAGGTGTACGCAGTGGCAAGCTACAACGGCTGCACCGTTACCAGCAACGCCCTGAATGTGACGGTCAGCGGCGTAAGCTCCGGCAGCTCGTCTCACAGCTCCGGCAGCTCTGGCAGCACGTCGGGCAGCGGTTCTTCCGGCAGCACCAGTTCTTCCGGTGCATCGTCCGGCACCACCTCCGGGGCATCCTCCGGGGCTACATCCACCTCCGGCAGCTCGTCTCACAGTGCTTCCGGCAGCTCATCTCATAGCGCTTCCGGCAGTGAGAGCACGGCTTCCCCGGCAGGCTCGGCTTCTGCTTCCAACGGAACAGCCAGCTCTTCCCACAGCACCAGCTCGTCCCACGCGGACTCTGGTGAGAGCAGCTCGGCTTCCCATAGCAGCTCTGGCAGCGAGAGCAGCTCTGCAAGCTCTGGCAGCTCCCATGCGGCTTCGGAATCCAATGCCAGCAAGGAAGCCGCCAACGAGCAGTCCGCATCCACGGACTCCGCGTCCTGAGACTGTCACCCCGGCCTGCTGTGCCGCATAGGCTGGCAGGAAGGGAGGCGTTTGCATGTACTACGAGGAACCCCGCATCCCGGCGCTGCCCGGGGAAGAGAACGTGACCGACGGCAGCGTGGACGATTACGGCACCGACTGGGAGAACGTGGACAACGGCGCGCTGGAAGAGGAAATGGCAAAGTGTGCTGCCACCCCCTGTGATGTCAAAACCACCTGCCCGGACAACGACCCGGAGCAGACAGACGTACCACCGTACGAAATTGTAACAGAATGATGTGAAGCCAGCTCTGTTTACGGCAGGGCTGGCTTCTGCCTGTTGTTGAGCGCATGGCAGCTGAGGCCATGGCAGAAGGAAAAGAGGGAAGGTTTATGGCAAAATATTATTGCGTGCTGTTCGATGCAGACAACACCCTGCTGAACTTTGACGCAGCCGAAAGCAAGGCACTGGCCGAAACGCTGGTGAACTACGGCATTGAGCCGGATGCAGAAACGGTGCAGACCTACCGCACCATCAACTCGGAGCTGTGGCGGCAGCTGGAAAAAGGCCAGCTCAAGCGGGAAAAGCTCATGGCAGAGCGGTTCACCCGCTTTCTCAAGGCCATTGATGCCGCCGGTGACGGAGCCGAGATGAACCGCTTCTATCTGGAACAGCTCTCCACCCACCCGGACCTGATGGGGCCGGAAGTGCTGGATGTGCTGCGGGAGCTTTCCGAGGTGGCAACGCTGGCCGTTGTGACCAACGGCTTCCAGAAGGTGCAGACCCGCCGTCTGGCCGAGAGCGGTGTGCTGAACTTTATGGAGGACGTGTTCGTCTCCGAGAAGATGGACAGCGAAAAGCCCAACCGGAAGATCTTTGATGCGGCCCTGCGCGCCCTTGGCGTGGAGAACCGCGAGCATGTGCTGGTGGTGGGCGACGGCCTGAGCAGCGACATTCAGGGCGGCGTGAATGCGGGCCTTGACACCTGCTGGTATAACCCCAGCCACGCCGAGAACCCCGGCAAGGTGGTGCCCACCTATGAGATCGCAGACCTGAAAGAGCTGTACCCGCTGGTGATGGAGCAGGAAGAGCTGGCCAATGTGGGCCTGAAGAACCGCCGCCACCAGTGCTGAGCCAATAAGCGGATGGAGAACGGGATCATAAAACTATGCTGATACATTTGGAAAAACTAGGCAAGAGCTTTGGCGAGAAGATCGTGCTGCACGATGTGACCGCCAGTGTCGAGCGGGAGGATCGCATCGGCATCGTGGGCCAGAACGGCGCGGGCAAGACCACCCTGCTCAAGATTTTGACCGGCGAGTACCAGGACTACGAAGGTGAGTTCAGCGTGACCCACGGCGTGACGCTGGGCTATCTGGAACAGAACGCAAAGCTGGATGCCACGCTGGATCTCTACGGCGAGATGCGCTCCACCTTTGCCCCTGTGCTGGATGCCATGGCCCAGATGCAGGTGCTGGAACGCAAAATGGCCGCGCAGCCGGACGACACGGAGCTGCTGGCCCGGCACGACCAGCTGCAGAACATCGTGGATGCCGCCGACGGCTACAACATGGATGTGAACATCAAAAAGGTGCTGTCCGGCATGGGCTTTGCGCAGGATACATGGCAGAAGAACATTGCGGTGCTCTCCGGCGGCGAGCTGACGAGGCTGCGGCTGGCAAAGCTGCTGCTGGAAAAGCCGGACGTGCTCATTCTGGACGAGCCCACCAACCACCTGGACTTTGCCACCATGGAATGGCTGGAAAACTACCTCAAAAGCTATTCCGGTGCGGTGCTGGTGGTCAGCCACGACCGCTACTTCCTCGATAACGTGTGTACGAAGATCTGGGAGGTCTCCTTCCAGACCATGACCACCTACAAGGGCAACTTCTCGGCCTACCTGCCCCAGAAGGAAGCCGCCGATGCCCTGCGCCAGAAGCAGCACGATGCAGATGTGGCGCTGGCCGAAAAGCTGCAGGACTACGTGGACCGCAACCTTGTGCGCGCTTCCACCACCAAAATGGCCCAGAGCCGCCGCAAGCAGCTGGAAAAGCTGGAGATCACCGAAGCGCCCAAGGACGAGACCAACCAGCTCAAGTTCCGGTTTGAATATGACGTAGAACCGTGGAACGAGCTGGTGCTGCTCAAGAACCTGACCATCAAAATAGGGGAGCGCACCCTGCTGGAACCCTTTACCTACACGGTGTGCCGCGGCCAGCGGCTGGTGATCGCAGGCCCCAACGGCGCGGGCAAGTCCACCCTGATGCAGGTGCTGGACGGCAAGCGCCGCCCCTCCGGCGGCATGGTGCGGCTGGGCACCGGCGCACGGCCCAGCATCTTTGCCCAGCAGCAGAACCGTCTGGGGCAGGGCCGGGTCATCGATGTGATCTGGAACAAGTACCCCCGCATGACCGAGCTGGAGGTGCGCAGCCATCTGGCAAAGCTGGGCTTCCGGGGCGAGACGGTGTTCAAGCCCTGCGAGGCGCTTTCCGGCGGCGAGCTGGCCCGCCTGCGCTTTGCGGAGATCGTGCTGGAACGGCCCAACCTGCTGTTTCTGGACGAGCCCACCAACCATCTGGACATCTACACCCGCGAAAACCTGACCGAGGCCCTCATGGCCTACACCGGCACGCTGCTGCTGGTCACCCATGACCGCCACCTGATGAACAGTCTGGCCTGCCCCATCCTCTACCTTGAGGACGGCAAGGCCACCCTCTACCCCAGCTACGACGCTCTGATGGGCCGCAGCGCCCCGGCCCCTGCCGTGCAGAAGGCCGCCGAGCCGGCCAAGACCGGCTACGGCAGGGAGCAGCGCCGCCGCCGCGCAGAGCTGCGCGCCAAGATCAAGGCCTGCGAGGACGAGATGGAAGCCTGCGGTGCACGCGAAGTGGAGCTGGACAACGAGATCAACTCCCCGGAGGTGTACAACGACCCCGATCTGCTGCGCCAGAAGAGCGACGAGCTGAGCGACCTGCGCTTCCATCAGGAAGAGCTGTTTGCCGCGTGGGAAGCTGCCATGGAAGAGCAGGAAAGCTACGAGCAGAGCCAGCAGACCGAAGAGTAAAGGAGGGTGCAGCATGCCCCAAAACAGACGCAGTTACGAAAAAACGCGCCGCATCGCCCTTTCCGGCCTGCTGTTTGCGCTGGCCATGGCGCTTTCGTTCATTGAGGGCACGCTCACCATCCCGGGCCTTTTGCCGGGCATGAAGCTGGGCCTTGCCAACATCGTGGTGATGTACGCGCTGTTTTTCATGGGGCCAAGGCAGGCGCTGGTGCTGGACGTGCTCAAGGCACTGTTCGTGTTTCTGGTGTCCGGCTTCACGGCGGGCTTTCTCTCGCTGTGCGGCGGCTTGCTGTCACTTTTGGTGATGTGGGTGCTGTACTACCTGCTGCCGGTGCGGCCCACGTGGTTCATCCTGTCCGTGTGCGGCGCGCTGGCCCACAACATCGGCCAGCTGCTGGGTGCGGGCGTGATCATCTCGTCCTCGCTCTCGTTCTACTATGCGCCGGTCATGCTGGTGCTGGGCCTTGTGATGGGCGCACTGACCTCCATCACCCTCAAGGCCCTGCTGCCGGCTCTTGGCAAAATGGGCTTCTCCACGCAGGAAAAGCGGGGGGAATAACCAACCGTCCATGCATCACAGTTGCATTTTGGCCGGAAATCAGTATAATAAGGAAACAACCTGCTATTTTAAAGATAAAATCTCTTGCATACAGCGCTGCCGCCGAGGGAAAGTGCGCGGCAGCCGGGAGGTGTTTGCACTATGAGTGAAAAAGTTACCATCAAGGTGGAGCGCAAAAAGCTGCATCTGCCCACCATCGCCCTGCGCGGGCTGGTGGTGTTCCCCAACAATCTCGTCCACTTTGAGGTGGGCCGCGAAAAGAGCATTGCCGCCGTGGAGTGGGCAATGGCAAATAATTCCAACGTGTTTCTGGTGGCACAGAAGTCCATGGACACCACCGAGCCGCAGCAGGCAGACCTGTTCAGCTACGGCGTGGTGGCCGAGGTCAAGCAGGTGCTGCGCGTCTCCGGGGACCTTGTAAAGGTCCTGGTGGAGGGCAAGTACCGCGCAAAGCTCAGTGCACTGGATGCCAGCGGCGATTTTCTGCTTTCGGAGGTGCGCCCGGCCCCGGTGCGCGCAGGCAAGGCCGACGATGCCGTGGAGACCGAAGCGCTGCTGCGCGCCCTCAAGGCCGGGTTTGACGAGTACCTTGGCATGAACCCGCGCCTTGGCAAGGACGTGGTGTTTGCCATCGTTTCCAGCGACGACCCCGCCTTCCTCAGCGAGTACATGCCCGCAAACCTGCTGTTCCGCTACGAGGACAAGCAGG
>ENA-OVGQ01003456-OVGQ01003456.1-human-gut-metagenome-genome-assembly--contig:-NODE-3456-length-12314-cov-3.862468_pt1 | contig 12314 bp, 12 predicted proteins | sample MGYA00237774_ERZ505427 | MGnify/ENA primary metagenome ERZ505427 (study PRJEB26158, sample SAMN06016404) | human gut metagenome | biome: human gut; feature: ankylosing spondylitis patient; material... | reverse complement strand
TGTCCAAGCAGATGGACAGGGCGCCGTTTTTTGCGGTTGTGGGGACGGAGGGCGGTACCCTTCTGCGCATTGCCGGCGGTCCGCTGCAACAGTTTTTCTTGAGGAGAGGCGGGGCCCTAGTGTATAGTTAGGAAAAACTCAAAAGGAGGAAAAAAATGGAAAGCGATACAATGGAACTTCTGCGCCTGATGCTGGCGCATCTGCGGCCCAGGCTTCAGGGACGGGACGAAGAGTGGCAGGCGCTGGAGCGGAAGCAGCAAGAACTGATGGCCAGCTTCCGGGAAACCCACGGCGGGGACGTGCCGCTGCTGGAGGAGGTCCTGGAGATGGAGGACGCCTGGGCTGGCGCGGGAGAACGGGCCTGCGCCGCCCACTTCTTTCTGGGGCTGCAAATGGGCCTGGACCTGGGGAAGCTGAACTATCTGCGGGAGGAATAGGCGCTGCCCCGGAGTGCGCGTGAAAGAGAGCGCCCGGACCACGTGGCCCGGGCGCTCTCTTTCAGTTAGATGAAGAACTGTGCCGGATCAGGCCAGCACCCGCACGCAGCGGTCGATGAGGGTCATGTGGACCGCTTCGCCCTCTGCGAAGCGCTTGGACAGCTGGGGGTTGTAGACCTCCACGATGATGGGCTGGTCGCCCAGCATGACCTCGTACTCCACTTTGGCACCGTAGTAAGTGGCCCGGGAGACACGGCCGGACAGGGGGCCCTCTTCCTCAGAGAGGAGAATAGACTCCGGACGAACCGCCAGGCAGCAGGGGCCGTCCTTCTGGACGCCCTCCATCTTGCCGGGGGCGGGGATGGGGAAGGTGTGGCCGCCCACTTCCACCAGGGCGTTCTCGCCGTCCATGCCGCGGAAGGTGCCGTCGATGAAGTTGGCCTTGCCGATGAAGTTGGCCACGAACCGGCTGTTGGGCTGCTCATAGATCTCTGTGGGCGTGCCCTGCTGGCAGATGACGCCGTCCTTCATGATGACCACCCGGTCGGAGATGGCCATGGCCTCGGACTGGTCATGGGTGACATAAAGGGAGGTGATGCCCAGCCGTTTCTGAAGGGCCCGGAGCTCGTCCCGCATGCTCTCCCGCAGCTTGGCGTCCAAGTTGGACAGGGGCTCGTCAAACAACAGCACGCTGGGCTCAATGACCACGGCGCGGGCCAGGGCCACCCGCTGCTGCTGTCCGCCGGAGAGCTGGTTGGGGAACCGGCGCTCCATACCGGTCAGCTGCATCAGCTCCATGACGGCGTTGGTGCGGCGGACCACCTCATCCTGGGAGACCTTGGCCACTTTCAGACCGTAGGCCACGTTCTCCCAGATGTTCAGATGGGGGAACAGAGCGTAGCTCTGGAACACCATGGAGATGCCCCGCTTGTTGGGGGGGATCTTGGCAACATCCCGCTCACCGATAAACACGCTGCCGCTGGTGGGGTACTCAAAGCCGGAGATCATCCGCAGCGTGGTGGTTTTGCCGCAGCCGGAAGGGCCCAGCAGCGTCACCATCTCGCCGTCCTGGATGTTCAGGTTGATGTGGTCCACAGCCACGAAATCCTTGCCGGTATCGGGCTGCTGGAAAATTTTGGTCACGTCCTTCAGGACCACGCCGGAACTCTTCTTGCTGAAGCCCAGCTTCTCATTCTTCTCTTGGCTCATTTTGATTCCTCCGTTTTCGTTTTAGCTTGAGGCACCCTGGAGCGGGGGGCCAGCAGCAGGTTGATCAATCCGTTGAAAATGCCGATAAACACCAGCAGGATTACGACCATCATGGTGACGAAGGCCGCAGCCTGGCTGTATTTTGCCTGGTCAAAGAGCGTGTAGATCTTGCTGGTGACCAGATCCCAGCGGGGAGAGACCAGGAAGATGATGGCGCTGACGGCAGTGATGGCCTTCACGAAGGAGTACACCAGGCCGGAGAAGAAGGCGTTGCGCAGCATAGGCAGGGAGATCCGGCGGAAGGAGTAGCCGCTGCCGGCACCCAGAATGGTGGAGGCCTCTTCAATGGAGTTGTCGATCTGCAGCAGCGTGGTGGTGCCGGACTCAATCGCCACCGGCATATTCCGGAACACGAACACGATCACCAGGATGGCAGCGGTGCCGGTGAGCACTAGGAAGCCGGTGTTGAAGGCCAGGATGTAGGCGATGCCCAGCACAGTGCCGGGGACGGCGAACATCAGAACAGAGGACACCTCGATAAACCGTTTGCCGTAGTAGTCCCGCTTGGCGGTGATGTAGGCGATGACCATGCCCAGCAGGCCGCCGATCAGCGCTCCGATCAGACCCAGGATAATGGAGTTCCGCAGGCTGTCCCAGCCCTGCTGCAAGGCGCGGGTGTACTGGTCCAGGGTGAGGGTGTAGTCGTAGCCCCAGGTCTTGACGAAGGAACCAAAGACCACTGTGCCGTAGAACAGGATGATGACCGCGGCCACCACCAGGCAGACAGCGAACAGGGGCCATTTGATATGGGGCTCATCGATGAGCTTGCGGGCCTGGGTGGGCTTGCCCGTGACGGTGACGAAACTCTTTTTGTTGACCCAGTATTTGTTCAGCAGATAGGCCAGCATGGTAGGCACCAGCATCAAAAGCGCCAGCACGGAGCCCTTCTGCATGTCATAGCTGCCGGTGATGGTTTGATAGACTTCCACAGATAAGGTGGTGAAATCGCCGCCGATGGTGGCGGGATTGGAGAAGTCCTCCAGAGACTGGATGAACACCAGCAGGCAGCCGGAGATGATGCCCGGCAGGGACAGCGGAAAGGTGACCGTCCAGAAGGTGTGCCACCGGCTGGCGCCCATGTTGCAGGCGGCGTCCTCCACCGATGCGTCGATGGAGGAGAGGATGCCGGAGAGGGTCATATAGGCGATGGGGAAGAAACTCAGCACCTGCACCACGATCAGGCTGCCCATGCCGTAGACGTCGTTGTCCGTGATCTTCAGCAGCCCGTTGGTAATCAGCCCCTGCCGCCCGAACAGAAAGATGATGGACAGGCACAGAATGAAGGGCGGGGACAGGATGGGCAGGGTGGCGATGGTCTTCAGAAAGCCCTTGCAGGGGACGTTTGTGCGGGTGATGGTATAGGCGAAGATGTAGCCGATGAAGGTGGCGATCACTGCCACGATCACTCCCAGCACCATGGTGCGGCCGAACGTCTTTAAATACCGGGAGGTGGAAAAGATCTCCGCCGCGGTAGCCAGGGAGAAAGTCCCGGACGCATCGGTCAGGCTGAAGAGCAGAATCTTCACCAGGGGATAGATGACGAATAAAAGCAGGAGCACGATGACCGTAAGGATCGAGATCAGCATGATGGGCTGACGCATGATCATCTTGGATTCGTTCCGCCTTTTCAGGCGGGCGGTGCTTTTGCCGCCCGAACCAGCAGCGTTTGCCATTTGGGTTCCTCCTGTTGATTTTCAAGCGTGTGGCAAGAGGACTTCCGCCCCGCCGGGGAGGAAGTCCTGCAGGCATAGAGAGAATCTTCCGGAATTACTCCAGATTTTCAGAGCTGGCGATGTTCGCCTCGAACTGCGCGACGAACTCGTCCTTGTGCTCGGCAGCCCAGACGGCATCATAGTCGATGACGGCCACGGAGTCCAGCGTCACCAGACCCTCGGCCGGAGTGGCCTGGGAGTTGGTGGGCACCCGGAAGGAATTGTTCTCGGCATACAAGGTCTGACCCTCTGCAGAGCACATGAAGTCGATGAACTTCTTGGCGTTTTCCTGCTCGTCAGCGGGACCGCCCTTGATCAGGGCCATGGCACCCACCTCATAGCCGGTGCCGTCGGTGGGGAAGGACAGCTCGATGGGATAGCCCTCGGTGGTGGGCTGCAGACCGTCGTGAGAGAAGGTCAGGGCAATGGCCGCCTCGCCCAGGGCCACGCCGTTGGGAGCGGCGGAACCGGACTTGGTGTACTGGGACATGTTCTTGTCCAGCTCCTTCAGGTAATCCCACACGGCATCCTCACCCTTCAGCTGGATCAGCGTGGCCAGAACGGTGTAGGCGGTGCCGGAGGTGGCGGGGTGGGCCATAATGATCATATCCTGATACTTGGGATCCAGCAGGTCATCCCAGCTGGTGGGATAATCATACCCTTTGTCCGCGAACCAGTCCTTGTTGCAGGCGAAGGCGATGGCGCCCACATAGATGGGGTTCCACACGCCGTCGGGGTCCAGATAGTTCTCCGGGGTGTTGGACAGCTCGGGGGACTGATAGGCCTCCAGCAGGCCCTGGTTGGAGGCGGCGATGTAGTTGTCGGTGGAGCCGCCGAACATCAGGGAGGCCTGGGGATTGTCCTTCTCAGCAGCCACGCGGGTCAGCATCTCACCGGCGGAGAGCCGCAGAGCGTTGACCTTGATGCCGGTGGCCTCCTCAAACGCGTTGAAGTAGTAGGCCACCTCGGCCTCGGGGAATGCCGTGTAGACGGTCAGCTCGTTGCTGCCGCTGGACTCCCCACCGTCCCCTTCGGAGGAGGTGTCACTGTTGCCGCCGCCGCAGGCGGTGAGCATTCCCAGCGTCATAGCCAGGGTAAGGAGCAGCGCGAATAGACGTTTGCTCTGTTTCATAAGAGTGTCTCCTTTTCACCAATTTTAGGTTCCGGATCCTCCGGGATTTTAGGGATATTGTAGCATCTCCGGAAAAGAGTGTCAATAATTGGTAACGTTTGCACACAGGAGGAACCCCATAAGGCAAAGACAAAAATAGAAAAAATGTATTTGTATAAGAGACAAAAATGGCGGCGGCGCTGGCTTTTTCCGGAAGTTTTGTTAAAAAGCGGAAGGGGAAATTGGTGAAACTATAAAATTTATGACAGCGCTTACTTTCAAACACGTGCCCTTCAAAACCGTTTCGTATCCCCGGGACCCGGCTGGACTGAAATTGCCCAAATTTTTCTCCAGGCTTTAGGCAATCAGCCGAAGATTTCCGCCAGAGTGTGGAAGATATTGACTTCTCTTCCGGCTTGTGATAAACATAAAAGAAACAATTTGGGCGCTTTGGGTTCGTCGAAATTTGTCAAGAATGCTGAGAATGGCGCCGTTCAAACAGCTTTATTTAACCATGCAACCGTTTCCGGGAATATGCGGCAACATCTGCCGCAGAGGTGACCTGCCGAAAGAGAGGGGAGAGTTGGCGGAGCCATTCCTCCCCTTTTTATTGTTTGACTGCCCGGCGCGGGGCGGAGAGAGGAGTGTGCACAGAATGATGGAAGGACTGGCATACCTGCGGGAGATGAACGTGGCCTCCGTCCTGCTGCGCCTGACTGTGGCCATGCTCTTCGGGGGCTTCATCGGACTGGAGCGGGAGCGGAAGCGCCGGCCGGCAGGCTTCCGGACCTATATGCTGGTATGCTTGGGCGCGGCGCTGACCATGCTGCTCAGTCAGTATGAGAGCTATATGGTGACCCACGCCTGGCATGAGACCGCCATGGAGATCGGCCTGCGGACGGATGTGTCCCGCTTCGGCGCCCAGGTCATCAACGGCATCGGCTTTCTGGGTGCGGGCACCATCATCGTCACCGGCAAGCAGGAGGTGAAGGGACTGACCACGGCGGCGGGCCTTTGGGCGTCCGCCTGTATGGGTCTGGCCATCGGCGCGGGATTTTACGAGTGCGTACTTTTGGGCTTCCTGCTGATCCTGCTGACCAACCGGCTGCTGCCCTTCGTGGAGGATGCCATCATCGAAAGCGCCCGGAACATGAACATCTATGTGGAATTCCAGACGCTGGACAATCTGGGGGACATCATTGCCCGCATCAAGTCTCAGGGCGGACAGATTTACGAAGTGGATCTGGACCGGGGCCGGGAGGAGCGGTCCAAGAATCCCAGCGCGGTGTTCTCCATTCGGCTGCCCGGCAGGCACTACCACGTCCGGGTCCTGGCGGCGATCTCCGAGTTGGAGAGCGTCTACACCATTGATGAAATCTGAGGGAGGTGCGGAGATTGCTGCCGATTTTTGACGGTGTGCGGGATGTGACCGTGCTGTCCACCACGCTGCGGATGCTGCTGGCGGTGGTGTGCGGCGGTCTCATCGGGCTGGAGCGGGAGTACAAGCGCCGGCCGGCGGGGTTCCGCACCCATATCCTGATCTGCCTGGGGGCGGCCATGACGACCCTCACCAGCCAGTTCCTTTATTTGAACCTCCATTACTACACGGACATGGCCCGGCTGGGAGCCCAGGTGGTGGCGGGCATTGGCTTCATCGGCGCAGGCGCCATCATCGTCACCCGGCGCCGCCGGGTGAAGGGGCTCACTACGGCGGCGGGCCTCTGGGCGGCGGCCATTGTGGGCCTGTGCCTGGGCGGCGGGTTCTACGAGGGCGGCATCTTCGCCACGGCGCTGATTCTGGCGGCGGAGATGTTCCTGTCCAAGCTGGAGTACCGGATGCTGGACAACGCCCCGGAGGTGAACCTCTATATGGAGTACAGTAACAAGACCTGCCTGGACAATGTGCTGCGGCTGTTCCGGGATTTGAACCTGAAGGTGCTGAACATGGAGATTACCCGCTCTACGGAGACGGAGACGCACAATGCCTGCGCCCTCTTTACCCTGCGGCTGAACAAGCGGTGCCGGGTGGAGCAGCTGATCCCCAAGATGAACGCCACGGAGGGCGTGGTGTCGGTAGAGGAGTTGTAACAGCGGCGCAAGCCGGAAGAATAGGAGAGAGACTATGAAAAAAACGTATGACGTACTGGTGATCGGCCCGGTGTCCCTGGATCACAACATCGACTATCAGGGCAACGAACGCAAGGAGGTGGGCGGCGCCGTGGTGGCCTCCGGCTTTGCGGCTGCCAAAAGCGGCAACCGCACCGCCGTGTTTACCAAGCTGAATCCCGCGGATGCGGATGTGGAGGAGCGGTTCGCCGGGTCCGGTGCGGATGTGTACTGGAAGCCGTCTCAGGCCACCTGCTCCATCCGCAACCAGTATTTCACCGCCGACAAAGAAAAGCGGGCCTGCACCTCCATGGGGGTGTGCGATCCCTTCCGGTTCGATGAGCTGCCGGATATCGAGACCAAGATCTATCACTTCGCCGGCCTGGTGTACGGCGACTTCGACGGTGCCCTCTTTGCCGAGGCAGCCAGGCACGGCAAGGTGGCGGTGGATGTCCAGTGCCTGCTGCGCCATGTGGAGGCGGACAGGACCATGGCCTTCCACGACTGGGCGGAAAAGAAGCAGTACCTGCCGGTGATCGACTACCTCAAGACCGACGCGGCGGAGGCGGAGATCCTGACGGGCCTCACCGATCGGGCGGAGGCCGCCAAGCTCCTGCACAGCTGGGGCGCCAAGGAGGTCCTCATCACCCACAACACCGAGGTGCTGGCCTACGACGGGGTGACCACCTACACCTGTCCCATCAAGGCACGGAACCTCTCCGGCCGGACCGGGCGGGGCGACACCACCTTTGCCGGCTATATCACGGAGCGCCAGCGGGCCGGGGTGGAGGAGGCTCTGCGGTACTGCACGGCCCTGGTCTCTCTGAAGATGGAGACGCCGGGCCCCTTCCAGGGCACCCGACAGGATGTGCTGGATTATATCCGGGAGTTTTATTGAGAAGGCACAGGAGCCGTCCGCGGACAGCGGACGGCTCCTGTACAAAAACTCCATTGACAACGGGTATTGTCCGTGATAAGGTAACAAGTGTCAATTATATAAAGGCAAACGAAGTCCCTAGAGAAACGGCGCAAGCCTGCCGAAGGAGTGAAACTCTCAGGTGTCCCGGCACGGGATGAGGACTAGGGATGGATGTGGCTCTGGAGAAGCTCAGATGAGTACCGAAGGTGCAAGGCGGGAAATCCCGCTGAATCTCTCAGGTAAAAGGACAGAGTAAAGGGCAGGCCCTTCCGCACAGCGGAGGGGGCCGGCGCTTTGTTGGGCTGGGCAGGGTCTGTCCGGCCCTTTTCGTTTGCGGACAAGGAGAGAGAAAACATGGACATGGATCTGTTGGCCGCAAAGGTCAGCGAACTGGCCGGCTTTGTGTGGAACGGCCTGCTGCTGTATCTGCTGGTGGGTACCGGCATCATCTTCACCATCCGCACCCGGTTCATCCAGGTGCGCAAATTCGGCGCCGGCTTCCGGCGGCTGTTCGGCAGCGTGAACCTCAACGGCGAGAAGGCCGGCAAGGAGGGCATGAGCTCCTTCCAGGCGGTGGCAACCTCTATCGCCGCCCAGGTGGGCACAGGCAACATCACCGGCTGCGCCACCGCCATGATCTCCGGCGGCCCCGGCGCCATCTTCTGGATGTGGCTGGCGGCCTTCTTCGGCATGGCCACCATCTACGGCGAGGCGGTGCTGGCCCAGACCTTCAAGACCAAGGACGAGACGGGGCACGTCATCGGCGGACCCGTCTACTACATCCGGCAGGCATTCAAGGGGACCTTCGGCAAGATCCTAGCGGGCTTCTTCGCGCTGGCTATCATCTTCGCCCTGGGCTTCACCGGCAACATGGTCCAGTCCAACGCCATCAGCAACGCCTTCCAGGAGGCGCTGGGCATCCCCACCTGGATCGTGGGCGTGGTGCTGGCGGTGGTGGCCGCCTTCATCTTCCTGGGCGGCGTCACCCGCATTGCCGCCGTCACGGAGAAGCTGGTGCCTGTCATGGCCTGCTTCTATCTGGTGGGCGGCCTCGTCATGCTGATTGCCAATATTACCAACCTGCCTCACGCCTTTGCCCTGATTTTTGAGGGTGCCTTCAACCCCCAGGCCATCCTGGGCGGCGCCGTGGGTATCGGCGTGCGGGAGGCCATGCGCTACGGCGTGGCCCGGGGCCTGTTCTCCAACGAGGCAGGCATGGGTTCTACCCCCCACGCCCACGCCATGGCCAAGGTGGAAAAGCCCCAGGACCAGGGCGTTGTGGCCATGGTTTGTGTGTTTATCGACACCTTTGTGGTCCTGACCATAACCGCCCTGGTGATGATTACCAGCGGCGCGCTGAACGTGGGCGACATGGCTGCCAATCCGGCGGCGGAGAACATGGCCCAGGTGGCGTTTTCCACTGTGTTCGGCAGCTTCGGCAATTTCTATGTGGCCATCTGCCTGCTGTTCTTTGCCTTCTCTACCATCATCGGCTGGTACTTCTTCGGCGAGCAGAACGTGAAGTATCTATTCGGTGTGAAGGCTGTCAAGGTCTACGCCTGCATTGCGGTGGTGTGCGTGGCCCTGGGGGCTGTGCTGGAGGCTCCCCTGGTCTGGAACCTCTCCGACCTGTTCAATGCGCTGATGGTGTTCCCCAACCTGCTGGCGCTGCTGGCCCTCAGCGGGCTGGTAGCCAAGGCGGCCAGGGGAGGGGACGCCCTGCGCAAATAAGCGCCCCGCCCAGAAAGAGACCCTCCACCCGAAGTTCCGGGCGGAGGGTCTCTTCAAGCATCCCGGGCGGGGAGGGCCGGACCGCCCTGGCCGTAGGGGAGGGTGAAGACCGGGATGCCCTCCATGGCCGGGGCGATGGCGTACATGGGATAAAAAAACGACAGACCCTCCGCCGTAAGATAGAAGTTCTGCGGGTTGAAATGGCGCCGCAGCAGCCGGCGGACGCCCTCATGGTACCGGGAGATCCCAGCCGTCTCCTGCCGCTGGATCTCCGCCTCCGCTGCCTCCATCAGCCGCCGCTTCCATCCGCTGCGGCGGGGAAAGAAGGCGGACAGAGGCACCGGATAGCCGGAGGTCAGATCCCAGGTATCCCCATGGCGCAGAAGCGTGGGGCGCCCTGAAAAGCCGCTCTCCCGGGACTGGGTATACAGGCTCCAGAGGCCGCCGTCGTTGTAGGTGACCTGATAGGTCAGCTCCGCCCGGAAGTGGGGCAGGGGCAGGCTGGCCGCCAGAGCAGCGCGGTATTCCTCCGCCGCCGCAGGCAGGAGGTACGTCTCACAATAGCGTAGGAAGGAACGGCACTGGAGCTGGTAATACCGCCGGATGCGGCGGGAGACTTTGTCCGCTGCTGGAACTGGTTCCGGCAGGGAGATGGAGGCGGAGAGCACAGGGATCTCCTCTACGGTCCATTCCCGCTCCGCGGTCATGGCCTCTGCGTGCAGCTGGGTGAGAGGTTCGTTCATAGGCGCCGCTCCTTCCGAAAAGATGCTGTTCTGCACCAGCCTATGCCCTGCCGCCGGGCGGGGTGACTGGACACGCTTTAAAGTGCAAGAAATTTTTTCTGTCCGGAGCCCTTTACTTTCACGCGGCAGAGTGTTAAAATACATCTTGGCGGCGAAGCGCCGCAAATCTGTTGGAGCCTCCCAGAAAGGGTACTGGATATGGTAAAGATCGGCAAGAAGGAAAAGAACGGCGAGCTGTACAAGGCAATTCTGCTGCTGAAGGACGAGCAGGAGTGCTATGAGTTCTTCCAGGATCTGTGTACCGTGTCGGAGCTGCGGGCCATGGAGCAGCGGTTCGAGGTAGCCTCCCTGCTGGACGACGGCATGATCTATAACGAGATCCTGGAGCGCACCGGCGCCTCCAGCGCCACCATCAGCCGGGTGAACCGGTCCCTCAGCTACGGCACCGGGGCCTACGAGAAGATTTTCGCCCGGTACAAGAAGCGGGACAAATGAGCAGTTATGACGCCCTGGCCGCCAGCTACGATGCCCTGACAGTGGATGTGGAATACCGCCGGCGGGCAGACTACCTGACGCGGCAGTTCCACAGAAGCGCCCTCCCGGTGGAGACGGTGCTGGACCTGGCCTGCGGAACCGGCACCATGGCCTGCCTGCTGGCGGAGCGGGGATACCGGATGATCGCCGTGGACGGATCCGAGGAGATGTTGACCCAGGCGGCCTGGAAGGCGGCGGCGTTGGAGCAGCCGCCGATGTTCCTGCACCAGTCCATGCCCCGCCTGCACCTGGGCATGGAGGTGGATGCGGCGATCTCCACCCTGGACGCGCTGAACTACCTCACCCGGACGGCAGACCTGCGGGAGACGCTGCGGCGGGTATACCGCTGGCTGCGGCCCGGCGGACTGTTCCTATTCGATGTGAACACCCCCTACAAGCTCCGGCGGATGGACGGGCAGGTCTATCTGGACGAGACAGAGGACAGCTACTGCGTCTGGCGGACCTTCTACGCCCCCGGCCGGAAGATCTGCACCTATCAGGTGGACCTGTTCCGGCTGAACGCCAACGGGAGCTGGGACCGGGCCTTTGAGGAGCACCGGGAGCGGGCCTGGGGGCGGGAGGAGCTGGAGACGTATCTGACGGAGGCGGGCTTCGGCGCTGTCACCGTCACCGGCGACCTCACCAGCCGTCCACCGGCGGCGGAGGAGGACCGCTGGATTTTCCGGTGTCAAAAGCCGGTCAGACCAAGATAAAACAGGAGTTTGTACAATGAGCGATCAGTTGATCCGGGCCATCTCCAAGGATGGCCATATCAAGGCCACGGCAGTTTCCACCCGGGCGCTCACAGAGCGCGCCCGTCAGATCCACAAGGCTCTGCCTGTGGCCACGGCGGCGCTGGGCCGGACGCTGGCTGCGGTCTCCATGATGGGCAACGCCCTGAAGGAGGACGGGGCCAGCGTGACGCTGCAGATCAAGGGCGGAGGCCCGCTGGGAACGCTGCTGGCGGTGTCCGATAACCAGGGCAACGTCCGGGGAACGGTGGACAATCCTGTCGTGGACCTGCCTCTGCGGCCCGACGGCAAGCTGGATGTGGGGGCCGCTGTGGGCCATGAGGGTACGTTGACGGTGATCCGGGACCTGAACATGAAGGAGCCCTATGTGGGCAGCGTGAGCCTGTTGGGCGGCGAAATCGCAGAGGACCTGGCGGCCTATTTCGTGGAGTCCGAACAGATCCCCACGGCTTGCGGCCTGGGGGTGCTGGTAGACCGGGACCAGAGCGTGCTGGCCGCCGGCGGGTATCTGATCCAGCTGCTGCCCGGCGCCGGCGAGGATGTCATCGCCAAGGTGGAGGGCAGCCTGATGGCCGCAGGGCCGGTGACGGGACTTTTGCGGAATGATCCGGACCCGGAGGCTATGCTGCGGCACGCTCTGTCGGATTTCGACCTGGAGATCCTGGAGAGGAGCCCCATCGAGTACCGCTGCTACTGCAGCCGGGACAGGATGGAGCGGGCCCTCATCAGCCTGGGGCCGGAGGAACTTCAGGCCATGATCGACGAGCAGGGCAGCGCGGACCTCACCTGCCGCTTCTGTGACAATGTGCAGCACTTCTCCAGAGCAGATCTGGAGGCCATGGTACGGGGGCTCCAGAAAAAAATGTAAAAAAATTAAATTTCCAGTTGACAGACCGGGCGTCTTTGAGTATAATAACTTTTGCCGTCTGAAATGAGCGGCAATCGGGGAGCATAGCTCAGCTGGTTAGAGCACCTGCCTTACAAGCAGGGGGTCACTGGT
>ENA-OVGQ01003452-OVGQ01003452.1-human-gut-metagenome-genome-assembly--contig:-NODE-3452-length-12337-cov-3.482495_pt1 | contig 12337 bp, 7 predicted proteins | sample MGYA00237774_ERZ505427 | MGnify/ENA primary metagenome ERZ505427 (study PRJEB26158, sample SAMN06016404) | human gut metagenome | biome: human gut; feature: ankylosing spondylitis patient; material... | reverse complement strand
GAATGATTAGTGCCTGCTATGCAAGAATAGGCTGGGCAATCTTTTTTCTGGGTATGTCTGGTCTTCTTGATACATTTGATGGCAAGGTAGCCAGAACAAAGAAAAACAGAACAGAGGATCAGAAACGCTTTGGCATTCAGATAGACTCGCTTTGTGATATTGTCTGCTTTGGCGTCTGCCCTGTAATTATCTGTTGGTTTTCAGGAATGCAGAAACCGTGGGAAGTTTCAATTTTGATTTTTTATTGTCTGGCGGGATTGATTCGTCTGGCATATTATAATGTAATGGAAGAGAAGCGTCAGCAGGAGACTGATGAAAAGAGAAAGTATTATCAGGGTCTTCCGATCACTTCTATTGCAGTCATTTTACCATTTTTGTATGCAATCTCAAACCTGTGTCAGGATAATTTTGAGATAGTGCTGAGTCTTGCGATGCTGCTTACCGGTCTTTTATTTGTAATTAATTTTAAATTCCCAAAGCCGAACATCAAACAGCTTACTGTGCTGATCATTGTTGTGGCAGCAGTTGTTCTGTATCTTCTGTTTTGCTTTAACTGGAAGGAATATTATGGCTGGAATTTATCTGATCTAATGTTCTGGAAACACAAAAAAGGATAAGACAAAATTATGAAAGAAAAAACAAGCAGACTTTTAACATTTTTATATACAACACCAGTTGGAAATAGGCTTCTTCGTATTCTTGTCAGTCCGGCAGTATCAAAGGCGGCAGGAAAAGTGATGAACAGCAGATTATCTTTGATTGCTGTTTCTGGCTTTATAAAGTCACAAAATATTGATGTGTCAGAGTTTGAAAAAACAAGTTTTTCTTCCTATAATGATTTCTTTACAAGAAAGCTAAAACCAGATGCAAGATTACTGGCGCAGGGAGATGATATACTTATCAGTCCATGTGATGCAAAGCTTACGATTTTTCCAATCACGAATGATTCACGCTTTTTGATCAAACAAGGTCAGTATACAGTACAGAGTCTGCTTCGTGATGAAAAACTGGCAAAACAGTTTGAAGGCGGTATTTTGTGGCAGCTTCGCTTAAGTGTAGATGATTATCACCGCTATATTTATCCAGTGAGCGGCAGACGTTCTCATGAGCGCACAATTAATGGTGTTTTCCATACGGTGCAGCCGATTGCGTTTGAACATTGCCCAGTATATAAGGAAAACACCAGAAAGTATTGTATTATTAAGACGAAGGAATTTGGCACGATTTTAATGATGGAAGTCGGTGCAATGATGGTTGGACGAATTACCAACCATGAAGCAGAGCCAGGTTATGTGACTCGCGGCGAGGAAAAAGGATATTTTGAATTTGGCGGCTCTACCATTATCCTTCTGACACAAAAAGGTGCTGTTCTTCCAAGAAAGAATATTTTGTACCGAAGCGCCAGGGGAGAAGAAACGCGTATAAGACAGGGAGAAAAGATAGGAAAAGTTAATAATAATCAGCGATGATTTTTTACAGCGGCAGCCTAAGGATGATAGTACTTCCTTCGCTGTCGCTTTCGCTTACATAAACTGTTCCATTATGAAGCTGTGCAATTTCGGCAACTAGTGCAAGTCCAAGACCGGCACCGCCCATTGTGCGGCTTCTTGATTTATCAACACAGAAAAAAGGTGTAAAGATTTTTTCTTGATTTTCAGGAGCAATGCCAATTCCTGTATCCTTGATGCTAATTAAAGCAAATCCATTTTCATCTTTTATATTAATGTGCACACTTCCATCGGGATGATTGTACTTGATTGCATTTTCAACAAGATTAAAAACAGCACGGTAGAGAAGAAGATAGCTTCCAGTGACGATACAGTCTGTTTCAGATTGGGAAAGCTTAATCTGCTTTTGATCAGCAATTGGTGCAAGATCACAGAGAACTTCATCAGCGAGTGCTGCAAGGCTTATTGTATCAGAGCGTTTTACACGCTGCATTCCAGTCATATCAAGCAAAATCGAAGCTAAATGGCTAAGACGGTTTGTCTGCTCAAGAATCGTGGAAAAAAGTGTCTGGTATTCTGAAACGGAAGGTTCTTTCTTTTTGGAAAATACTTCAAGATTTGTCTGCATTACAGCAAGCGGAGTTCGAAGCTCATGAGCTGCATTGGCAGAAAACTGCTTTTGAACGTCAAATGCATCATTTAATCGAGCAAGCATCTGATTAAATGCTTCTGTCAGCTTAGAAATTTCATCATGGCTTTCTGGAACATCAATGGAAATAGAAAGATTCTGTGCCTGAATATCAGAAATTTTTTTACTGAGGCTGCGAAGCGGAGCAAGGCTTTTACGTGTAAGAAACCAAGTTGAAAGACTGCTTATTAAAATAACAACAATGGTTACAGCAAGACTTTTGATCATGAAAAGCTGCTTTGTCTGGGCAAGCTGATCATTAATCTGCGGAAATAGCATAGATGGATCAACCTGAAATGTGATAGGGGAAGAGTCATTCTGATCAATATGGATCGCGTAATCGTGCAGATCATCCATTCCAGAGACGGCAGAATGACTTATAAAAAAATACATAAAAATGCAGGCAACTGTGACAAGAAGTGTTGTCAGTGCAGTAAGACGCCATTGAAGTGGCATTTTTGCAAAGAAGGAGCGCAGAGGCGCTTTTTTTTGTGTGTGAGTCATAAGAATCCTTTCCTTATCTAAATGTTTAATCATTACAGCAGTCTGCGTTAAGCAGATATCCTTCGCCTATCTTATTTTGAATAGGATCGTATCCAAGAGCTGCGCGAAGCTTTTTTCTAAGCGAGGAGATATGAACACGGATGGAATTACTGAAGCTGTTGACACTTCCATCCCAGATATGCTCAATCAATTCCTCTGGACTGATCACTTGATCTGGATGAAGAAGAAAATATTCTAACAGACTGCTTTCTTTTCGCGTGAGGGAAAGTGGCATATGATCAATCTGGGCAAGTCTTGTTTTTGTGTCAAATGATATGCGGCCGCAAGTTAGGCAGATATTTTCCTGAATAAATTTGCGGCGTGTGAGGCTTCGTATTCTGGCCTCAAGCTCTTCAAAATGAAAAGGTTTTGTAAGATAATCATTTGCACCTAGATCAAGTCCCTCCACCTTATCCTGAATTTGAGTTCTGGCAGAAAGGATGATAACTGGTGTGGATGAGTTTTCAGCGCGAAGCTGCTGTAAAATGGAAAGACCGTCCATTCCTGGAAGATTAAGGTCAAGCAAAATAAGATCGAATGGTTCTGTCAGACAAAGATCAAGTCCTTCATTTCCGTCCATGCAGGTGTCCACCTCGTATCCATCAAGGCGAAGTCCTTCAGCGATAGAGCTGCAAAGCTGTGCTTCATCTTCGATTACTAAAATGTGCATATCTTCATTCCCCTTTCAAAAATAGTTATTTTTTTAAAGTATATCATACGAATAATAAAATAGTTGTTAAAAAATAAAATTTCTTAACACTAATTTTATACGGCATGTGTTATAATCGCCTCAGATCAAAACAAAGAAAGGAAGGATCATAAGAAATGAGAAGAAATAGATTACATATTGGAGTGTTAGTAAAGGCATATTTAGCAGCAGGTGTGATTGGAGTGTCCTCCTTAGGTGCATTTGCAGCACCTGTATTTGCAGCAAAGAATGATAGCAGCAAGGAGACAACGACTGGAGAAGCAATCCCAGCAGGAGAGGCAATCCCAGCAGGAGAGGCAATCCCAGCAGGAGAATCAGTTCCGGAAGGAGAGGCAATTTCCTCCGATATGATTTCTGGAACATTTACACCATCTGAGATTTCCTGGAAGGTTCAGGATTCTTATGAGTTTCCATTCATGGGTCTGAATTTTACATTAACAGATAAGCTGTTAAAGCAGATGGAAGACAAAAAGGTTGCAATGCTGACAGATGAGAATTGGAATGAGGAAGGCGATGCAATTTCTTATGCATTATTTAGCTGGTATACAATGACAGAAGAGCAGCGTGATGCTGTCATTGAGAAAATGGGAACTGGCTATGATGACTGGTTAAAGAGTCTTGGAAAGATTGGAACACTTGGTGTATACAGCACAGATGTGACAGATCAGTTGGATGAGTTGACTGGCTGCACAGAGCACACAAAGCTTGGCGAGAGCAGTGATGGAAAATATGAGTACTATTTAAGTATTAGTAAGGATGCAGATAAGAAGCTGAAAAAGGAATTAGAAAAGACAAAGACAGAGCTGACTGACATGGCAGAATTTCAGCAGATGTCCGCATTCGATCAGCCAATTGATATGGTGCAGCAGGATGGCGATAATGTTGGAAAGTTTGAGATGACAGGTATTGATAAGAAAACTTATACTGAGGATATGTTTAGTGAGTATGATCTTACACTTGTAAATGTATTTACAACATGGTGCTCTCCATGTGTTAATGAGATTCCAGAGCTTGAGAAGCTGTATCAGGAGCTTAAGGATCAGGGCGTTGGTGTAACAGGTGTTGTATTAGATACGACAGACAGCGAAGGCAATAAGGATGAGCAGGCTATCAAAAAGGCAGAGCTTCTTCAGGAAAAGACAAAGGCTACATATCCATTCTTGATTCCGGATAAGAATATGATGAATGGACGTCTTCAGGGCATCTCTGCATTCCCAGAAACCTTCTTTGTAGATAAAAATGGAAACATTGTAGGTGAAACATATTCTGGAAGCCATACACTTGAAGATTGGAAGGAAATTGTGGAAAAAGAGTTAAGCGCAATCAAGGAAAAGAATTGATATGAAAATAATGAAAAATAAAATGGAGTCTAGGGCGAATGCAGCCCTAGACTCCAAATGGACAGGACTTTGTCTGGCAGTGGTCGGACTGTTGATGATGGCGTTTGGTATTTTTCGCGGTGAGATGGCAGTTGTATTTACTAAGGCGATTAATATTTGTATGGAGTGTATAGGAATTGGATAAGAAAATGGCTCAGGAAAAAACAAGTAAGAAAAAAACAAATAAAGTAAGTGATGCAAAGCGCCATGGCATTCAGGCATTGTGGGCATTTTTGACAAACAGCCATGTATCAGGCTTTGTAACAGGAAAAATTTACACGGGAAAATTAAAAAATGTCTGCGTACCTGGACTCAACTGTTATTCTTGTCCAGGAGCTGTCGGAGCCTGTCCAATAGGTTCTTTGCAGGCTGTTGTGGGCAGCTGGAATTTTAAGATGGCTTATTATGTTATTGGCTTTTTGATTTTTATTGGAGCCATTTTTGGAAGACTGATCTGTGGCTTTTTATGTCCATTTGGACTGATACAGGATCTGTTAAATAAAATCCCATTTCCAAAAAAAATTCGTACCTTTAAGGGAGATAAGCTGCTTCGCAAGCTGAAATATGTAATATTTGCTGTGTTTGTTATTTTGCTTCCTATGTTTTTGGTGGACATTATGGGACAGGGTGCACCATATTTTTGCAAGCTCATCTGTCCGGCAGGAACGCTAGAAGGAGGTATACCGCTTGCACTGTTAAATAAATCAATGCGCAGTGCACTTGGTGCTTTGTATGTTTGGAAGAATGCGATTTTGGTTGTAACAATCATTCTCTCAATTATAATTTACAGACCATTCTGCAAATATATTTGTCCGCTTGGAGCATTTTATTCCGTTTTCAACAAAGTATCGTTTTTCAAATATCGTGTCAACAAAGAAAAATGTGTTGGCTGTGGAAAATGCGCAAAGGTTTGTCGTATGCAGGTAGATCCTGTTGTAAACGCAAACAGCCTAGAGTGCATTCGCTGCGGACGCTGTAAGCAGGCTTGTCCAACAGGAGCCATTAGTTGTGGTGTAAGTAAGGAAAAAAATAATATATAAAATTAGAATAACTTTACATCTGGCAAGGCGAAAAAAGCCTTGCCTTTTTTTGTGAAAAAGCGTAAAGTGAACCTTGTAACATTGAGAATGAATCTGGTGCTAGAAAAAATTTGACGAGAGAAAAAGGAGAGAAAAAGCGATGAAGATTCCATTTGACGTGAAGATGTTAACAAGTGGGGCATCCCTTTTAGAGCAGGAGAAAGACAGTGCTTTATTGAAGCTGTCAAAGGATGGAGCGGGTATTGTACTGCCGTGGGATGTAATGAAAAATGAGCGCTACTTTATGTTTCAGATTGAGACACTTGAGGAACATTGTGATGCTTTCAATGTGTATGTGTATGGCAAGGATGATGAGCCAACGATGACGATTCGTTTTGGCATTCTTCCGCAGATTACAACACAGATTTGTTTGGATAAGGAGTGGTTTAAAGCAGGTGTGCTGTTTCCAGAGGCACTTCCGGGTGAGCTTAAGATTGTCTGCCATGGTGGACGAATTGTGCCAGAAGAAATTACACGTATTGAGATGAAGACTATTCCAGTATTTCATGATATTACCGTGCGTATCAGCAACATGGCATTAACAGATACATATCCGGAAAATGTGCAGCTTTTGGATGTTAAGCTTGTCGATAGTCTTGGACAGAATAAGCGAAAGGAATGGTCAGGAAAGACAAAGGATATTGAGTCGTTAAAGAGTATTCTTGAAAAACAAGTCAAGGATGGCGCACAGGGCTATCCATTTGAAAACTGGTCAAAATGGGGCGGCTATAAAGACAAAAAATTGGCTGATGGCACCGGATTTTTCACAAAATATAAGGCAGATGGCAAGTGGTGGCTTGCCGACCCGGATGGCTATGCATTTTTCAGCGTCGGACCAGACTGCGTGAATGTGCCAGTGGACTGTCGTGTTGATGGAATTGAAAAATGGCTAGACTGGCTGCCAGATGAGAAACAGCAGGCATATGCAGAAATGTTTTCACCAGACCGTGTATTTAAGGATAGAAAAAGAAATGCGAAGATGTTCTCCTATGCAGGTGCCAATTTATATCGTGTGTTTGGGGAAGACTGGTATCAGATATGGAAGAAGATGATGGCAGGACAGCTGATGCAGATGGGCATGAATACGCTTGGCAACTGGAGTGATCAGCGCCTTTTTGAAAATACACCGATACCATATGTAACTTCACTTCCAGAATTTCCGGAGACGGAAAAGAAAATTTTTCGTGATTTTCCAGATGTATTAAGTGATGAGTATAAAGAAAACGCGAAAAATAATGCAAAGGCACTAGAAGCAAGGAAGGACGATCCGATGATGATCGGCTATTTCCTTAGAAATGAGCCAAGTTGGGCATTTGTGGATAATTTGGTGCTGGCAGACGAGGTACTTTATAATCCAGAGTGCACTGTATGTAAGGAAAAGCTGATTGCGGCTTTAAAGGAAAAATATCAGACAGTGGAGACATTAAACACAGCATGGAACACGAAGTTTACTGACTTTGATGATCTGTATCAGCCGATTCGTGATGCATCAGCTAAATCTGAGGCTGCAAAAGAAGATCAGAAAGCATTCTCAAAAGAGATGCTTCGAGCTTATGTTGAGATTCCGTCAAAAGCATGCCGAGAAGTCGATCCAAATCATATGATTCTTGGTATGAGATGGGCATGGATTTCCGATCCGGATCTTGCAACGGGATGGGAGAATTTTGATGTATTTTCCATTAACTGTTATGCAGTCGATCCAACAGAAGCAATATCTCATGTTGTAGAGCTTGGTGTGGATCTGCCTATTATGATTGGTGAATTTCATTTTGGAGCACTAGATACAGGCTTATCAGCAACAGGACTTGAGGGTGTACTGACACAAAAAGACCGTGGAAAAGCCTATCGTTATTATTGCGAGCGCGTAGCAGCTCATCCAAATGGTGTTGGCTGCCACTATTTCCAGTGCTATGATCAGTTTGTTCTGGGGCGTTTTGACGGAGAAAATTATAACATTGGTTTGTTTGACATTTGTTCACGTCCATATCAGGATATGGCATCTTATGTAAAGCAGTGCAGCGAAGCTATGTATGAGATTGCGGATGGCACAAAGGTGCCTACAGATGAAAAGGCAGAAAGCATTCCGATGATTGCGTATTAATGTGTTATTTTTTTCAATAGAAAGGAAATATTATGAGTAAATTGATGAAAGCCGAATGGAGAGACCGCATCAGTCATTGGGTGCGCACACTCAAAGATGATTTTTATCAGCCACTTGGTGAGATTCAATGGGAGGCATTTCGCACAAATGAACAGCTCTCACTTGGGGAGGCAAAAAAAGAGCAGTTTGTTTCGGTAAAGCCAGGTTTTACTTGGGGAAATACATATGAATATTGTTGGATGAAGGGACACATTCAGCTGAGTGAAGAAGCTGAGGGCAAGCGTATTGTGATGAATTTGAAGCCAGATGGTGAGGCAACACTGTTTGTAAATGATAAGGCTTTTGGTACATACCGTGCGTCTTGGGTTAATGAGCCGCATCATTATATTGTAGACAATGTGTTAAGTCGCTGTGCAAAGGGAGACGAGCAGTTTGATATCATGATGGAGGTCTATGCTGGTCATTATTATCCAGAGGCACCGACAGGAGGATGTGCGACAGGTCCAGTGCTTCCGGGCTCCTATACAGACAAATTAGAAGAGGGAAAGAGACGTACATTGGGACGCTGCACTTACGGAATTTGGAATGAAGATGCTTACCAACTTTTTATGGATGTAGATACACTTGGACGTTTACTTGAAGTGCTTGACAAGACAAGCCTTAGAGCGGCAAAAATAGCAAAGGCATTGGAACAGTTTACATTGATTGTTGATTTTGAGCAGGAACGGGATGCCAGAATTGAGTCCTATAAAAAAGCGCGTGAAGCTTTAAAGCCAGTGCTAGAGGCCGAGAATGGTTCGACAATGCCAGTCTTTTATGCAGTGGGAAATGCTCATTTGGATTTGGCTTGGCTGTGGCCGATTGCGGAAACTGGTCGTAAAACCGCGCGTACATTTGCGGCGCAGCTTCGTCTGATTGAGGAATATCCAGAATATAAATTTATTCAGAGCCAGCCAGCAGAGTATGAGATGTGCCGCAAACTGTATCCGGAACTTTTTGAGCGAATCAAGGCGGCTGTCAAAAAAGGACAGTGGATTGCAGAGGGTGCCATGTGGGTGGAACCTGACACGAATATGGCAAGTGGTGAGGCACTGATTCGTCAACTGCTGTATGGAAAGCAGTATTATAAGGACGTATTTGATGTGGACAGTGAAGTGTTGTGGCTTCCAGATACGTTTGGCTACACAGGGGCATTGCCACAGATTTTAAAGGGATGCAAGGTCAACTATCTGGTAACACAGAAGATCTTTTGGTCATATAACGAGGGTGAGCAATTCCCGTATCATTACTTTAACTGGGAAGGCATAGACGGAAGTAGGATTGTGTCATTTCTTCCGACAAGCTATACTTATAAGACTAATCCTAAGCAACTTGAAGAAGTGTGGAAAAACAGAAGTCAGCTTCAGGATCTAGATGCCTTTTTGCTACCGTTTGGCTATGGCGATGGCGGCGGTGGTCCAACAAGAGACGATATTGAGTATGCAAAAAGAGAACAAAATCTTGAGGGTGCACCGAGAGTTGAACTGTCTGATCCGAAGAGCTTTTTCAAGAAAATGGACGAAGCGGGCGGACCAGTCAATACTTATGTAGGTGAGCTGTATTTTAATGCACACAGAGGAACCTACACCTCTCAGGCAAAAGTAAAGCAAAATAATAGACGTGCTGAGTTTGCACTTCGCGAGATGGAGATGTGGGGAGCATTTGGTCTTTGTAAGGGAAATGTATATGACAGTGAGAAGGCTGATGCTCTCTGGAAGGAATTATTGTTAAATCAGTTTCACGATATTCTTCCAGGCTCCTCGATGGGAAGAGTTTACGAGGAAGCAAGGAAAGCTGTTGGCGTTGTAATTGAGACAGCAAATAAACAGGCAGATATATATATGAGTCAGCTTGTAACAAAAGAAAATGAAAATGATGTGACGCTCTTTAACTCATTTGGTTTTGAGAGAAAGACGGTGGTAGAGCTTCCAGAAGCATTTGCAGACGGTGCAAAAACCTTTGAAGGAGAGGAAGTTTTTGTTGAGAAGACACCGTTTGGCGTTAAGGCAAGTGTAACAATCCCACCGTGCGGAGCTGTTACACTTGTTCCATACAAGAAGAAAAATGTGGAGCAAAAGGCTGTGTCAGCAGAAAAGACCACGGACGGCATTGCGCTTGAAAATTCACAGGTACGCGTCAAGATAAACAAAAAAGGCGAGGTGACAAGCTTTGTCCTAAAGGAATCAGGACGTGAGTTTGCAGCAGATGCCTTGAATTGTTTCCATTTTTATAAGGATGTACCACGCATGTTTGATGCATGGGATATCGACTCAAATTATAGGGAGCAGGAGCTTGAAGGAGCATTTGATGTGTGTACTGAGCTTGTGGCAGATGGAATAGAAGCAGTCATTAAAGTTACAGGAAAGATTGGAAAATCTTCATATACACAGTATATTCGTCTGGCAAAGGACAGCAGACGTCTCGAATTTGATACAACGATTGACTGGAAAGAGCTACATCGCTTGCTAAAGACTTCATTTCCAGTAGCGGTTTATGCAGAAAATGGAATCAATGAGATGCAGTTTGGCTATGTAATGCGCCCAACTCATCGTTCAAGAGAATACGAAAAAGATCGTTTTGAGGTATGCAATCACAGATACAGTGCGCTGTGCGATGCGTCTCACGGTGCAGCCATATTAAATGACTGCAAGTATGGAATCAGCATGAATCAAAATGCGTTAGAACTAACTCTTCTTCGTGCAGCAGCAGCGCCAGAAATGCGTGCAGATAATCAGGTTCATCATTTTACATACGCGTTTACTGCTTGGGAAGGTGATTTTGCCGGATGTGATGTGGTAAAGCAGGGCTATGAACTAAATGAAAAGCCAAGACTGGTGCTGGGATGTGTGCCGACATTTAGCATAGCTTCTGTAAAGAACGGCACAGTTGTCTTAGATACAATAAAGCCGGCATTAGACAGAAGCGGTGATTTGATACTTCGTCTGTATGAGTCTAAAAAGGCAGCGGGAAAAGCACAGATTTTGCTGAATGTTGATGCAAAGAAGGCTTGGCTTTGTGATATGCTGGAAAATAAAGAGCAGGAGATAGTAATAAAAGACGGCATGTTAGAGCTTGAGTTTGGTGCATTTCAGATTCAAACGATTCGTCTGTCGATTGAGGAAGCTATGGCATAAAAGAGCCTGCAAATGAAAAGGCAGAAAGTATTCCGATGATTGCGTATTAAATGCGTTTTTATGAGGTGGATAAAGGGGGCAGGAAACTGCCCCTTTTGTGTAATAAAAGACATTGTATAATTCTTGTATCAAGCAACTTTGCAAGTGTATCAGACAGGAAACAGTGAATAAAATTACTATGAAAGGAAGAAGTTGAGGATAAAAAATGGTGGATGAATTTTTTTTACAATCATTGATCCAAATTACACATGGTGAAATTAGATTGATTGATAATGACAGAAAGATTCGGAGAATTGGACAGACAAATGAAGATGAGGATCCATTTTTTACGGATCCCAATTTTCTAAATGATGTGTTAGAACGAAGACCAGAAGCGTCAATTGATGTTTTCTGGGAAGATGACGTTTATTATGCGAGGGTTCGTCGAAAAAACATACAGGGATGGATTCTTGCGGGACCAGTTCAGACAATTGTTGGTGCAGCACCTGCGCTTAAAAGCGCTCAAAAGCATAAAATTGAAACAAAATTATATCGCCTTCCGTATTGTGAATTAAAAACATTTTTAGAAGCAATGAAGCTGCTTCTTTATGAGGAAACAGGTGAAAAAGTTTGTTTGGGTGAGTTGTATACAAAACAACAGTCTGAGACAGAGCAACAGAAATTTTTTAAAAAAAAGTGCTGGATGGAAAATGGGGAACATTTGCACAATCCTTACAAACATGAGCAAAAGAAGCTTGGAAGTATTCGAGCTGGAAATTTAAAACAATTGGAAGAATGTCAAAATGAAGTATGGACAGGAGAAATTGGCAAACTTGCAGATAATCCTCTTCGTCAAGAGAAAAATCTTTCAATTGTTGTAATTTCTATTGCATGTAGAGCAGCAATTGATGGTGGCGTGGCACCTCATAAGGCATTTTCGATGTCAGATGTGTTTATTAGTAATATCGAAAGAATGACTCAGGTATTGCCAATTCAGGCAGCAGTTGTTGAATATGAACGAGAATTTGCACGAGCCGTTGAACAGGTCAAGCACGATAGCGAGCATAATCGTTATGTGGAGAGGGCGAAGGAATATGTTGCAGAACATATGGATGAATCAATTAGAGTAGTACAAATTGGAGAAGCACTTGGCATTAATGAAAATTATCTGACAGGCCTCTTTCATAAATATGAGGGAATTACGTTGCAGCACTATATACGAAAAGAAAAGGTTCATC
>ENA-OVGQ01003443-OVGQ01003443.1-human-gut-metagenome-genome-assembly--contig:-NODE-3443-length-12354-cov-3.344012_pt1 | contig 12354 bp, 10 predicted proteins | sample MGYA00237774_ERZ505427 | MGnify/ENA primary metagenome ERZ505427 (study PRJEB26158, sample SAMN06016404) | human gut metagenome | biome: human gut; feature: ankylosing spondylitis patient; material... | reverse complement strand
GAAATTATCCAAATATAATATTTTTATACAAACTGTAGATATGAATACAAACAAAGATACAGATATTCTAAAAAAAGAAAGTGGCCTTTACCTTTCTCTATATTGCAATTGTCATTACGGTCTTATTGATGATGATATCAAATTAAACATTAAAAACTTCATTAACATCAATAAACTTAGTATTTGCAGCGATGTTTTTGTATTTCCTATTAGAAATTATTGGTCTGCTACAACAAATTCAGAAGAAATATCACAAATATGTATACAGGTAGAATATATGAAAGACAGTGTACAATAGTTGTACACTGTCTTTATTCAACTTTTAAGAAAACACTAAACAGCACTTTTTATTCTGCTACTTAGAGTTTTCTATTTTTATTGATTTTATAGCATCTAAAATTATATCATTTTTTAAATTTTTACTATCTTTACTATCATATAATTAATTACTTTGGCATTTACACATCAATTGTCACTATAAAAGCAGCAGGCAGTGTTTGTGCACTGCCTGCTGCTTTTGTTAAAAGGTTCTGGTATAGGTTATTTTCCAGTTATATGGTAAATCAAGGTTGCCATATCTGTTGGAATAGTTATCCTTGTCAAGCAGGTTATTCATCGTCAGGGTTATGTTATCATTCTTAGTCAAATCATACGAGGTATTCCAGGTCAGTCGGCTTCTTGACGGTACGTCATGCCCGCCGTAATATTCACGGTCACCCAAATATTTATAGGTAAGACCGCTTGTCAGCTTACTGATAGAATAAAACACCGAAGCCGATGCATCTATCCTGCCGTCATCCTGCACCCATTTTGGGTTGGCGGCTGAGGGATCTTTTACCTCGGGGTTGCCATAGCCAATCCCTAATGAATAGCGCCATTTATCATTTACATTATGGGTAAATTCTGCTTCGATACCAGTGTTTCTAAAGTCGCCTTTGTTGATGGCGTACTGTTCACCGGTACCGGGGTCTTTATCACTCCAGCCTATTTTATTTTCAAAATCCATATGGAAGACTGCAAGCTTGATACTTTTGTTGTCGTAGATTTTTTTGATACCTGTTTCATAGGTCCAGCCTTCTTCAGGCTTTAATGTACCGGCAGCGGCTTTTTTGCCATAGTACGAATCTACTGTTGGCATTTGGAAGGCTTTGCCGATGTTTATATACCACGAGGTAGTATCGTTTATTTTATACAGGGTTTGGAACTGCGGGTTCAGTATATTTTCGCTTTTTACCGGGTCGTCGATTATTTCACCGCGTAACCCCAGGGTAGCGCTGAATTTATCGCTGAACACGTTGTTATACGAAAGGTAGATGGCATTACTGGTTCTATGAGCTTTATTGGCTTTGGTGACCAGATTTTCATAGTTTTCACGCCTTAGGCTATAGCCGGTTATGAGGGTATTTTTACCCAGATTCCAAGTCTTTTGCACGTCTCCGATATAGCTTGATAAATCGGCTGATGAGCTTACAGGACCCGGTGTTGCTGCGGCAAAGTCGTAGCCTTCAGTACGGCGGTAGTTATAACCTACCAGGGCTTTGATGCCGTTATATTTGCCATTGTAGGTCAGTCCTGTAGTAATACGTTTATCGTCATAACGATAATTATATTTTTTATAGACTGAGCCTACTTTTTTGGCATCATTATTACTGCCACGAGTAATATTGCCGTCCTGATAGATAAAAGTAAAACCGATCTCATCTGTCAGCGCGGCGGAGATCCCTGCTCTGTTTTTCTGCCCTTTGCCCACCCACCAGTCGGTAGACGAACCTTCCGGATAAGCATTGCTGTGGGTAAGCTTGTTAGAATATTCTTTAGATGCGGTTACGATAAGTTTTTCGCCCGCATAGGTAACGCCGTAATCTTTATAATAGTTGCCTACAGTGCCTTTTACTTTGACCTGAGTTTTGCCTCCTGGACGTTTGGTGATGACGTTTACTACGCCGCCCATAGCTTCACTTCCGTACAGGGTTCCGGCAGCACCTTTAATGATTTCTATTTGCTGTACCATATCTATGGGTATACCGTCTAAGGAATTATAGTTTTTCAGGTTCATGGGGATACCGTCTACCATAACCAGGGTACCACGGTCGTAGCCGCGAATAACGGTACGGCCCGAACTGAAACCAAAATCTTGACCGGCATCGCCGTAACCGGTGCTTGTTAATCCTACTTGATGCTCTATTGCATCAAAAACGTTCTTATAGCCGGCTTCTTTAATATTTTGTTCGGTAATGATATTAGTAGTTGCCGGTGTGTCCAGGTCTCTGGTTTCTGTTCTTTGGGCAGTTACGATCATCGGATCGAGCGTAAAAGCCTGATTTGGATCTTCAGCATATGCTGTAGTGCCCCTCCAGATGACAGTGGTAGTTAGAAGCGCCACTACCAGTGCACTTTTGCTCAAATTCTTTTTTAGCATACTCAACTTCCTTTCACTACATTTTTATTATTGAAATAAAGGCGTTTCCTGTACTCATTCTTTATGACCGCACATTATTTACCTTTACTTGCAATCCCCCAAAAATAAAAAATACCTTCTGCGCTAAGGCAAAAGGTATTAAACAGCTTAATTAAAAATAAAAGAAGCCAACAACATTACCTAACTGTCTCACGCAGTAGTAAAGTAATTATCAGGCAGTTCTTCTGACTCAAGTTCATCATTCATCCAAGCCTTCCCAGACAAATACCAGTGGCATATTTTGGACGAACTCACTTTTACAGCGACGGGATCGTGCGGGCTTTGCACCCGGCTTCTCTATTAAGACCTACGTCACCTGATAATATCAATATGCATTTATTTTGCAAGTATACTACAAATAATTCTACAATGCAATCTTTTATTTATATTTATTATTTAATTTTCTTTGTTGGCAATTCTTTTATTGCATAAAAATAACCCGCACAAGATATCTTGCGCGGGTTATGAAAGTATTCCATATTTTATTTTAAAACTTCAGCGATTACATCCCCAGTCAAATCCTTCCCGCCATATAACATTGCGCTGCTGTCAACAACGCTGTTGATACCGGCACGTTTGGCTACAGTTGCAATGGCTTTCTGAACTTTTTTCTGAATCGGTCCCATCAGATCTTGTTCACGTTTTGCCACCTGCTGCGAAAGTTTTTCACCCAAGGCCTGCTTGCCGCTGTCATCTAAAGAAGCTGCTTTACTTTCAAATTCCTGCTGCGCTTTTTGGCGTTCCAGATCAACGGCGCTCATGGTAGTTTTAATATCAGGATAGCTTTGGAATACTTGCTGAACGTTTACATACCCTACAACATTACCAGCTTCTGCTGCCGATACTGCACCGCAGATCCCCAAAGCCATGACAACCGTCAAAATAAAGGTCATAATTTGTTTTTTCATCGTTTACAACACTCCTTAATTTTTGTTTATAATAAATTTAATACTACCGTTTTTCATCCCGACAAGCTGTAATAAATCTAGCCGCAGCAATATCGGTTAACCCATAATCGGCAAATTTCAGCACCAGATCTCGTACCAGATGTTTTTGTTCTTCCATACTGTGTGCTTTTATGTATCTGATGATCCGATTGTTTCTTTTCTTATACTCAAGGTAAAGTTCTATTCCTTTATCAAAAAGCTCATTACCGGTTATAAACCGCTGCCGTTTGAGTAAAACTCTGCAATAGCATTTTTCGTAAATACCTAAAAGTACCGGCCATGTATCAAGAATGGCAACACTCCCATCCGCTTCCAGAAGATGAAATTTTATCCGGCCTGAATAGCCTGACTGTTCCAAAAACGCCAGTAAAGTTATTATATTTACTGTACAGAACATATCATAGTCGAAATATAAATATAAAACAGGATAATCCTTCAAGCGGTTCTGCATAAAACTTCCTGGAGACTTTTGCAGATAGTCTTCTAACTCAACACCATAAGCCGCTGCCCTCAATCGATAAAATTCATCTGTAAATATTTCGATATGGACTTCTCCTTCGCACATAGCTTCGTTGAAAGGAAGAATTTCTTCCTGAGGAAGCAGCTCTCGTAGTGCATTTGCAGTCATTTCTCCGCTTGTAATATGCAGGATATTTTCAGTACAAACTGGTTTATTGTTCTGCATCTGTATCATTTACCCGCACCTTAAATATTTTATTATATTGCATCATTTTACGCACGTAGTCTATTATAAACTGTTTACAGCCGCCAGTCAATAATCATTGCTATTTATACTATTATGTTATTTAATTGACATTTCACCTGATTGGCAGTATTTTATAATTAGAAGTATCATAATTAAGGTTGCCTATTTTAAATTAGAGGAGGCTTATCTATGTCTGATTTTGTCCATGATTCTATTTTTAAAGATGCATTTTTGAGGGCATCTCACCATTATATAGATGCTCTAGAACTGCCGGACATCCATACGAGGCGCTCTTCTGATACGCAGGAGCTCGCTGATTCGGCTGCTTGCATAAACAATAGAATGCTGCAGAGTTTTGCTGCTGATTTAACCGAACAGCAAAGAAGTGATGTTTTGAATTCAACTTTATTGGCGCAGCTGGCGGCAGACAAAGCTTATCCTAAAGATGCAGCTGGCCGTTATGACGTTAAAGGCTGGTACAGTAAATTTTCAGAAGTACTGCTTAATTTAGGCTGGGTAAGCCAAAACACTGCTTTCTGGCAATATAAAATACACGGGGAAAGTTTTACAGCTGACAAGGCTATCTTGGAAATCATCAACGGCTTACTGCAAAACAACGCCCTGCTTTTAGCGCAAGCTACTATTAACGCTTTAAAAAATTTGCCTGAAAATGATTCTAAACTTACTCTGTTTAAATTCAATACCTGTTCTGATCAAATGGGTAATATCAGCCTTGGAGTCTGTACTCAAAAAAACGGCTTGATTGAATATAATTTTGCTGCACTTTACTTGGAAACAAAAAAGAACTTTAAACAGATTTTATTCATTGATTTTTCAACGTCTGATTTCAAGTTGTTTGCCGGTACTAATACCATAACTCTTAATCCAGATGTTTACAGCATCGTGCGCGAGCAGGTAGTACAAAAATTACAGGACAGAGTCAATTCTTATCTGGTGGGTCTGGACATTTAAAAACTGGGTACAACATTGTACCCAGTTTTATTATTGATTTTGATATTTTATGTATTCCAAGGTATTAAGTTGTTCCTTAAACATATACATAAAATTTTGCCAGCCTCTGATTCCAGCAAAGAATATATTTTTTGACTTTATTTTACTCGAGGGCATGGAAAAATTTAAATATATTGTTCTGTCCAAATCTCCCAAACCTATTCTTTCACGTTCTGTACCGAGCAGTAATTGATAATTATCAGCTTTTATTTTGTCGATAGAAATATTTTCATTCCATATATGGTAGTTTCTTTTTTCATCAATTATTTCACTTTCATCGGTCTTTATATAATATTCTTGAGCTGAAATAATATCATATCCACTATTTTCTATAGCCTGACGTAAGCTATCAGCGATAGAATATGGAGTTGTCATGATTATACGCTGCAAACTATAATCTAAAAAATTATGTTTTAATAAAAAACATTCATCAAAAATATCCTTTTCTGCTAAGGATATTTCATTTTTTAGTTCTTCTAACTGCGGCGGCCAATCAATAGCTTCACCAATATGCTGTAACCATTGAAGTGTATTATTAAATCCATATGGCCAGGTAAGCAGCAGATATTTTTGCCCCAATTCCATTTCTAAATATGAAGCAATTTCATGTCCAAGTTCTGGAATAAGAACAACATTTAGCGCAGCTTCCGGTAATCTTTTAATATCAGCTAGTTCTAATCCATCACTACCCAAAGAGACACCTATGTCATAACCAGCTAACAGCAATATTCTTTTTATCTCTTCAAGATCGCCCCGCCAATGAGGCATGCAAGTACAAATTCCAAGAAGATTAACCTTGTTATTTTTTTGAGTTGTTTTTTTTAAATTAGTTTGTTTAAGAAGCTCAAGCATCGCTTGCTGATAACCATGCGTAAAGCTGCCTGTAAGTCCACCCGCTTCAATACTTAGAACTGGGCAGTCCACTTTATTTTTTTTACATATCCCCAAAATATCGTCACCAATCAAACTCATTGAACAGCTGGTCAAAATTGCCAGGAGCTTTGGCATTCTATTTGCTATGGCTTCAACAATACTGGCTGATAAAGATTCTTCTATCCCATAAAGAATATCTTTTTGTCTCGCTTCAGAACAAAATAGCCTTTCCTGATAATCTTTGACAGCATTCATTAACTCGCGTTCACCAATTACTGCACACCAGCGTGGACTGTTAAAAATAACTTGTATGCCTTTAATGCTTAATAAAGCAGCAGCTGCTCCAATCATTTGACAATATCCTGTGCAGGGGCGCATATTTCCCAAGCTATTCATTCATCAGACTCCTGTTTTCCTGGAACAAGATATTTAATCTTTCCAGTAATCTTATCGTTCCGCCAATGCCGATGCGCTTTCTTTTTATGCAGTACTGCCTTTGAAAAAATCCACGATAATCAGTGGTAATGACTACACTATCTGTAAAACTGAGTATTGATGCTTCCTTTTCATAAATTATTTTTACATCCAGTCTATGTTTCGCAAAAAAAATTTTATATTCTTCACATTCCTTAACTGTAAGTTCTTCCAATAAGATAATATATTTTATTTTTATTCCAACATCTTGCAACAAATGAAGGAATTCCATTGGATTCCAAAATTTTATAGAATGGCTGATCGCAAGAATACAGTTTTTACCAGATAAATAAACTCTCAATTCATTAATTTTTTTCTCTAAACGCCGAATTTCAGATAAAATAGCATAATCAGCGGTTTCCTGCATATTTAGTTTTTCACCAAGTTCCCGCAAATACACCAGAGTTTCATTTATTGTCAGAGGCAATCTAGATTCAATGGCTGGAATTTTCAGCTTTGCAGCAAAACTTTCCGCAAATTTTTTATATTCTTCCAGTTTACTGCTAATAATAGCATTTATCCCAACTATTCCTGCACTACCAATAGTTTTTATCTCTTTTAGTGTCATATTGGCTGGTGGCAACATAATCGTATCAATATTAAAATAATTGTAAAGTCGCTTAATTTCCTCTATATCCTGCGGCAGAAAATACAATTTATTGATTCCAAAAATTAACGCACTTTTATTATTTTTTCGTATATTATTATCTGCAAATTTTTCGTACAAAAATTTTGTCGTCAGTAATATCCCTTCCTGTTGTTGATTGCTCATAAATCCAGCTCCAGGAATATGAATTACGGGAATTCCCGATAAAGCTTCTGTATTTGTGCAAACAGATTGAACATCGTCACCTATAACTCCAGCTACACAACCAGAAATAACTATAATACACTCTGGATTTTTTTCTTTTATTATCTCTTCCAGTGTATTTTTCAGTAATTTCTCTCCACCAAAAATAGTTTCTTTATCAGAAATTCCCGTTACAAAAAGATTGTCATTAAGTGCAGGCAATTTTTTATGGTAGCGTAAAGCGATGCGCCTCCAACTATCAAGCAGTGCATTATAAACTATGTGAGAACATGACTTAGGTGCATGTAGAACGACAACTATACCCTTATTAAACGCTACGGACATATAAATATCATTTAAATTACAATGGATAACTTTCTTTCTATTCGTTTTTTTTATCATAATTATACCTGTATCAGTTATTTATTTGGTCAAAATACTCTGGATATGTTTTTTGTGCGATATCACAAATTGCATCACCAATATATTGAGATGCCGCATACCTGTAGCGGTCTTTGATGATTATGATATTTTTGTTTTTGATGGCTTTGATGCTTTGCAGTGCCGGATCATCAAGGACTTCTTTTCTAAAAAGTTCTGAATCTCCTTCCTGTGTGGAACTGTAATCAGAAAACATAAGTATATCTGGATCAACTTCAACTATTTTTTCTTTACTTAGATGTTCTCCTCGAACCAGCCCAGCCAGTGCCGCACCATTGGTGACGCCCGCACTTATACAAATATCATGGAACAATCCTTCTGCACTGCCAAAAACCCCCAACAGTGAATAGGCCATCAAATTTTTTTTTTCTGATTTTGGTATTTGCCCAATTACTTTTTTAACTGTTTCTGTTTTGTTATCTAATTCATTAATAATTTTCCCACCCTGTTGCTTTTCGCCAACAGCTGCAGCCAGATTGATGATTCTGCTGCGTACCATTTTTACTGTAGTTGGTACTTTGGTTATATAGACCTTCAGTCCAACATCTTTTAGCGATTGAATAAAAGCTGCATTAGAATTTTCCTGTACTATAACAAGATCCGGCTTTAAACTGAGTATTTTTTCTGTGCTTGCTTTTTGAGGCAATTTTACAGAAATATGCGCAGCTTTATCAGCAATTAATGATATTTTAGTATCCGCAGCCGGCTCTGAAATCGCGACGATTCGGTTCAATGGTACCAGATCAACAAGTATTTCTTCAATACTCAGGGTAGTAGCATAGATACGTGTTGGCTTTTTGTTAAATTCCAGTACATTGCCTTTATCATCCGTTACCTGATAGTATTCACCTGGGAAAGCGCCGGATGGTACTTCAGTGTCTTTAACGACGCCGCAGCCAGTAAGCGTTGCTGTTATTAAAACCATTATTAGAATAATACTGCGCATTTTCTTCTCCTATAAAACTGCAATTTCAAATTTAGAACAAAACTTTATAACCAATTTCAAAATTCCTACCCAAGGAAATATAGCGTGAAGAAACATGGGAAGTAATATCTCTTCTATTTAATAGGTTATCTACATTTAAAAAGATTTCATGGTTTTTAGTTGGTTTATAAACAGCATTTAAGCTTGTATAGAAGTATGGTTTTATCTTTTCCTGATATTTTTGCAAAACACGATCTGCCATAAAGCTTCCATTTAGACTTACATTAAATTTATCCTGCTGATAATTTAGTCCGCCGTTTAACAACCATCTACCGTAATTTCTTTTCCACTTACCATTATCTTCATCTGCAGATTTATATTTAGGATTACTGTAAGATACGCCCCAATTACTACTGAATCCATTTTTACCAGTTATTTCACAATTAATTTCAATTCCCATATTTTTTGTATCCTCATTTACTGCATATGTTTCTCCTGTTGCTGCGTCAGTAGCACCAGTAATAAAATCTTTTACATCACTTTTAAACAGCGCTAACTTCCAGGAATGAATACCAGAAATATATTTTAAACCAGTTTCATAATGCATACCAACTTCCGGTCTGATTTGTGTATTTTTTATTATCTGATCTTTACCATACATATCAGTCAATGTTGGCAGTGTAAAAGATTTACCTACACTGGCATAAGCACTTAAATCATCTGTCATTTTATGTAAATACTGAATCTGTGGCGTAAATTCACTGTAATTAGTACCATCTGGACTACTGCCTGTCCATGTTTCTCTCGCTCCAAGGATCAGATTATTTTTTTTATCAAATTTGTGATCTACCTGTGCAAAAACAGAATATACATTTCTGTCATAGTCATACTCTAGTTTAGGTTGTTTTTTATAGGCAGGATCATAGAAGTTATAATAATTATAACCTTCGTTGTACATTTTTACCCCAACAAGTACTGTATCATTTTTAGTTTCAAATTCTTTCTTTACATCTAAACCCATTACCTTATCATCATTTCCATAGAAATATGCATCTTTAAAAATTATATTATTTTTCCAATAATGATATTTGGTATCAGAACTGGATTTATGATAAAAAGCATTAGCATTCCAGCCGTCTTTATGATAACTTAGTACAAATTTATATTCTTCTTTATCTAAGAATCTTTTATCAGTTGGCAAGCCAGTACTTGTTTGATTATAGCTTCTTTTATAATCATAATTATTGTAATCGGCAGTAACTCTCCACGCATCATCAAATTTATAATTCATAGACAGGATAGTTTTTTCACCGCCTAAAAAATTAAAATATTTATCACCTTCTGAAGTATGGTATATATTACCTTTTTTATTCCAGCTGGCACCAATCCCTAATTTACCTGCTTGTAAAGATGTCGCATATTTTTGTACTCCATAATTACCTACTGTTGCTGAGACACTATTAGTTCTTTTATTTTTTGTAATAATGTTTATAACACCACCAGTTGCATCACTGCCATAAAGCACGGCACCACCACCACGTACTACTTCAATACGCTCTACATCTGCAATATTTATTCTGTCAAGATCATAATAACCGGTTCTTACATTTAATGGTATTCCATCAACTAATACCATGGTACCACGCCGCTTACCTCTAATCAAAAATTCACCGCCGCCATCTCCTGCTGTTTCTGATTTATAGACGATACCAGTCGCATATTTTAAAGCTCCCTCAACAGTTGTTGCACCTGTAGCTTCAAGTTGTTTGCTGGTATATATGCTTGTCGTTGCCGGCACATCTAAATCTCTTTTTTCAGTTCTTGTTGCTGTTACTATCATTGGATCAAGTGTAAAAACCTGTTCCGGTTCTTCTGCATACACTGATGTGCCCCCCCAGATGACACTGCCAGTTATCAATGCGATCATCAGGGTATTTTTTTCTAAGCTTTGCTTCATCAAATTCAACTTCCTTTCAAATTTTAATTCATTGTCACCCTTCTCTAAATATAGTCGTAAAATAGAAACTCCTCCTTCTCTGAAAACAGATAAGGAGGATACAGACAAAATTTACTGTCATATCTTCCCTATACTGTCTCTCGCAGGCATAGAGTTGCTGGTAAATTCTGACTCAAGCAGTTTTAATCACTGCTAATACAGCGGCGGGACCGTGTTAGATTCTCACTAACTTTTACTCGTTATAGATTACCAGTATTTAATATTAAATTTATTTCACTACTATATGTGATATAATACTATGTATAGTCATTAGACAGTCAAGAGGTTGGTGAAAATTTATGGAAAAAAATAAAAAAAAATTATTTACAACAGGAGAACTGGCTTCCTTGTGTAATATTCATCGCAAAACCTTACTTTTTTATGACAGGCTTGGCCTGATCAAACCAGAGTTTATTGATGATAACGGTTACCGTTATTATGCCCGACGACAATTCTTTTCCTTAGAGATCATCTTGGCGTTACGAAAATTAGATATATCTTTACCGGAAATTGGTGAGTATCTTAATAATAAATCTACATCCAATTACAAAGACTTACTTGCCAAACATGCCAATATATTAGATCAGCTTTTGCTTAATCTTCAAAAAATGCGCAGTGAGCTTAGTGACAGAATCAACTTCTTAGAAAACACTGAAGCTTTACCTGTAGAATCGGTTCATTTAACAGCAGAAGCCGAAGAATATCTTTTTTTAAGCGATCCTGTTCCGCAGAATGCTGATTTAAAAATCAGAACAAAAATCTCGGCTCAGCATTTATCAACCTTGGCTGATTATGTTACTTTTAACAATCATGTTTCGGGTTATATACTTGATAAGACTGCTTTTATAGCTGGTAAACGGCCCCATACCAAGTATTTTTACCAATCATTTTCTCATCCTTTTGATTCACCTTACTTTTTTCTTAAAGCTGCAGGATCATATGCAACAATTTACTTTGAAGGTATTTATTGTTCGTACGGCAAACCATATGTCACTATGCTTTACCAGTATTTACAGGATAATAACCTGCAGGCGGTCAGCGATCTTTATATGACTTCAATCATAAATCACTGGGTTACCAATGATAATGGCAGCTATTTAAACAAACTTTCAGTAAAAGTCAAAAAATAACAGTAGAATTTAAAATTCTACTGTTATTTTTATCTTTTTTATTCTTTCTGCCAAACTTCTTCATGAAACCGGATCCCTCTTCAGAACTCTCCGTTTCTTCTGTTGGCTCTGCAGCCTCTTCAGCTGCTTCTTCCACAGTCTCTTCTGTGTCCTGTTCTTCGGCCTCTTTGTAAGCTTTGGCTTTTGCTTCTTCCACCGCTTCTTTGACCATCTCTTCTTTACTCATATTCTCTGCCACCAGCAATCACCTTCCTATTCTTCCGGGTCTTTATAATAAATTGCATCCAACTCGCTCTGCAGAGTTTTCAGCGTCTTCATGACATGTTCATAATCCATCCGTTTCGGTCCGATGATACCGATGGTACCGCGGATTCCTTCGCCCAGTTCATAGTTGGCAGTGACCACGCTGCAGTCCTTCATGGTCTGGACCGGAGTCTCATCCCCAATGTAGACCTGAATCCCGTGATTTTCTTCACTTGCCAGTGTCTCTGTCACCAGATCCGCCAGCTGCTGCTTCTCTTCAAATGCACTGATAATCTCCTGAGCACTCTGCTTATCGCTCAGCTCCGGATATGTGAAAATGTTCGTCGCACCACTCGTGTA
>ENA-OVGQ01003420-OVGQ01003420.1-human-gut-metagenome-genome-assembly--contig:-NODE-3420-length-12439-cov-3.808301_pt1 | contig 12439 bp, 9 predicted proteins | sample MGYA00237774_ERZ505427 | MGnify/ENA primary metagenome ERZ505427 (study PRJEB26158, sample SAMN06016404) | human gut metagenome | biome: human gut; feature: ankylosing spondylitis patient; material... | reverse complement strand
TAATTTTAAATTCCAATCGCAATCTGAGTGCATCTTTAGTGGATGAAATCAATCATCTGATCTTAGAAGGACTCTTTACTACCATCACCAATGTAAATTTCGATGATGCTTCTATCAAAAATCTGACCGCACGCATTCACACAACTGCTGCAAAAACAGCTAACGCTTGCAACAGTTCTATAGTTTCTGACTATGATATGAATAACATCTGGAATGCCGATGAGGATATTCGCTCACTAAAATCACTGATTCTGTTTGGTGTGCGCGGTATGGCAGCCTATGCCTACCATGCAATGGTACTTGGCTACACCGATGCTTCACTCAATCAATTTTTTATCAATGCACTTTCTGCTCTTTCTAAGGACTTAGGAATGAATGAGCTTCTTCCGATTGTAATGGAGGTTGGTCGCTTTAATCTTCTTTGCATGGAGCTTCTTGATAAAGCAAACACCGAAAGCTTTGGTGATCCAGTTCCAGTAACCGTGCCATTAACAGTCGAAAAGGGACCATTCATCGTTGTTACCGGTCACGATCTTTCTGACATCAAGCAACTTCTTGAGCAGACAAAGGATACTGGAATCAACATCTATACTCACGGCGAGATGCTTCCGGCACACGCATACCCAGAATTAAAAAAGTACCCTCACTTAAATGGTAATTTGGGTACTGCATGGCAGAATCAGCAAAAAGAATTTGCCGCACTTCCTGCACCAATTTTATTTACAACCAACTGCCTAATGCCACCGAAATCTTCCTATGCCGACCGCGTTTTTACAACAGGCTCCGTACAATTTCCAAATACACCTTACATTAAGGATGAAAACGGCCATAAGGACTTTACACCGCTTATCAAGAAGGCTCTTGAGCTTGGCGGCTACTCCTCTGATCAGCACTTTACCGGAATCAACGGTGGAACTTCCGTTATGACAGGCTTTGCAAAAAATGCCGTTCTCTCCTCTGCCGGTGAGATTGTCGATGCAGTAAAATCTGGTGCGATTCGCCATTTCTTCCTCGTTGCTGGATGCGACGGTGCACGTTCCGGTAGAAACTATTACACCGAGTTTGTGAAGCAGACTCCAGCAGACAGCATTGTTTTAACACTTGCTTGTGGAAAATATCGCTTCAACGACCTCGATCTTGGCACAATCGGAAACTTCCCACGTCTGATGGATATGGGCCAGTGTAACGATGCCTACAGTGCCATCAAGGTGGCAGTCGCTTTGGCCGATGCCTTTGGATGCGGTGTCAATGATCTTCCGCTCTCCATGGTTCTGTCTTGGTATGAACAAAAGGCAGTCTGCATTCTTTTAACACTGCTTCATCTTGGCATCAAAAATATCAAGCTCGGTCCGACACTGCCAGCATTTCTCTCCAAAAATGTGTTAAATTACCTGGTAGAGCACTTTGCGATTGCTCCAACTACAACGCCAGAGGCAGACTTAGAGGAACTTTTAGACAAGTAAAAATTTAAAAAACGACATAAGGGGATAAGAAAAGTGGCACCTTCGCACCACTTTTCCTATCCCTCAATTTTTGCAAATTTTTGAATTAATATTTCGGCAATCTGATTCCACGCATCTGCAATTTCTTCGCTTACAGTAAAGATTGATAGCTCGCTCCATTCTTTATAAAGTGTATTTCGTTGATTTTGCTTGATCGGCTGCGCTTTGCTTTCTGGTATCTGCAAGTATCCAAAATATTCTGATGCAGTTTGAAATTCCTTTTCTGCACGATATTCATTTAATTGATTTCTTTTTAGAAATACCAGATAGCTTCCTGTCTGCATCAAATTAAGCACATTTCGATAAACGATTTTGCCATCCATAACTTCCATTCCGTAATTGCGCCAAACCCAACATTTTTCGTTCTGGTCGATCCATTCACTTCCCTTTATTACAGAAGAAACTCGAATCTCTTGACCATATGTGCCAGTCGTAAACTGAAGGTTTCCTGTACTCTCTGCTAGCACAATGATATCTGCCTCTTCTGCCTGACGGACATAACTTTCCTGATTCTGTGTGAGATCTTTTACAACTACGTCTTTACTTCCATTATCTCCAAGCGCATATTCTAGCTCTACCGGAAGAGAAAGAAGATCTTCTAATTGATCTACCTCTGCAAGTCCTGCATCTGGTGCCTGAGTGCGGATTATTTTACCTGCAATTGCAGTGACAATGAAAACTACCGCAATTACGATATACCATTTTTTCCATCCCTCCATCACTACACCTCCATCTGCAGTCGTCCCTTTTCAATCAAAAATACCCGACTGCAAAGTGCGCGAATATCGTAATCAACATGACTTGCCAGCAAAACAATGGCTCCTCGTTGTGCCTCCTCGCTCATAATCTGATGAACAAGCTCCACTCCCTTTCGATCAATGGCATTTGTCGGTTCATCTAATAAAAGCACCTCCGGCTGCTCCATGATGGCTTGTGCCAACATCAACCGCTGCTTCATTCCAAGCGAATATTTTCGGAACGTTCTTTTGTCTTCTGGTTCCAATCCAACTCGACGAATCGCTTGATCAATCTCCTCATTCGTTGCTCTCTTTCGAATAGATGCCAATAGCCTTAAATTTTCTCTTCCAGAAAGCTCCGGATATAGTGACGCATTCTCGATCATAATCCCGATATTCGGATCAGCATCTACTCTATTCTTCCAATCAAACATTAATTGTCCAGAGCTAGGGTTGACCAAACCAGCAATCACTCTCATCAGCATTGTTTTTCCAGAGCCATTTTCTCCTGTAATGCCATAGATCTGTCCACACTTCATCGTAAGGCAGATATTCTCCAAGATTGTAGTCGTTCCAATTTGCTTTGTTATATTTTCAAGTTTCACTTCTTGTATCATCAGCCTTCTCCTTCCCTTGCGAACAGATCTCGTTTTGCCAAATAATATCCAGAAACACCTGCACAGACTGCCATTTGGATCAAAAGTACGAGTAATTTTTTAATATAGCTTCCCATATTCTCAATAATATCTGCTGAAAGCCACATTGGATTGATAATCTGCGATAAGTTACCAGCCGCTTCCGAGGTTGCCCACATAATTAATCCAATCACACACAACATTGATAACAAAATTCCAACTGCACTTCCACCAATCGCACAAAACAGATTACACAAAATCGACATTTCAAACAACAATGTCGTCAAAAACAACCAGATCTGAAGGACGGCTTTTAAAAGCGCCATTGACATACTCGCTTCACTGCATCCCATAAACGAAAACAGCGTGTGCATTCCCACAAAACAGCCTGTATAAAGCATACTGTACAAAAGTAGCCAGACAAATTCCTTGCCAATCCATTTTTTTCGATTTGAAATTCTTGAGAAAAAGTAGACTGCTCCAACCCGTTGTCTCGCTGCAATACAATCTCCATATAAAATCAAAAACAATACTAGAAAAATTGCTTGACCAATCGCAATGACAAAACGACTTCCCGAATCACCTGTTACCCTTCCAAAAATGCCATTTATTAAGACATTTACAACTGAATCTGTACTTTTCTCTCCGACAAGTTCAATGTAACGCCCCATCCAGACCGGCAAAATCGCAAGTCCAACTCGATACAAATATTTTTTTCTCATCTATTCATCACCCCTGCTGTGCATTTAATTCTCTGTGCGATGCATAAAAATATAAAAGAACGGTTATCACACTCAAGATCAATGCCCATACCAACAGATAAAGCATACTGCAACTACTTGATGTCATTGGTGCCAAATAATCCATCAAATACAAATCCAGATAGCGTGCTGTCTGTTCCTGAATTCTTTCTGCATTTGCAATTGATTGGCTTACATTTTCGGTGGACTCAATATTGCCATTCACTATATTCAGTATCCTAGCAAAGAAAAGAGAATTTAACTGCATTGTTCCTACACAGATCAGATAAATTGGAAGAAACAATATCATAATATTGCCTGAGAATACAAAGGAGATTGCCATAACAAATGCGCCACAGATTCCCGAAAATACACCTAAAATCAAGAAATACAATAGCTGATACAAAACTGGTGATTCTAAATAGATATTTAAAAATAGATATTGTGGATTTACAGAGGAATACAAAAGATTTTCTCCTAAAAGCGAAATCTCGTACATGTTGTCCTCATATGCTCCCCACGAAAGATTTAGATTATTTGGAAAAATAAAATAGCATAGAAGCATATTAAGAAGCAAAGGAATCAGCACCACACTCATACTACCAATTGCTGATACCGCCAATTTTCCACGAAGATAGCTTTTCCAATTTGTCCGCACCAAAATTACCGACACACACCGATTCTTTTTCTCCGACACATATGACGTGGAACATGCAAGCACGATCAAAAATGGCCATATGGCTGAAAAGATTTTCCAGCCATAACTAAGACCATATCCGCAAACCGCTTCGCTTGCTGATACAACTGCGAAGCGGTCTACTCTTCTACTCTTCCACACTTCCAAAAAAAGTGCCAAACACACGCACACAGATGAAATCAAAAATGCGACACGGTATTGCAGGCTTCTTATCATTTTTTTCAATTGAAAGCGTAGATTCATACCTCACCCTCCTATTCTGCCAGAGAACCTCCAGCCCTATGCACTGACCACAAAAAGTACCGACAAAGCGCATATAATTGTCAGTTTTTTTTGCAAAACGCCTTATAATTTCATTTCAATTGTGGTTTTAATTCATTTATATTCTATATTTATATAGTAGCATTTCTTCTATTTTTTGTCAAGTTGTTCAAACGTAAAATTTAGGAGCTTTGAAGACTTTCGTTGAAGGTTCGGTGTATCTTGCACCCAGGATTCGGTGTATTTTGCACCCGGGTTCGGTGTATTTTGCACTCGGGTTCAGTGTATTTTGCACCCAAAATATACTCATATATATACACTTAAATATTTACATTCTTTCTTCTCAAAACAATTGCTTTTTGAAGTACACTATGCTATACTGTCCATATCAAGTAAATTTTTTTTACTCATTAAAAAAACAAATGAAGGAAAGGGGATGATACTAATGGAAAATGATTGCATACCTGTAAATCGCAAAATTTTGTATAATGATTCCTTAAATTGCAAAGAAAAAATTGCATTGATCATTCTTCTAGACACCGAAGCTGGAAGTATCAGCTATGATCACTTAGCCCAAAAAATGGATGTTACCAAACCAACTGCAATTGCAACAATCAAAAGCCTTAAAGATAAGGGTTTTTTAAAATGTAACTTAAAGCAAAATAGAAAACAGAATGGGAGGACTGTCACAAACCAGTATTTTGTGACGATTTAGCATGGACATAGTACAGAAAAAGGATGTCCGGCCATTCACCATGTTACACATAGATTTTTTGGATTGCGAGACGCTCAGTTCCAACGAAAAAATTTTGCTTGCTATTCTGATGCGCTATAGCTATTATGGAAAAAATAGTCCATCAGCAACATTCCCTAGTTTTGCCGGACTTGCCAAAAAAACAGGACTTGCAGAAAAGGTTGTCCGAACTACACTGCAATTATTAGAAGAAAAGCAATTAATTTCTAAGCAAGCTCGCTATCGAAATGGCACAAAAGCACGAGCAGCAAATTTCTATGTAATTCAAGATACTCCTTCGATTTGGAAATCGCTCGAAATATCTTCAGATGATAGTAATCTTTTTGATGATACGATTAAAGAAGCAATTGAATTACTCCAAACCGCAGGATACAAGGTAATGGAAACGGAAAAAAATAAAAAGCATTTTTTTGATGTTGGCGCATCAGAAAAAAATGAATTGGCTTCCTCAAATAATGTAAACTTTACAGAACCAAAAGGCATTCGCCCTTTTACGATTATTTATAATGATCTTTTGGATTTTGAAGGACTTCGATCAAAAGAAAAACTTCTACTGATTTTATTGATACGCTATGGTGGCAATCGAAAAACAGGCGCTGCTTTTCCAAGCATTAGGACTCTTGCACGAAAAACAGGTATGTCAGAACGCAGTGTTCAGTACACACTTAATAAACTGATCGAAAAACATTTACTGATCAGACAAGCACGTTTCAGCAAGGGAAGAGGGCAAATCAGCAATACTTATATTGTTTACGATAACCCGAATCAATGGCGATCAAAAGGCTCTATTGATGTACAAGACACTCAAGCTAAAATGTTAGCAATGCTAGACGCAATTCATGTACTGGGATATACAGCCAAAATACAGGAAGCTCCCTCAAATCTTCCTGATAAAAAGAAAGCGTCTCTTCCTGATGTTGGCGCATCAGAAAAAGACGAATCGCTTTCCCTAAATAATGTAAACTTTATAAATGCTAGTTCTATGAATGATGATACACCATCAAAATTGAAAAGTCAAGCGAAAGTGCTGAAACTCCATGCTAAAGAAGTAAACGCTGAAATCGTTTCCACAACAAAATCAGAACAGTATTCCATGGATTTCTTATACTCACATTTTGACTACAAAAGCGTACATATGATAACAATACAGCGGGGATTCTCAACAGATATTGTTGACTCAGTTTTCTCAGTTCTGTATGATACATTAAACAGCTCGATTATCAATATTCCAATTGGAAAAGAGCTAAAACCAACAGTCATTGTGATAAGTAAACTGCTTAAGCTAGATTGCTGGGATCTTCTCTATGTTATCGAAAAATACAACAGCCAAGTTACAGAAATTTATAGTCCAGTAAGATGGATTCAGACTGCCTTATACTTTGCCAGAGAAGAAAATCACCTGAAAACAATAAACCAAATTGCTTACAATATGTCAAGTTCAGACAATATCTAACCGTACAAACAAAATTTTAATATGCTACAAAGGACAGAAAATGCAGCACCAAAATGTTACTTTCCTGTCCCTTTCTCTTTCTAATTCATTTTTGAAAAGCCAACTTTCTCCATTTCTCCACTGCTCTTTCTATGATATAATTTTAGTATCATTCATATCACAATAGAAAGGCGTTATCATGAGTTTTTCCTTCTCACAAAAGAAGCATTCCTCCGGTGCCCGGCTGATGACCGAAGGAAACATTGCCAAGCAGCTGATTCTATTTGCGCTTCCACTCCTTGTAGGAAATCTGTTTCAGCAGCTTTACAACACTGTTGACAGTATTGTTGTGGGCAATTATGTCAGCAAGACGGCACTCGCAGCAGTTGGCTCTACTGACTGCATTATCAACACCATAATAGGATTTTTCTCTGGTTTATCCACTGGTGCAGGCGTTGTTATCTCCCACAATTTTGGAAGCCGCGATGACAAAGCACTTCATTGCACCGTACATACCACAATCGCACTGACACTTGTGCTTGCTGTCTTCTTTACGATTGCAGGACTATTTTTGTCACCATTTTTTCTTCGTTTAATGGATACACCAGAAGATGTTTTGCCTGAATCTTCCAGATATCTGACAATCTATTTTGCTGGTGTTTCTGGTCTTATGCTATACAACATGGGGGCTGGAATTTTGCGCGCAGTCGGTGACTCTACACGCCCACTTTATATTTTGATTGTCTGTGCAGTCACAAATATTATTCTCGACCTCGTTTTTGTAATTGTTTTTCACATGGGCGTATCTGGTGTTGCCTATGCAACAATCATTTCCCAGTGGATATCTGCAATTCTTGTACTGTCCATTTTGACAAAAGAGACGAATGCCTACAAGCTTGTCTGGAAAGATCTTCGCATTGATAAGGCAACCACTTTGTCGATTCTTCGCATCGGTTTTCCGGCAGGACTTCAGATGGCTGTTACATCCTTCTCAAATGTATTTGTTCAGTCATACATCAACCACTTTGGATCTTCCTGCATGGCTGGATGGACCACATACGGAAAGCTCGACAAATTCTGTCTGCTTCCAATTCAGAGCGTCGGCCTTTCTGTCACTACCTTTGTCGGTCAAAATCTTGGTGCCGGCAATATGAACCGTGCAAAAAAAGGCACTACCACTGCGCTTATTATCGCAATCGGTACTGCCATAATTTTGATGTTTCCAGTTCTTTTATTCGCATCTACCCTGACATCCCTTTTCACACAGGATGAAGAGGTACTTGCATTTGGTGTTCGCTTCATTCAACTGATGATGCCATTTTATATTGCAATCTGCTTTAATCAAATTTATGCCAATGCACTGCGCGGTGCAGGAAACTCCACCGCGCCAATGGTCATTATGATGGGAAGCTTTATTGTTTTTCGTCAGATTTATCTGTTCATCATCTCAAAATGTTTTAACACCATTACATCTGTTGCCTTAGGATATCCATTAGGTTGGATTCTTTGCAGCGTGCTTCTCTTTATTTATTATCATAAAGTAGGTTTGCACAGTAAGAAGCAAATTTAATGCTGATGGCGAATTAACCCAAATGCCTTAGAAAACTCCATCACTAAAATTGGAATTAAAACCATTCCTAGTGCTGTCAGATACATATTTAAGGAAAGCAATTCAAGTCCAAACGGAATGCGAAGTGGTGTAAACAGTACTGCAAGCACAAGCACAATAGAAAGAAGCGCTGCCTGATTTAACTTTTTATTTGTAAACATACCAATCTTAAACAGCGAATGCTCTGAACGCATGTTGTACGCTTGAATTACCTGTGACAATGCTAACACAGCAAACGCCATTGTTTGACCCCCTGCCACTGTTCCTGTTGATTTTTCACCAATCATAAATGCAAACAATGCAAGCAATCCAAACATCACACCTTGAAGAACAATTCTCACGCCAAACCCATGAGCGAATAAACCTTCGCTTTTGGGTTTGGGTTTTTGTGTCATAACCTCAGACTCTACTGCTTCCATACCAAGTGCAATTGCCGGCAGACTGTCTGTTACAAGATTAATCCATAAAAGCTGCATAGAAAGAAGCGGTGTCTTATGCCACAGCATCATTGCAGTAAAGACGGTGATCACCTCTCCAATATTTGTACCAAGCAGGTAGCCAACTACTTTTTTAATATTGGCATAAATTCCTCTGCCTTCTCGCACTGCATCTACAATTGTTGCAAAGTTATCATCGGTAAGCGTCATATCAGCTGCTCCCTTAGCCACATCTGTTCCTGTAATTCCCATTGCACAGCCAATATCAGCAGCCTTCAGTGCCGGTGCATCGTTTACACCATCTCCAGTCATCGCTACTACTTGACCTTTTCGCTGCCAGGATTTTACAATACGGATCTTATTTTCAGGTGACACGCGAGCATAAACAGCAATGTTTTCCACCTGTTCATCCAATTCTGAATCTGTCATTGCATCTACCTGTGCACCTGTTAAAGCGCGGTCGCCCTCTCTCATAATGCCAAGCTCTCTTGCAATCGCGGAAGCTGTCACAACATGATCACCTGTAATCATAACTGGCTTAATTCCCGCCTTGCGACATCGCGCAACTGCTGCCTTCGCCTCTGGTCTTGGCGGATCAATCATGCCGACAAGTCCACAAAAATGGAGATCTCCTTCAAGAGTCATCATTGATTTTTCATCTGGGATCTTATCAATTTCCTTATAAGCAACTGCAAGTACGCGAAGTGCACGCTCACTCATCTCTTCCATTACCAGACGTGCCTGTGATAAATTTCCTGATGTGCAAAGAGGTTCCATAACATCAAATCCACCCTTTACAATTGCAATAAGCTTTCCATCCATACGACAAACAACTGTCATGCGTTTTCTGTCGGAATCAAATGGCAGCTCTGCCAGGCGCGGATACTGCTTTGCCAAACTTTCCTTTGGCATTCCATTTTTATGTGCAGCAAGCACAATAGCTGTCTCAGTCGGATCACCGATATGCTGTTCCTTATCACCATCAAATACAACAGCACCATCACAGCAAAGTGTTCCCAGACGAATAAGTGTCTTTACTTCCTCAGATGGCTTTGTTTCAAGCTTATTAGCCTGTGTTTCCCCATCAAGATATGTTTCTACCAAGGTCATTCGATTCTGTGTCAGCGTTCCCGTTTTATCTGAGCAAATGACGGATGCACTTCCCAATGTCTCAACTGCTGGCAGACGACGAATAAGTGCATTTTTCTTAACCATTCTCTGTACACCGATTGACAATACAATTGTAACAATTACAGGAAGTCCCTCTGGAATTGCAGATACAGCAAGTGATACAGATGTCATAAAGATTTCCATCACTTCAAGTCCGTTTGCAAGACCAACAACAAAGATAATTGCACATGCTGCTAATGCCAAAATTCCAAGATATTTTCCGAGCTGTGCCAGACGCTTTTGAAGAGGTGTCTGTCCATCATCGGCTCCTTCCAAAAGATTGGCAATCTTTCCCATCTCAGTATCCATTCCAGTTGCTGTCACAACTGCTACAGCAGTTCCATATGTGATGCTGCAGCCTGAAAAAACCATGTTGCTTCTATCTCCCAGCGGTGCGTCTGCCTTTGGACAGGCACCTGCATCTTTTTCTGCCGGTACTGATTCACCTGTTAGCGCAGACTCTTCACTCTTTAAGCTGACACTCTGCAAAAGCCTTGCATCTGCCGGAACAAAATCACCTGCTTCTAAGCGTATGATATCACCTGGCACTAACTCTGATGCATCAATGATTGACTCTACCTTGTCACGAAGAACACGTGCATGTGGTGCCGACATACTTTTTAATGCTTCTAGTGCTTTCTCTGCACGGCTTTCCTGCATAACACCCATTATCGCATTTACAACCACTATCAGTAAAATCAGCAATGGTTCAAAAAAGCCTTCTGGATCACCTTCCACACATGCTACTACAAAAGAAATTGCCGCTGCTGCAAGTAATATCAGAATCATTACATCTTTAAATTGCTCTGCAAATCTCTCCCAATTACTCTTTGATTTCTTTGCACGCAATCGATTCTCGCCATATTGCTCCCGGCGCTTTTTCACCTCCGATGACGAAAGTCCTGTTGCTTCCTGCACATTAAGTTCCTGTAAGACTTCTTGTTTTTCCTTATTATGGTACGTCATACAAAACCCTCCTTCTGCCAGTTTTCTTTTTTATTTCAGAATCAGTTTTTGCTTTCTATCGCTAACTATGCAAAAAGACCCATGTATGCCTTATTTATTAGAAAAGCACACATGAGTCTCATTCTTTAAGATTTGCCAGGCATATGCCGAGTCTGTTGACAAATCACGCAGTCCGCGAACTACTCCCTCACAATATTCAATTGTTCAGAAAAATGAAAGCAGTTTTTCTCCCACTCTGATAGAGTCACTATACCACACCATGTCTAAAAAAGTCAACCCTGATCTTCCAATAAAATCGGAAGAAAATAGCGAAGTTCACGAAACCACCAATACCAGTCGTGTGAAACATCGCTTCCCCAGAAATCACACCACGCATTAATTTTCTTTTCATCAAAAATACGTTTTAAATTGCGAAGTGTCTGTGCACCGTCATATTCCCAAGCACCCTGTCCCACACAAAAAATCATTTTCTTTTGGTTATACAGATCGATGTACGGATGATCAGCCGGCATATTTTCTAAAAAACGCTCTGGCGAGTTCTTATAAAGATTTTCATCACACCATCCATGAAAAAAGTAATCACTGTTGTACACTCCAGAAAGCGCAATCAGTCCACTAAATAACTCTGGGCGACGCAAAAAAGTAATAGCGGCCTGATTTGCACCTAAACTTGGGCCTGTTACAATTGGCAGCATATTTGATGTGTTTTTTTGCATCAGAATCGGATACACTTCTTCAATAATATAATTATGATATTGCTCTTGTCTTGCTGACCGCCAAGAAAGAATACCATTTTCACAAGACCAGCTCTCCTCATCCACAGAATCCACTGTCACTATTTGAATGCGCCCCTGTTCAATAAAATCACTCAGATGGTAAATGATTCCAAAATCCTCATAATTGTGGCAATTTGAATCCTGCGTTGGAAAACCAAGAAGCGGCACCCCCGCATGACCATAGATACACATGTGCATCTGCTTTCCCAGACTGTTACTATAATGCTCGATATACTCTTTTTTCATTTTTTCATTACTCCTTTGCCATGGTGTCTTCGTCACCATTCTGTCCAAAAATCCTGTCCAGATTTTGCAAAATCACATTCACATCAATCGGCTTTGCAATATGGCCATTCATTCCAGCCTTAATTGCTTTCTTTCGATCTTCATCAAAAGCATTTGCCGTCATCGCAATAATCGGAATATTTGCTTTTTTAGAATCATTTAATGTGCGAATTTCTCTTGTCGCAGTATATCCATCCATCTTTGGCATCTGAATGTCCATAAAGATCAGGTCATATTGATTTCCTGCCTCAGATGACATAATTTCAACTGCTTCCATGCCATCAGCTGCACAGTCCACCTTCATTCCTAAAGATTTCAAAATCTCTGTTGCAATCTCTCTGTTTAGCTCATTATCCTCAACAAGAAGTACTTTTTTTCCTGAATGATACTCCCACGCGCGTTCTTGCGAACGGGCGGGGCTTCTTGAGACATGGTAGA
>ENA-OVGQ01003405-OVGQ01003405.1-human-gut-metagenome-genome-assembly--contig:-NODE-3405-length-12520-cov-3.543522_pt1 | contig 12520 bp, 10 predicted proteins | sample MGYA00237774_ERZ505427 | MGnify/ENA primary metagenome ERZ505427 (study PRJEB26158, sample SAMN06016404) | human gut metagenome | biome: human gut; feature: ankylosing spondylitis patient; material... | reverse complement strand
CTCGCCGACGGGCTGGCGGAATTCCCCAATGTTTTCTCGTCGACATTCGTAACCATGGTGCGGGCGGGCGAGGCCTCCGGCACGCTGGAACTCGTGATTGAACGCTTCGCCGAGCACATCGAACAGCAGGTGGCTCTGGTGCGCAAGGTGCAGGCTACGCTGGCCTACCCCATCCTCATGCTGTTCGTGGGCATCGGCGTCGTCATCTTCCTGCTGACGTTCGTGATCCCCAAGGTCACGCAGATTTTCTCGGACATGGGCCGCGCGCTTCCCGTGCCCACGCAGATCCTGTTGGCCGTCAGCGACGGCATCCGATCCGGCTGGTGGATCATCCTGCTCCTCGTCCTCTGCATCATGATCGGCGTTTGGCGGATGCGCAGGACCGAAGGAGGCAAGCGGTATGCCCACCGCCTGCTGCTGCGCCTGCCCGGCATTGCGGGCATCTACCGCCCGCTGATCGTCGGGCATATGACCCGCACCCTCGGTATGCTCCTCAAAAACGGCGTCACCCTGCTCAAGGCCCTGCATATCGTCAAATCCGTAGCGGACAACAAACTCATGGCCCAAGCCGTACAGAACATGATCGACGGCGTGCAGGCGGGCCGGGATCTTTCTGAATTCATGAACGATCCGCTTGTTTTTCCGCCGTTGTCCCGCCAGATGGTCGCCGCCGGAGAACGGAGCGGACAGCTCGGCGAAATGCTGCTCTGGGTCGCCAACGACAGCGAAAACCGGGTCGCCTCGCGTCTTCAGGTCGTCACGTCCCTCATGGAACCGGTTATGATCCTCCTGCTGGGCGGCATCGTCGGCTTTGTGGTCATCGCCATCATCCTGCCCATCTTTGAAATGAGCACCCTCGCAGGCTGACCATGTCCAGACGCTTAACCACACTCTTCTCCCTCTTCTGCATCGCGCTGATCGCGTGGTTCCTTGCCCGGGCGACCTTCGCCCTGCGCGAGACAGCGCTCGAAACATCCGGCTCCGCCTCCCGGCTTGCGGAAAACGCCGCTACCGCGCCCGAGCCGCTCGCCGCCTTCGACGGCATCACCACGCGCAACCTCCTCGGGGTCTCCGTCTTCCCACCCGAGGTCCGCCGCTCCCTAAAAAGCGGTACGGATGCGGATTCCGGCGAAGAAAACGGGCGCCTTTCCGCCGACGGCATCGACGCGCTGCCCATCAGCAAGCAAGGCTGGAAACTGCTCGGGACCATCGTGAACACGGGGCCGGGCAAGGCCAGCCGCGCCGTCATTCAGGTGAACGGAGCGGAACAGCCCTACAGGGAAGGGGACACGATACAAGGGTGGAAAATCGCCCTCGTGCAGCGCCGCACCGTGGTCGTCGCCAAAGGCGGATCAAAAGAGCGGCTGCTCATGAGCGAGGACCACATCCTTCAAAAGGAAGACACCAAACCCGACGAACAAAAAACCGTGAGCCGCGCCCGGCTGCGGGAGGAGCTCGGCGATGTCGGGTCCCTGATGCGCGCCGTCTCCGTCTCTCCGCAGACCGTGGGCGGCTATCAGGGGTTACGCATCCTCGACATGCAGTCGGGAAGCTACATAGAGGAGCTCGGACTCAGGAAAGACGACCTTCTGCTGGGGGCCAACGGCAAGCCCCTGAGGGGATTCGGCGATCTGGGCGGGCTCGGAGATTTGGCCGACAAGAGCGCCATCACGCTCGAAGTCTTGCGCAACGGGAAAAAAACCATCATCCGGTATGATGTACAAAGTTGATGCCATGTTCGATTCGTTCAGCAAAGCGGCAACGGCCCTTCGTGTATCCGTCCTGTTCCTCGCCCTGCTCTGCGCGCAGGGTTTCCCGTCCGCCGCTCCGGCGTGGGCCGAGCCAGAAAGCGGCCTGACGCTGGATTTCAAGGATGCGGACATTCATGCCCTCATCAAGTACATCAGCGAAGCCACAGGCCGGAACTTCATCACCGATCCCACGGTCAAGGGGAAGGTGACCGTCTATTCCCCTGTCAAGATTTCCCCGGATGAAGCCTTCGAAACCTTCGTTTCCATCCTGCGCGTGCAGGGGTACGCGGTGCAGAAGAGCGGCACGGCCTACAAGATCGTCCCGCTGAAAGAAGGCCTCGGGCAGGGCGAAGACGCCGCCGTGGGCCGCAAGATGGGTTCCGAGCTGGAAACCGTGGTCACGCAGATCGTACCCCTGAAAGTCGGCGTGGCCGCCGAGCTCGCCAAGATCCTTCCCTCCCTGCTCGGGAAGGATTACGCCATTTCCGCCTATACCCCGTCGAACACCCTCGCGCTGACGGCCCCGGCCCCCAACGTCGCCAAGGCCATGGCCTTCCTCGAACAGGTGGAAGCCAGCGATACGGCGGGCACCTCCGCAACGCTGGGCCTGCAATACGGCGATTCCAAGACGCTGGCCGCCACGCTCGCCAAAATCCTCAAAAGCCGGGATGAGGAGTACGCCAAAAAGGGCCGCCCCACCGTCAGCCTCGTGCTGGCCGACGAACGCACCAACAGCCTGCTCATCTACGGCGATCCCGAAGCCATCGGCATGGCGCGTGACGCGGTCGGCTCTTTGGATATCCCCACTCCCAAGGGCAAAGGCGACGTACACCTCATTTCGCTGTCCAACGCCAAGGCCGAGGATCTGGCGCAGGTCATCAACACGCTCGTGGAGCGCCAGCGCGCCGCCGGAACGGAAGATCAGAAGCCGGATACCGTGCTCTCCAAGGACATCAAGGTGGTGGCCGACAAGTCCACCAACAGCCTCGTGGTCACCGCCCGCCCGGACGAATTCGAAGCCCTCAGCAACATCGTCGCCAAGCTCGACGTGGTGCGCAAGCAGGTGTTCATCGAAGCCCTGATCATGGAAGTGAGCAGCGAGGCGTCCTTCTCCTTCGGCATCAACTGGGCCATCGGAGGCAACACCGGGGACGCCGCCATCGTCGGCGGGGTCAGCCTGAACGGGGGAGCCGTTTCCCTGAGCTCCAGCGGAGCCAACAAAACGGTATCACTGCCCGCCGGCGTGAGCATCGGGGCCATCCTGAAAGACGCCATCACCGTGGGCAACACAAGCTACAACATCCAGTCCATCCTCAACGCGGTCAGGGGCAACAGCGACGTCGACGTGCTCGCCACCCCGCAGCTCCTCACGCTCGACAATGAGGAGGCCAGCGTGGAGGTCGTGGACAACATCCCGTTCACCAAGGAGAGCACCACCCGCAACGACAACGACTTCACCACCCAGTCCATGGACTACAAGGACGTGGGCGTGAAGCTCAAAATCACCCCGCGCATCAGCGACGACGGCTCGCTCCGCCTTGAGGTGGAGCAGGAAGTCAGCCGGGTCACGCAGGGCCTCATCACCCTCACCAACGGCGACCAGCTCGTCGCCCCGACCACCCGCAAGCGCCTGGTCAAGACCACCATCCTGCTGCAGGACAGCCAGACGGCGGTCATCGGCGGCCTGCTCGACGATCAGAAGACCTACAATCAGAGCGAAGTCCCCGGGCTCGGCAGCATCCCCGTGCTCGGCTGGCTGTTCAAATCCCGCAACAAGAAGTCGACCCAGACCAACCTGTTCATCTTCATCACGCCCAAGGTCATCAGAAACGCGGCCGACTCCGCCGACCTTACCCGCGAAAAACAGCTCGTACTGCATGAAACGAGTGTGGGCCATGACGGCCTCGGCCTGCCGATCATGAGCAAGCCCAAGCTGTTGAAACCTGTTTTCGTGAACTGACGCCATGAAGACGCTCACATCATTGCTGGAACGCCTTAACCTCGATCCCGAGGTACTGGAGGCCTGCGCACGAAACGCGGAGGCTTTGGGCCTCCCGCTCGAAAGGGCGCTGTACGAGGCGGAGCGCATCAACGAAAACCAGTATCTGGAAACCGCGGCGGCGCGCCATGCCATGCCCTGTGAACTGCGGCTCGCAGCCCTCATGGACAAGGAAGGTTCCGGTTGGGCCACGGACGCCGAACGCGTCTGCAAGGTCCCTCTGCCGTGGCTCAGAAAACAGAAGGTGGTGCCCGTCCGCGACAAGGACGGCAAACTTGCGCTGGCGATCTGCCACCCGTCCGGCTGGCTTCTCGCACAAGAGCTTGGGATGCTGCTCGGCGAACGCCTTGAACGGCCCGTGCTTACCCGCGAAGACGACATCACGGACATCATCAACCGGATCTTCGGCGAGTCCACCCGCTCGGAAGGGAGCGTTTCGGACGTGCTCGGAGATTCGGTCAATGCGATCGACGAATTCAACGAAGACGCGGTGGAGGACTTGCTGGAGGACAGCAGCGAGGCCCCGTTCATCCGGCTGGTCAACATGATCCTCGCGCAGGCCGTGCGCGCCGGGGCCAGCGACATCCACATCGAACCCTACCGCGACGTTTCCCGCGTGCGCTTCCGGCTGGACGGCGTGCTCTATGAGCGCCATACCCTGAACAAGGCCCATCACGCCGCCGTGGTGTCGCGCATCAAAGTCATGGCGAAACTCAACATCGCGGAAAAGCGTCTGCCGCAGGACGGGCGCATCGCCATTTCCCTCGGCGGGCGTCAGGCGGGGCTGCGCGTGTCCACCCTGCCCACGTCCTTCGGTGAGCGCGTGGTGCTCCGTTTGCTCGAAAAAAGCGAGCGAGTGCTCTCCCTCACCGAACTCGGGCTCAGCCGGGAAGACCTGCAGCTCATGCATTCCCTTGTGGGGATCACGCACGGCATCGTGCTGGTCACCGGCCCCACCGGCAGCGGCAAGACCACCACGCTCTATGCCGTGCTTCAGGAACTGACCGCGCCGGACAAGAACATCCTGACCATCGAAGATCCTGTTGAATACGAACTGGAAGGCGTGGGGCAGATACAGGTCAATCCCAAAATCGGGCTGACCTTCGCCGACGGGCTGCGCTCCATCGTGCGCCAGGACCCGGACGTCATCCTGATCGGCGAAATCCGCGACGCCGAAACCGCCGCCATCGCCGTGCAATCCGCACTGACCGGGCACCTCGTCTTTTCCACCCTGCACACCAACGATGCGCCCGGCGCGGTCACCCGCCTCTTCGACATGGGCGTGGAACCGTTCCTGCTCTCCTCGGTCCTGCGCGGCGTGGTGGCGCAGCGCCTCGTGCGTATGCTCTGCCCGCACTGCCGGGAAGCCTATCTCCCGGACGGGCAGGAGCTGGAAAAACTCGGGGCGGCCCGCTCCGCCTACCGGCCCGGCCAGCCGCTTTACCGGGCCAAAGGCTGCCCGGATTGTCTGGACACGGGATACCGGGGCCGCATGGCGATTTATGAAATCATGCCGGTGAGCGACGCTTTGAAACGGCTCATCGTGGATAAGGCCGACGCCAACGTGCTCGGGGCGTGCGCGCTGTCCGAAGCCATGCGCAATCTGCGGCACGACGGCATGTTGAAAGTGATCGCGGGGCTGACCTCGCTTACCGAAGTAGCGAGAGTTACCAATGAGTAGCAAAACGAACGATACGTCCCACCGGCGCGCCGCGACGCCTCCGCATGAAGCCCGCAGCGAAACACGTTTGCCATACGGGGCTGTCACATGATGCGGACGTTGCTGGACAGGCTGCTTTTCGCGCTTCCTTCCCCGCCTTCCCGGGCCTCGCTGGTACGGGGGGGGCTCTATCTCCTGTTTGGCCTGCTGCTGTACGGCCTGTTCCTCGGCGTGCTGTACATGCGCGAGCTCGGCGTGGTCGGCCTGCGCCAGTGGTGTGGGCGTCTGCCCGGCGTGCAAGTGAGCATGAGCCGCCCGGAGATGTCTTTCTTCCCGCCCGCGCTGGAAATCGCCGATCTGACGGTGCAGCCGCCGAACGCCTCGGAACCGTTGGCCTTCCGCAATGTCCGGGCGGGGCTGACCGTCTTTCCGCTTGGCATATCCCTCGACGCCGACATTGCCGGGGGTGAGCTGAACGCAACCGTGATTCCGTCCTCGCTCTGGAACCCCGAACGGCTCGCCGTGCGGTCATCCCTCTCCGGGGTCGGCATCGAGCCCTTGCTCAGGCCACTCATGGGCAAAACGTCTCTCGTGCAGATACGGAGCGGCAAGCTGGAGGGTTCCGCAACCCTCGACCTGCCCCTTCTGAACGGGCGGCCCGAGCCGCTTGCGGGCGAAGGCTCATTGAACCTCTCCCTGCGCGGGGGCTTGGCGGATCTCAGCCTGCCCATGCTCAAGAGTTCCCGCTTGGACAAGCTGGAAGGCACAGTGGAAACCGTCTGGAAAAAGGATCGGCTGACCTTGCATCAAGTCGCCGTGCGGAGTCCCATGCTTGCGTGCACCGTCCAAGGGCAGGTCACCCTCGTTCCACGCGATCTCCCCGCAAGCCGCATGGACGTGCAGTCCGCCCTGCGCATCCCGCTTGAACAGGTACGGGAGGAACTCATGCCGGAACGGACGCTCCAATCCCTCAAAGACAAAGGCGAAGTCCGGGTACGCATCCGGGATACCTTCCGACGTCCCTCCTTTGACGTGCAGCCCTGACCGGAGAGCATTATGATCGCCAAGGACAGCTTCATCATCCTCCAGTCCGGGACTGAACTCACGGGCGCGTTGTGCCGCGTCGGGCTGAAAAGCCGCGATGTTTCGTATCTGCACCACGTCACCTGCGCCGATCTGACGCCGCAAGCCGTGGCCTCCGGCCTCCGCTCCCTGCTCGACGGGTTGGCCGCGGCGGGCCTGAAACGCCCGGACGACGTGCGCGTATGCCTGTCCGCCGGGGCCGCGCTGTTCCGGGACTGGGCCTTCCCCTTCCGCTCGCGGGCCAAGGTGGAGCAAGCGCTTTCCCTGATGCTCGAAACCGAATTTCCCTTTGACGCCGATACCCTTTCACACCGCGTCTGCCTGACCGGGAACGCCGCCGCGTCCGCCGGATACAAAAGCGGCGTACAGGCAATCAGCGTATCCCTCCGAAAGGAAGAACGGGATTCATGGTTGGACGCTTTCGAAGCGGAGGGCCTCTTCCCCCGTCTCGTCACCGTTGATCCGTTCCCGTTGCTCATGAATCTGCCGTCCCGACAAAACGGAATGGCCCTGCTCCTGTACGTCCAGCGCGGATGCTCCACCTTGGCCCTGCTCGACAACGGCGTCATCCGGCGCATTCGGACCATCCCGGTTGGCTGGACCCCCGAAACGGACGCCGCCGACCTCAATGTTTCCTTATCCGAACGGGAAAACGCCGCTCTGCCCGGATTCGCCGACCGGCTGCGGCGCGAAACGTCCCTCGTATTGGACGGGACGCCTTTCGTACCGGATCGCCTTCTCGCCTATGGCGAGGCCTTTCTCGGAAACGGCGCGTCCGCCCGTTTCGCCGAAGCCTTCGAGCTGCCCGTTTCCGTGCTTGGTCAAGAAGTCCCCTTGGCCGGGCAGGTGGCCCGGCTGGGAGAAACCGATCCCTCCCGGCTCCTCGCGCTCTGCGTGGCAGCCATGCCGCTCCCGGCCCCGTGGCGTCCGCCCCTGTTCCCTTCGTTCCACCGTCCTCCGAAGGGAGGCCATCTTTCCAGCGAACACGGCAGGCGTTTGGCATGGGCCGCCTGCGGCGCACTTGCCGTGGGCGCGGCCTGCCTCGCCTCCGTTTGGGCGGAAGGATACGCCGCCGGACAGCAGGCCGTGCGCCATGAGGACGCCGCCCGCTCCCTGTTCAGCAAGGCGCTCCCCGACGTGCGCGGCTCGTTCAACCCCGTGCAGATGGAGAGCATCCTCAAAAACCGCATTGCCGGATTGCGCGGCGGCGGGGAGAACGACACCACATTCCCGGCCCTCCATCTGCTGCAGGACATGCACGCCGCCGTGCCGGACTCCCTCGACATCCGCCTCGACCGCCTGAGCCTCGACGCCCGCCGCTGCGGGCTCAGCGGAACAGCCGCGAGCTATGAGCAGGTCAACGCCCTGCGCGTGGCCCTGTCCGGACTCCCCGGCGTCCGCGAGGCCAAAATCCTCAGTGCAGCCAGCCGTACCGGCAAGCCCGAACCGGGCACGCCGTCGGGCGCGGTCATCTTTGAAATCGAACTTGCCCTTGAGGGAGGCCAGTCATGAGCGTGTCCCGTCCTCTCCTCCTCGGCCTCGGCGGACTCGCGCTTCTCGGCGTGGTCCAATGGGTGATCCTGCCCGCCTTCGAATATCGCGCCGGCAACGCCTCACGCGCCGAACGCGCCCGGCAGCGCCATCTTTCCATGCAGCTTCTGACCGACGACTACGCCCGGCTGTCCCAATCGAACGCGGCGGCCCCGGCGAAAAACCGCTCCCTGTTCAGCCTCGTCAACAAGGAGGCCGACCGCCTGTCCCTGTCCCGGCGCATTGAGGCCCTCCGCCCGGCGGCCCGCAAGGAAAACGACGGCTCCGAACGCATCGAGATGCGCCTCACCGGCCTCTACCTGAAACAGGGGGTGCAATGGCTGCACGCGCTGGAATCGCACCCCGGCGTCCGCGTCGAAAACCTCACGTTCCGGCGCTCGGCCAAGAATCTCCTGGATATGGACATGACCGTTTCCCTTTCCGGAGGCACGCAATGAACCGGGGCTTCACCCTGCTGGAAGTGCTCATCGCGCTGGCGATCCTGAGCACGGTGGCCCTGCTTGCGGTCCGCGTCAGCGGGGACAGCCTGACGCAACTTGCGGAAACGGGATGGGAGGACGGCGTACTCCGCGCCGGAAGAAGCAAGATGATCCAGATGCTCCGGGAATCCCCGGACAGCCTCGATCAATGGGGAACCCTGTCCCCGGAATACCCTGATGTGGAATGGCATTCAAAGCTTATCGCCCTGCGGTGCATGGAGGGCAAGCGCCTTGAATTCCGGCTTGTGGAAAACCGTGGGACGTCCTCCCGGGAGCTGCTGCTTGAATACATCCTCCCGCGATAACCCGCCCCCGACGGGCATGAACGGCTTCACGCTCGTGGAACTGCTCATCGCCATGACCCTCACCGCCGTCATCGGCATGGTGCTGTTCAGCACCTACAGCATGGTCATGGACAACGGAAAAACCGTGCGCAACCGCGTCCTTGAACGCGAAAGCGAACGCGTCTTCTGGGGCATCCTCGACAACGACATCGCCGGGTTGTGCCTCATCGACGACAAGCGTTCCACCCTGCCCCCGCTCTCCCGTGAGCCGATTGTCCCGTCCGACGCGTTCTACCGCCTCACCGAAACGGACAAGCCGCAGCCCTCCGACGACGAAGTGCTGCTGTCCTTCGCCACCAGTTCGCATCTGGCGGACATGCCCGGCACCCCCTTGCCCGGCCCGGTATGCGTGGAATACGTCCTGCGCAACGGCAACCGTTCCGCCGCCTTCATCCGGCGCGAGCGGGCCCACTGCGGCGTGGAAGGCGACTTTCCGTGGTCCGAGCTGGTGCTTGTCCGCAATGTGAAGTCGCTTGAAGTGGCCCTCTATTCGGCCAAGACGCAATTCGTCGAAGATTGGCCTTCCCCATTGCCCCCCGGCGCCGTGCCCGAAGCCATCCGGTTTACCCTGCACAGGGAAGAGGAAGAACAGCCGGAACTGTTTGTCGTCCCCGTTTTCCCCCGGAGGTCCCATGTGCGGAACTAGGGGAACCTTTTTCAAGGACAAACGGCGGGGCGCGGTGCTCATTCTGGTGCTGTTCGTGCTCACCGGGCTTTCCGTGCTGACCGTGGAGTTCAGCCGCGATATCCTGCTCGATCACGCCATGTCCACATCCACCCGCTCCATCCTTGCCGCCAAACCGCTCATGGAGTCCGGCGAACGCCTCGCCACGGCTGTCCTCACCCGGAACAGCGAAGCGGGAACCCCGGATCACGTGCGGGAGGATTGGGGACTGTTCGGCCTCGGGCTGGAACGGCTTTCCGCCGAACTGCCGGGCGCGGACCTTTCGGGCTCCATCGAGGACGAAAACAGCCGCTTTCCCATCAACGCCATTTTCTACGAACGCGAGGCCGATCGTGCCCGTGCCGAGGCATTCGCCGACATCCTCACCCGGCTGCTGGCCGGGCTCATGCGCGTGCACGGTTACGCGGGCGGGCCGGACAACGCCCTCGCGCTTGCCAAAGAGTACGTGGATTCGCTCCGTCAATGGGGCGGGCAGACGGAAACGGACCAAGACACCCTGAAATGGTATCTTACGCAGACGCCGCGCTACCTGCCGCCGGGACGCCCCTTGCTGGCACCCGAGGAAATCCTCCTCGTGCGCTGGCCTCATGTCGAACAGGAATGGGGACGGGATGTCCTGCGCGGAACGAAGGAACTGCCCGGCCTGCTGGAAACCCTGACCATCTGGACGCAGGGGCCCATGAACATGAACACGCTCCAACCCGCCGTACTCAGCGCGCTCGTCCGCGACGAACGGCAGGCGCGGCCCTTCGTCAACGCGGTCCTGCACTACCGCGACAACCCCGACAACGATCTGGGGGAAAACTGGTATAAGGATCTGCTCTCCGCGTACGACGTCCCGGCCCTTCCCAACGGCTGCCTCGACGTACGGAGCCGCTGGTACAGGCTCAATCTCAACGTACGGCAGGGTGCGCGGAAAAACACGCTCACTTCGGTGGGATGGGTCACACACGAATATGTCACGTGGGAATACCGGGCCGTACATTAACAAATGCCGCCCGGCTCTGATACGCACACTTGCGCCCGACAGGAGGAGAAACATGGACAACGGACACATCCGGCAACGGAACAACGGCGGGTTCACCCTGCTCGAACTGATGATCGTCATCGTCATTCTGGGGATTCTCGGAGCCATCGTCGCCCCGAAATTCATGGACGAGCCTCACAAGGCCCGCGTGGTGCAGGCCAAGATGCAGATCGAAAACCTGTCCACGGCGGTCAAAAAATTCTATCTCGACAACGGGTTCTACCCGTCCACGGAACAGGGCCTCGAAGCGCTCGTCACCCGTCCATCGGCAAGACGCCCAAGAACTACCCCGCCAACGGCTACATCACCAAGATCCCGAAGGACCCCTGGGGCAACGATTACGTCTACACGGCGCCCGGGCAGAAAGTGCCGTTTGAAATCATGAGCCTCGGCTCCGACGGCGCGGAAGGCGGCGAAGGCGAAGCCGCCGACATCTGGGGCGAAGATGTGCCCGACCGCTGAGCGGCGGTCCGCCGGGTTCACCCTGCTTGAGCTGCTCATTGTCCTCGTGATCATGGGCGTGCTGGTAGCCGTGGGTGCGGGCGCCCTCTCCGTTGAGCGGAATCCGCTCTACACCGGAGCGCAGGCGCTCGTCACAGCGTCCTCCACGGCCCGCAGCCGGGCACTTCTGCTCAACGCGCCCGTTACGCTCGAACTCGGCCAGACATTTATGGAAATCAGCTCGGAAAACGGCGACCGCCCGCTCAGGGAAGCCTTTCCCAAGGGCATGTCCGCCGCCTCGGTCGACGAACACTACCTGCTCGGCGGCTCTCAGAAGCTGCTGTTCCATCCCCTTGGCGTGGTGCAGGAACACGTCGTCCATCTTCAATCCGGTCAGGATACCCTCTCGGTCTATATCCCGGCCACGGGAACGGCCCGCATCCTCGAAGGGCAGTTTTCTCTGGAACAGATTCGCAAGGAGTTCTTATGATGTCGGCTCACCGTACCGTCCCGCAATTCGGGCCTTCCCGCCGGTCCCCCTTCCGTTTCGCAGCGGCGGCCCTCTGCACCGCTTTCGTCCTCATGGCGGCTTCCGGCTGTACGCCCATGCGGAAACAGGGAGCCGTCCCCACCTTTCCGGCCAGCACGATGAACGACGCCGTCGAAGCCTATCAGAAGGGCGACTGCCGCGAGAGCATCCGCCGTTTCAGCGCCGCGCTGCAGCAACAGGAGCACCCGGCCCTGCTCAACGGGCTGGGCATGGCCTATCTGAGCTGCAACCAGCCTCGGAACGCCGCCCAAGCCTTTGAACGCGCCGTCTCCATCTCGCCCGGCTCCGCCGCGCTGCATGCCAATACGGGCACGGCGCTGTACGCCGACAACGATTACAAGAGCGCAGAGCGGCAATTTGACGCGGCCCTGCGGATCGATCCCACCAACCCGGAAGCCCTTGTGGGCAAGGCGGGCATCCTCATTCAACGGAAGGAGCCGGAGAAGGCCCTCCGGCAGCTTTCGCTGGTCAGCGGCACGGACGCGGCGTCTCCCGAGGTACTCTACAACAAGGCGCTGGCCATGTATCAGATGGGGCTCACGGACGACGCTGGCACGGATCTCGGTACCTACGCCCGGGAACATCCCAACGATGCCGAAGCGCAGAACGCCCTCGGCGTGGTGATGCTGCGCGCCGGGAACTACGCCAGCGCGAAGGCGCATCTTGATCGGGCCATCGCCTTGCGTCCCGAGCAGGGTGAGTATTACTACAACCGGGCGAACGTGCTCAAGGAGCAGAAGGAATTCAAGGCCGCCATCGACGACTACACGCGGGCCGTCGCCTTCATCCCGGATCTGGCGGGCGCGTACATCAATCGCGGCGACGTGCGTTTCCTGCTGCGCGAGACGGAAGGGGCCTGTCAGGATCTGAAAAAAGCCTGCGAACTTGGGGAATGCGACCGTCTGGAAAAATACGAGGACGCCGGACGCTGCCGGGATTTCTTTTAAGAT
>ENA-OVGQ01003400-OVGQ01003400.1-human-gut-metagenome-genome-assembly--contig:-NODE-3400-length-12538-cov-3.629977_pt1 | contig 12538 bp, 14 predicted proteins | sample MGYA00237774_ERZ505427 | MGnify/ENA primary metagenome ERZ505427 (study PRJEB26158, sample SAMN06016404) | human gut metagenome | biome: human gut; feature: ankylosing spondylitis patient; material... | reverse complement strand
TCCGGGCAGTCCGCCCAGATCTCCCCGATCAGGTCTTCTTCTGTGGAAAGAGAAGCTCCATTTTCTTCTGCTGCCTTTGCAAATGTCAGGGCACGGGATGCACCCATGACTCTTCCGTCAAATCCCAGCTTCCCGCCTTTTTCCAAGTGTTCCTGTATATATTCTTCTACGGTCGGCACGCCCGGCTCTCCCATACGGAACAGGCGGATCCCCGTCCCCTGAAGCTGTGCCTCTGCCTGCAGGAAATACCGTCCGTCAGTCCACAGCCCCGCATCATCCTGTGCAATCACTGCCGTACCGGCAGATCCGGTAAAACCGGTGATAAAGGCTCTTGCCCGGAAATGCTCACTGACATACTCCGACTCATGGCAGTCTGTGGACGGCACCACATACATTGCCACGCCGGATGCTTTCATTTTCTCTCTTAATGCCTGTACACGCTCTTTGACCGTCATATGCTTTACCTCTCCCAGTCCGCTTTCTGGAATGCCTTATATCCTTTGTATGCCTCATAAATATCTGCTTTGCTGGAGATCTCCCACGGACTGTGCATGCTCAGAAGAGCCACGCCGCTGTCAATGACATCCATACCGTAGTTGGCAGTAATATAGGCGATAGTTCCTCCGCCGCCCTGATCCAGAAGAATGTAATCTGCCGGGCTTTGCAGTGCTTTCTCGATATCTTCGGCTGTTTTTATGGAAAACGCTTTGATGATCGGCTTGTCTGTGTATGTTTTTAATTCTCTGATATAGGACTCATTTTCCTGTCCGTGAAGCTGTGCAAGTGCAAGCGTTCCGTCATCCAGAAGTGATCTTACCAGCTCCATCGGTGCATCGATAAACACTCCAACTGGCTGGATCTCCTGGATCAGATCTTTCACCAGATCTCTCACTTCATCTGCCGTTACACTCCGGAAACTTTTGGGAAATTCTATGATAAATCCACAGTAATCCGGCTTCGCCTCATTGACGGCGAGGATGTCTTCTCTGCGCCTGAGCCCACATATTTTTATCTTAGCTTTGCTATGGTCCTGAGCTGTCATTTCCTGCATCTCTCTGTTTCTCAATCCTCAGTCAACGGTGCTCCATTCAGTTCTTCGAGTGCTGCTTTTTTGTCCGGACTTCGCATCAGGGTTTCTCCGATCAGCACAGCCTCGATCTGGTTATCATGCAGACGCTTGATGTCCTCCGATGTGCGGATGCCGCTCTCGGAAACAAAGATCACATTCTCCGGTGCAAGTTTGCGAAGGTTGATGCTGTTCGCCATATCCACCTCGAAGGTTCTGAGGTCACGGTTGTTGACTCCGATGATCCTTGCTCCGCTCTTTAAAGCTCTCGCAACTTCCTCTGCATCGTGTGCTTCCACCAGGGCATCCATTCCCAGATCTTCTGCCATTTCGCGGTATTCCCGAAGCTGTTTATCGTCAAGTAATGCACAGATCAGGAGCACTGCGGCTGCACCATAAGCTGCCGCCTGCAGGATCATGTAGTCGTCAATGACGAAATCTTTTCGCAGTACCGGGATATCAACTTCTGATGCAATCTCCCATAAATACTGGTCAGAACCCTGGAAATAAAACGGTTCCGTCAGGCAGGAAATCGCGGATGCACCGGCTGCTTTATACTCTTTTGCGATGTCCAGATACGGAAAATCCGGTGCGATCAGCCCCTTGGACGGGGATGCTTTTTTGACTTCACAGATATAGGACATTCCCGGTTTTTTTAGTGCCTGATAAAAACTATGCGGCGTTTTTGCTGTCTCAGACTGGATCAGCGGATTGAGAAGCATCTGCACTTTTTTCTGCTGGATCTCACGGATCAGATCCTCTCTCGGCATCTCTTTTTTGTCTTTTTCGATGCGCTCTCTCGTCTTCTCAGCGATCTCATTTAATATGTTCATAGTAAAAAATTTCCTTTTCTAATCGGTCATTCAAGCGTTAGATTCCTGAATGAATTCCTCTAATTTCTTCAGTGCTGCACCGCTGTCGATCAGTTCTTTTGCCATGCGTACACCTGCTTCCATGGTTTCTGCTTTGCCTGCGATATAGAGTGCAGCTCCGGCGTTGAGGCATACTGCCTGACGCTTCGGTCCCTTCTCTTCGCCTTTCAGGATCGCTTTCGTGATCTCTGCATTTTCTGCCGGAGTTCCGCCAACCAGATCATCTTTGGAGCATCTTGTATAACCGAACTGCTCCGGTGTAATCTCGTAAGACTGGAACCATCCGTCCTTGATCTCGCAGACAGAAGTCGGTGCGCTCATCGAGATCTCATCCAGTTTGTCCTGTCCAAAAACTACCATTCCTTTTGTCACACCAAGCTTCGCCATAACCTGTGCCAATGGCTCTACAAGACTCTGATCAAACACACCCATCAGTTGCATATTTGCTCCTGCCGGGTTGCTCAAAGGTCCGAGGATATTGAATACGGTACGGATTCCAAGTTCCTTACGGATCGGTGCTACGTACTTCATTGCGATATGATAATTCTGTGCAAACAGGAAACAGATGTTGATCTTTTTGAGAAGTTCTGCACTTTTTTCCGGGGAGATCGTGATGTTTACTCCAAGTGCTTCAAGAACATCTGCTGCACCACTCTTGGAGGATGCTGCACGGTTTCCATGCTTTGCTACCGGCACGCCGCCTGCTGCGATCACCAGTGAGGAAGTGGTGGAAATGTTGAAGGAGTTTGCTCCGTCACCGCCGGTTCCTACGATCTCCAGGACATCCAAATCATGCAGTAATTTGATGCAGTGCGCGCGCATTCCTGCTGCGGAAGCGGTGATCTCATCGATGGTCTCACCCTTCATGGAAAGTGCTGTCAGATAGGAAGACATCTGTACCGGAGTCGCCTGTCCGCTCATGATCTCATCCATGACTGTCTCTGCTTCCTGATATGTTAAGTTTTCTTTTTTTGAAAGTTTTACGATTGCTTCTTTGATCATTTTCATGTCCTCCTTAACTACTTCTTTACAACATTTATAAAGTTCTGGATCATCACTTTTCCATCCGGTGTCATAACGGATTCGGGATGGAACTGTACTCCATAGATTGGATATTCTGTGTGTTCCACTGCCATGATCTCGCCGTCTTCTGCCTCTGCTGTGACTCTTAAAACCTCCGGAAGCTTATCTCTTACTGCTGCCAGTGAATGGTATCTGGCTGCCTGGAAGCTGTCTCCCAGTCCTTCAAAAAGTTTGCTTTCTCCGACGGTATAGATTGTTTTTTTCTTGCCGTGCATCAGTTCTTTTGCGTAGGAAACTCTGCCGCCGAAGGCTTCACAGATTGCCTGATGTCCAAGACAGATGCCGAAGATTGGAAGTTTTCCTGCAAAATATTTAATTGCTTCGATGCAGATTCCTGCGTCTGACGGCTTGCCCGGTCCCGGTGAAAGGATCAGTGCTTCCGGTTTCATTGCCTCGATTTCTTCTACTGTATATTCATCATTTCGAACAACTTTGATGTCCGGTTCTACGGAACCGATCAGCTGATATACGTTGTAGGAAAAGCTGTCATAATTATCAATCAGTACGATCATTCCAATCCCTCCTGTGCTTTTTGGATTGCCAGAACTACGGCTCTTGCCTTGTTGCAGCACTCTTCGAATTCTTTTTCCGGAACGCTGTCTGCTACGATCCCTGCTCCGGAGCGGATGCAGATCTCACCTTTTTTCTTGTATACAAGACGGATCGCAATGCAGCTATCAAGGTTTCCTGCAAAATCCAGATATCCGATCGCGCCGCCGTAAATGCCTCGTTTGCTCTGTTCCAGCTCTTCGATGATCTGGCAGGCACGGAACTTCGGTGCCCCGGAAAGTGTTCCTGCCGGGAGGATGGAGTCGACTGCATCTATCGCATCTTTGTCTTCTCGAAGCTCTCCTGCGACTGTGGAACCGATGTGCATAACCTGTGAAAAATGCTCCACACTCATGTATTTTTCCACTTCTACCGTTCCAATCTTGCTGATCCTTCCGATGTCATTTCGTCCCAGATCGACCAGCATGTTGTGCTCTGCAAGTTCCTTCTCATCTTTCAGAAGTCCCTCTTCCAGTTCCCTGTCTTCCTGCTTTGTCTTGCCTCTCGGTCTGGTTCCTGCCAGTGGGAAAGTGGTAAGTTTTTTGTCCTCCAGTTTTACCAGCGTTTCCGGTGAAGCACCTGCAAGTTCGATGTCATCACTGGAAAAATAAAACATATACGGTGACGGATTTGTTGCTCTCAAGACTCTGTAAGTATCAAATAAACTTCCCTCTGCTTTTGCTCTCATCGGGTTGGAAAGCACCACCTGGAAGATGTCTCCCTCATGGATATAATGTTTTGCTTTTTCTACCATCTGGCAGTATTTTTCTTTCGGGAACTGCGGTTTGATCTCAGAATCAAGCTGTAATGGCAGGAACTCAGCCTTCTGTCCGTTTCGGATCAGATCTGCCATTTCCTGAAGTTTTTTCTCTGCTTTCTGGTAAGAATTTTCCAGGTCGTCCAGCATGACTCCTGTGATCAGAAGTACTTTCTGTCTGTAATGGTCAAAGGCGATCACCTGGTCAAAAAGCATCAGATCCATGTCTCTGAAATCCGGATCTTCGTGTTCGCCAAGCTTTAATTTCGGCTCGCTGTATTTGATGTAATCATAGGAAAAATATCCGACCAAACCGCCGGTAAACGGTGGCATATCTTCAATCACCGGGCTCTTGTATTCTTTCAGGATCTCTCTTAAAGTGTCTCCCGGATGTGCAACCTGCTTTGTGATCTCACCCTGATCTTCGCCTTCCGTGCGGCGGATCTTCATTGCTCCGTCCGTGCAGGTAATCTCCATGGCCGGTTCATATCCGAGGAAAGAATAGCGTCCCCACACCTCTGTCTGGCTGGCACTTTCAAGCAGATAACAATGCCTGCTCGCCTTCCTTAAAGTCCTCATAACTTCTACCGGTGTATATCTGTCTGCGTATACTTCCCGGCAGACCGGAACTCTTTTGTACTGACCTTTTGCTGCGATCTCTCTGATGGTTTCTATCGTAGGATACATGGATCATACCTCCCTGTGTATTACTGTTTGTTCCTGTCAGAGCAAAAAAGAAAGCCCGCCCATGACAGAATCTGCTCTCTGTCAAGGACGAGCGTTAAAATTCACCCGCGGTGCCACCTTGATTCACGGAATGACCCGTGCGCTTTGCGGAATACCTGCATATTCCCGGCAACTGACGTATGCCTCACGTCACAGAATACTAAGCGATCGCCTTTCCCTGTGCCCTCAGCGGTCCATTTAACAATCTGCATTTCCACCCGGCTCTCACCCTCCCGGACTCTCTGTGCGCGCATGATAGTTTTTATCTCCGCTTCAACGGTTTAATTAACTAAATCAAATTTTCTATAAAATATCACGATTTTTTTCCATTGTCAATAGGGTTAGTTAAATTTCACATTTTATGTGCGATAAAATAGCCTCGGCCACACCGTCTTCTTCGTTTGTTCCGGTCACGCAGGCGGCGGATTTCTTGCAGTTTTCGGTGGCATTTCCCATTGCAATGCCGTATTTTACCGCTTCTAGCATACTGCTGTCGTTGTCTGCGTCACCAAATGCCATCGCTTCTTCCGGGGAGATCCCGAGTTTATCCAGAAGCCACAATAGAGTTTTGCCTTTCCCTGCATCTTTGTGCCCCATTTCGAGAAGATTCGACACAGAGGAAGTCACGTAGATATCCGGGATCTCATCCTCCAGGGATGCATACAGGCGGTTTCTGTCCTCGTGGCTGCATACGAAGGAGATGCTGTCCAGTTCTTTCGCATGCTGCGTCGCAAACTCAATGATGTCCTTCACAGGAGTTCTCGTTGCCTTGATATATCTTGCCCCGTACTCTGTTGCCAGATAAGGAAGCGGATCTCTGACGTAATCTTCCTCCGCATAGGGAACACCGTCGATGACGACTTCCATGACCATTTTTTCCCTTTTTCTTACAGCGATCGCGACTTCTACGGATTCCGGTGTCATAAGGCACTGGTAAATGCGCTTCTTTTCGCTGACAGAATAAACAGCGCCGCCATTGGCTGTGATCAGATATTCCACTCCCGGGTACTCACGGATCATCTCAGGTACAGAACCAAAGGATCTGCCCGTTGCCGGCACAAGGTAGATTCCCTGTGCTGCCGCCAGATCAAGGGCTTCTCTTGTACGTGGAGAAAGTTCTTTTTTGTTTGTCAGCAGGGTCCCGTCCAGGTCGCTGGCGATAAGTTTGACTGCCATTTCACATCTCCTTTGTATTTTTTTGCAAACTATCCATTCATTTTCCACCATTATACAAAATCTTCTGCTTTTTTTCCACCTGATATGATATACTATTAACATTGAGTAAAAAGGAGATGTGTATCATGAAATTTATTTATCCTGCAGTATTCCGCAAAACTGATAAAGGTACTTATAAGGGATTTTTCCCGGATCTTGAGGATTGTTTCGGAGAGGGCGAGACTCTGGATGAAGCAATTGAGGAGGCAAATGCCGCTGCTTACAACTGGATCTCTCTGGAACTTGATGAGGATGACTGCCAGCTCCCGCCTGTTTCTGATGCAGACGACCTGGAACTTGAAGAAGGCGATATCGTCCGGAATATTTCTGTAAATATCCGTTTTTATGAGGGATGGGATGAATAAAATTCCTTTTCCGGATTTCATCATATCAAATCAACCCGGAAGGAGTTTTTAACATGTCAACATTTTCGGAGGTTCTTACCGAATATATCAAAGCCAGGCACGTCAAAGTTGCACCTATGACCAAATATTGCGGAATTGACCGCTCTACCATGTACAAGCTGATCAGTGGTAAACGCAATCCGCCGTCCAAAGATATTTTTGAAAAAATGGCTCAGTTCATGCACCTGACGCCAGCAGAAACACAGCGTTTCGAGGAAGCCTGGGAAGTGACTGTGATCGGTCCGGAAGTCTACTACAAGCGCAAAAGTGTAGAAAATTTTATCCGGCACTTTCCAAGTCATTCCTCTGTATCACCGGATGAATTTATTTTTTCCTCAAAACTTATCCAGAATAATCAGGAATCGGACTGCACAGTCCTGACCAGTCTTCAGAGCGTCAACTATTTCATCCACAAAATGTTCCTCGCCGAAGCATCCAGGTCTTCCGGCAAGATATCACTGTTTCTACAGCCAGATCATGAATTTGTTTTTCATCTGCTCTCCACGCTGGCTCCGTCTGATACCCTGGAAGTTCAGCATATCCTCTGTCTGAACAGTGAAGACACCTTTACAGAACAGCATGAGCTTGTAAACCTGAAGTATCTGGATGCGATTTTCCCAATCTACATGTCTGGATTGAATTATACATTATGGTATTATTATGATAATATTCCATCTCATTACCAGAATATGAATATTTTTCCATGTATGATTCTGACTTCCGATGCAGCGCTGATGTGTACTGCTGACGGACAGTCAGGAATCTTTTACCGCAATTCTGATGTAATACATATGCTTCAGGAAATGTACAATACTTATCTGGAACAATGTTCACAGTTATTTCTGCCAACTGCTTTTCTGCCGGATAATTTTTCGAATGTTTTCAATACAATTTTTGAAGTTTCTGAAGAGGCACCTACTTTTGCCCTTCAACCGGAAGTCTGTATTACACCATTTATCAGCGAAAAGATTCTGAAACAGGCATTTAATTATGATATTCCGCACAGTGAGGAAATTATCAAACAGGCTGCCCTTGCTTTTAGAGGAAATATGAAAAGACTCACAGACAGCCAGACTTATGTATATTTTACAGCTGACGGACTTCTTCAGTTTGCTGCATCCGGACGGACTGCCGAGATTCCAGAAGTTTTTTATCATAAATTTACTGTTGAGCACCGAATCGAGATGCTACATGGAGTTGCCGAAAGCTGCCGCAAGGGTTCTTACAGAATTCTGCAAAAGCCATTAAACCATCTTCCATCCAACCTGCATCTTTGTATTCGTGGAAATGTCGGAACATTGATTTTTCAGAAATATAATGGAGAAGTCATGCTGTTTACGATCCAGGAGTATGGACTTCTTGAAACATTTCTTGATTATCTCCAGAATATGCTGGAAAGCAGTTTCTACACTTCAGAAGAAGCTGCCGCATACGTAGAAAGTATTATATACCAATTGGAAAATGGAGAACTTTCTTAACAATAAAAAAGCCGTATACTCAGGTAAACCCCTGAATATACGGTTTTTCTCTTTCATACTCGCCGATTCGATAGTTAAAATTATACGTATTATTTTTCATATTTCAAGATGTGACATTATTTGTGGGCAGAGTTTTTTGAAATTCAGAACACTTTTTGCCCGTTAATGAGAATTTATTGCAATTATACAATAAAATAAGCCCTCAGTGCTGTAACACCAAGGGCTTATGCTATAAAATTGCTTCCGTTATTTCGCTGGACGATATACCACAGTAAATCCTTCTGAAGCACTGCCCTGTACTTCTGCGGTATAACCAATCGGAGCCGCAGCTACAACATCATAGGTAATCGGAAGACCATCCTCATCCTGAGAATCCAGGAGTACCCACACATGTCTCCACTCGGTATCTGTGCCAAGTGTAATGCTGTCATATTCAAATCCATTGGAAAGCAGCTGAACATCAACCTGATCCGGACGAACGGTCAGTGCGCCGCTGTCTTCCCATTGTGTCGTTACAGATACATCCGTTGCCGGTGTGACTTTGATCTGGAGCGGTTCGGACTGAACACCATTCCAGGCTGCAACGATATCGGTTGTACCCGTACCGATGTCGGTAACAATTCCCTTATCATCAACTGTTGCGACAGACGGATCAGAACTGGTCCATGTAACTGACGGACTGTCATTCTTCTCTGTGCCATCCCATGTCTCTGCAAAAATGATAGTTGCACCAGTCTGCTTAATACTACGGCTGGCTGGTGTCAGCTTTATTCCCGTACCGGTAACACTTACTTTGCTTATTGCTGTAAATGCACCCCATGTAAGAGTTACAGTTGTCTCACCAGGGGCTTTCGCGATCAGATTTCCATTGTCATCCACTTCTGCAATCTGCGGATCATCCACATTCCAGATAACATCCTGTCCATCTGCCGCTGTTCCATCCTCACCTGTTCCATCAATCAGTTTATAGCCAATTGCCTGTACAGACAGATTCTCATTTAAAGATAACTGAATGCTGTCAGAGCCTGCTGCAAGCACAATTCCCTTAACAAAAACACGAATGCTGATGCTCATTGGCTCGCCGGATACAGCTCCATTCTCATCTGTTGGCTGGTAAGTTCCTGTTACAACAGCACCACCTGCCTTATGGCTTCTTAACTGTAACTGATCGTCGGAATCTGTATCAAAAATACTCACAACAGATTCATCACTGGATTCCCATGTCATATCTCTGACTGCAATTTTGCTGCCGCCCTTCTCACCATAAACCGGTACAAAGAGACTGGTTTCCTCAGAAACTCCATTAAATACAACATTACCGTCTATGATCTGACCGATAGAATTATCAGCAGGTATATCGCCAAGATAAAGCCCATCTGCGATTGAAGTCTCCTCTTCCACCTGAACTTCAGAAGTGAAATCTGCCTCAGACTGGAAATCAGCATCTGCATCTGTCTGTTCGTCTCCTTCGCTGGTCTCTGCATCAATATTCTCTGTGCTTTCATCTGTGCTGTCCTCAATTACAGTTTCCTCATCGCCTGAGAACTCCAGATCACTGGCTGCATCATCAGCTTCGTAATTATCCTCAGAAAAAGCCTCGACTGCCGCTTCATCCCCCAGATCACCGGCGTATACTACTGTGCCTCCCTGAGCTATAAGAGCCGCCGACAACATCCAGGTTAAAGTACGATTCCATTTTGAATGTAACCCTGCACTCATTTTTATCCCTCTTCTTCTTATTAAAAACATCTGTAAATAGTTTCTACTTTATCGTATGGTAAAATCCTCCACTATTGAGGTCATTTTATCACATGCTTCTTTCTCTGTAAAATTTCGTGAATATTAATTTTTGCTTATTTTCTAAGTGCAGATTTTAAATTTACTTTGAAAAATTCAATTTTTCTCTTGCATTTCTTCTTCGTATATAGTATAATTCGCAACTGTCAATTGAATATGGTCTAATTGGAAACGCACATTCTCCCTGAATGATTAACGAACAACACATGCTCTTGTATCTTAATTTATTTATTCAAGGAGGATTTTTTATGCCTAAAAACAAATTTCAAGAAGTAATTTTTACAATCATTATGGTATTTTTCATGGTTTACGCCATGATCTGTTATAATATCTCACTTAATATCGGTGGAATGTCCAACACTGTTTTTCTTTCCGCATTTCATGAGTTAGTCATCATGGGACCGATCGCATTCATTCTGGATTTCTTCATCGTATCCAAGCTTGCTTTTATGTGTGCTTCCCGTATGGTTGATTTCAGAAGCTGTCATCCGTTCAGCAAGATCCTTGCGATTTCTGTTCCATCCATTGCTTTTATGTGCCCGCTGATGAGTTTTGCTGCAACTCTTCTGTTCAAGAATGCAGGAAATCAGTTCGTTGCTGTATGGCTTCAGACAACTGCCATGAACTTCCCGATGGCTTTCTTCTGGCAGCTCATTTACGCAGGTCCGATCGTCCGTTTCATCTTCAGACATATCTTCCCGGAAAAAGAGGGCGCGCGCCAGACTGCATCTGAAATGTAATAAAATTCCAATAAAAAATCAGGTTTTCGCACAATGTTATCTGTCGTGTGGAAACCTGATTTCGTTTTATTTAGCTCTTTTCGATATCTTTACATGAGATTACAGAAGATAAACCGGAAGTTCTTCATTTACCTGAACAGAACCCTGTACTTCTTCCGGTGTTTTGTCCTTGACAAAAGCTTTCTGAAGTTCTTCTGAATTCTCTGGTGTGAGAACGGAAGTTTTTACGGATTTTTTGCGGGTTGTGGTTTTCTTTGGTGCTGCTTTCTTGGCTGTTGTGGCTTTTGCCTTTGTTGCTCTCGGTTTTCTGGCAGGAGTTTTTTTGGCTGCCGGTTCTTTAGCTTCTGCCTTTGGTGCTTCTTTGACTTCTGCCGGAGCTTTTACTTCTTCTGCTGGTTTTACTGGTTCTGCTTTTGTTTCTGTGTTTTTGGCTTCTGCGTTTGCAGCACGCAGAATGCTGTCCTTACCTACTGACATAATCCATTACCTCCCTGGCTAATTCTGTATATTCCTTCGCGCTTCTGCTGGATTTCTTGTATTCTACAACCGGAATGCTGTTGTCCTGAGACCATTCAATGGTACTGTCAACGCGGATCAGGTTGTCAAATACATGAATATTGTCCAGCTGATGCAAAGTTTCCATGGTTTGTTTAAAATAATTCTTGCGAGTGTCGACTTTGGTCACTACGATACCCGCAACTTCGAGATCTGGTGCGATCTGCTTAACTTCGCCCAGAAATTCAAACATATTTGCAAGTCCGAACATTCCCCATGGGCTTGCCTCTACAGGAATGATTACCTTATCAGATGCACACAGAATGTTCATGACCCATCCGCCGAGGGTTGGCGGTGCATCGATGAGAATATAATCGTAAACGCCTGAATCCTTGATTTTCTGGATACATTTCTTCAGGATAAATTCTCGCTGCCATTTGGTAAAAAGTTCGTACTCGATGGAACTCATCAGCGTAGATGACGGAATCAGATCAAGACTTTCGTACGGTGTGTGTACGATGTAGTCTGTCAGGTCTTCCTGTTTACCAATTGCATGGTAGAGATTCTTCTCTCCCTGGGCGTGCTCCAGAACCCAGTCCTCTGGAAAAACTGCCAGTGAAAGATTCAGCTCCCTGTCACCGCCAAACAGCAGAAACTGGCGCTGTCGAAGCTGCTGGAGACTGCCGAGCCGCATCCAGGTAAGGCGCTCTACTGCACCGAAAACAACCCGCCGTTTGATAACGGCCTGCTGAACGCGCAGTTGCTGCAACAGGCGAAACCGTTTGTTGATGAACGCCAGAGCAAAACCTTCTGGTTCGATATCCGCACCACCGACCGTTCTGTCGGCGCATCGCTTTCAGGCTATATCGCCCAGACGCACGGCGATCAGGGGCTGGCAGCCGATCCGATCAAGGCGTACTTCAACGGCACCGCAGGCCAGAGCTTCGGTGTGTGGAACGCAGGCGGCGTGGAGCATGATCCCCTCAGGGTGCTCCTCCAGCAGGTCAATGAGGACCGCTTCGTTGGCCTGACCCCCGGGGAGGCGGTCATGGCCCACGGTCATCTCCCCATAGGAGAAGTTGTAGGGCAGGCCCCGGCCGGACAGCCAGAATGCCTCCCGGCAGCTGGCCTCGGTGATCTGGGCCCAGTTCTCATCGCCGTTGAGCATGGCGGCCCGTCTGAGCATCATGGCGGTGGAGGCCAGGGTGCAGGTCCCTCTCTGCTGCTGCTTGAGGAACACCTCATCTTGGTTGATCTCTTCCAGGGTGGCCGCCATGGCCGATGGAACCATCGCCGCCAGCATCAAAACCGTCAGTACCACGCTCAGAATCCGCTTCCGCATCCAATCTCTCCTTT
>ENA-OVGQ01003399-OVGQ01003399.1-human-gut-metagenome-genome-assembly--contig:-NODE-3399-length-12540-cov-29.263757_pt1 | contig 12540 bp, 9 predicted proteins | sample MGYA00237774_ERZ505427 | MGnify/ENA primary metagenome ERZ505427 (study PRJEB26158, sample SAMN06016404) | human gut metagenome | biome: human gut; feature: ankylosing spondylitis patient; material... | reverse complement strand
CGGCGCCGGCCGTGCCCCCCGTGAAGGCGGCCGGGGCCCTGCCCGGGAGGCTGCACCCCGCGTGTGGCAGCCCAAGGCACCCGCCCGCTCCGACAACCTGAGCTTTGAGGACATGATGAGCCGCTTCAAGAGCCAGAGCGAGGAAAAAATGGCGGATCTGGACCACGAGACCAACAACCGCCGCGGCGGCGGTTATGCCCCGCGCAGCCGCCGTGGCCGCTGAGCAGCCGATCAGAATGCACAGAACAGACCTGTCCCCTGGTCGGGCGGGTCTGTTTTTTCGCCCAAGAGGAAAAGAAAGGAACCACCATGCCTGCAAAATTTGAACTGATCGCCCCCTGTTTCTTCGGGTGCGAGTCCACCGCAAAATTTGAACTGAACCGCATCGGCGCGGAGAACATCCGGGTGGATGACGGCCGCCTGACCTTCTCCGGCGGTGCGGAGATGATCGCGGCAGCCAACCTGCACCTGCGCACCGTGGAGCGCGTGCTGCTGCTGCTGGCCCGCTACAAGGCGTCCACCTTTGATGAGCTGTTCGACGGCGTGTACAGCGTCCCCTGGGAGGATCTGCTGCCGGCGGATGCGGCCTTCCCGGTCACCGGCTCCTCGCTGGACAGCCAGCTTTCCAGCGTGCCCGCCTGCCAGAGCATCATCAAAAAGGCTGTGGTCAAGCGCCTGATGGCCAAGCACCACACCTCCGTGCTGCCGGAGAGCGGCACCGAGTACAAGATCCGCTTTATGCTGCGCAAGAACGTGTGCGAGATCATGCTGGACACCACCGGCGAGGGCCTGCACAAGCGCGGCTACCGCCGCAACGCCATGGAGGCCCCCATCCGCGAGACGCTGGCCGCTACCATCGCCGACCTGGGCCGCGTGCGCCGGGACAGCCTGGTGGAGGACCCCTTCTGCGGCAGCGGCACCCTGCTCATTGAGGCCGCCCAGAAGGCCATGAACATCGCACCGGGCCTCAAGCGCCGCTTTGCTGCCGAACGCTACAGCTTTGTGCCGGCAGCTGTGTGGGCCGAGCAGCGCCAGAAGGCCCTGGCTGAATCCAAGCTGGATGTGGGCTTCGAGGCCTTTGGATATGATATCGACCCCGCCGCCGTGGCGCTGGCCAACGCCAACGCCAAGTTGGCCGGTGTGGAAAAGCGCTGCCACTTTGAGGTGGCCGATGTGGCGGATTTTGCCGCAAAGCAGGAGGCTATCGTGCTGACAAATCCTCCCTACGGTGAGCGCATGAGCACCATTGAGGGCGCGGCCAAGCTGGCCCGCACCCTGGGCCGCCAGATGGAGGCGAACCCCTGCGCCGGTGTGTACGCTATCACCGCTGACATGGACTTTGAGGCCCACTACGGCAAGCGTGCCAACAAGCGCCGCAAGATGTACAACGGCATGATCCCCTGCCAGCTGTATATGTACTACAACGCCCCCAAGTTCGAGCACACCGCAAAGCCGATGCCCAAGTCCGGCTTTGACGGCAAGAGCCGTTTTGACAAGAAGGACTGAGCCTGAAAAAATGTGCCCGGCCTGAAAAATAAGCCCTGCAAGCCGCACCGGAACTGCCCGGTGCGGCTTTTTGCATGGTTGCCGGAAAGACCCGGGAAATTCCGGAACGAATGACCCCACGACCTCTGCCGGAGAAAAGGACGAATGCAAACAAAGTTTTATGAAGTATTATGAACAAGGCTAAAACAAGATGAGACAAATTCATGGAGAATTTACACTCCTACCGTTGCACAGCGGAACAAAATAGATTATACTTACCTTATTACCATGACCTGTGCAGCCTGTGGCGGAAAGGAACGGTGCCCCCTATGAAGGGTCGAATGAAACCCTATCTTCCGGAGTTGACCATCCGTGATTATAATATCTACCTCCAGTATCTCCGAGGCGTGCGGCGGCAGCTGTACACCGAGTTTGGCTGGTATTCCTGCCATCTGCTGCGGCACAATGGCGTGGTGTTTGCCATTTTGTCCGACAGCCTTGCCGGGCGCACAGCCACCTGCCAGCGTCAGCGGGTGCCGGGCACCCTGTGCTGGCGCAGGATGATGTGCCAGACGCAGGGCATCCGGCAGGCGGCACAGGTGGAAGTGCTGCTGGGCTGGCACAACCTGCAGGACCGGCGGCCGGATGAACTGCGGCCCGCCAAGCGGCTGCGCCGCGCGCTGGACCGGGTTCTGCTGCGCCGTGCCTACGAGCGGGCCGTGCAGCAGAACCCGGCCCTGGAACGCCTGTTCGGGCAGGAGCGGGACCAGGCCGTGGTGCAGATGAACCTGAATGCCAAGAACTACAACTTGGCTGCAGAGCCCATGAGCAACGTTTATGGCGCGCTGTATTCCACCCTCGCCACCGATGACCCCAACCAGCGCAAGAGCATGCGCTACATCGGCAGCAGCATTGGGCGCATCTTTTACCTGATGGACAAGGCCGAGCGCTTTGAAGCCGACAAGTGCAGCGGCCGGTACAACGTGTTTGTGGTCAATGACCTGATGGGGCAGGCCTCGGCCGTGGAAAATGCCCGTCGGCAGGCGCTGGCCGCCGCCAACGACCTGATGCGGGTGTACAGCATGCTGGATGTCAAACTCAACCGCAGCCTGCTGGATAATATCATGCTGCTGGGCCTGCACCACGCGGTGGAACCGCTGGAAGTGGGCGCAGAGCAGGAAAACTGGGAGATCCCATGAAAAAACAGAACCGAAAAAGCTGGGCCATGGCCTATTGCGGCATGGCGGCGGCGCTGTGCGTCGCGCTGATGCTGCTGGGGGCCGTGATCCCCATTGCCATGTTCATTGCGCCTGCGCTGGCAGGGTTTCTGATCGCGACAGTGTGTGTGGAGTGCGGGCGCACCATGGCGCTCACAGCCTACGCGGCGGTCAGCCTGCTGGCGCTTTTGTTTGTGCCGGACAAGGAAGTGGCCCTGATCTTCGTGTTCCTGCTGGGGTATTACCCGCTGGCAAAACCCCGGTTCGACCGCATCCGCCCGGCCGTGCTGCGGTGCGTGTGCAAGCTGCTGCTGTGCAACGCCGCCGTGCTGGCGATGTACGGCCTGCTGCTGGTGCTCATCCCGGCGGGCAGCATCTCACAGGAGCTGCGCGCCACGGCGTGGATAGTTACCCTGTCCACGCTGGCCATGGGCAACGTGGCCTTTTTGCTGTACGACCGAGCCCTGCACAACCTGCTCATGCTGTACCGGTTGGTGTGGCAGCCCAAGCTGCACCGAATGCTGGGCATGCACTGAGAACGATTGTTGCACAGCAGTTGCACAAAATGGGAAAGTGTGGTATACTGAGCCACCAGCAGCCCACAGGGGTCGCAGAAAGAGGGAATGCAAAACCACCAGTTGACGCAAAGCGCCGGGCCACGCGGGTGACAGCCGCGAGGGTGACGAGGAGAGGAATCATCGAAAATTTCGGCGGATGTTTCTCCGGTTGAAGGCTAGACCAGCCGCAGAGAAGGGCAAAAAACGGCAGTGATACCGCAACAGATCCCTTCAAAGAAAGCCATACAAGAACATAAACTGATAGGGAAGCTGACGGCCCCGGCTGTGCGTTTTTTCTGCGCGGGGGACGCCGGCATGGAGGTGTTTTGTATGTGTGGCATTGTTGGTTATGTCGGCAAGCGCAGCGCACAGGATGTGCTGCTGGACGGTCTGGAAAAACTGGAGTACCGCGGGTACGATTCGGCGGGGGTTGCGCTGGCTCTGGACGGCGGCATCCGGGTGGTAAAGAGCAAGGGGCGGCTGACACAGCTGCGCCAGAAACTGGCCGCACAGGCTCTGGCACAGAGCTTCTGCGGCATCGGGCACACCCGGTGGGCTACCCACGGTGAGCCCAGCGACGTGAACAGCCACCCGCATTCCACCCCGCGGGTGAGCATCGTGCACAACGGCATCATTGAAAATTACGGCATCCTCAAGGAGCGTCTGATGGCCAAAGGCCATACCTTTGAGAGCGAAACGGACACCGAGGTGCTGGTCAAGCTCATCGACAGCTGCTACACCGGCGACCCGCTGCGGGCGCTGCAGGAAGCACTGGCCAAGGTGCGGGGCAGCTATGCGCTGGCTGTGCTGTTCCGGGACCGCCCGGACACCATCTTTGCAGTCAAGCGCGAAAGCCCGCTCATCGTGGGCTGGGGCGAGGGCGAAAACTTCGTAGCGTCGGATATCCCGGCCCTGCTCAAGTATACCCGTCGCTACAGCGTGCTGGAAGAGGGCGATATGGCCGTGTGCACGGCCGAGGGCATCCGCTTCTACAATGAATTTGCCGAGCCGGTGCAGCGCCCGGTGCTGACGGCGGACTGGGATATGGAGGCAGCCGAAAAGGGCGGCTACCCGCACTTCATGCTCAAGGAGATCAACGAGCAGCCGACGGCCATCACGGCTACGGTCAGTCCCCGCGTGGAGGACGGCATGCCGGACCTGCGCATCCCGCAGCTCACCGATGAGGTGCTGCGCGGCATCGGTACGGTGCATCTGGTGGGCTGCGGCACGGCCATGCATGCCGGTATGGTGGGCAAGGCAGCCATTGAGACACTGGCCCGGGTGCCCGCCGAGGTGGACATCGCCAGCGAGTTCCGCTACCGGGACCCCATCCTGAACCCCAACGATCTGGTGATCATCATCAGCCAGTCCGGCGAGACCAGTGATACGCTGGCCGCCCTCAAGCTGGCAAAGAGCCGGGGCGTGCCGGTGCTGGCCATCGTGAACGTGGTGGGCAGCTCCATCGCCCGCGCGGCAGACTATGTGATGTACACCTACGCCGGGCCGGAGATCGCCGTGGCCTCCACCAAGGCCTATATGGTGCAGCTGTGCGTGCTGTATCTGTTCGCGCTGCGTCTGGCCTACGCTCGGGGCCGCCTGAGCGAGGCAGAGACCCGCCGCTATACGGCCCAGCTGCTGCGGGCACCGGAGATCATCAAGGCCCGTCTGGCGGACTGCGAGCAGATCAAATACCTTGCCAGCCGCTATATGAACACCCAGAGCTGCTTCTTCATCGGACGCGGGTTCGACTACTCCCTCTCACTGGAGGGCAGCCTGAAGCTGAAGGAGATCAGCTATGTGCACTCGGATGCCTATGCCGCCGGTGAGCTGAAGCATGGAACCATCAGCCTGATCACCGACGGTGTGCCGGTGATCGCGCTGGCCACCCAGAAACAGGTGTACGAAAAGACCATCTCCAACGCCAAGGAGACCCGCAGCCGCGGTGCACGGGTGCTGCTGTTCACCACAAAGGATGCCGTGGTGCCGGAGGGCGTGGCCGATGCCGTGATCCGGTTGGACGAATATGAGGACCTGCTGATGCCCCTGCAGCTGATCGTGCCGCTGCAGCTGTTCGCCTACTACATGGCGGTGCTGCGCGGCTGCGACGTGGATAAACCCCGCAACCTCGCCAAGAGCGTGACCGTGGAATAAACTGCTGCTTACGGGAACTCCCTCAGGGATGGAGCCTTTTGACAGTACGGCAACCAGAATATAATTACAACAAAAGCGAGGCCCCTCTGAGCGTTTCAGAGGGGCCTCGCTGTATCTTTGTTTCAGATGAGGAAGAGCGGCTTACCAGAACCAGTAACGCTTCTTGAACGCGATGTAGGCCACCGCAATGACCACCAGCACCGCGCCGCCAGCGATGAAGAAGGTCCAGTTGATGTTGGCGAAGCGGAGATTTTCGTTAGTCAGCAGATAACGACCGGCGGTGTCCAGCGTGATCACGCCGTCTTTGTAGCTGTTCAGGTACTGCCACTTTCCGGTGGTCTCGTTGTAGAGGTACAGACGGGAGTAATCACACTTGTCCAGATCAATGCGGGCCGAGCAGGGGACCGTCTTGCCGTCGTTCACCACGAACTCCAGGCCCTGCTCCACCTGTTGCAGTTCCAGCGAGGTGTTCAGCTCGCCGGTGGTGTTGCGCACGTCCTTGCCGGACACCTGCAGGGTGTAGCCGTCGCCCACCACGCACAGGGTCTTGCCGGTGGTGCGCAGAGAGTTGAGGATGTCGCCGGTGATCACCGGGACTTCCGACTGAGCAAAAACGACCTCATGGTCGGTGCTGTCCTGAATGGTCTGCACGGTGGGGTCCAGCGTGATCTTGTCATCGTCGCCGTTGGAAGCGTCATCGCCGTTGCTGCTGTCGCTGCCCGAGGAAGCGGAAGCAGAGCGGTTCACGATGACGGTGACCAGCGCCGTGGCTTTGCCGTTGGAAACCGTAATGGAGGTGGAGCCGGTGCCCACGGCGGTGATCACGCCGCTGGGGCTCACGGTGGCCACACTGCTGTTGCCGGACTTGTAGGTGAAGCTCTGGGAGGCCGAAGCCGGGGTGGCCTTGGCCGACAGGGTGCGGGTGGCGCCCGGCTTGAGCACCACATAGGAGGGGGTTACCGTAATGACCTGACCGCTGTTGGCGGAGGTGGTGCCGGAACTGACGGTGCCGGTGGTGTCGGTGGGGATGGCCAGCACGGTAACGGTGGTGCTGGCGGTGACCGAGCCGCAGGCGGCGGTGATGGTGGCGGTGCCGGGGCTCACGCCGGTCACGCGGCCGAAGCTGTTGACGGTGGCCACCTTCTCATTGGAAGAAGTCAGGGAGATGGTGGCGTACTGCGAGGCGGACGAGGGCCGCACCTGCAGCGATGCCGACACCGAGTTGCCCACATAGATGGTGTTGGAGGACAGCGCCAGATCCATCTCGGTGACGATCATGGTGGAGTCCATGGAAACCGAAATGGTGTAAGCACAGATCTGGTTGCCTGCGGCGGCCGTCACGGTGGCGGTGCCCACGCCTACAGCCTGCACCACGCCGCTGTTGCTCACAGTAAGCACGCTGCTGTCATCGGTGAGGTAGATGACGGAGTCGGTGCTGTTGCGGGGGCGCACCGTGGGCGACAGCTGCTGGGTCTCGCCCAACAGCATATTGGAAGAATAGGTGCCGGCCTCAATGCTCTCGGCAGGCACGCTGTTGTCGCTGTTCCAGGGCAGCGACACGGCGGCGCCGGTCAGGGGCACGGCAGCCGATGCCGGCAGGGCCATGCCGCCGGCCAGCAGGCAGAGCAGTGCCGCGCCAAGGACCAGGGTCTTTGCGGTTGATTTCATGGTTCGTGTACCTCTCTGGGTGTTAAAAATGGAGCGAAGGATTCAGCGCCGGAAACGGTGCCCGCATCAGCGGAACAGCACACCCAGAGCCTCCATTGCATATTCAAAGTAGGTGACCTGATCGTATTCCACGCGGGCGGTCACGCTCATGCCGTTGGAAAGATCGACCTTGTCGCCGCTGCGGCTCACCACATAGGTGCTGTCCGGCTTGATGGTCATCTTGTAGTACGAAGCGCTGGTGCTGGTGGTCACGTCGCTGTCGATGGCGGTCACGGTACCGGTCAGGGTGCCGTAGGAATACTCCGACAAGCCGGTGATGGCGATCTTGCACGGGTCGCCCACATGCAGCAGCGGGCGGTCGTTCACGGTGACCATGGCCACGATCTCCAGGTCATCGTTCTCGCTGGCAACGGTGGCCAGCGGGGAGCCTGCGCTCAGCACCATGCCCTCCTTGTAGGGGCTGTCCATGTGGATCACGCCGGAGGTGGGGGCATACAGATAGTAATCGTTGGCACCGGTGTTCAGGACGTCGATCTGCGCCTGCACGTTGTCCACGTTGCTCTGGGCGCTGGTGATGCTCTGGGAGATGGACTGCATGGTGGAGTAATACAGGGCCTGGATCTCGCTCTGGTTCTGCTCCATCAGGGTCTTGATCTGGGCATCGGAATAACCGGCAGCCTGATAGGCCGAGGCGTCAAAGGTCTTCTGCTCCACCTGGCTCTTGTAGGTCTCGTACTGGTAGTAGTAGGGCTGATCCTCGACACTGGTCTCACTGAAGTAGTTCGTGTCGTCCTGGATGCACTGCAGCAGCTTATTGTACTGGTCCACCTGGGTCTGGTAGATCTTGAGCTGGCTTTCCAGATTGTCCTGCTGCATGTCCAGGTCGGTGCTCTTGATGTGGGCCACGAGGTCGCCCTCGTTCACATAGCTGCCCTCGGAGATGTACAGCTCGGTGAGGGTGCCGGAATAGCTGGACATGATGTAGGTCTTGTTGCTGGCCTGCACCGTGCCGGAGTTCTGGCTGACGTAGATGCGGTTGGTGCGGGTGCTCCACACCAGCAGAAAGATCATGAACAAGCCCACCAGAATGACAAAGGCGTACCCGTAGGGAGGTACGTCCCGGTCCATCATAATGCGGCGGTCCTGCAGATCATCGAGGTTCTGGATGGTCGTTGTCATAGTTACTTGGTCTCCATAAACACGTCGATCACGGCGTCATCGTCGTCCTGATTGACAAAAATGGTATAGGTATCGCCGCTGAGCTTGAGGTCCTTTTCAAAGGCGAGGATCTGCAGCTTGGAGCTTGCCAGCTGGCTGTAGGCCATGGGGCCGGTATAATGAGCGTACAGGCAGTTCTTCACCCGCAGCACGGCGTCCACTTCGTAGCCGGGCTCGGTCTGGGTGATCAGCTGGGTGGCCTGCTGCATCAGGTACAGCTCCGGGGCATGCTCCGGAGCCGGGCCGATCTTGATGGCCTGCACCAGCGGGCCGATGGGCTGTGCGTTGTGGCTCTTGATAAAGTTCTGCAGCTGGGTCAGCGCCACCATCATGTTGCCCAGTTCTTCGGGGGCGATGCGGCGTGCCACGACATTGGTCAGTTTGAGGGTCTTGTTTTCAGCAACTTTGATCTCGTTCATGTTGAAATACCTCTTTGTCCTATCGTTGAATTTCCTCCGCAAAGGGGAGGCCGTAATAGGCAATCACAGGCAGAGAAAGGGCAAAGCACACCTTCTCTGCTTCTGATCACCTATTACTGTAGCAGTAATGGGTGATGCGAAAAATAGAATGTGCCCGGAGGCAGGACGCCTCCGGGCACACCATAACGAGGCATTGTCACCGGTCCGGCGCTTTGCAGCGGGGCCGGAAAACACACTGCATATCGTTTTTTGTCGGGGCTGAGATACCACAGGGCACTCTGCCGTCTGCCATACTTGTCAGGCACCTTGCGGCTGCGCAACCGCAAGGCACTTTTTCAGCAGACAGGTGCGCACCTGTCTGCATCCGGAGCATGTGCGGCGGGGAAACCAGTGTAGTGGCTCAGGCCCCCGGAAAGCCAGGATCAGACAGGATTAGTCCTTGGGGTAGACAGTCTCGTTCTTCTCGAAGTCAAAGAGGCTGGGCAGACCGTTCTTGACGTTGGCGGTTGCCAGGTTGTAGATGGCAGCAGCAGAACCAGCCAGACGCAGGCCAGCGTTCAGAGCACCGTTCAGAGTGCCCAGAGCAGTATTGCCATAAGTCATCCCGGCGTCGGTGCCGTTACCGACAACGGCATCGTAGCCGCTATTGTAGTACTTGCTGACAGAGTTGAACCAGGCCTTGCCCAGGTTGCCGGGCTTGTAAGCGCCGCCGAACAGAGTGCCAACGGTGTTGCTGACATAGTCGCCCAGGAAAGAGTTGCCGATAATGGTGACCATGTTGGTGTTGAACTTCTTCCAGTTCTCAAGGGTCAGGCTAGGAGCCAGGATGTCGGACAGGCTTGCGCCGCCGTTGACGTAGGTCATCTCGTTCTCAGAGATTGCGGAAAAATTTGCAGGCATCATCATGATGAATTACTCCCTTCAAATAATGAACTTTTGTCGGTTCCTCCCCGGCTGCGCTGCCGGGAGGGAACCGGTTTTATGTAATCGGGTGCGCACCCGACTGCAACGAATCAGTAGGTAAAGGCTTCGCCGTCATCGTCATCCTCTACCACGGCGGCAGCCACAGGCTGCTTGGCCACCGGCTCACGGCGGCGGTAGATGCCCTGCTGCATGTTCCACAGCTCAGCATACTTGCCATCCTTGGCCATCAGCTCGTCGTGGGTGCCGCGCTCCACGATCTTGCCGTGATCCATCACAAGGATCAGGTCGCAGTCGCGAACGGTGGACAGGCGGTGAGCAACGATCAGCATGGACCGGTCGGCCAGCTGCTCGTAGATCATGTTGAAGATCAGATTCTCGGTGGCAAAGTCCAGATTGCTCGTGGACTCGTCCAGGATGTACAGGCCGGAATCCTTCAGGAAGGCACGCGCCAGTGCGATGCGCTGCTTCTCACCGCCGGACAGGCCGTTGCCGGCTTCCTCCAGGTAGGTGTTGTACTGCAGCGGCAGATGGCGGATGAACTCATGGGCATCGGCCTTCTTGGCGGCTTCCTTCACTTCCTCCATGGTGGCATCCATGCGGGAAATGCGGATGTTGTCGTAGATCGTCTTGCTGAACAGCTCAATGTTCTGCGGCACATAGGCAATGGCGCGGCGCACCGAATCATGGGTGTACTCGGCCAGATTCACGCCGTTGAAGTCGATCTCACCCTCTTCGGGCTCGTAATACTTCAGCAGCAGCTTGGTGATGGTGGACTTGCCGCTGCCGCTGCTGCCCACCAGAGCCACCTTTTTGCCGGCGGGAATGGTAAAGCTGATGTGGTCCAGGGCCGGAGCACGGTTGCCGTAGCGGAAGGTGACGTCCTTGAACTCGATGTCGCCCTCCACCTTTTCCAGCGGGGTAAGCTCGCTGCCCTCGTCGTTTTCGTCCTCGGCCGGATAATCCATGATCTCGGTCAGACGCTTCATAGAAATGCCGGCTTCCTGAATGCTCATCTGCAGGCTGATCAGGTTGCTCAGCGGGGAGGTAAAGTAGCTGGACAGGGTGCTGAACGCCATGAAGCCGCCCAGTGTCATCTCACCGTGCAGCACCTGGCTGATGCCCACATAGGTGGTCAGCATGCTGAAACCGGTGGAGATGAAGGTGGAGATCAGGCCCTGGCCCGTGCTGATGCGGCTGGACCGCAGGCTGATCTTCAGGCTTTTGATGTACTCTTTTTCCAGATTTTCCAGCTGGGTGTCCTCGTTGGCATTGCACTTGATGGTCTCGATGCCGCGCAGGCTCTCGATCATCTGGCTGTTCAGGGCAGCCGACTGGATCATGGTCTCTTCGTTGATGCGCTTGTAGGGCTGCTTGAACACCAGCACCAGCAGGATGCTGACCAGTGCCATGAACAGCGAGATGGAGAACAGCATGGCGTTCATCCGGAACAGGATGATGCCGGTGATGATGGCCATGGAGATGTCCATCACAAGGCTCAGCGCAATGCTGGTGAAGATGGACTTGATGGTGTTTGCATCCGAGTAACGGGTGGTGATATCGCCCGTTTTGCGGGTGGCAAAGAACTTCATGGGCAGATGGAAGATGTGCCCGAAGTAGCCCAGCATCAGCGGGATGTCGATCTTGATGGACAGATGGATCAGCACCCACTGCCGCACGAAGCCGATGAGGGAACTGGTCAGGCTCACCATGCTGAACACGATGATCAGGGTGACCAGCAGGTTGTCCAGCCCGTAGGGCAGCACCTCATCCATCAGGATCTTATTGAACATCGAGGACGCGATGCCCAGGATGGTGGTGATGACGGAACTTAAAATGGCGTAGAAGAACAGCTTCTTCTGGGGCAGCAGCAGGTCGATGTACCGCTTCATCATGCCCCAGCGGTTGGGCTTGCCGTCGTCTTTTTCGTTGGCCTGCTGGGCTTCATAGCCGGGAGCGCCGGGTGCCAGCTTTTTGCGCTGGTTCACGTTGAACTCCGAGGTGGGGTTCAGCAGCAGCAGCACGCCGGTAAAGTTCTTGTAGAACTCATCCAGGCTGATCTTTTTCAGCTCGGTAGCAGGGTCGCCGATGATGACGTAATCCTTGCACTTGTGCTTTTTGCCTTTTTCCTCGGCTTCCTTGACCCGCTCGGCTTCGTCCAGCATGTGCTTGCGACGCTCGCCGTCATCGCGGAGGGTGGTCTTTTTGAACACCACCACAAAGTGGGCCAGGCCCTGGTCGGTGATGACCTGCGCAATGCAGGGCAGCGAGAAGTCGCTGAGGAAGTTTTCACGGTCCACACGCACCGCGGCGGTGGTGAAACCCAGCTCGTTGGCGGCCTTCTGCAGACCAACGAGATTTGTGCCTTTCAGGTCCGTACCCATCATATCGCGCAGGCGCGTGATGGTGATCTCCTTTTTGTAATGGAGGCACACCATTGCGAGGCAGGCAGCCGCACAGTCGGTAGTGTCATGCTGCCGGACATAGGTATAACGCATAGATGCTTCCTTTGAAACTATACAAATTTATTCAAACACCATACACATCTGCCAGACACACGGACCGGAAAACATGCAGTGAATTTGACAAAACCGCCAAAACCGGAAGGATTTACCGCCTCTGAACGCCCGGGAATGGGGCAGAATGCTCAGATTTCCGGCTTGCAATGCCTGCAAAGTTTGTATGCGCAGGCGTTACAGCTTATGTGCAGTATACCACAATATGACAGCATCTTCAAGAACTTCTTTTTTAAGAAATCGTGAGAAATGAAAAAAGTGTGAAAAATTAACACTTCTGAAACATGCGGCACGGCAAACAAAAAAGGCAATGTTCCGTAGAACATTGCCCTTTGGCGCCTCTTGCCTGACTCGAACAGGCGACACCCTGATTAACAGTCAGGTGCTC
>ENA-OVGQ01003373-OVGQ01003373.1-human-gut-metagenome-genome-assembly--contig:-NODE-3373-length-12621-cov-4.712876_pt1 | contig 12621 bp, 10 predicted proteins | sample MGYA00237774_ERZ505427 | MGnify/ENA primary metagenome ERZ505427 (study PRJEB26158, sample SAMN06016404) | human gut metagenome | biome: human gut; feature: ankylosing spondylitis patient; material... | reverse complement strand
TTTGCCGATTCGGAATGCGAAGCATCGGCAAAATCCTGTTACAGTGCGCGGGCATAGAGTACCCGTGTACTGTAACACCCCTTTACATCTCTACATAAAAATTTAAGAACGTTCCTTATGTTTTTGCGTCATTTTTATGCTATACTGGATTATGATGTATTTTTTCTTTGATTTGATTTTTTCGTAACTGGAAATATGGTCAGTTACGATTTTTCATCTTTTATTATGTCTGATATGAGGAGGAATCAATTATGCCAACCATTCTCGTCTGCGATGACGACAAACAGATCGTCGAAGCGATCAATATTTATCTGACCGGCGAAGGTTTCAATGTAATTAAGGCCTACGACGGCTACGAAGCACTGGAGCTTCTGGAGAAGAATGAAGTAAACTTAATGATCGTGGATGTCATGATGCCGGGTCTCGACGGGATCCGCACCACGCTTAAGGTCCGCGAGACCAGCAGTATCCCGATTATCATCCTCTCCGCGAAATCCGAGGATACCGATAAGATCTTAGGGTTAAACATCGGCGCTGACGACTACATTACAAAGCCATTCAACCCATTAGAGCTCGTAGCCCGCGTGAAATCCCAGCTCCGCCGCTACACCCAGCTCGGCAATTTGAACCAGCAGGGCAGCTCCCAGGTCTACAAGTGCGGCGGCCTGATGATCAATGATGAGAACAAGGAAGTCACCGTTGACGGCGAGCCGATCAAGCTGACACCGATCGAATACAACATCCTGCTTCTTCTCGTAAAGAACGCGGGGAAAGTTTTCTCTATTGATCAAATTTATGAAAAAATCTGGAATGAAGACGCAATTGGCGCGGATAATACCGTTGCGGTCCACATCCGCCACATCCGCGAGAAGATCGAGATCAACCCGAAAGAGCCCCGCTACTTAAAGGTAGTCTGGGGCGTCGGCTATAAGATCGAGAAACAGTAAGGAGAGTCCAGATGGCAGAAAAAAAGACAAACTCATTCTTCAAGCGTCTCGTCGGCTTCCTTCACTTTCTCTTTGCCTGTGTGACACTCGTGGGGATCGGGTTCATGTATTTAAACAGCAACTACGGGCGCGGTCTGGACTGGATCAAAACGGAGACCTTCGAACAGTCCCCGGATTTCAGCAAAAAGGTTCAGGCGGATATCACAAATATCTTTGATTATGTCCAGTATCAGGATATTTTTGAATCCAACGGCGAGGTCGACTATTCAAAAGTCGTTCTGGAAGTCACCACAGGTCCAGGCGGAGAAAAGTCCTACACACTCGACGATATCATCCAGTACGGAAAGTCTCTGGGCTACTATATGGACGAATCCGACAACTATGCCTTAAAAGGCGGTCCGGAATCCCTCTCTGCGGAAGATCAGGACCAGGTCTATGTCCGCTACCGCTGTTACCAGGATGAAGCCGACCTGACCAGTCCGGATCAGTCCTTTTCAACGATGCCGGATCTGACTTATGAGATCTTAAAGCGGTTTTCCGCCTACTATTCGATCTACTCAAGACTCATGAGCGACTTCACAAACCTCTATTTCCGTGTAGCGTACTACTCAAAAAATGACGCGATCTATGAGATCCATACAAACGCACCAGAAATGTCAAACGATGACATGATGGCGATGGGAAGATATATTTATTACTCCGGTGATTCCAGCGATCTCGCAGTCCGGACGAATTTTGAATCTAATTTCCCGAGTATCCCGGCCCTGATGTCAAAGAATAATCCGTATAACAGCAATAATTATTATGTTGTGATCGGTCTTGATACTTCCTACAAGGCAAACGATGACTATGCCCAGGCATACACCGCCTATACCAGATCACGCGCAAATTTTGCAAACGGTCTCTACATCGTGATCGCTGGTCTTGCCGGTTCCATCGTAACCTTCGCATTCCTGCTGTTCCTTTCCGGTCATGCATCGCTCTCCGACAGAACGATCACGCTCTATCCGTTCGACCGGACAAAAACCGACTTTATGCTGCTTCTGATGGCGCTTGTATCCTATCTCTGCGTACAGTTTCTTGCACCGTTGACAGCAAAGATTTTACATCTTTTCGTCACTTCCGATTACTGGGACCGCGCAAATCTGCTCGTTGCGTTCGGATACCTGTATTTTTGTGTGATCCTGACATTTTTCAGCCTGCTCCGCCGGTACAAGGCAGAAACACTCTGGAAAAACAGCTTCTTCCATGATCTGACGGAAACGTTGTCGGAAAGCACCTTCCGCTATCGGATCACGGTCGGTTTTATTCTGTATCTTGCATACAACGTGTTCATGATCACACTGGGCGCATTCATGATCTTCCGTCATGAGAACAGCGTGTTCCAGTTCATTCCGTTTATCATCGTGATGATCGCCTGGATCGCCGGAAACCTTCTGGTATTCTACTTCATCTACCGGAACGCAGACCAGACGGATAAGATCCACGCTGCGATCGAGAAGCTGGCATCCGGCGAGACGAGCTACAAGGTGGACGTAAACGATTTCTCGAGCCTGGAGGCAGAACTTGCCGAAGGTTTAAACCGCATCAGCGACGGCCTCGAGACTGCGCTTGCCGAGCAGGTAAAGAGCGAACGCCTGAAAGCCGATCTGATCACGAACGTTTCCCACGATATCAAGACGCCGCTGACTTCCATCATCAACTATGTGGACCTCATCAAGCGCCAGCATATCGAAGATCCGACCGTTCAGAAATATCTGGAAGTCCTGGATCAGAAATCCCAGCGTTTAAAGACGCTGACTGAGGATCTTGTCGAGGCATCCCGCGCAAGCTCCGGAAATATCAAGCTGGAGATCACAAATATCGATTTCGTGGAACTCGTCCAGCAGACGACCGGAGAATTTGAGGAAAAATATGCGATCCGCCATCTCGAGATCGTCAATACACTCCCGAACGAGGTCATCATGATCGAGGCGGATGGGCGGCGGTTATGGCGCGTCCTTGAAAACCTCTACAACAACGCATTTAAATATGCCTTGGAGGGAACCCGCGTCTACGTCACCATCGAGGACCACGGCGCCGACGTTGTCTTCACGATCAAAAATGTGTCCGCGAACCCGTTAAATATCAGCCCGGATGAGCTGACCGAGCGATTCGTCCGCGGTGATGTCTCCCGAACTACCGAAGGCAGCGGTCTTGGGCTTTCCATCGCGAAGGACCTCACCACACTTCAGGGCGGAAAGTTCGAGCTGATCATCGACGGCGACCTCTTTAAGGCTCAGATTACATTTCCGATCAAAAACTGATTCCAGGATCCGGACCTGAAATCAGGGTCATGTCCATGAACAAAACAAGCGAAAATGACAAAAGCGCATCATACCGGCAGTTTTGCTGTATGATGCGCTTTCTGTTTTTCTGAACATATCAAAAGAGATTCTCAATCCACTTTCGTCGTTTTGTCACATTCCTTATTCCGGCATTTTATATCACCGTTTACGGCTCATCTGTCTTCTCAGATCGTCAGCACAAACGCCGCCAGCATCGCGATCCTCGGGATATACTGGTCGATCAGGATATATTCGTTTGCGGAATGAGCGCCGTCTCCAGCCGCTCCGAGTCCGTCCAGGACCGGGATCCCAAGTGCAGAAACTTCATTTCCGTCACTTCCGCCGCCAACAAACTGGTGGGAGAAGGAAAGTCCGACTTTCTCGCCGCAGATCTTCGCCTTCTCAAAGAGCGCCAGATTTGCTTCCGTCTCCTCCATCGGCATCTTGCTGTCCCGCTCGATGACTTCCCTTGTTGTCCCCGGGACAGTCGTCCGGATCTCACGGATCGCTTTCCGGATCCGCTCTCCCTCGGCAGCCGTCTTCACACGGCAGTCGATCTCGATCTCGGCTGTGTCCGGAACAACATTCGGTTTCGTTCCGCCGCTGCAGACACCGACATTGACGGTCGTTCCGACCTCGTAATCTGTCAGTTTCTGGATCGCAAGGATCTCATGCGCCAGCTCCTCGATCGCGTTGATGCCCTGTTTATGCGCATTTCCCGCATGGGCGGACTTTCCGTGAACTCTTACCGTAAAGCGGACAAGTCCCTTTCTTCCGGTCTTCAGATCGCCGTTTGCCGTACACGGTTCGCACACAAGCGCCGCTTTCGCATCCTTTGCAAGCTCACAGATGATCTCACTGGACTCCGCGCTTCCCGTCTCCTCATCCCCGTTGAAGATAAATTCCAGACGCTTTCCCGGATCGATCCCGAGGTCTTTATAGGCCTTGACAGTCCAGATCGCGGAGACCAGTCCGCCTTTCATGTCATAGACTCCCGGTCCGTGAAGTTCATTTCCTTCCGCATAGTATTTTAACGCGCCGATCAGATGGACTGTATCGTAATGACCGATGAACAGGATCTTCTCTTCGCCTTTCCCGTACTGGAAGCGCACCGGGCAGTGTCCGTTTTCCGCTTCGTAGACAAAGCAGTCCTCCCCTGTACGCTCTTTGATCAGAGTTACCAGCTTTTCACGCACCTTTGCCAGTGCTTCGATATCCGAAGTGCTGGCCTCCGCAAGTACCAGGGTCTTTAAGTCCTCAAAGATCTCCGCCTCATGTTCTTTTAAGTAAGCAAGTATTTTCTGTTCCATGATCTTCGTCCTTTCTCTTTCTCGTACATACACAATTTCTATCATGCCCCAGGGGTCCTATTTCCTGATCACCCGGACATTTTTCCATTTTCCGGTCAGATACCAGCCAAATGAGATCACATAGTTCGCCGCCCAGCCGAGCGGAACCGCCATCCATGCCACCTGGATCCCGTAGACCGGGGCAAACAGGTTCGTCACACTGACACGGATCGCGAGATTTACGAGATTCGCCACCGTAAACGCCACCACATCCCCGGCTCCCCGGAGAAGTCCGTCCGTGGACGCCTTCAGACCAATGAAGGAGTAGAAGAATGACAAAAATCTCACATAGCTTAATCCTATGTTATACGCTTCGCTGCTTCCGCTGTCAAGAAACAGTGACACGAACATTCCTCCCGCCAGCTGATACATGATACAGAGCACCGCCCCGGCTGTCAGGACGATCACATAGCACATCCGGTAGCCTTTCTTGACCCGGTCAATGTTCCCCGCCCCCATATTCTGCGCGGTAAACGTGGACATCGCATTTCCCATCGCAAGCATCGGAACGATGCTCAGAGACTCGATCCTCATTCCCGCGGAATATCCGGCAAGCGCCGTCGATCCGAAGCTGTTGATCACCGCCTGGACAAGCAGGATACCCACATGGACAATGGACTGCTGCAGCGTGGATGGAACGGCGATCTTCACCATGGATGCCGCCATCTCTCCGCTGTAGAGACGGACTTTTTCCTCTTCCCGATAACCTTTCAACTTTCTCATCAGCAAAGCGAACGAGATTACTGCGGAAATTCCCTGGGCGATCAGTGTCGCCAGCGCAACCCCGCGGACTCCCTGACCGAAAACGATCACCAGGATCATGTCCAGCGCAATGTTTAAGAGCGAGGAAAAGATCAGAAGGTACAGCGGTTTCTTCGAATCCCCCAGCGCGTTGAAAATCGACGCCTGCACATTATACATGAACAAAAACGGCAGTCCGATAAAATAGATCGCGAGATACAGCGCGGCGTCCGAAAAAATGTCCTCCGGCACATTGACGAGATCCAGGATCTGATTGTTGTAGCGGATCCCGATCACTGCCAGGAATGCCGCGATCCCGAGGAAATTGAACATTGTCGTATAGACCGCTGTCTTCATTTTTCCATAGTTTCCCGCCCCAAGGAACTGGGAGATCACCACGGAGCTTCCGATCCCGCCGCCGATGGCGATAGCGATAAAAACGTTGGTGATCGCATAGGACGCACCAACCGCCGCCAGGGCCTGTTCCCCGACGAATTTTCCTACCACCACAGAATCGGTGATGTTGTAAAACTGCTGAAACAGGTTTCCGAAGATCATCGGAAGCACAAAAAACAGGAGTGCCTTTCCCGGACTGTCCGTCAGCATGTCATATTTTTTTCTTGTCATTCCTATATCCTCTACAGTGTGATGATGGATGCAAGCGCCAGTTTTGCTCTCGAAAACAGGGTATCCACCACTGCATACTCCTCCATTGAATGATTATTCGCGCCCTTTACTCCCATAGCACACACGACCGGAACACCTTCCGCTGCTGCCAGACAGGAATCTGACCATCCGCCGACCTTTTTCGTCGTCAGCGGTCCGTATCCGATCAGATCTGCTGCCTCCTGGACATGCCTGAAAAGTTTCAGGTTTTCCTCCGATACCGGCATCACCGTACTCGGCTTCGTCCAGGTCATCTCCGCCGTTGTGTCCGGGACTGTATTTGTCTCTGCGATCTTTCTGATCGCCTGAAGAGTCTCCTCGAGTCGTTCGAGACTGTCATAGCGGATGTCGATATTCACCTCGCAGGAAGCCGGGACCGCATTCGCGACGGTTCCGCCCTGGATTACGCCCACATTGACAAAGAGTCCATGTTCAAAATCATGAAGTTTCTGGATCTCGATGACCTCATAAGCCATCTCCAGGATCGCATTCCGCCCGCGCTGCGGGTCATTTCCCGCGTGGGCCGCAACGCCGTGTACGGTGAGTGTCACTCTGCAGGAACCTTTTCTTCCGACAACAAGTCCGTCATCGAGAAATCCCGTCTCAAAGTTGAACGCCGCCGCGCATCCCGCACAGAGTTTCCGGATCTCGTCCTCCGCGTTCGTCTGGCGGTGTCCGTTTTCCTCATCTCCGGCAAATACCACGCGGATCGGACGCTTATCATAGCCATATTCATGGAGCGCTTTTAAGACATAGACCGCGATCACCAGCCCCGCCTTCATATCCAGGATCCCCGGACCATGGGCTTGTCCGTTCTCATCGATCCGGAACGGATTTTTTGCCAGCGTTCCTTTCGCAAACACGGTGTCCATGTGACCGATCAGGACAATGGGCTGACCCGGATTTTCTTTTCCGAATACTCCTGTCAATAAATTCCCATAATGCTCCATCCGGATCAATGAGGTCTCAACCCCGGCACTTTTCAGTGCCGTATCCAGGACCGCTCCAACCCGGTCAACGCCCTCTTTATCCCCCGTTCCGCTCTCGATGGAAACGATCTGCTCCCAGAGCGCCAGCATCTCATCCCTGTGGCTGTCTATATATTCGGATGTCTTAGTAATCAGTTCTCTGTCTTCCATAGCTTTGCATCCTCCTTATGATTTTGTTCTGCCGGGACCTGTTTGAAACCGGCATTCTGTTAATTTATGATATAACAAACATCGAAAAATGAAAATACTCGAATTTTACTTTTCACGGGCAGAAATTTTCTGAACTGAAAGTTCCACATGATACAGCAGTGGTCGTGGAATGCCCGTGAACTGTAACAGTTGACTTATATGACTTGCCGAATTATAATAAACGAATAAACCCACCAAATTACTATGAAAGGATGGAGATCTATTTATGAATACGATCAATTTTTCCATAGACTGCGTTCCGGAAAAGCTTCGGGAATTCTTTGCGGAGCATCCCACGATCGCCCTTGCGTTTTCCGGCGGAACGGATTCTTCTTATCTTCTCTATGCTGCAAAGGCATGTGGAGTAAATGTACATGCCTATTATGTCTCCACTCCGTTCCAGCCCCAGTTTGAGCTGGATGACGCGAAACTTCTCGCTGAGTCTTTAAAGGCAGACCTGACGGTCCTGCCGTTTGACGTCCTGACCGATCAGGTCGTAAAGAGCAATCCGGCTGACCGCTGTTATTACTGTAAGAACCAGGTCTTTGGCGGGATCTTAAAGGCCGCGAAAGAAGACGGCTTTACCGAGATCATGGACGGGACAAATGCATCTGACGATGCAGGCGACCGCCCTGGCATGCGTGCTCTAAAAGAGATGAAAGTCCTGTCCCCGCTCCGCCTTTCCGGCGTAACAAAAGCTTCCGTCCGGGAATATTCCCATAATGCAGGATTATTCACATGGAACAAGCCTGCTTACGCCTGTCTTGCGACACGCGTTCCGGCCGGAGTTTCCATCGAAGCTTCCGTACTGAAGGATGTGGAATGGGCCGAAAAATCTCTCGCTGATCTTGGATTTCGCGATTTCCGTGTCCGCGTCTACCAGAATCCGGCGGGTGGTGCAGCGAAAGCTTCCTCTCCGTGGTGTGCGAAGCTCCAGCTCACCGAGGACATGATCCCGAAGCTGATGGAACAGCGCAAGGAGATCTGCGCGCTCCTGAAACAGAGATTTTCAGATGTGACCCTGGATCTCACCGCAAGAACACCGTCGATGTAAGATACGGCGCATGTGCGCATCATTAACAAGCGAAAACACGCTTCGCGAGTTTCCCCTTGTTATCGCGACAGTCGCCAAGGTCTCGCGCAAGCGCGGACTTTGGCTCGTTGTTCGCGAAAAAAGAGGACGCCGACAGTTCTGACCGCTGCCGGTGTCCTCTTTCTATCTGCCGGATTTTCTACTCTTTACTGTGCGTCACCTCGTTCAGCCATGCCACAGCCGCATGGATCCCGTCCTCGCTGAACTCAAAATCATGGTACGTCTTTTTTTCCTCTTCCGTCACCGAGAAGATAAAAGGTCCCGGCCAGGTGATCGCCTGGATCTTGTCCGGCTCGCCTTCTTCCCCGCTCACCTTACGGATCATGAAATTCGTCCCTTTTTCGCTTCCTGTAAATGTTGTCTTTTTTAAATATGGAATGGAGATCATTCCTGTCAGATCGATCATATGAACCTCTTTTCTATGCTTCCGGCGGGTATTGCAAAACCGGAAATCCCCCGCTATACTTAACACCAGAAACGGTCCGGCATGAACCTTCTGGTTTCTGCGCATCATTACAAATTTTCTTAACTATCACCGGGAGTACACAATGTTAGCAGTATTTTTATCTCCGATCTACCTGTTATTTCAGGCATACATTCTTTTATGGCTCTACGCCTGGGCAGATTCCTGCTCACCGGCGCTTCATTCCCCGTTTTTCAGGATCCCCGTCACGGTGATCTATCTGTTTTTCGCGATCAGCCCGCTGACCGGATTTCTGATCACAAGGGAACCGTTCCACCACTTTCTCCGCGTGATCAGCAACTATTGGCTCGGCACTCTGGAATATATCCTGCTCTTCATCCTCGTATTCGATGTGGTCCGCAGGATCACCGGTCATTCCTTCTTCATGAAATACCGATACCCTGCCATGCTGCATACCATGCCGAAAAATCTCGTGATCTTCGGAGGCTTTGCCATCGCACTGATCCTGTCAGTCAGCGTCTACGGTGTCCTGCACGCAAGACGCGTGTATGTGCGCCATGACCCGATCGTGATTGAAAAGAGCTCCTCACTTCCGGGACTCAGGATCGCCCTGATCGCCGATCTTCACCTCGGATACAACTCCACAAAATCCCATGTGCGTACGATCGTGGACGACATCAACCGCGAACATGTGGATCTTGTATGCATTGCCGGGGATCTTTTCGACAACGATTACGATGCGATCCGGGATCCTGACGGCGTCGCCGATATCCTCTCAGGGCTGAAAAGCCGGTACGGCACATATGCCTGCTGGGGCAACCATGACGTGAATGAGAAGATCCTCGCCGGATTTACATTTCCCCAGAAGGAAAAGATCGTCCGGGATGAGCACTTCTCTGAATTTTTAGCCCGCGCTGATATCACGATGCTCGAAGATGAGACGGTGCTCATCGACGATACATTCTATCTCACGGGCCGCCGGGATAAGGAGATGGCGCATAAAGAACAACTCCCGAGAAAGACCTTTTCGGAGATCACTGAACCTCTCGATCATTCTCGTCCCATCATCGTCATGGACCATGAGCCGCGTGAACTCTCGGAAGCTGCTGATTCCGGAGTCGATCTTGATCTCTCCGGTCACACGCACGACGGGCAGATGTTCCCGGCAAACATCGTCGTTCATTTTCTCTGGGAAAACGCCTGCGGAGTCCTGAAAAAAGGTTCCATGACATCCGTTGTCACATCCGGCGCCGGAGTCTGGGGACCGGCCATGCGGGTCGGGACCGATAATGAGGTCGTGATCGTCGAAGTGTCGTTTCTTCCTTGAATACACCAACCACAACAATCTGAAAATTGGAGGTTTTTATGAAAGAATTTGTCAAATCCATCACCAGTCCCTATGAGAAAGAGCTGATCGAGACAAGGCGCTATCTTCACCGCCATCCAGAATTATCCTTCGAGGAGACAAACACAGCGGAATATATCCGCAGCACCCTGACATCCCTCGGCATTCCGCTGATGGAGGGAATTTCCGGGACCAGCACCGTTGCCATCATAAAGGGACAGAAACCGGGACCATGCATCGCCTTCCGCGCAGACATCGATGCGCTCCCTGTCGAAGAGGAAAATGATCTTCCATATAAGTCCGAGGTTCCGGGCGTCATGCACGCCTGTGGTCATGATATCCACACAGCGGTTCTTCTGACCTTCGCAAAGATCCTGGCAGCCCAGCCGGAGCTTGTCTGCGGTACTGTCCGGCTTATCTTCCAGGCGGCCGAAGAAAAGCTCCCGGGAGGCGCTAAGACGCTCTGTGAGGAGGGTGTCATGAACGGCGTGGATTTCGTCTACGGTTTCCACTGTGCTTCTGCCTTTCCGCTTGGTACGATCGCCGTGACTCCGCGGGCATACTCCGCAGCGATCGGCATCTATGAGGTAAAGATCCACGGAAAAGGCGGCCATGGCGGTTACCCGCAGAACGCGTTAAACCCGGTTCCGGTTGCCTGCATGGTCGGGTCTGCGCTGAATCAGATCCTCGCGGAAAAGAAAAATCCTCTGGAAGGCGGTGTACTCACGGTCTCCTACATCAACGGCGGTCAGTATCCGAATATCATCACCGATACAGTGACCTTGGGAGGCAATGTCCGCACCTTAAATAATGAGCTGATCGATAAAGTCTTCGACTCCATTCATTCCATCAGCAAAGGCATCTGCGCCGGTTTCGGACTCACCTGCGACGTGACAACGACGCTTGGCTATCCGGCCGCCATCAATGTGCCGGAAGAAATCGAAACTGTCCGCAGTGTCACAAAAGATCTCGGATATACCGTTTATGAACGCCCGGACGCCCTGGGCGGCGAAGATTTTGCCTATTACCTTCTTGAAAAGGCGGGCGCCTATTTCCAGATCGGTATGGCGGATCCGGAACGCCCAATCACCTCTTCCCCGCATCACAACTGCCATTTCCAGCTGGATGAGCGCGGCATCACAGAGGCACTTGAAATGGAACTCGGACTTTACCTGCGTGTAACAGGCCAGATGTAAACCCGCCATTTGTTTGCAGCGTCGTCTGACCGGATATACTTACAGGTCTTTCGCACCGACAAGTCCGTAGGCCGATCCTGCGCTCCTTACAGCCCGCAGGATCGCCTCCGCCATAACCTGGGCGCCGAGAGTGCCGACCATGTCCTGATCTGCCGCCACATCGCCTACAGACAGCGCATAGATGCTGTCCCCGTCCGAAGTCGTGTGGACCGGGCGGATCGCGCGGGCATAGCCGTCATGCGCCATCCCGGCAATCTTGCAGAGACTGCTTTTCGGGAATGCCGCGTTCGTGATCACCGCGCCGATCGTCGTATTCTCCGTCGCTCCGGTGAATTTGTTTTTGATCACTTCATAGCTCTTATAGACTGCTTCTTCCGTATCGGCAAACGTCTTCTTATCTTTATTTAAAAGTCCTGCCACTTTCTTTCCGTTCTTCCAGTCATAGATGTCCCCGCGCGCATTGACCGCAACAATGGCTCCGACCTTCAGATCACCGATCTGGACTGCATAGCTTCCGATCCCGCCTTTCATACAGAGGGACTTATCTCCGAGTTTTCCGACCGATGCACCGGTCCCGGCTCCGAAATTTCCATCCTGATAGTTGTTCTTCTCCGCGCCTTCACATGCCGCGTATCCCATCGCCTTGTCCGGTCTCGTCTTGTAATCCCCGACCATCAAGTCAAACAGACAGGACTCGCACACCAGCGGAACCTTTGTGATCCCCACATCAAAACCGATCCCGCGCTCTTCCAGGTACTCCATAACGCCTCCTGCCGCGTCCAGACCGAATGCGCTGCCTCCGCTGAGTAAAACTGCCTGGATCACGTCAGCAGCCGCCATCGGCTTTAAAAGCTCCGATTCCCGGGATGCCGGACCGCCGCCGCGCACGTCTAATCCCGCTGCCGCCCCGCGCTCGCAGATAATGACCGTACAGCCGGTTCCGGCTTCCTTGTTTTCCGCGCTGCCGATCTTAATGTTCTCGATATCCGTGATCCTGATCTCTTTCATGATTCCTATCTTCCTCTATTCTTCATATTTTTTTCACTAGCAAGATTTTTCTTTCCCGTCCAAAACAGATACCTGTCCTCCGGCAAACAGTGAATGCCTGAAATCTGCAGGCATCTTTCTGGCTCTCTCGCTCATTATATCAGATTGATTATAAGAAGGGGATTCTTTTCGGAAAAATAAATTTTGTATTTGACATGCAAAAACAGAAATAAATCTTCAGACAGCAAAAAACACCGTCCCGGCGGCTTCTGCATCCGCCAAAACAGTGCTTTTCTCGTGCACCTTCAGGGATTCGAACCCTGGACAAATAGATTAAGAGTCTACTGCTCTACCAACTGAGCTAAAGG
>ENA-OVGQ01003359-OVGQ01003359.1-human-gut-metagenome-genome-assembly--contig:-NODE-3359-length-12657-cov-4.957705_pt1 | contig 12657 bp, 9 predicted proteins | sample MGYA00237774_ERZ505427 | MGnify/ENA primary metagenome ERZ505427 (study PRJEB26158, sample SAMN06016404) | human gut metagenome | biome: human gut; feature: ankylosing spondylitis patient; material... | reverse complement strand
CTTCTGGCCGATCACACGCTTGCCCAGGTAGTCCTCCATATGCAGCAGCTTCTCGTTCTCGCCCTGCATCAGGCGGCCAACGGGAATGCCGGTCCAGTCGGAGACGATCTCGGCCACCGAGTCGGCGTCCACACGGTCCGGGACCATCGGCTCATCGGCCGGGTTGGCCGCGCTGGCATCAGCAGATTCAGCATCCGCGCTCTCCGCGGCGGCAAGCTCCTTCTGAATGGACGGAATCTCGCCGTACAGAATCTTCGAGGCCTCCGCCAAGTTGCCTTCACGGGTATACTTATCCGCCTGCACGCGCAGGTCGTCGAGCTTGGCACGCAGGTCGCCGACCTTGTTGTGGCCAGCCTGTTCCGCATCCCAACGCGCCTTGAGGCCGCTGAGCTTCTCACGGGTGTCCGCGAGTTCGGCTTGCAGCTTGCCCAGACGCTCCTTGGATGCAGGATCCTCAGCCTTCTTGAGCTGCATTTCCTCCATTTCAAGACGGGTCACCTTGCGCTGCAGTTCATCGATCTCCTCAGGCGAGGAGTCGAGCTCCATACGCAGGTGGGCAGCCGCCTCATCGACCAGGTCGATGGCCTTGTCCGGCAGCTGACGGCCTGAGATGTACCGGTTCGAGAGGGTCGCGGCGGCGACCAGCGCGTCGTCGCCGATCGTTACCTTATGGTGCGCCTCGTAACGCTGCTTCAGGCCACGCAGGATGGCGATGGTGTCTTCCACGCTCGGCTCGCCCACGAACACCTGTTGGAAACGGCGTTCCAATGCCGGATCCTTTTCGATGTTCTCGCGGTACTCGTCCAGCGTGGTCGCGCCGATCAGGCGCAGCTCGCCACGGGCCAGCATAGGCTTCAGCATATTGCCGGCGTCCATCGAGCCTTCGGCCGCACCCGCGCCGACGATGGTGTGAATCTCGTCGATGAAGGTGATGATCTGGCCGTCCGCGTTCTTGATTTCGTTGAGGACGCTCTTCAGGCGCTCCTCGAACTCGCCACGGTACTTCGAGCCGGCCACCATGGAGCCTAGGTCAAGGGAGATGAGCTTCTTGCCTTGCAGGGTGGTGGGCACGTCGCCCGCCACGATACGCTGGGCCAAACCCTCCACGACGGCGGTCTTGCCGACGCCGGGCTCGCCGATCAGCACCGGGTTGTTCTTGGTACGACGGGAGAGGATCTGAATCACGCGGCGGATTTCCTGATCACGGCCGATCACCGGATCGAGCTTGCCTTCCTTGGCGGCGGCCGTCAGGTCGGTGGAGTACTTCTCTAGGGCCTTGTACGAGCCTTCCGCGTCCGGGCTGGTGACCTTCGCGCCACCACGCACGCCGGGTACGGCCTTGCGCAGGGAGGCTGCGGTGACGCCGTTCTTCTCCAAGATTTCGGCCGACTGGTTCGGCTTGCTGGCCGCGATGCCGATAAGCAGATGTTCGGTGGAGACGTATTCGTCGCCCATCTGCTGCATTTCCTTCTCAGCCTGGGCGATGGCGGCGGTCAGCTGGCGGCTGGCCTGTGGCTGCGAGGTGCTGGATCCGGATGCGCTCGGCAGCGCGACCAAAGCGTTGCGCACCGCCGCGCCGATGGCCTGCGGGTCCCCGCCCGCGGCCTCGATCAGAGAGCGCGCCACGCCGTTTTCCTGGCGCAGCAGCGCATCCATGACGTGCAGGGTCTCGACCTGCGCGTTTCCTGCGGCGGACGCACTCTGAATCGCGTCGCCGACGGCTTCTTGGGCCATAGTGGTGAACTTCTGTTCCATATCGTATTCCTCCATATCATGCGGCCCGCGCGGAGCGGCTCGCGGGCTTCGAAAGCCCTGCGAGCGTTGCGACAGACCGCAGCTTGTCGTTGTCTGATATGGTCAACCGACCTGGAACCCATTCTATTCCCAAAACTTGAGTGCATATGACTCAAGTTTTGGATTTTGGTGGGGAGGGTGACTAGTAGCTCCTTCTGATGAGGGAGCTTGGGCAGCCGCTACTTCAGTGCGCCGACGGCGGATTCGGCGGCGGCGAGGACTTCGCCGGAGAGAATCGCCTCGGCAACGCCCTCAATCTGCGGGGTGGTCCAGGTATCGCGTACGTCGGGGCCGATTTCGTTGGCGTACTGGCGCACCACGCGGTATACGGCGGCGCCCGCCGCACCCGGACGGTACGGCTTGCGGAAGTCGAAGGAGCGGCAGGAGCACAGCAGTTCCACGGCCAGCACGCGCGCAAAGGCCGGAATCGACCGGCGCAGCTTGCGGGCGGCGGCCCAACCCATCGACACGTGATCTTCCTGCATGGCGGAGCTTGGAATCGAATCGACCGAGGCAGGCACGGCGTTACGCTTCATTTCGGAGACGATGCCGGCAGCGGTGTATTGGGCGATCATGAAACCGGAGTCCACGCCCGGGTCACCAGCCAGGAACGCCGGCAGGCCGCGGTTGCGCGCCACGTCAAGGAAGCGGTCGGTACGACGCTCGGAGATAGAGGCTACGTCGGCGGTCGGAATCGCCAGGAAATCGAGCACATAGGCCAGCGGCGCGCCATGGAAGTTGCCGTTGGACTCCACACGGCCGTCCAGCGTGACGCACGGGTTATCGATGGCGGAGGCGAGTTCCACGCCCGCCACGGAGGCCGCGTATTCCACGGTGTCGCGGGCGGCGCCGTGCACCTGCGGGGTGCAGCGCAGCGAGTAGGCGTCCTGCACACGCACGGTGGAGCCCGGGCGGCCGGCCTCAATCAGACCAGAGTCCTTGAGCATGCGGGCGATGTTCGCAGCGGAATCGCCTTGGCCGCGATGCGGGCGCAGCGCCTGCAAGTCGGCGGCGAATACGCGGTCGTTGCCGAGCATGCCTTCCACGCTCATCGCGGCGGCGACATCCGCGGTCTTGAGTAGCAGGCGCAGATCGGTGATGGCCATACACAACATGCCGAGCATGCCGTCGGTGCCGTTGACCAGCGCCAGTCCTTCCTTCTCTTTCAAATCGACGGGCGTGATGCCGGCCGCACGCAGCGCTTCGCCGCCGCCGATCTTGAGGCCGTCAGCGTTGCGGGCCTCGCCTTCACCCATCGCCACCAAAGCACAGGCTGCGAGCGGCGCCAAATCACCGGAGCATCCGAGTGAACCGTATTCGTAGACCACCGGGGTGATGCCGGCGTTCAGCATATCGGCGTAGACCTGCGCGGTTTCCGGGCGCACACCGGTGCGTCCGGTGCACAGGGTGCTCAGGCGCAGCACCAGCAGGCCGCGCACCACCTCACGCTCCACTTCCGGTCCGGCACCGGCGGCATGCGAGCGGATCAGGCTTTTCTGCAGTTGCGCGCGCTGTTCCTTGGGGATGGAGGTGGAGGCGAGCGCGCCGAATCCGGTGGAGATGCCGTAATGCGGCACGGTGTCGTCGGCCAAATGATCGATAACCGCGCGACTCAGCGCCATCTCATGCTTCGATTCGTCCGAAATCGCCACTTTGGCGCCGCCGCGCGCTACGGCGATAACGTCCTCGATGCTCAGCGCTCCAACACCTACGGTGACCGTCTGCTCTGCCATGCTCATACCTTTCTATATATGTGCCGCATTCCGCATATACGGCATATGCGGCACATGCTTCGCCGGGGATCCGCGACTGCCCGCATTCGCTCACCGCACCTGCCCACCAACAGCAGGCGACGCAAACGCAACCAATCGCTCCCCGGGTAATCAAACCTTGGCCATTTCACCTCAGTCGGATGCCCGCCATAAGCCACTTCGTCCATCTTGTGTCTGAAATCTCAGACATGTAAGGTGATGGAAATATGAGCCATGCCTCGCAGCAATACGCCTTCACCGAGCCACGTACCGTCAAGCGGGCGCAGGTGAAGCCATCAGAACGGGAACATCAGACATCATCATCCGCGCCACGTGTCTCGCTGGCTCCGGCGGCCGACCGTACGCTCGACATCCTCGAGTTCATCGCGAGCAATGGTCAGACGCAAGCCGCCACGCTCGCTCGCGAACTCGGCATTCCGCGCTCCACGGTGTACCAATTGTTGGAGATTTTGGAGCGTCACGGACTGGTCACCCGCCTTACCGAGCAGCGCGCGTACGGCATCGGACTCAAGACTTTCGAGCTGGGATCGGCCTATTCTCGCCAACATCGTGTATCGCAGGTCGCGCATCCGGTGTTGGCGCGTCTTGTTGACGAGACCGGCGAAAACGGACATCTGGCCGTGCTGCACGGCAACGAAATCATTTATGTGATTGAGGAGCGCGCCGCGCATCGCCCGCCGCTAGTGTCAGGCGTGGGCGTGCGCCTGCCCAGTCACCTGACCGCCACCGGGCGAGCCATTCTGGCCGCACTCCCCCGCAATCAGGTCCGCGCGCTATATCCCAATCGTCAGGCGTTCACCGACCGCACCGGCATCGGCCCCAAATCGCCCAAGGAGCTGGAGGCAACGCTCGCCGAAACCCAACGCACCGGTTTTGCCGAGGAACACGGAGACGTGACGCCCGGCTTTGATTCATACGCCGTCGCTGTGCGCGACTACAACGACTTTCCCATCGCCGGGCTGGCTCTCACTTTCGTGAGCGGATCGCTGCGCCCCGAACAGGAGCGGTCGCTTAAGACCAAGCTGCGGCTTGCCGGCGCGGAACTGTCCCGGCGTCTCGGCGCGGTCGGCAGTTTGACATGAGGATTCGCGAGATCATCGTGCTGGGCTCCTTCGCCCCGATTACGATTTTCTCAACCAAGTTCACCGATTCACTGACCGGCAACACCAAACTCGCCGGCTTCTCGCTGACAGTGACGGCCATCATCAGCCTGGTGGTGATGACCGCCCTGCACGCACTTCTGCCGGGAGCGTAAGGCGCGTTCTTGTTCTCCGCCTGGACGGTTCCCCTCAGAGAGGGGAACCAGAACGAATCACGCCCGAACGATTACGTTGCGCAGATCACCGATGCCTTCGACGTGCACGATGGTCTCGTCGCCTGGGTCGAGGTGGCCGGAGGCGTTCGGGGTGCCGGTCATGATGACGTCGCCAGGCAGCAGCGTGGAGAACGACGAAATCGCGGCAATCTGCTCGGGGATGCCGTGAATCAGGTTCGCGGTGGTGCCAGACGCCATCGGCACATCCTCGCCGTTCAGCGTGAAGGAAATCTTGGCGTCCTTCCAGTCGAGGTCGTCACGCATCACGATCCACGGGCCAAGCGGACAGGAGGTATCGAAGCCCTTGGCGCGCGTCCACGTGGGGTCGATGCCCTGCAGATCGCGCAACGTCACGTCGTTGACGCAGGTGAAGCCGAGCACGTAATCCATCGCGTTCTCGACGGTCACGTTCTTGGCGATACGGCCCATCACCACGGCCACTTCCGGCTCGAAGTTCATGTCCTTGGAGCAGGCCGGGTACACAATCGGGTCGTCGGGGCCGATTACCGAGGTGGACGGCTTGGTGAAGATCACCATGTCTTCCGGCGCGTGGGCGATTTCGGAGTGGCCGGCCTCGTGCATGAACTGGGCGTGGGCCTCATAGTTCTTGGCCAGACCGTAAACCTTGGAGGGGATGACCGGGGAGAGCAGACGGATGCCATCGCCGTCGACCGGGTAACGAGTGCCGGTGGGCTTGACCTGGTCGCCGGCCAGCGGATGGCCGTCCAGTTCGATGAGGTAGTCCTTGCCGTCCGTTTCGTCCTTCTGCACGAAGGCGTAGCGCGGCGAATCATTCAAAGAAAAACGTGCGAGTCTCATGCCTGTAAGCCTACTCCTTGGCGGTTCCTTCCGCAGAAGCATCCGTCCAAGGAGCAAGCAGACCGGCCTTCAATCGACCAAAACGCACGTTCGCTGGGATTGCTACTTTTCGGTCCAGGTTTTGTCATACAGCGACTGGCCGCTTTGCGTGTGCATGATGACGCGCAATGATGCCTTGCCGCTGGAGGTCTTGCACATCGAGCCCAGCAGATTCGCGGTGGATTGATAGGTGCTGTCCATAGCATCCAGTGAGGAAGCGAAGGTATCGCCTAGCGAGGCGTAGCTGTCGTCGAGCACGTACTCGTACACCAAGGTGTCACCGTCGACACGGTAGTTGAAGGTGATGCCGGTGTCTGCAAACGTATCCGCTTCGGATTCAATGGAGTCCTTGAATTCCAAAGAGTCGACGAAATCCTGAATCGAATCGTACAGCCCATAATCGCCGTCGGTTAGATCGTCATGGGTTTCGCCCAACGTGTCGTCCAGCGCATCGTCAAGATTATCTTGAGCTTTGCTCTTATCGCTGCTATCACCGTTGCCCGAAGAGGACTGACTATAGAAGGAATCGGTTTTCGCCTCATCTATAGCCTTGCTGGCATACGAGGCACCGCCGACGATCAGCGCGATGACCAGTATTACCTGTATCACCATGCCCGCCGCACTGATGATGATGCCGGCGATGGCCAAGCCCTTGCCCTTGCCGCCCTGTTTCTTAATCTGGTTGAGGCCCACGATGCTCAGGATCAGACCGAGGAGTGAGACAAGGAACGAACAGATAAAACCGGCAATAGCCAGGCCGTTGTACTTCTGGTTCGCTTCAGGCGGCACACTGCCGTAAGAACCAGACCATCCCGGCTGGCCGTTCGGTTGGCCGCCTTGCATATACGGGTTATAGGGCGTTTGCGGAGGCACGGCCCCGCCGCCCGGATATACCGGAGCACTGACGCTGCCGTAGACCGGAGGAACCGATCCGCCTGCCGGAGCCGCCCCCGGATAGGGCGAATTGGGTGCTGCCGGTGCGGGCGCGGGCGCGGGCGCTGCCGGTGCGGGCGCGGGCGCAGCGGCAGGAGTCACTGGTGGCAAAGCCTGCGTAGGCGGTACCGGCTGATTGGCCGGCGCAAAAGGCTGGGTGGGCTGCTCGGCAGGTGTAAACGCCTGCGTAGGCTGTTCAACAGGAGTGAACGCTTGAGTGGGCTGCTCGCCCGCTGCGATTGCTTGGGTCGGAGCATTGTTGGCGGCGGTTCCCGTTTCCGCCGTCATCGCATTTAACGGCTCAGTCGGATTGGCGTCAGCTTGCTGCCACGGCACCTGGCCGTTCGGATTGACATTCGGATCAGTCATGACATGCACTCCTTCAACTGCATCGCACCCCACTTGCGAGATGCGCCCCTCGTCTTACGCGCCACATTGTGCGTTACAGACAACTGTACTCCTCGTGGCGAGCCTTAAGCACCCCAGGAAATTTGGCTTCCAAAAAACACAAAAGCCTGAAACCGGCTATTGCCTCAGCAATATTCAGTCGGTTTCAGGCTCAATCGTTAATCCTCTGGCGAAACGACGGTCTACTTCTTCAGCAGCGGTGCGACTTGCTCCTCGTAAGCGGTCAGGGCGGTGTCGATCACGTTGTGCATGTCGTAGTACTTGTACGTGCCCAGGCGACCGCCGAACACGGTGTTCGGCTCGGCCTTGGCCTTGGCCTCGTACTGGGCGTACAGTGCCTTGTCCGCATCCGTGTTGACCGGGTAGTACGGCTCGTCGCCACGCTCGGCGAAACGGCTGTATTCCTCCCACACCACGGTCTTGTTCGGGTTCTGGGCATCGTGGCGCTCCGGGTTGAAGTTCTTGAATTCGATGGCGCGGGTGTAGGGTACGTCCGCGTCGGAGAAGTTCATCACCGGGCAGCCGAAGTGGTCGCCTTCGTCGTAGCGGACCTCCTTGAAGTCGACCGTGCGCCACTTGAGGTCGCCCAGCTCATAGTCGAAGTAACGGTCCACCGGGCCCGTGTACACCACCGGCACGCCCGCGGCCTTGAGCGCGGTCTTGTTGTACGGCTGGGATTCGTCGAAGAAGTCGACGCCGAGCTCCACGGTGATGCGCGGGTCGTCGATCATCTTCTCCATCCACGCGGTGTAGCCGTCGGCGGGCAGGCCCTCCCACGTGTCCTTGAAGTAGCGGTTGTCGTAGTTGAAGCGCACGGGCAGGCGCTTGATGATGGCGGCCGGCAGCTCGGACGGGTCGGTCTGCCACTGCTTGCCGGTGTAGTTCTTGATGAACGCCTCGTACAGCGGGCGGCCGATGAGCTGGATGCCTTTGTCGTTCAGGTTGGCCGGATCGGTGCCGGCCAGCTCGCCCGCCTGCTGTTCAATCAGGGCCTTGGCTTCGGCCGGCGTGTAATGCGCATGGAAGAACTGGTTGATGGTGCCCAGGTTGATGGGCAGCGGGTAGACCTCGCCGTCATGCGTGGCATACACGCGGTGCACGTAGTTCGTGAAGCTCGTGAAGCGGTTCACGTAATCCCAGACGCGCTTGTTGGAGGTGTGGAACAGGTGGGCGCCGTACTTGTGGATCTCCGCGCCGGTCTCCTCGTCCATATACGAGTAGGCGTTGCCGCCGATGTGGTCACGGATATCGATGATGTGCACGCGGGCACCCGTATGCTCCACCGCCTGCTGCGCCACCGTCAGACCGAACAGGCCCGCGCCGACGATAACGAGATCGGGATACTCAACAGAATCTGCCATGCTCAGGCAATCCTTCCGGTAATAAGCGTTCAAGCGCAAGGTTTGATTCGTCATTATCCTACCGATGAGACGAGCCATACCAAAATTACGAGCTCAAACTCAATGCTGGATTGTCACATATTTCATTCCACACAGATTTATGGCTCTTCAACGAACTCATCAACGATTTGATCCTCCGTCTCGCCGAGGAACACCTCTATGCCCCATACTGGTCACAACAGATACTCGATGAGCTGAGGAGAGACCTCTAATTACGCATAGGAGAAGAGCGTTCGGCGCAACGTATCAATGCGATGACTGCCGCATTCCCAGAGGCTCTAGTCACTGGTTACGAAAGCCTCATCAAAAATATGACATGCGACGAGAAAGACCGGCACGTACTTGCAGCAGCAGATTATTTACCCGCACAAACCTTGGTCACCTTCAACACGAAAGATTTTCCTGAAACTTCGACACAGCCTCTTCGCATCGAAGTAAAGAGACCCGATGATTTCTTCCTCGATGTATTGGATCTCGATCCAGGAAGAGTGGCAAGAGTTTGTCACACGGCCCTGCTGAGCTATAAATGATATCCACAAACGCCTGAAGACTACGCAGACATGCTCCGGAAAAGCGGTGTACCCGAATTTGCGAATCGCCTCTACCCCATTCTCGATGCCTTGAGTCTGAATTGACTTCCACAGGTGTCTTCATCGTCAATAATCAAACATCCTCGAGCAAAAGTACCCCATTAAACGTTGCGCAGCTCGGCTAGGAAACGTGCAATACTGGATACGTCCGCATATACAAAGAGGAAGCACAAGTCTTGCCAATCAACGCCACTCCCCTCATTTCCGTAATCGTGCCGGTATACAACGCCGAAGACTACCTGCGCTACTGCGTGGACTCCATTCTGCAGCAGTCGTATACGAACCTCGAGGTGATTCTGGTGGACGACGGGGCCAAGGATTCCAGCCCGGCCATCTGCGATGAGTATGCGACGCAGGACAGCCGCGTCACCGTGATCCATCAGGAAAACGGCGGCATCGCCAAGGCCCAGAACACCGGCCTCGATGCCGCGCATGGTGAGTACATCGCGTTCTCCGACAACGACGACATCCTCGACCGCCGCAATATCGAATACCTGCTGCACGCGTTGCAAAACACCGGCGCGGATATGAGCAAGGCCCGCTGGCGCCAGTTCGGCGTCTCCCAGCTGGGCGAGGTGTCCAAAGAGGCCGAGACGGGTGCGCAGGCGCCCGGCAAAATCACCGTGTTCGAGCACCCGCTCGCCGCCTACCAGACCGTGTTCTGCAAAAGCCTGCGACTGCTCGGCAGCAAGCTCGGCCGCAACACCGAGGCCCGCTACTTCAACGAGGCGAACTGGTGCCGCCTGTACAGGCGCGAGCTGTGGGACGGCCTGCGGTTCCCCGAGGGCCATTACGCGCAGGATATCCGCATGGCAGGCCCCCTGTACGCCCGCATGGGCAAAGTGGCCGACATCGATTGCGTGCTCTATTACTGGCTTCAGGAGCCCGACTCGGTGACGCACTCGAAGCGAACCGCCGCATTCTGGCATGACAACGTGCTTTCCGCAGCCGAGAACTTCCAGTTCACTCTGGAACAGGGCATCACCCCGTGCCGGAACTACTTCGGCCTGACCGCCAGCGTGCGCGATGAAGGCAAAGGCCTCAAGGCGCTCGGCTCCGAAGAACTACATGACAGCGACTGGCAGAACCATCTCGATGACGTGGCCACCATGCGCGCCCTGATCAGCAAGCTGAGCATCGGCGAACGCCTGAAATGCGCGGTACTTGCCACGATTCGCTCATGCGAGAACGTTGTGTACGACAACCGCATTCACTCGATGAAGTAGAGCAATAGCCGAGCCAGCAAACCCTTATCATCAGCAAGCTAGGGCGCGCTGGCTTACCTTCCTATCGTCAACTATGACTAGTCCCAGCAGGAATACTGGCAACACCGGGAGCACATACCGTCCCTGTATTCCTTGGAACACTCCGAATCGACTCATCGATTCCAAGTCATTCCAAGTCATTCCCACAAAGAGCACGAACGCTGCTATCTCAGCAGCTGCAATCACTAGGGCCAAGATCAGGAACCGATACTTTCCCACCCCTGCGGACGGTGCCATACGAACAGCCCCAGTTGTCTTCACCGTATACACCAACGCCGCAAGCCAAACCAGTACAAGCACAACCGACATCACGGTATACCAGACTGGAAGCTGAGTGAGGTGATAAGTCCCAAGAAATATCATGGAACGAACTATCTTGCCGATGGTGAGTATCGGATGGGACAGCGCAACGCTCATGTTATGCGATACATTCACTTGCGCCAACGAACTACTAAACAGCACGCTCCAAGGAAGGTACAACACCCCCATCAGCACCGCCGCAACGCCAACAAATTCCACTTTGCGCCGCACAGTCATTACCGCAGATGGCAGGAATAGCGCGGCACCTGCCACAAGCGCATAGGACAGCTTCTCACATGCCAGAGCCCATGCCAGCACTCCCAATGCCACAGTGCATGGCAGAGAAATCACATGTTTGTTCCCTGCAATCGCAGCGATGGCCGCCACCATACAGGCCGAAAGCGCCACAATCATGCCATCAATCATCAGGCTCGATGCCACAAACGCCACCGGTGGAATAACTAATAGCAACGCCATCAGCGCTTTCCAACGCGGCAACAGCGCAATGGCAAAGCATCCCATAATCGCATACAGAATGCTGTTGGATATTCGCGCCGCCTGCCACTGCGCATATGGCGACAGGTTCACCAGCATGGCTATTTTCATGCCAATGGCCTGAGGCAGATAATCAAGCGGGAAATATGCGTTGGACCGGTTGGATCGTGTCTCATTCGGAACAACAATCTGACTAGCTGGCATAATATCAGCGGATCTCTGCCCGTCTTGCAACGAATCACCACGCCAAGCTCGCTCCAATGCATCGAAAACCAATATATTCCCGGCACCGGGAATCATCAGCAAGCGATTAGGGGCTGCGGACGTTTTCTTGGAGACTGAACGGAAAGATTTTCGTATGTCCGGTCTTGAGGAACGAGAGCGTGCGGTGGAGTTGTATTTCACCACGCCGATGATGACGGCCCAGGTGGTGGAGCATCTGGGTTATCCGACCAGGCAGTGTCTGGAGCGTTGGCTGGCGATGGATTCCCGGTATGCTGGCCATATGGCCAAACCCATCATCCCACTGGAGACCAGGCGAAGGGCAGTCGAGCTGGTGCTGGGCGGCATGCAGCAGAAGCAGGCCGCCAAACAGCTCGGCGCGGGCGTCGGCGCGGTGCATGGCTGGGTCAGGGCGTACCGCAAGGGCGGCATGGCCGCGTTGCAGCCCAAAAACAGGAACTCCGCGCAGGGCAATAAGCCCGCGGACTCCCGCCGCCGGCCATCCGCAGCCGATGATGATGACGCGGAGGCTTTGCGCCGCAGGGTCGAGGAACCGGAGCCGGAGAACGCGTTGATGCGGGAGGTGGTGGAGGCTCGCAGAAAAAGACCCCGGCGCCGACCTGCGGCGCCTGTCGAACAGGGAGAAGACCCTGTTGATCGACCGGTTGAGGCCGGCGTATTCGCCCGGCTCGATGACATGCCTGCCCGGCATCGCGCCCGGCGGCCACCACTGCCACCACGCCCGGCTCGGCGTTGACAAGTACGCCGGACTCAGGGCAGAGGTGGCCGGGGCGTTCGCCGATTCCAAGGGCAGGTACGGGTACCGCAGGATCAAGGCGGTGCTCAAGACCGGCGTATCGGAGAAGGTGGTCCGCAGGATCATGGCCGAGGAAGGGCTCTCGGCGCATGTTCCCAAACGGCGGCGTTACAGCTCCTACGAGGGGGAGACCACGCCCGCTCCCGCCAATCTCGTCGACCGGGACTTCACCGCCGAACGGCCGAACGAGAAGTGGCTCACGGACATCAGCGAGATCAAGGCCAGGGACGGGAAGGTGTACCTCTCGCCGCCGGTCGACTGCTTCGATGGCAAGATCGTCGCATACACCGCCGGCTTCAGCCCCAACGCGGAGCTGGCCAACCGGATGCCGGAGAAAGCGGCCTCGACGCTGCCGGGGAACGCGCGTCCCCTGGTGCATTCCGACCGTGGATGCCACTGCCGGTGGCCCGGATGGCTCGGGCTCATGGAACGCTTCGGGCTGACGCGCTCCATGAGCGCGAAGGGCTGTTCGCCGGACAACGCCGCGG
>ENA-OVGQ01003354-OVGQ01003354.1-human-gut-metagenome-genome-assembly--contig:-NODE-3354-length-12670-cov-3.184304_pt1 | contig 12670 bp, 8 predicted proteins | sample MGYA00237774_ERZ505427 | MGnify/ENA primary metagenome ERZ505427 (study PRJEB26158, sample SAMN06016404) | human gut metagenome | biome: human gut; feature: ankylosing spondylitis patient; material... | reverse complement strand
TCTCCTTCCGGGTGATAGATGTTCACCGGATGGTCTGCGGGCTGGGTCAACTGATGTAGTATACGCACACTTCTGCCCGACATGGCGGCAGCAGTAAATACAGCAGTACGGAAATTATCTTTGGTCACTACTTGCGAACATGAGAAGGTGAATAAGATACCACCCGGTTTGATTTTCTCAAATGCTTTGGCATTGAGCTTGCGGTAGCCCTGAAGGGCATTGCGCAGCGCATCCTTATGTTTGGCAAATGCCGGAGGATCAAGAATGATCAAGTCGTACTGGTCACCCATACGGTCGAGATATTTGAAAGCATCTTCAGCAAAGGCTGCATGACGGGTATCTCCCGGGAAGTTTAATTCTACATTTTTATTAGTCAGATCGATGGCTTTTGCAGAACTGTCTACCGAGTGCACCTGTTTGGCACCTCCACGCATGGCGTAAAAGGAAAAGCCTCCGGTATAACAGAACATATTTAATACCGACCGCCCCTTGGCATAACGCTCCAGTAGAGCACGATTCTCACGCTGGTCTACAAAAAATCCTGTTTTTTGTCCCTTCAGCCAGTCTACATGGAATTTCAGCCCATATTCCTGAGCGATGTTGTCGCTGCTTCCTCCTTTAAGGAAACCGTTCTCCGGGAAAAGGTCCGCTTTAAATGGGAGGGTCGTTTCTGATTTATAATAGATATTTTCAATCTGATCACCCATAACTTCGGACAAAGCTTCGGCAATGGCCATACGGTCTACATGCATTCCTGCAGAATGTGCCTGCATCACAGCAGTCCGGGCATAAACATCGATAACGAGTCCGGGCAGATTATCGCCTTCTCCATGTACCAGGCGATAGGTATTGTTAGTCGGATTGGTAGCGATGCCAATACTGCGTCGCATGTCGTAGGCCACTTCCAATTTGTGTTTCCAGAAATCGTGGTTAATCTCTTCTTGTTTGAACGAAAGTACACGTACAGCAATACTTCCGATCTGGAAATGCCCTTTGGCAATAAATTCTTTTTTTGAGGTGTACACTTCCACTACTTCACCTTCCTCGGGTTCGCCGTCGAAGTGGGCGATGGCACCAGAAAAAATCCAGGGGTGGAACCGTTTCAATGAGTCTTCTTTGCCGGGTTTAAGATATACTTTATGCATAAATTTATTATGTTGTTTTTACTTTTATTGTTGATCTGAACCTACTTTTACTTTCTCTGTGGCTTCCTCTTCCGGAGCCAATTCGTAGTTTCCTGTTCGTTTCAGTTCCTCCAATAAGTGATATATGTTGAGGCAGGCCCAAGCATCTGTAGCTGCGTATTGCTTTTGAGCATCCGTCAGTACATCTGCTTCCCAATTAGAAAGACGCTGTGATTTTGAGATTTTCTCACTAAACAAGATACCGTATATCTTTTGCAGGCTCTTATCCTGAATGCCGAAAGGACGGACGTATTCTTGTAACTCAATGCATGCCTGTTGATTGAAAGGGGCCCGTTTGTGTAACATCATGAAGTCGTCTTTTAGTGAAAGGCCCACTTTGATTACTTTCGGATCTTCAAGTAGTTCTATGATAGGTTGGGTTAGGCCGGTCATGTTCAGGCGAAACAGAAAGCAACACTCGTCAGATGAAATCTGAAGTAATGCTACTTTATGAGAATGTCCCTTGGTGAATGAGGGACGTGTCTCGCTGTCGATTCCCAAGATGGCTTGGGATTGCAGATAAGCCACCGCTTTTTGCGCCTCACTTTCAGTCTGTATTACATGAATCCGTCCGGGAAATGCTGCTTTGGGCATCTCCTTCACCTCTTCTTTGCTTATGGTTCTTTTTAAAATCATATTCTTTTATTCATCATCATGGCAATGGCAGCCATGATCGTGACAATGGCAGTCGTCATCTTCACAGTGACAGTCTCCATTGTTTTCGGGTTCGTACTCCTCTTCGTCTTCTCCCCGGGCTTTCGGACTATATTTTACGTCATGCAGGGCACGCATGGTGTTTACCAGTTTTTGTCCCCACAAGAGTCCGAAGTTTTCTTGGCAGATGGCGAGGGAATCGTTCATCGTCTCGTTCAATCCCAGCTGGAATACGAAGATAAAGTCTTTGATATCCTGATAGATATCGGCCAGATCTTCCGAAATATTCTTTTTGATCGGTTCGTCACTGTAAGCCATGTCGGGTAGAAATACTTCCAGATAATCGTCTTTTTCTGCCAATATGGATGCCAGGTTGATGCGCAACACTTCGTAAATTTCTTCCGTTACATACGTTTCAGGTGATTCATCACCTATCATTTCGCATTTCGGAAGCATGGATGCTTTTAGATAAAGCAAAGGAAGTATTTTAAGGGTGGTATCAACAAACGTACTGCGTTTCATACTTTCGGCACGTTCCAAAAAAGCGCAGAACTCGGCGGCTACTGTAACGAATTCTATCACATTCTTATCAAATATTACTTGACTCTCTTTTTTCATATCTGCTTGATTTGAAACGCAAAGGTAAGAAAAAGTTGTGGGTAGTCCAATGAAATTCTTTTTTTTACTACTTTTGCATCATTAATCATATAGCTTAAGATTCATCATCCACATGGCAAAAAAGAAATCAGATAAGGAAGCAGAACAGAAGCCGGCTTCCACAAAAAAATATGTGGCTTTCTTCAGGAACGAAACAATTCACTTTGTAATCGGGTTGGTACTGGTCATTTTCTCAGTCTATTTGTTACTGGCCTTTACCTCTTTCTTTTTCACTGGAGCAGCTGACCAAAGTATTATTGATAGCGGAAATGCCCAGGACCTTGCTGCTGTGAACAATCACGTAAAGAACTATGCAGGTTCCCGGGGAGCTCAGTTGGCAAGCTACCTGATCAATGATTGTTTTGGTATTTCCTCTTTCTTTATTTTAATCTATTTGGCTGTTGCCGGACTCAAATTAATGCGTGTGCGTGTGGTACGCCTTTGGAAATGGTTTATCGGATGTTCATTGCTGCTCATTTGGTTTTCTGTTTTCCTTGGTTTCGTTTTTATGGACCATTATCAGGACTCCTTCATCTATCTGGGTGGATTGCATGGTTATAACATCAGTAACTGGCTGATTTCTCAAGTTGGCATTCCGGGTGTATGGCTGATTCTTCTGGCAACAGGTATTTGTTTCCTTATATATATGAGTGCCCGCACCATCATTTGGCTGCGTAAGCTTTTTAGTCTTAGTTTCTTGAAGCGTAAACAAAAAGAAGAACTTGCTGAAGTTACTCAGGCCCCTCAACCACATGAATATGATAACCCGAAACCTCAGGAAGTAGAATTTGATGTAAATCGTACTTTCCGGCAGGAAGTACCGGTGAAAAAGGTGGAAACTACTGTTGTGCCTGAAACACCTGTCGAATCTTCAACCGAAATGCCTGTGACTCCGGAAGACAGGGATGTGACATCCGATGGTGATGTGACTATGACTTTTGAACAGACAGCTCCTGATCCCGTACCTCCTTTTCGGGCAGCGTCGGCAGATAAAGAGCCTGAGTTCGAGATAGAGCCTGCTGCCGATGATGAAAATTATCAGGGTGCGGAGGCCGAACCTTACAACCCTAAATTGGATTTAGAGAACTATCATTTTCCTACTATCGATTTGATGAAACACTATGAAAATAGTGAGCCTACCATCAATATGGAGGAACAGAATGCGAATAAAGACCGTATTATCAATACATTGCGTAGTTTTGGCATTGAAATAAGTACGATTAAAGCTACGGTAGGACCTACGGTAACTCTTTATGAGATCACTCCGGAACAAGGAGTACGTATTTCAAAGATTCGTGGCTTGGAAGACGATATCGCTTTGAGCCTTTCTGCGTTGGGCATTCGTATCATTGCTCCCATACCTGGAAAAGGTACGATCGGTATCGAGGTGCCTAACTCAAATCCGAAGATCGTTTCAGGACAGTCTATTATAGGTAGTAAGAAGTTTCAGGAGTCAACCTATGATTTGCCTATTGCACTTGGTAAAACCATTACGAATGAGGTATTCATGGTTGATCTTTGCAAAATGCCGCACGTATTGGTGGCAGGTGCTACCGGACAAGGTAAATCTGTCGGCTTGAACGCTATCATCACTTCACTGCTTTATAAGAAGCATCCTGCCGAATTGAAGTTTGTTCTGGTGGATCCTAAGAAAGTGGAATTCAGCATTTATTCTGTCATTGAGCATCATTTTCTTGCAAAACTTCCCGATGGTGAAGATGCTATCATCACTGACGTAACTAAAGTGGTGCAGACCCTCAATTCTGTTTGTGTAGAGATGGACAGCCGCTATGATCTGCTGAAAATGGCTCATGTGCGCAATATCAAAGAGTACAATGAGAAGTTTATCAATCGCCGCCTGAATCCGGAAAAGGGGCATAAATTTATGCCTTATATCGTAGTGGTTATTGATGAGTTTGGTGATTTGATTATGACAGCCGGTAAGGAGATAGAACTACCGATCGCCCGTATTGCGCAGTTGGCACGTGCCGTAGGTATTCATATGATTATCGCAACCCAGCGTCCGACTACCAATATCATTACAGGTACTATTAAGGCCAACTTCCCGGCACGTATCGCATTTCGTGTGTCAGCGATGATGGACTCACGTACCATCCTCGACCGCCCGGGAGCCAATCAGTTGATCGGTCGCGGTGATATGCTCTTCCTTCAGGGAGCCGATCCGGTACGTGTACAGTGTGCATTTATCGATACGCCCGAAGTGGAAGAAATCACCAAGTATATTTCACGTCAGCAGGGATATCCTACCGCCTTCTTCCTGCCCGAATATGTGAGTGAAGATAGCGGTAGTGATTTGGGTGAAGTCGATATGGGACGGCTCGATCCGTTGTTTGAGGAAGCTGCCCGGTTGATTGTGATTCACCAGCAGGGATCTACTTCGCTGATACAGCGCAAATTCTCCATCGGCTACAATCGTGCCGGGCGTTTGATGGATCAGCTGGAAAAGGCCGGTATTGTAGGTCCCTCACAGGGAAGCAAGGCACGCGATGTGCTGTGTGTGGACGAAAATGACCTTGAAATGCGTTTGAACAATATTCAATAATCAAACGTTAAATGAGTGTATACAATGAAGCAGATTATAATTAGCATTTGGATAGCTTTACTGACTTTGCCTGTGTTTGCTCAACAACAAATGCAGGCAAAAGTTGTGCTTGATAAGACGGCGGCCACATTTGAAAAGGCAGGCGGTATCTGTGCGGAATTCAACGTGACAGTGTTTAACAAAAGCAGGATGGCCGGACAGTCTGCCGGAGTCATCGAACTCAAAGGGGAAAAGTTTGTACTGAAAACAGACGATGGTATTACTTGGTTTGATGGTAAGACCCAGTGGAGCTATCTGAGAAGCAGTGATGAAGTTAATATCAGTAACCCTACCGGGACCGAATTGCAGGGCCTTAATCCGTATGCGCTTTTACAGATATACCGTCATGGCTTCGACTATAAGATCGGATCATTGAAGAACTTTGGTGGCAAACCGGTCTATGAGGTAGTATTGACTGCTACTGATAAGAAGAGAGATTTATCGCGAATTGTGCTTTATGTGAGTAAAGACACTTATCAACCCTTGTTCATTATGATGGAACAACGTGATAAGAGTCGTAGCGAGATCACTGTGACCGGTTATCAGACAGGTTTGAAATATGCCGATGGTATGTTTGTGTTTGATAAGAAACAATATCCTCATGCCGAAGTGATTGATCTTCGGTAGGAGAGGGAAATGATTTCAAGCGTTAAATAGTAAATCGTAAAATATAAATAGGAGTATGGAAACAGAAAGAATTAAATGCCTTATTATAGGTTCAGGACCAGCCGGCTATACAGCCGCTATCTATGCTGGACGTGCAAATTTGTCACCGGTGCTTTACGAAGGAATACAGCCGGGTGGACAGTTGACTACCACTACCGATGTAGAAAACTTCCCGGGCTATCCGCAAGGAATCAGCGGACCACAATTGATGGAAGATCTTCGTACACAGGCCGAACGTTTTGGTGCTGACATCCGCTTTGGGATTGCTACCGCTTCTGATCTTGGTCAGGCTCCTTACAAAATTACAATCGATGGTGAAAAAGTAATCGAAGCCGATTCATTGATTATCGCCACCGGAGCTACAGCCAAATATTTAGGACTGGACGATGAAAAGAAGTATGCCGGTATGGGGGTAAGCGCTTGTGCTACTTGCGACGGTTTTTTCTATCGTAAGAAAGTGGTTGCTGTGGTAGGTGGTGGTGACACTGCTTGTGAAGAAGCGATCTATTTGGCCGGACTCGCTTCCAAGGTTTATCTGGTTGTGCGCAAGCCTTATCTCCGTGCTTCGAAAATTATGCAGGAGCGTGTGAGGAAACATGATAAGATTGAAGTACTTTTTGAGCATAATGTAGTTGGTCTTTTCGGTGAGAACGGTGTAGAAGGTATGAATCTTGTGAAACGTTGGGAGGAGCCCGATGAAGAACGCTATTCATTACCTATCGACGGTTTCTTCCTTGCTATCGGGCATAAACCGAATTCGGACATCTTTAAACCCTATCTGGATACTGATGAAGTGGGATATATTACCACCGACGGTGACAGTCCTCGTACCAAGGTACCCGGAGTATTTGCTGCGGGTGACGTAGCTGATCCGCATTATCGTCAGGCTATTACAGCAGCCGGAAGCGGATGTAAAGCTGCTATTGAAGCTGAACGCTATCTGTCTGAAAAGGGATTGATCTAAGATTTGTAAAAAACTACAAAGATATTCCGGACGCAGTTGTCTCTTTGGACAGTAATTGTGTCCGGAAATAAAGCGGAGGACGCAGAGTTTATATTTTCAGAAATGGAATAATACTCTGTGTCCTCCGCGTTTTTGTGGAGTATGATGTGGTCGTTAATATACTTCTATTTCGTCCAAATAGATGTTAGCCTGAACCACATCTTTTTCATTCGGGTCTTTCACGAAATCAATACCGTTTCGTAAAGTACCACCATTTTGAAGAGTGATTTTGATATACTTGACTTCTTTGGGGGCAAAGCCTAATGTATCAGTGAATGCCTTTCTGCCTCTTTCAGGATAGTTCCGTTTGAAGGAAGCTTCTGCCATTTTATCATACTTCCGTCCGTCGGAAGAGGTCTCGACAGTAGCTACACTGGGAGGGAGAATGACTGATGCGGGGTTGTATAACGAACCGAAGACCACTTTGCTGACAGTAGTAGGCTGTTCGAATTCAACGATAAATACCAGTTTATTGCAGGCGTCGTTCATCCGGAATCCGCTCCACGGAGTCATCGAGGCGATGTTGCCACGTTTACCGTTGGTCAGTCCGAAAGTGCTTATATCAGTACCGAGAACATCATTTTCACCAAAAATGTCGCCTTTGGCCCCTCCGATGGGCGGAGTCACTGTGAAACTTTTACCACTGATCAGATTGCCATACAACTTCTTTCCACTGACCTTGCCCAACATCTTTCCGTCTTTGAAAGCAGCGGCTTTCACGTCCATCTCGCCGGATAAGGCGAAAGGCTGATTGTAAATGGCAGATTCTACTGTTGGAACGCTTCCATTTGTTGTATAGTGAATTTCGGCATTGGGGTAGAAACTTTCCAGTACTACTTTCAACGTATTAGTTTCGTCTACATGTGTATTGATATTCACATCGAAGAAATTGCGGCAAGCTTTGACATTTTTCACATCCATACGACGGAAGTCTTTTACCATGCGTTGGCAAAAGTTATTCCAGTTTTTGTTTGCATTCAATGTCCAGCCCGTTTCGGCGATGGCTACTGCACGTGGGAAAGCCTGATAGTCGCGGTTGTCATTGCCGGGCATGTATTCCGTCCAGATGTTACCCTGTACACCGATGATATGCTTTTTCACCAGTTCGTTTGCATCGTCCGGTACAGGGTTGTAGCTGTAAGTCTTTTTAAGCGTATTATATCCACCGATGGTGACGGGAGCTATCTCCGGTTCTTCCTGATACTGATCCAGATATGCGTATGGATTTGGTGTCATAATGGCGTTGTGTCCGGCTTTGGCTGCATTTAATCCACCCTCTACTCCTCTCCAGGACATAACGGTGGCATTCGGGGCCAGTCCGCCTTCCAGAATTTCGTCCCATCCGATGATGTTACGCCCTTTACTATTCAAGTATTTCTCCATGCGGGTGATAAAGTAGCTTTGTAACTTCTCTTCTTTGGTATGTTTCTTCCCATCGATAACGTTGGGGGTAACATCGTCTTTCAGTCCCAGTTGTTTGATCAACGACTGGCAGTATTCACTGTTGATCCAGGCTGTTTTCGGGCATTCATCACCACCGATATGGATGTATTTGCTGGGGAAGAGATCCATAACTTCATCCATCACTCCTTCAAGGAATTGGAAAGTGGTGTCTGAAGGGCAGAATACCTGCTCAAATACACCCCAGGTTCCTGTCACATCGCATGTGCTGTCCGGTGTACATGAAAGTTCCGGATAAGAAGCAATGGCTGCTATTGCATGCCCCGGCATCTCGATTTCGGGGATCACCGTGATAAATTTGCTGGCTGCATAGTCTACAATGGCTTTGATCTGCTCCTGTGTATAGTATCCGCCATGCTCTTTGCCGTCAAAGACTTGCGGGTAGTTTACATAGTAATAATCTACTAGTGTCTCTTTACGTTTGGAACCTATCTCAGTCAGTTTAGGATATTTTTTGATTTCGATTCTCCATCCCTGGTCGTCGGTCAGATGCCAGTGGAAAGTGTTCATCTTGTGCATGGCTAGCATATCGATGAATTTATATATATATTCCACCGGGGAGAAGTGGCGACATACGTCCAGCATCAGACCACGGTATGCAAAGCGCGGAGCATCTTCTATTTCGACAGCCGGTACCGACCATTCGGCGTTCTTCACCTTTTGATTACCATATACAACGGGTGGCAATAACTGATAAAGTGTTTGCACTGCATAGAAAAATCCCTTGGGGGTAGAAGCTGTAAGGGTGATATTTTGAGGAGTGACAGAGAGTTTATATCCTTCTTCGGGCATTCCGTCTTGCGGCACGAAACGAATAACAGGCTCGTCCGTTACGTTCTCGAAAGTTTGCTTTATGGTAATTCCTGATGTCAGCTTCAATCGGTTGATGAGGCTGTCGGCAATGATTTGTACGTCCGGTGTACAAGCGGTTGTTATGACTCTTACTTTTTTACTTATTTCGAACCGTCCCTGTTGGGGAATCATTTGGTTTGGCAACGGAACGATATTGTATTCGTTCACGATGGTTTCTTTTGACTGTTTACATCCGGGGGTGATGAAAAGCAGAGACAAAAGAAAAAGAGTAATTCCTTTTTTCATGGTAATAAATGTGTGTTAAGTTATTGAATGGCGACAAAGCGCTTTTATCCTATTTTGCTGATCTTCTTAAGTTTTTCCTCGTCGATGATCTTGATTTTTCGTCCGTCGATGGTGATCAGTCGTTCGGTTGCGAAGTTGGATAATGTACGGATGGCATTAGAAGTAGTCATATTCGATAGGTTAGCCAAATCCTCGCGTGAAAGATAGATACTTAACGTAGAGCCATCTTCTTCCAGTCCATAGCTTTCTTTGAGGAAAAGCAGTGATTCGGCCAAGCGTCCGCGAATGTGTTTTTGGGTCAGATTGACGGTTCTTTCATCGGCAATACCGAGGTCGATAGACAATTGACGAATGAAAAACATACCCAGGTCATTGTTCTGGCTTACCAGTGTCATGATAGCACTCATGGGAATCAGGCAGATGGTTGAAGGTTCGAACGCAGAAGCGGCAGTCACATAGTCTTCTTTGGCAAAGTAAGCTCGGTAACCGAAATATTCTGTAGGCTTTATCATGCGTATAATCTGACTTCTGCCTCCTACACCGTCTTTATAGATTTTTACTTTGCCGCTAAGCAGACACATCAGATAGGTAGGTGATTCACCTTCACAATAAATTGTTTCATTCTTTTTGTAATTTTGAAGGGTGAAATTATTGGCCAGGAACTCCCTTTGCTCTGCGTTTAGAGGAGCAGCCCACATCTCTGCAATACGTTCGGGAACGTTTATTTCTGACAAATTCATCTTTACCATATCTGTTGCAAAACTGTGTTATAAAGCACAAATGTAGAAAGAAAAAATGAAAAACAGAATAGTTTATCGAAAAGTTTGCTATGTATGCTTTACATTTTGGAAGTCGGGCGGACTATTTAGGAGAGTGAGCATACTCTTTCTGAGAGCAAGAAGCGCGATATGGAACTCCGGTTTATCTATCTTTCAAATTGAACATTGATCTCTTTCAATCTTTTGTTGACAGACGCTGGGATGTTTGCCGGCAGGAAAGTAGGGTTGGGTAGAGGAAACCCGGGAAATGAAAAGCTCCCCATAAGAGATCTTTGAAAAGGACCTTCTTACGGGGAGACATCAAGTATGGCTTACTTCGTGAATAACAGTTCTCTGTATTTGGGCAACGGCCAGATTTCATCGTCAATTTCCATCTCGAGATGGTCTATATGGTCGCGTATGCTTTCCAGGTAAGGACGTACGGTCTCTTCGTAAGCAAATGCTTTTTCTTTGAAGTTCTCTTTGTGATTGGCTACTTTGCGGGCTTCTGTCATGTCGCGTACCAGTACTTTAATAGCAGATACACGGTGAGAGATTTCTTTAATAAGTTCTTTCCGATCGGCACTCATTACTTCGTATTCTTCTTCAGAGAAGATTTCCTTCATTCTGCAAAGGTTTTCCAAAAGACGGTTCTGGTAGCTGACAGCGATAGGGACGATGTGGTTGATGGCCAGATCACCCAATACGCGGCTTTCAATCTGTACCTTCATGGTATATTTTTCCAATTCCACTTCCAGACGGCAGGCGAGTTCGGTTTCGTTGAAGATACGTTCGCCTATCAGTACGGCTCTCGATTGGTTATCCATATAATGCATCAGGGCCTCCGGAACATGGCAGATGTTGGTTAGTCCGCGGCGGGCTGCTTCCTGTTTCCACTCTTCTGAGTAGCCGTCACCCTCAAAACGGATAGGTTCGGAGGCTATGATATTTTCTTTCAGGATGCGGAAGATTGCTTCGTCCTTACCGATACCCTCTTCCATCAGTTTGTCTACCGATGCTTTAAATTCATTCAACTGGTTGGCCATGGCAGCATTTATGGCAATCATGGCAGCAGCACAGTTGGCTGAGGAGCCGGCGGCACGGAACTCAAAACGATTTCCTGTGAATGCAAAAGGAGAAGTGCGATTACGGTCGGTGGTATCGAGCAGGATTTCGGGTATACGCCCGATACCTAATTTCAAAGTTGTCTTCTCCTCCGGAGTCATTTTTGAGTTGGTCACCTGACGGACAATTTCATCGAGTGTAGCTGACAGTTGTGAACCCAGGAAAATGGACAAGATAGCGGGAGGTGCTTCGTTGGCTCCCAAACGGTGACTGTTTCCGGCACTCATAATAGAAGCACGCAACAGATCCTGATTCTTGTGGACCATCATTAATACGTTTACCAGGAAAGTAAGGAATAGCATGTTTCCTTTTGGATTTTTACCCGGTGCAAAGAGGTTGATGCCTGTATCGGTGCAGAGCGACCAGTTGTTATGTTTGCCCGAACCATTAACGCCATTGTAGGGCTTTTCATGGAAAAGAACAGCAAAATGATGTTTGCGTGCGATACGTTTCATCAGGTCCATTACCAGCTGATTGTGGTCATTCGCCAGATTACAGTTTTCAAAAATGGGAGCCAATTCAAACTGGTTGGGAGCGACTTCATTGTGGCGGGTCTTTACCGGTATGCCCAGCTTGTGACACTCTATTTCAAGTTCTTTCATGAAAGCTGTGACGCGTGGTGGAATAGAACCGAAGTAATGATCTTCCAACTGTTGGTCCTTGGCCGAAGAATGTCCCATCAAGGTGCGTCCTGTTAGTCGAAGGTCGGGGCGGGCATTATATAAAGAGGTGTCAACCAAAAAATATTCCTGTTCCCAACCCAAATTGGTGAATACCCGGGTGATGTTTTTGTCGAAAAGCTGGCATACTTCGGTAGCAGCTTTGTCAACGGCTGCCAATGCTTTTAATAATGGAGTTTTGTAGTCGAGTGCTTCACCTGTATATGAGATAAAAATCGTCGGGATACAAAGAGTGGTGTCTACTACGAAAGCCGGTGACGAAACGTCCCATGCAGTGTAACCGCGGGCTTCGAATGTATTACGGATTCCACCATTAGGGAAAGAAGAAGCGTCCGGTTCCTGCTGGATCAGTAATTTGCCGGAAAAACGTTCGATTACTTCACCGTCTTCACCGAACTCGATAAAGCCGTCATGTTTCTCGGCCGTTCCGTCTGTCAGTGGCTGAAACCAGTGCGTGTAGTGTGTCACATTGAGCGATTTTGCCCAGCTTTTCATGCCGTTGGCTATCAGGTCGGCCATTTCTCGGCTGATAGGGGTGCCTTTTTCGGTAGCGTCTACTACTGCTTTGTATGCTTCTTTGGGAAGGTACTCTTGCATCTTCTTACGATCGAATACATGGCTGGCATAATAATCGGATAGTTTATTAGAGGGAGTAGTAACTTCTAAGGGCTTTCTGTTAGATAGCTCTTGTAGTGCGAAAAATCTCATTTTTGACATGATGGTGTCTCTTTTATTGGTTGTTGGGTGCAAAATTATATGTTTTTTCTACTATACCCCGATTT
>ENA-OVGQ01003353-OVGQ01003353.1-human-gut-metagenome-genome-assembly--contig:-NODE-3353-length-12676-cov-19.554790_pt1 | contig 12676 bp, 11 predicted proteins | sample MGYA00237774_ERZ505427 | MGnify/ENA primary metagenome ERZ505427 (study PRJEB26158, sample SAMN06016404) | human gut metagenome | biome: human gut; feature: ankylosing spondylitis patient; material... | reverse complement strand
GTGGAAGTTGCCACACAGACGACCGCTGCGATGGCAGATCCAATCATGCCGCAGACAAACGGGAAGTGATACTTGAGGTTGACACCGAACATGGCCGGCTCAGTAACACCCAGATAGCAGGAGATGCAGGAAGGAACATTGACTTCCTGTGCAGCAGCGTTTTTGCGCTGGAGGTAAATCATGCCCAGCACGGCAGAACCCTGTGCGATGTTGGAGAGTGCGATCATGGGCCACAGCATCGTGCCGCCGAAGTCGGCGATCAGCTGCATATCAATGGCGTTGGACATGTGGTGCAGACCGGTGATGACCAGCGGTGCATACACGAAGCCGAAGATAGCACCGAACACCACGCGGAAAGAACCGGAAATGCCCGCGTAGACCACATCGGAGATGACAGAGCCAATCTTCCAGCCGATGGGACCGAGCACGGTGTGTGCAATGATAACAGACAGCACCAGACTGCAGAACGGCACCACGATCATGGAGATGACTGCCGGGCAGATCTTGCGGAAGAACCGTTCCAGATACACCAGCGTGAACGCCGCGAGGATGGCCGGGATGACCTGCGCCTGATAGCCGATCATGTTCACGGTGAAGAAGCCGAAGTCCCATTTGGGGATATCTGCCGCCGCAGTAGAAGCCACACCGTAGGCATTGAGCAACTGCCCGGAAACCAGCGTCAGGCCCAGCACGATGCCAAGGCTCTGGGTGGTGCCCATCTTTTTGGTAACGGACCAGCAGATGCAGACCGGCAGCATATGGAAGATGGCTTCACCGATCAGCCACAGGAAGCTGTCTACGCCGGACCAGAACTGGCTGATATTGCACAAGGTTTTGGTGCCGTTTTCAAAGAAGTAGATGCTGTCGATGCAGTTGCGGAAGCCAAGGATCAGACCGCCGGTGATGATGGCGGGGATCAGCGGTGCAAAGATCTCGGCCAGTGCACTCATGATCTTCTGCAGGGTGGTCTGATTCTGCTTGGCCGCGCTCTTGACGGCATCCTTGGACACGCCGTCAATGCCGGATACCGCGATGAAATCATTGTAGAAATCACTCACCGTGTTGCCGATGATGACCTGAAACTGGCCCGCCTGGGTGAAAGTGCCCTTGGCGGATTTCAGTGCCTCGATCTTGGCAACGTCCGCCTTGGCGGGATCGTTCAGCACAAAACGCATCCGGGATACACAGTGCGAAACTGCCGCGATGTTCTCTTTGCCGCCAACGTACTCAAGCAGCAACTTTGCGTCTTCTTGGTATTTTCCCATGACTCTTTTCTCCTTTATCTTTTTGATGATTTGCAAAACTTGTTCATACAAGTTTTGCTTGTGGTTTCAGTATAGTTCGCTTGTTCAGACAAGTCAAGCGGATTTACAAAAAATCATGTTATGTTTGAAAACTTTCAGCATCTCGGACAATAGAATGCCTTGAAATTCAGGCGCAATCACGGTATACTGAAACAAACGTTTGAACAAGTCGAGGTAAACAGCCATGCCGAAAGCAAAGTATGAGGGCATCTACCGCAGCATCAAAAAGCGGATCGAAGCGCAGGATTATCCATATCAATCCCTGCTGCCCAGCGAGAATACCCTGATTGAAGAATATGATTGTTCCCGCAATACGGTGCGCCGTGCAATTGCGGAGCTGACCGCAGACGGCTATGTGCAGGCCATGCAAGGACGTGGTGTCCGGGTCATCTACCAACCGGTGGGCAAAACCACCTTTACCATCGGCGGCATCGAGACCTTTCAAGAGACAGCCCGCCGCAACCATCTGCAAGCCGTTACCCGTGTCATTCGGTTTGAGACGATCACTGCAACCGAGCAGTTTGCTGCGGAAAGCGGATTTTCTGAGGGCGATGAATTGTGGGCGGTACAGCGTGTGCGTTATCTGGACGGAAAAGCACTGATTCTGGACATCAACTATTTTTTGAAGGAATTTGTGCCCGGACTGACGGAGGAAATCGCATCCCATTCCATCTATGATTTTATTGAAAATGTGCTCGGAATGCAAATCATCACCAGCAAACGGCGCATCACGGTGGAGCATGCCACCGTCCGGGACGAAAAACTGCTGGATATGGACGGCTATGACTGCGTAGCTGTCGTGGTCAACCAGACCTTCAACTCCGATGGAATGCTGTTCGAGTACACGCAGTCGCGCCACCAGCCGGATTATTTCTGCTTTCAGGATATCGCCACCCGCAAAAAAAGCTGATAAAAAAGCGGTTTCAGTTTTTATTCATCAATTCTATGTAGTTACTATCCATCTCCTTGATTCCACTGGATGTTGAAGTTGCTATCAGTCCCACCATTACCATTTGCCGCCTCACAACATACCAGCTTCATTTTGGCTCAAATTCAAAATTCAACATGGTAGTTTCTTGTCAAGAGGGCTGGCACCGTCCAGCCCTCTCTCTTTTTGCCAAAGTTTTCTGCGTGTTTTCTTGCATCCTGCCGAAAGTGGCGTATTTTCAAAAGTTCGCGTTTGCGAAGCGCAGCGGAGCAATGAAAGCCCCAGTGGGGCTTTTAAGCAACAGAACGGTCTTGCGCAGCAAGATGGAGGGGCCTCGCCCCGACAAGTTTGCGTTTGCGAAGCGCAGCGGAGCAATGAAAGCCCCAGTGGGGCTTTTAAGCGACAGAACGGTCTTGCGCAGCAAGATGGAGGGGCCCGCCCCGACAAGTTCGCGTTTGGTGTAAGAATCGGGCGTGTGGTGGATGCGTGTAGACCTGTAAAGGGCTGCATCAGGAAGTAGCTTTATCCGATCCTCCCATGCGGTGGTCATCAGGACGTAGGGCTCCTCTGCCAGCTCATGGTCAAAGCTTGCGCGGACGCGGACGATCTCATCGGTCACAAAGCAGACCTTGACATCAGCGTTATCAGTATGCAGCAGGAAAGCGCCGTTCTTGCGCTCCATGCCGGTAAAACGGGAGCAGATCTCCATGGTTTTTACTCCTCTCAGTTGATTTTTGATAAAAAATGCCCCCATTCCCCTTTAGATGCAGGATATCTTCAGAGAAATGGGGGCAACGTATTCGTTGCTTTACCCGGAACAGTCAGGGATTAGAAGACCCAGCAGCACCAGTGTACTGGTCGCGCGCGGTGGCCTACCTTCAGACCCATTATCAGGACCCGACCCTTACCACCGCGCAGCTGGCGCAAGAGCTTTACGCCAGCCGGGAGCACCTTTCCCGCGCGTTCAAGGAGTGCACCATGGAGAGTATCCACAACTACCTGATCTATCTGCGGATGCAGCACTGCCGCAAGGCGCTGGAAGAGGGCGTTTCCGTTCTGAATGCCTGCACCGAGAGCGGCTTCCCGGATTACAGCAGCTTCCTGAAAACCTTCCGCCGCCTGTACGGCATCACCCCTGCCGAATACCGCGCACAGCACCGGACAATGGTGCGTTAAAAGCTGCGGCAGGAGAATACGAAAATTTTTCTCAAAAAGGGTTGACATTCTACCCGCTCTGTGGTATTATACTTGAGCAGTCAGCGAGAACCGCTGAAAAGCAAAAAAGTAAATATCGCGGGGTGGAGCAGTCTGGTAGCTCGTCGGGCTCATAACCCGAAGGTCGTTGGTTCAAATCCGGCCCCCGCAACCACCAAGCAGGTTGATTTTTTTAAATTCAACCTGCTTTTTTGTGTTCACATCAAAGTGGGAAGCGCCGCCGCTGTTGCACATTGTGCAGCGTGAACAGTGTAGCCCGCTGCGGGCAGCGCAGCCGAAGTCAGTATGTGTTTGTCATGCTTTTATCATACTGCTTTTGCTTTGGAAGAGTTAGAAGATCTTCAAGGTAAAAACGGTCATTTTTGCAATTTTGCGCGATTGCGTCTGCACCGCATCCGGAGGATATCGTGCTTGTTGCCCGGCAAAAAGAATAAAACTTTCCCATTTTATAATAAGAACGTTCTGGCAAAGACCGTCTTTTTCTGTTATACTCTAGCCAATGAATACAGCTGTAACAGGAGGATGTTATGGAAAAGAATGTACTGAACACCGATCTCACCGGCAAGGTGGCTGTCGTCACCGGCGCAAGCGGCACGCTGTGCTCCATTTTTGCCAAGGCGCTGGCCCGGGCGGGCGCAAAGGTGGCGCTGCTGGGCCGCAACATGGATAAGCTCAAGGAGCTTGCGGACGAGATCGAAGCCGAGGGCGGCACCGCCAAGGGCTACACCTGCAACGTGATGAACAAGGCCAACTGTCTGCAGGTAGCCGAGGATGTGCTGGCAGACTTTGGCCCCTGCGATATCCTTGTGAACGGTGCCGGCGGCAACAACGCCCGCGCCAACACGGACAAGGAATATTTTGAGATGGCCGATCTGGAAAGCGACACCGTCACCTTCTTTGACCTAGATGAAAGCGGCGTGGAGATGGTGTTCAACCTGAACTTCATCGGCACCCTGCTGCCCACGCAGGCCTTTGCACGGCAGATGGTAGGGCGCGAGGGCTGCAACATCCTGAACATTTCCAGCATGAATGCCTACCTGCCCCTGACCAAGATCCCCGCCTACTCCGGCTCCAAGGCTGCTGTGACCAACTTTACCCAGTGGCTGGCGGTACATTTCAGCAAGGTGGGCATCCGGGTCAACGCCATCGCTCCGGGCTTTTTTGCCAGCGAGCAGAACGCAAAGCTGCTCTTCAACGAGGACGGCACCCCCACCGACCGCACCAAAAAGATCCTTGCTGCCACCCCCATGGGACACTTTGGCGACAGCGAAAAAGACCTTGTGGGCGCGCTGCTGTTTTTGCTGAACAATGATGCAGCCGGTTTCATCACCGGCATCTGCCTGCCGGTGGACGGCGGCTTCTCGGCCTATTCCGGTGTGTAATAAGTACTACAAAATATACGAAATCACCCCTGCCTCCCGGTGCAGCAGCCCGGCGGGACAGGGGGTGGTTTTTTCAACGGGGTTAAACAAAAGGCTTCCCCCGGCCCGGGGAAGCCTTTATGCGGAAAAATGAATTTCTATGGGGTCACTTCTTCGGGTGCTTTTTGCGCCATGCAAGCGCCACGGCAACAGCGGCACACGCCAGCACTGCCAGCGGCCAGACGGAGGCCAGCGCAACCACAAATTGCTGCAAGCCGTTCACAAAGTTGCCCCAGCCGGAGACAAGGGCCGTGCCGATGCGGGAGAAGAAGCCCTCGCCAACAGGCGTGTAGGTCTGCACCTCGTTCAGGTCGATATACACGGTGCACTGCTGCACCTGATCGCTGTACCAGTCCAGCTGGCTCTGCCAGCTTTCGATCTGGGACTGCACCTCGGTGAGGGAGTCCTCGATCTGCAGCAAGTCCGAAAGAGTTTCGGCCTGTGCCTGCAGCTGCTGTAAGCGGGTGCGCTGTGCCTGCAGGTTAGAAAGCCGCGCGGATACGTCCATATACTGAGTGGTCACATCATCGGCCTGCTGGCTGCGATAGGTCACATTACCGGCAGCGGCCACAGCATCCAGAAAGCTCTGGTAGTTGGCCTGCGGCACCCGGTAGGTCAGGCTTACGGAGCGGCTGGAACCGGTGCGCGTGTACTCGCTGCTGGATTCCAGATAGCCGCCCGCCTCGGCGAGGGCGCTGTCCAGCGCACTGCGGGCCGCTTCGTAATCCTTGCTTTCCAGCGTCAGATTGGCGGTGTAGATGATCTTGGCACTGTCCACCGCAGGCGCAGCAGCCTCGGTGCTGCCGGTGCCGCTGTATTCCGTTTCCAGAGAGCGGTCGTCTGCATCCAGACTGTAATTCACCGCCTCGGGGGTGCTGTCCAGCGCGGCGTGCTGGAGATCAAACCCGCCCGCTGCCACAGAGGCAGCGGAGCTGTCGGCAGCGCCTTCGGCTGCGTACAGGGTGGGCGCGCTGCTTTTTGCGCTGCCCATCCCGATGCCCAGATGCAGGGTGCTGTAACCCAGCACGCACACGGCCAGACAGGCAGCCAGCGTGCCCAGCTGCTTTACCGGGAAGTGGATGGGCTTTTTCTTCTTGGCTTCGGTGTTCAGGGGTGCTGCGGGTGCAGCGGTCTGCGGGGCAGGGGCAGCCATCATGGGTTCAGCCTTTTCCTCCGCAGTCAGGGTGTCGGTCATGGCCAGCAGTTTTGCTTTCAGATCGTCCGGGGCAGTCAGGTCATCGACCTCCATCTTATATTCATACCACCTCATCTTCGATCTCCTCCTTCAGCATCGTATGTAACTGTGCCCGTGCGCGCCGCAGCCAGCTTAGTACCGTGTTTGTGGGCACTGCCATCATCCGCCCGATCTCTGCCGCAGTGTATCCTTCGTAGTAATGCAGATAGATGGCGTTGCGGTAGTTTTCCGGCAGCGTGCGGATGGCATCCAGCACACTGCCGTCCTCCTCCAGAACATCGGGGGCGGGCAGGTTCTCGTCCAGCTCGGTGTCCTTTTGGTGGGCGGCGCGGGTCAGGTCCCGGCAGCGGTTGATGGCCACCCGCAGCAGCCATGCTTTGAGATGCTCCTCACTCTCAAAGATGCCGTTGTAGTGCAGCAGTTTTTCAAATACATCCTGCACCACATCCTCAGCATCGGCTGTGCAGCGGCAATTATGTACCGCAGTGCGGTAGACGGTGTCGCTGTAACGCTGCACCGCCAAGGTAAATACTTCGTTTCTGGTCAGCTGTCCCATTGTTATAAACTCTCCTTGGATGCCCGGAAGCGGGCTTCTCGATGGAATGTTTGTGGTTCTCACGGGGACGTTCACTCAATATACGGCTCAGCATCCCCGATTATTGCAGAATAAAACCCGGTTCCTTCCATTTTTTGTGTGCCGGACGCACCGGACCGCAAGGTGTGTCCACGTTCTCCGACAGAGGTTGGATATCCTGCCGGTTTACCGGTCAGTATACCACGGAATCGCAGAAAGTAAAAGAGGGGAGGGTGCTCCTTCTTTATTTATAGACCCTTTGCAGCAGCGCCAGCCGCTCGGAGAGAAAGGTCTCTGCTTTGGGGTGGTGCAACCAGCATTTGCCATCGGTGCTGTGCACCAGTTTCTGCGCCAGTGCGGCGGGGGCGGTGTCGATGGCTACCACGTCCTGCATGGTCAATTGCAGGGTGAGCGCCGCCGGAACATCCGGCAGCGGCGGCAGCGGGTCCTCCCATACAAAGGGCGGCAGCAGCTGCACCGCCACGGTCAGGCGGGTACATTCCTCGGTCAGCAAAAGGGCGGCGGGGGTGCCGTCCGGCTGCACCTGCAAGCTGCTGTATAAAAGCTGCATCCGGGCAGGGGAGAGCAGCCGGGTCAGGCCCTCTGCCGGAGCAGCCGCAAGCTGCAGATACCCGGCGGCTTCCTCCCGGTAGATGCGCCGGGCAGGGGCTTGCAGCCCTGCGTAGAGGGCGGGCAGCATAAAGCTGCCGCTTTTTTCCAGCGCCTGCTGCGCCAACAGATAGAACTCGGTCAGCGGGTACGCAGCATCCGGCTGCGGCATCCCGAAATCCGGCCGCGATACATGACCTCCACCCATGGGAACCTCCGTGTTTTTCTTGACATTTCGTACAAAATAGGCTATTCTACAAATAGAAAGGGTGCTGGCTGCAAGGGTCAGTTTCCTTCGGCTAAGTAGTCAATAAGAATGACCGCTCAGTGTTTGTGAGACTGTGGGCGGTCATTTTTATTTTAACATACTTTCCACAGTATTACAATCAAAATTCTGATTGTAAACCCTTTGCAAACTTTTCAGTTGACCTGCGGCGCACCGGTGCGGTATACTCGGGCACAGATGCCTTACAAAACGAAAAAACAGAGGGGAAACTGACCATGAAAGACAAAAAACTGACTACCTACCAGATGGCTGTCACTGCGGTGATGGCTGCCGTGCTGTGCGTGCTGGGCCCGCTGACCGTGCCCATCGGAGCCGTGCCCATCTCGCTGGCAAACTTTGTTATCTGCCTGACCGCATGGCTGCTTGGACCGAAGTTCGGCACCCTGAGCGTGGTCATCTATCTGGTACTGGGCGCCATCGGTATTCCGGTGTTCTCCGGCTACGGTGCCGGCCTTGCCAAGCTGGCAGGCCCTACCGGCGGCTATCTGGTGGGCTATCTGCTGCTGGCTTTCATCGGCGGGATGTTCATTGAAAAGAGCAAGGGCAACCCGGTGATCTCCGCTGTGGGTCTGGTGCTGGGCGATGCCGCCTGCTATGTGTTGGGCACGGCATGGTTCGTGTTCCAGATGCAGTGCGAGCTGGGCTATGCGCTGACCGTCTGCGTCTACCCCTTTATTGCGCTGGATCTTGCAAAGATCGTGGTGTCCTGCATCGTGGGTGCGCTGCTGCGTAAGCGCCTGACGCAGGCAGGCGTGCTGAAACTGCAGAATGCAGTTTCGGAATGATCGCTGAGCGGAAAATTATTTTCAGATAGAATAAGCCCGGAGGGTCTGCGAACCTTCCGGGCTTATCTCTTTATTCCTGATATCCCAAGGTGGCTGCCATGACCGCCTTGATGGTGTGCATCCGGTTCTCGGCCTCGTCAAACACGATGCTCTGTGGGCCTTCGAACACCTCGTCGGTCACCTCCATGGCGTCGCGGCCAAAGCGTTCGCCCATCTCCTTGCCCACGGTGGTCTTGTGGTCGTGGTAGGCGGGCAGACAGTGCATAAATACTGCATCCGGGCCTGCAATATTCATCAGATCCTGATTGATCTGGTAGGGGGCCAGATCGTGGATGCGCTCTGCCCACACCTCAACCGGCTCACCCATGGACACCCACACATCGGTGTACAGCACGTCCGCGCCCTTTGCTGCCTTGACGGGATCCTCCTCAAAGGAGAGGGTCGCCCCGGTCTGGGCGGCAATGGCCTGACACTGCTCCACCAGTGCGGCATCCGGCTGGTACTTTTTAGGTGCGCAGGCGGTAAAGTGTAAGCCCATCTTGGCGCAGCCCACCATCAGGCTGTTGCCCATGTTGTAGCGGGCGTCGCCGAAGTAAACGAAGTGGATGCCCTTCAGATGACCGAAATGCTCCTGAATGGTGAGGAAATCGGCTAAGATCTGAGTGGGGTGGAACTCGTTGGTCAGGCCGTTCCACACCGGAACACCAGCGTAGTGCGCCAGCTCTTCCACGATCTGCTGGCCGTAGCCCCGATACTCGATGCCGTCAAACATCCGTCCCAGCACTCGGGCGGTGTCGGCGATGGACTCCTTTTTGCCGATCTGGCTGCCGGAGGGGTCCAGATAGGTCACTTCCATGCCCAGATCGTGGGCGGCCACCTCAAAGCTGCAGCGGGTGCGGGTAGAGGTCTTTTCAAAGATCAGGGCAATGTTTTTGCCCCGCAGCTGGTCGTGACGGATACCGGCCTTCTTTTTGGCCTTCAGGTCAGCGGCCAGCTCCAGCAGCTGCCCGATCTCGGCAGGGGTGTAGTCCAATAGCTTCAAAAAGCTGCGATTTTTCAGTTCCATTGTATATTTCCCTCTCTATGCAAGTGCTATTGAATATTTATTCAACCTGTGATTCTATTATAATACGTTGCATCGGGAAGGTCAAGAGGGAGCTTACAGCTCCAGCTCCACCCGGCGTCCGGTGGGCTTATAGGGGGTCAGCCGGACACCGGCGTGCTCGAACATGAACCGCGCCGCAATGCTGGAATCGCTGTCGTGGTACTTGTCGCCGTAGTACACCACCTCGGCAATGCCGGACTGGATGATGGCCTTGGTGCACTCGTTGCAGGGAAACAGGGTCACATACACCCGGGCACCCTTCAGGTTGTTGTGGGCACTGTTGAGGATGGCGTTCAACTCGGCGTGGCAGACGTACATATACTTGGTCTGCAGGGGGGCTCCCTCCCGCTCCCAAGGCATCTCGTCATCGCTGCAGCCCATGGGCATCCCGTTGTAGCCTAAGGAAAGGATCTTGTTTTCCGGGCTTACGATGCACGCACCCACCTGACTGTTGGGGTCCTTGGAGCGCATGGCGGTAAGCAGCGCAATGCCCATAAAATATTCGTCCCAGTTGATATAATCCTCGCGTTTCATCGCGTAAAACCTCCTGCCTCTTCCGGCGGGTCTGCGGCTTGACAAACCCGGAAAAATAGACTATACTACGAATAGAAAGAGCGCTGACTGCAATGGTCAGCTCCTCATCCGGCTAATCAGTCGTAAAGAATGACCGCTTGCTTTCTGAGGGCATGAGCGGTCATTTCTTTTTGCCGTTGGAAATCGTCCATGTGATCTCGAAGGTAATGTAGATTGCTCCGCCAAGAAGCGTGAGCAACAGCACAACCTGTTCAAACGTCATGAGGCATCCCCCCTTTCCGCTTTCGCGTCAGGGGAAGCAAAAAATTTTTCGTCCCCCTCTGGCGCGCAGCCGGAAGGAGCTAGACCACCGATTATGCAATCAACGCCCTTACCGCCGAAGCGGCACTTACAGCATACCACAAAAACCGCATATTTGCAACGAAAACTCCCGGCTCCGCGCCTGTACGCGCTGCCGGGAGTTTTGCTTTTTCTACCCACCCGTTTTGCACCCGAATGTCAACTTGCACAAAACAGTGCCCGGAAGTTTGGCAGGCGTTTTTGCCAAATTTTGAAACGATATATTTAAAAATCGTTTCGAGTGTGGTATTATCTTTGTAAAATATGCCACAAAAACGGAGAGAACGCTCCGTGCGGCGGAAATGAGGGAAAAACCGATATGAAATACGCAAGCAACAACATCCGCAATATCCTGATTGCCGGTCATGCCGGCAGCGGCAAGACCACGCTCACCGAGGCGCTGGTCTATTTTTCGGGCGCTGCCGAGCGTATGGGCCGGGTCGAGGACGGCACCACGATTTCGGACTTTGATCCCGAGGAAGCAAAGCGCAAGGCCAGCCTGTCGGCTTCCGTTGTGCCGGTGGAGTACGAGGGCATCAAGTACAACCTGATCGATGCACCGGGTCTGTTCGACTTTGAAGCAGGCGAGTACGAGGGCATCCGCGCCGCCGAGAGCGTGCTGGTGTGCGTGTCCGGCCGCAGCGGCGTTACTGTGGGCGCAGAAAAGGCGTTCCAGCTGGCCCGCAAGAACGGCAAGGCCACCATGGTGTTCGTGTCCAAGTGCGATCTGGAAAACGCCAACTACTTCAAGATCCTTGAGGATATGAAGATCCGCTTCGGCTCCACCGTCTGCCCCTGTGTCGTGCCTGCAAAGCTGGATGACGGCACCCCTGTGTACATCAACCTGTTCAGCCAGAAGGCCTTCAAGTACGAGGGCGGCAAGCAGATTCAGGTAGACCTGCCGGACATCGGCCACCGTTTCCAGGGCCTGATCGAGGCCATGAGCGAGGCCATTGCAGAAACCGACGATGATCTGATGGAAAAGTTCTTCGGCGGCGAACCCTTTACCACCGAGGAGATCGTGGAGGGCATGCGCAAGGGCGTTAAGGACGGCCTGATCACCCCCGTGTTCTGCGGCAGCGCCGTGAACATGCAGGCACTGGATATGCTGCTGTTCAATATGCACAAGCTGCTGCCCAGCCCGGAGCACGAGGCCAGCACGCTGGCTGAGGACGCCAACGGCGAGCCGGTGGAACTGCACTGCACCGAGGATGAGCCCACTGCCGCCTACGTCTTTAAGACCGTGGCTGACCCGTTCGTGGGCAAGCTGAGCTATCTGCGCGTTATCAGCGGCAAGGTGACCGCAGGCGAACCGCTGACCAACGCCCGCACCGGCGAGGTGGAAAAGATCACTAAGCCCCTGACCGTCCTTGGCAAGAAGCAGATCGAAAACGACGGCATCGGTGCCGGCGATATCGGCGCAGTGGCAAAGCTGGTAAGCGCAAAGACCGGCGATACCCTGTGCGATGCAGACCGTGTGGTCAAGCTGCCCGCCCCTGTGTTCCCCAAGCCCAGCCTGTTCATGGCGGTTACCGTGGCCAAGAAGGGCGACGAGGGCAAGATCTCCAGCGCACTGGCACGCCTGATGGAAGAGGATCCCACCCTGTGCTACATCAACAACGCCGAGACCCATCAGCAGGTCATCGGCGGCTTGGGCGAGCAGCATCTGGATGTGGTCAAGGCCAAGCTGAAGAACAAGTTCGGCGTGGAGATCGGTCTGGAAGCTCCCCGCATTGCCTATCGCGAGTCCATCCGCAAGGCCTGCCAGAAGCAGGGACGCCATAAGAAGCAGACCGGCGGTCATGGCCAGTTCGGTGACGTTATCATCAACTTTGAGCCCTGCGACAGCGAGCAGGTGGTATTCGAGGAAAAGGTGTTCGGCGGCAGCGTGCCCAAGAACTTCTTCCCCGCCGTAGAAAAGGGCGTGCGTCTGGCTGCCGAAAAGGGCGTGCTGGCCGGTTACCCCGTGGTCGGCCTGAAGGCCACCCTGCTGGATGGCAGCTACCACCCGGTGGATAGCTCTGAAATGGCCTTTATTATGGCTGCAAAGCTGGCCTACAAAGCTGCTATGCCGGAGGCCGGCCCCGTCATTCTGGAGCCCATCCACACCCTGAAGGCCCATGTGCCGAACGACAACACCGGCGATATCATGGGTGATGTGACCAAGCGCCGTGGCCGTGTGCTGGGCATGGAGCCGGACGAGGACGGCTTGCAGACCATCATTGCCGAGGTGCCGCTGGCAGAGCTTGCAAACTTTACCACCTTTATCCGGCAGACCACGCAGGGCCGCGGCTGGTTCACCACCGAGTTTGCCCGCTATGAGACCCTGCCCGAGATGCTGGTGCCTGCCGTTGTGGAGCAGGCCAAGAAGCTGGGCAATC
>ENA-OVGQ01003345-OVGQ01003345.1-human-gut-metagenome-genome-assembly--contig:-NODE-3345-length-12696-cov-6.833953_pt1 | contig 12696 bp, 10 predicted proteins | sample MGYA00237774_ERZ505427 | MGnify/ENA primary metagenome ERZ505427 (study PRJEB26158, sample SAMN06016404) | human gut metagenome | biome: human gut; feature: ankylosing spondylitis patient; material... | reverse complement strand
CCCCGTCGGGGTGTTGGCTAAACTCGAATAACCACCTGAACATTGTATATCCTGTAAGTGTAGGGACGCTTAACGCTACACGTCCGCAGATTAGTACATATATCTCAGGTTAGTGGCGTTTTTTTGAAGAGTCAATATCAGTGCAGTTGCATTGATAAGGTCACGAAAATATTAATATCTTATCGGTAAGGAAAGTGTTTTTGGCAGTGTTAGTGAAATATTTCACAGTACAGCTTCAACAATAGGTTTTTTCTACAAAGTAAAATACCCTTGCGAAACGTTTTGGAGTTTGCAAGGGTATTTCTTTATATTTTTGCATATAGAAAAGGACGGGCAGAACCCGTCCTTTGAAAAAGCGTATTCAGCGCAGAACTTACTTGAGTTCGATCTTAGCGCCAGCCTCTTCGAGCTTAGCCTTGATTTCCTCAGCTTCAGCCTTAGAAGCGCCTTCCTTGATAGCCTTAGGAGCAGCTTCAACGAGCTCCTTAGCTTCCTTAAGGCCAAGACCGCAAACGTCCTTAACTGCCTTGATAACAGCCATCTTAGCATCACCGAATGATGCGAGAACTACGTCAAATTCTGTCTTTTCTTCAGCTGCTGCGCCGCCTGCTGCGGGGCCTGCTACTGAAACTGCTGCTGCAGATACACCGAATTCTTCTTCGAGAGCCTTAACGAGCTCGTTGAGCTCTAATACTGATAAGCCCTTTACTTCTTCAATCATAGCTAAAATTTTCTCTGAAGCCATTTTAATTATCCTCCGTTAATATGTTTTCATTGTTTGTGTTACGGCAGGTTTATGCCGCCGATTTCGTCCGTACAGAAATTATTCTGCTGATTCGGACTGCTTCTTCTCGATTTCGCTTACTGCGATAGCGAGCTTCTGGATAGGGGACTGAAGCATAAATACCAGCTGTGCAAGCAGTGTTTCCTTTGTAGGAAGCTTTGCGTATGCAACAACTTCATCCTTGCTGATGCCCTTACCGTCAACGAATCCCTTCTTGATTGAGAATGATCCGTTGCTTGCTTCTTCCTGCTTGTACAGGATCTTAGGAGCAGTTACGATGTCTTCCTCTGCGAGTGCGAGAGCAGTTGTTCCTTCGAGAACATCCTCAATACCCTCAACGCCTGCCATCTCAGCTGCACGCTTTAAAAGAGTGTTCTTAACTACGAAGTAGTCGATACCTGCCTCACGAAGTTCCTTTCTCAGAACTGTGTCATCGGCAACTGTGATACCGCTGTAATCAACGAGCACACCGCAAGCGGACTTCTTGAGCTTTTCAGCGAGTTCAGCAACGTAATTCTGCTTTACCTGTAAAACTTTCTCACTAGGCATATTGTTTTCTCCTTTCGTGATTTACTGTTCGTAAAAAGGAAAAACATTTAATAAAAATGCCCTCCTCTGTAAGACAGAAAAGGGCAGAAAATTCAGTATTCTTCCCATTCCTCGGCAGGTGAGCGTGAACTCGTTAGCGGTAAACCGACCTGCTGTCTTTAGAACAGCGTGATTATTATATCATATTTAAATGCGGTTGTCAAGTAGTTTGATGTAATTTTTTATTTGTCGATTGCAAAAAACACGGCGGGAGGAATTACGGCTGTCAGAACGCCGGTTAATCCGCACACCGCAAAAATACCGGAATGCTTATGAAAACGATTATCGTAGCAGGTATGAATAAAGCCGTTCACAGAGCCGTTTTTCAGCTCTGCGAACGGCTTTTTGCTTATCGCTGGGATATTATGATACTTATCGGAGTAATCTTATTTAATCAATCCGTATTTGCAAGTGCCGATATACTTGAAGCCATCCGATGATACCCGGTACAGCAGAATTGTGTTGTTATCGTCATTGGGATCTACATCTGTGTCATCATTCCAGACGTATGCTCCGACATAACCGTAATATATATTTGTCGTGCCGGTTTCCTTCTGTATCATAGACGTATATACCGCTCCGTTTCCGGTCGTACTGATAATATCAAACATTCTGTCGTATTTGTTTGTTTTTGATGCCGCCTTTCCGCTCTTTATATCGGCAATATCAAGCTCATCAAGATATGTAATGGATAAGGTCTTATTTTTCAGCGGCTTGTTGTTATTGTCGGTAATAAAGCAGCTTTCTTTATGCGGGTCTATTGAAATATAACCGAATTTGTCGTAATTATCCCTTGTCACAGGCTGAGTGACCGTTATTACGGAATCCTCGGCATATTCGCCGGTCACCTTTTTAAATTCATCGTAGCCGACATACGGTTTTGTGCATTTTATGGTTTTATCGCCATTGCTGAACGACACTTCACGGTAAATAACATCGGATATGTTGTAATAATCCTTGTTATTTATTCTGAAATGCAGGGTGTTGCCGTTTCCGTTTGCATAGATTTTTCTGACGCAACCGTCCTCGCCCTTGCCGTAATCCTTTATCACAGCTCCTGTAAACCATCCGTCTGTGATATCTGTGTCGCAAAGCTCATATTTCTTACCGTTGACTTCCATGCTTTCATAATACATATCCGCAAGGTCAGACAGGGTGAAATCGCTTGTTTCGCCTACGACCTCAAATTTTCCGGCAGAGAGCGTGCCGTTAGTCAGGTCTACATTTATAACGCTGTTACTGCTCTTTTCGGTTACGGTGAATACCGTAAAGCCGTTGTCGCCGGTAGGCTTCATCATAGGACCGCCTATAACGTATGTGCCGTAATCAAGGCTCTTGAAGGTGTAATCACTGCCGTTTGTATTGATATACGGCACTTCCGAAATTTTGAGTTCTTCTATTTTTATAACTTCGTTGTTTGTAAGGAATGCCTTGTCGACCTTATAATAAAGCAGCATACCCTTATCGAGATAGGCGGCACTGCCTTTCATTCTGAGAGTAACATTTTTTGCCGTGTCCGACGGTGCGGGGGCAGGCTTTACAGTTGCCGATGTTGTCGGTGCTTTTGATGTTGCTGTAGTTGTCGTGGTTACGGTGGTTGTCGTGGTTGCGGTAGTCGTTGTGGTTGCGGTGGTTGTTATTGCGGTGGTCTGAGGTGCGGTAGAAGTTGCGGAAACTGTTGTTCCTGCTTTGGTTTCTTCGGGCTGAGATAAGTTGTCGCTGTCACCCGCCACAGAGGTTATATCAATGGTTTTTGCGTCTGTTCCCGCTTTGTTTTCAATTCCGAAATTGAACATATAATTATTGTAGCAAACAGAATTCAAAAATATATAGTCATAAGGCGAAACGACTATACGGAGTTTTCCGTCAACATACTTCATGGATATATATTCAAGCTCAAACGTTTTGCTGTTGTTTGCGCCGTCTTTTGCGGTAAGCGATAACAGGATCAGAGAATTATGGCTTTCATCGGTATAAAATGCCGTGCAATACTGCGTATGCGCCGAGTACAGCTCCGGTATAGGAAACTCTTTGTCTATATTTATTCCGAACTTTGATTTTGTGTTATTTTTATCCGCCGGCTGGATATAATCGGGACAGTACTCAAAAAAATATTCTTCAAATTTGTCCGAGTTACCCCCTGTGTATACCTGTGATACAGCGTTGATAAATTCCTCTGTGGTGTCAAACCCGAAATACGCTTTGTCGGCATAATAAAAGCGCGCGTCATTATAAGAAGCTCTGCCTGTAAAGTAGTTGGCACTGTTGTTTTTGAAGCTTTCAATTTCCTGTACACTCATATCCGAGGATATGCCTACCGCCGCATTGCTGTCGGGAAGAACGATATATTTGTTCGTAATTTCAATTGCATTATCAAACAGCTTAAGCATTTCACTCTGAACCTGCTTATCCGTGCAGAAAAGACTGTCAAAATCATCAGCCGCATTGATTTCTGTAGTATCTATGGTCGGTGTATTATCTATCCTGCGATAAGTTATTTTTCCGAGCTGTGCCCAGAATGTCTTATCATCAACAAAAGTCATTCCGCTCTTTTCGGAATGTACCTTTGTGTTTTCCGAGGGTGTAATAACACTGTCGGCGGCACTGTTGTCGCCTATTGATACGTTTATAGGTCCGCCCTGATTATTTATTACCGCAAAATGTATTCCGACACCTGCCGTGCCTGCTGCGACTACTACTGCGGCGGCCGCCGCAACATAGCGTTTTATCTGCGGTATGAAGCTGCGTTTCTTGTCGCTTTGCAACAGCCTGTCAAGGCCGTTTTTCTTCTGCTCGTCTGTAGCGTTTACTTCATCGAATGCCTGTTTAATTGTCATTTTATTCAACGCTCCTTTCGTCACCGAGGACATTTCTCAGCTGTTCCCTCGCTTTCTGCAATCTTGTGCGGACCGCAGAAGAGCTAATATGCAACATCTGTCCTATTTCTTCGCTTGAGTATCCGTCATAATAGAACAGATACACAGGTATTTTCAGCTTGTCGGGCAGTTTGGAAAGCTCGCTGAGAAGCTCTTTTGCTTCATTGCTTATATTGCTGTCGGGAATATTGTCGTTGAGCGGCTCGTTTTTTCTGCACGCCGCCTTGAGCATATTCTTACAGATATTTGAAGCAACACGGATGAGCCATGCTTTTTCGTGGTTTTCGCTTTCAAACTGTTTTCTTGTTTCGATTGCTTTCAGAAAAGCGTTATGTACAGCGTCTTCTGTATCCTGTATATTTTTCATATACATATAGCACACCCTGTAGAGAGTGTCGAAATTGCGTTCATAAAGCTCTCTTATGCTCTCGGAAGAATAATCTGACGTCATAAATCGTTCCCCCTGAGTTTTTTCTCTTTGAATGTAATACAACTGACAGATGTGTTTTGTCTGTCGGAGAATAAAAAAATGCGGTTGAAAGTTCAACCGCAAAACAAGGACGGGGAAAACCCGTCCTTTATATCATCTTTCTTCCCTGAAGTACGCTTCGCCGAGCGCCTTAGGAGGCTGATTCTCTTTTTTCTTTCTCATTGCTATGAAAATCAGCACTATAATAGTGGCGATGTAAGGGAGCATTGTTAAAAACTGCGAGGGTATCTGTATCTCCCAGCCCTGCATCTTGTAGTTTAAACCTCTCAGCATACCGAAAAGGTAGGCGGCGAATATCGCCTTGAGGGGATTCCATGTACTGAATATGATGAGAGCAACGGCTATCCAGCCTGCGCCTGCCGTAACGTTATCCTGCCAGGTTGTCAGGAATGCGGTTGACAGATAAGCGCCGCCGAGTCCGCAAAGGAAACCGCCAAGCAGAATATTTATATACTTATGGAGCGTAACATTTATACCCGAAGCGTCCGCCGCACCGGGATTTTCGCCAATCGCCCTTACATAAAGTCCGAGCTTTGTCTTGTTGAGGTAGAAATACGCAAGCACGGCTATGACAAGTCCGAGCCATACATATATATCCTGCGAGAAAACAGCCTCGCCGAGAACGGGTATCTTGCTTAAAAGCGGTATTTCTACAGGGCGGAATGCCGAGCTTACCGACTGGGGTATCTGTTCGCTTGATACCCAGCCGCCTATAAGACCGGAAACGCCCGTGCCGAATATGGTCAGCACAAGACCGGTAACAACCTGATTTCCTCTGAGCGTGACGGTTATAAAGGCATATATAAGCGCACCTGCCGCACCTGCCGCACCTGCCGCCAGCATAGCGAGCAGAGGATTTCCCGTAGCACACGCAACTGCGAAGCCGAGCGACGCACCCATAAGCATCATACCCTCGACACCGAGGTTCATATGACCTACCTTTTCACAAAGTATACCGCCGACAATGGCAAACAGTATCGGAGTACCTGTCTGAATGGCGGTCTGTAAAAACAGACCTATCTGATGAAGAATCTCCATTATTCAGCCTCCTTTACTGCGGTATGCTTGCGAAGCGATATTTTATAGTTTATAAAGAACTCGCACGCAAGAACGAAGAATATGATGACGCCCTGCATTATTTCCGTAATGGACGAGGGTATCTTCATTACCTGAAGCGAGCTTCCGCTCTGGAGAAGTATCGAGAACATAAACGACGCAACCACGATAACGGGCGGCTTCAGCTTTGCAAGCCAGGCGGTGATTACCGCAGTAAAGCCAAGACCTGCCGACATCGAATCGGTTATCGACTTCTCAACGGCGCTCGACTGCATAAAGCCTGCCATTCCGCAAAGACCGCCGGAGATAAGAACTGCAATCACCAGTATTTTAACCGTATTCATACCGGCATATTTTGCGGTGGTTTCGCTTTCGCCGATAACGTCTATCTGATAGCCGAGCTTTGTGTAGCGGAGCAATATCGTCATAATAATTACGAGTACCAGCATAATTATCCAGCCTGCGTGAATGCCGAATACATCGGGCAGTACCGCATTTTCCGAGAAGTTAGGCACCTTTGCCGCACCGAGTGCCGCAGGGTCTTTCCACGGGCCGTATTGAAGGTAGCTTATAAAGGCTATCGCAATATAGTTCATCATCAGCGTTACAAGCGTTTCGCTCGCACCGAATCTTGCTTTGATAACCGCAGGGATAAGCGCCCATATGCCGCCGCAGACAAAGCCTGCAACGCACATAAGCGGTAAAAGGAGTATCGGCGGCAGATCGGGACACATAAAAGCCATTGATGCCGCACCGAATGCACCCATATAGAACTGACCCTCAGCGCCGATATTCCAGAACTTCATTCTGAACGCTATCGCTATACCGAGCGAAAGAGTGGTAAGCATTATCGTTTTGTTCATAACGTCCTTGAAACGCTTGAACGGGGTCTGTATTATTTTGCCGAAAACCTTGAAAGGATCATAACCCATTATGGCAAGAACAATGCCGATAAATATCAGCGACAGCACGATAGCGCCTATTCTTATAAGAACGTCAACGAGCTTTGATGTGCCTTTCTGCCGCTTTGAAATCTGTATCATGCTCATACGGCCTTCTCCTCTCCCTTGTTGATATGGTCGCCCACCATCATAAGACCTATGTCTTCCTTAGTGACGGTCGTGGGGTCTACTATGTCGATTATCTCACCGTCGTGTATTACCATAAGTCTGTCGGAAATGCTTTTCAGCACGTCAAGGTCCTCGCCTATGAACAGCACGGCAACACCTTTTTTCTTCTGCTCGTTTAACATATGATATATATTGTATGACGCACCTATATCAAGACCTCTTACGGGATAAGCGGTTATAAGCACCTTGGGCGAGAGCCATATTTCTCTGCCGAGAAGCACCTTCTGTATATTACCGCCGGACAGCTTCTTTACCGTGTAGTTTACAGATGGGGTGTAAATATCAAAATCATGTACTATCTGCTCTGCGAGCTTCTTTGCAAACTTGCTGTCTATGAACGGACCGGGATTATGATTATAGGACTTTAAGATAACGTTGTTCGTTATGCTCATTCCTGCCACAAGACCCATACCGAGTCTGTCCTCCGGAACAAAGCTCATACTGATGCCCTTGCGGATTATCGCTCTGGGATCGAGTCCCTTTATGCTGTCGCCGTCAAACTCAATATCGCCGTCGGTCATTTTGTCAAGACCTGCGATTATCTCGCAAAGCTCCTTCTGACCGCTTCCTGCTATACCTGCGACACCGAGTATCTCACCGCTGTATACGTCAAAGTTCACGTTATCAAGCACGTTTACGCCGTCTGTGTTTTTCTTCGTGAGATTTTTCACGGAAAGCATCGGCTTTGCGTTATAGTCACAGCACTGCGGACGCTCTATTTCAAGAGTTACCGCCTTGCCGACCATCATCTCGGTAAGCTGCTGAGGGGTCGTTTCACTCGTCTTTACCGTACCGATACATTCGCCCTTACGCAAAACGGTAACACGGTCGGAAATATCCATAACCTCCGCCATCTTATGAGTGATAATGATTATCGTACAGCCCTGCTCCTTCATCTTTCTGAGAATAGCAAACAATGCGGTTATCTCCTGCGGGGTAAGCACCGCTGTAGGCTCGTCAAGGATAAGAACGTTTGCGCCTTGGTAGAACGCCTTCATTATCTCTACAGCCTGTTTTTCGCTGACAGACATATTGTATATCTTCTTGTCGGGGGTAACGTTAAGGCCGTATTTCTCGTTCAGCTTGTTCACATGATGAGCCATACGCTTTTTCGATGTGACAAAATGCTTTATGTGACCCATTACTACGTTTTCTGCGGCGGTCATTACATCGACCAGCTTGAAGTGCTGATGTACCATACCGATGCCTGCCTTTATAGCGTCACCGGGTGAGCCGAAGTGCATCTTCTTACCGTCAATCGAGATAGTACCGCTGTCGGGCGTATATATGCCGCTGAGCATATTTACAAGGGTACTCTTGCCCGAACCGTTTTCGCCGAGCAGGGCAAGTATCTCGCCCTTGTATACGTCAACGGAAATATCCTTGTTTGCGTATACCGAGTCAAACGATTTGGTTATGTGTTCAAGTTTTATATAAGGGTCTGCCATATAACCTCCTTGAAAATAGCGATTTGTCTTTTTAAAACATCGCAGATATTCCGGTGCTTTAAAAAGACAAATCGGGCAGCCGCTGAGGACTGCTCGTATTGTCTTTAATAGTCATAAGATTCTGTAACCTGTAGATTATGCGGGGATAGTACCTGTTACGCCCTTTACAAACCAGTTCATGTTCCAGATCTCGTCGTCTGTCATCTTAACGCCGTCTTCAACCTTCTTGTTGCCTTCCTGGTCGTAAAGAGGGCCTGTGAAGGGTTCGAGTGTGCCGTCGATGATAGCCTTCTTAGCTGCATCGACCTTTTCCTGTGTGCCTTCTGCGCAGAGGTCTGTCAGCTTGTCAAGGTATGTCATGTTAGCGGCAAGACCTTCCCAGTATGCACGGCTTGTCCATGTACCGTCCATAGCCTTCTTTACATCGTCTGTGTAGAATGTCTTCCAGTCGAAGCAAGCGGCTGTGAGGTAAGCCTTGGGAGCAGCGTCTGATGTGGGGAAGTTGTAGCCGATGCAGTATGCGCCCTTTTCTTCAGCGGCAACCTGAGGAGCTGTTGTATCCTGGTGCTGAGCGATTATGTCAACACCCTTGTTGAGAAGCTCAAGTGCTGCCTGCTTTTCAACGGTGGGGTCATACCATGTATCTGTGAATACTACTTCTACCTTAGCGTCGGGGTTTACAGACTGTACACCGAGTGTGAATGCGTTGATACCACGGATAACCTCGGGGATACCCTTAGCGGCAACATAACCGATGTAGTTCTTCTTTGTCTTCATACCTGCAACGATACCTGCAAGGTAACGAGCCTGGTATACCTTACCGAAGTAGGTTGACATATTGTCTTCTCTCATATAGCCTGAGCAGTGAGCAAACTTTACATCGGGATGCTCCTTTGCCATCTGGTCTGTACCTTCCATAAAGCCGAATGAGTTTGTGTAAATAAGGTTGCAGCCTTCATCGATAAGTGTCTGGATAGCTTCCTTAGTGTCGGCAACGGTTTCGGGTACGTCCTCAACGTAGAATGTCTTTACACCCATAGCCTCAACTGCAAGTCTGCCTGCATCGTGAGCCTGTGTGTAACCGCCGTCGTTGATCTTGCCGATGTAAACAAAGCCTGCTACAACATTGCTCTTGGCTGTGCTGTCGCCTGTGCTCTGTGCGTCGGAAGTCTTGCTTTCATCCGTACCGCTTGTTGCGGCATTGCCGGAGCAGCCTGTGAGTCCTGCTGTAAGTGCGCAGGTTGCCGCCAGTAAAATGGCGATAAGTTTCTTTTTCATGTTTTTCCTCCCTATTAAAACAGTAAAAGATATATTAACGGCATTTTGCCGCTAAATACGGTTATTTACAAGTCAATACCGCATAATTATTGTCGTGCGATTGCTTAGTCAGATTTTTCGTCAGATTGTATAAATTGAACGCAGGCAGGCTGGCGCCTGTCAAGCGAAATTTGTGCAAGATGGCGGAAAATATGCAAGCTTAGCGTACGGCAAAGGCGATAGCCGTTAATTGTGCGGTGTTGCCTTAATAGGCTCAGTGTCTGAAAATACAGCCGCCGTCAACGCTCATCGAGTCAACTATTGCGAGCGATTCTACTCTGATGCCTTTCGAGCGGACAAGGTCTCCGCCCTTCTGGAAGCCCTTTTCTATAACGATACCTGCGCCTGCTATACTTGCGCCTGCGCCCTTTACTATGTCGATAAGGCCGAGTAAAGCACAGCCGTTTGCAAGGAAGTCGTCGATTATAAGCACGTTGTCATCGGTCGACAGGAACTTCTTGCTGACTATTACGTTATATGTACGCTTGTGCGTAAAGCTCTCGATAGAGGTCGAATATACCTCGCCGTCTATGTTTACGCTCTGCGCCTTCTTCGCAAACACGACAGGACATCCGAAATACTGCGCCGTAACGCACGCAATGCCGATGCCCGACGCTTCTATAGTCAGTATCTTGTTTATGCTCTTGTCGGGGAACAGTCTGCGAAACTCCTTGCCGATCTCGTTGTAAAGCTCAATATCCATCTGATGATTGAGAAAGCTGTCGACCTTGAGTACGTTTCCCTCTTTTACTATACCGTCCTTGTTTATGCGCTCTTCCAGTAACTGCATTTTACATTTCCTCCGTTTATTTCAGTAATTCACGTCCCATAAGTACGCCCATTACAGACGCCATCATAAGTCCTCTTGTCCAGCCGCTTGAGTCGCCTAAGCAATGCAGTCCCTTTACGTTCGTGTTGAAATGCTCGTCCATCTTTATACGGTTGCTGTAGAATTTAAGTTCGGGTGAATATAAGAGCGTTTCACGGCTTGCAAAACCGGGAACGACCATATCCACAGCCTTTATGAAATTGATAATGTTCGTCATTGTACGGTAAGGCATAGCCGCCGTGATGTCGCCTGCAACCGCATCGGGCAGGGTGGGTCTTACGTTGGAGAAATTAAGTTCCTTCGGCCATGTACGCTTTCCGTCAAGAATATCGCCGTAACGCTGTACAAGAATGTGACCGTTACCGAGCATATTGGTAAGCTCGCCGACCTTCTTCGCATATTCGATAGGCTGGTTGAACGGTACGCTGAAATTGTGCGAGCAAAGTATAGCAAGGTTTGTGTTGTTGCTCTTAAGTTCTTTATATGAGTGACCGTTTACAACGGCTAAATCGTTGTCGTAGTTCTCCTGGCTCACAAATCCGCCGGGGTTCTGGCAGAATGTACGCACCTTGTTCTTAAACGGCAGAGGATAGCCGATGAGTTTTGACTCGTAAAGGACGGCGTTTATCTCCTCCATTACCTCGTTTCTGACTTCCACTCTTACGCCGATGTCAACAGTACCCGGTGTATGCTCTACATTATGCGCCTCGCAGGTCTTTTCGAGCCAGTCTGCGCCCTTACGGCCTGTTGCGACTACTATCTCGTCGCCGTATATGGTTTCCTGTTCGCCGCCGTCACGGGCATTTGAAATGATAACGCCCTTACATACGCCGTCTTCTATTATAATATCCTCGCAGTTCTTGCCGAACAGCACCTCAACTCCGCTTTCGATAAGATACTTTTCTATCTTGAAATAAAGCTCGTGCGCCATTTCCGTTCCTAAGTGGCGGATAGGACAGTCAACCAGCTTCAGGTTTGCGTTTATGGCTTTCTTTCTTATATCTCTTATCTTGTCGGGGTCGCTTACGCCCTCAACGTGCTTATCCGCACCGAATTCAAGATATATCTTGTCTGTGTAGTCGATGGTTTCCTGTGCAAGCTCCTCACCGATAAGCTCGGGGAGCGTTCCGCCGACCTCGCACGACAGCGACAGCTTGCCGTCCGAGAATGCGCCTGCACCCGAAAAGCCCGTTGTGATATGGCAGTAGGGCTTACAGTTCATACAGTGCTTTGTTTTTGCCTTAGGACAGCTCCTTTTCTCTACCGAAGCGCCCTTTTCGATTATCAGTATTTTTTTGTCTGAGCCGTTTCTGACCATTTCAATTGCGGTAAAGATGCCCGCAGGTCCCGCTCCTACAATTACTACATCGTATTTCAATTACTTTTCTCGCCTTTCCTTTTAGCAACAATAAAGCGTTTTACCGCTTCTTTGCAGAAAAACGCCGAATTTACATTAATATAATTATTTTGACACAATTCGAGCCTAAAGTCAATATCAAACCGACACAAAAATGAACTTTTGTGAATAATTTTTATGCCGCTTTCGGTAAAGCGAAGAATGTAGTACAATTTACAGCTAATTTAGCACAATACAGTAAAATAATACAAGATGGGCTTGGCAAAAAAACATAATATGCTATTATAAAAGTACTAGCAAATGCAATGCTTTAGCAATGCCTGCAAATTGAAAGGAGTCCACTTTATGACCAAGATCGGAAAACGTATCATTATCATCGCAATACCTGTGGCAGTATCAGCCGTTTTGCTGTTATCATCTGTCTTTTCTGCGGCAAAATTCAATACCTTCAACTGTTTTTCTTCGTTCCCTGCATTTTTCGGAATTATAAGCGGCTCGGAGAATGCGACAGAGATAGACGGCGGAAAAATTATAATGTGTCCGCCTGCGGATTCTGTTGAAAAGCTGGCAGATTATCTGAAAGGTAAAGGTATTGAGCGTGACCCTGAAAATGATATGGGCGGCAGAATCGGCTTTATCGAAAACGGTGAAAAAATTCAGTTTGCTTCCCGTATAAACGGTTATTACGGGTTGTTCACAAGGGTGTAAGGCAATAATAAAATTTGACAGCTAAACTGTGTCTGTTTCAGGCACAGTCAGGCTGTCGAAAAACCTCCTGCTTATTTAAAAATGGGGTCGCAGGGGCGGAGCCCCCGACAGGG
>ENA-OVGQ01003325-OVGQ01003325.1-human-gut-metagenome-genome-assembly--contig:-NODE-3325-length-12741-cov-2.775895_pt1 | contig 12741 bp, 16 predicted proteins | sample MGYA00237774_ERZ505427 | MGnify/ENA primary metagenome ERZ505427 (study PRJEB26158, sample SAMN06016404) | human gut metagenome | biome: human gut; feature: ankylosing spondylitis patient; material... | reverse complement strand
TTCATCTTGATACTCTTTCTTACTTTCCCGTTTTTGTCTTTCATAAGCCAACACATAATTCTTACCTCCTGTGGTTTCCTTTGATCTATCTTATGTCTATATTATAGTGTATATTTTACACTTTGTCAAGAGAAAAAGTGTAAAATATACACTATTTTTTAAAGAAAAATAGGATAACGCGGAATAGATATAAAAATGTGGGGGCGATTTTGCGACAGGAGAGATGATAAAATGATACAAAGGGGGATCATATGCCAAATCTCAGCGCAATCGTAAAGAAATTACAGAGAGCAATCTTATCAACAGGGCTTGTGATCAAGATTGGAAGCAGCCAGTTCTACAGCGCGGACCAAGGCCGCATGATAACCATGTGGAGTCTGAGCACGCCCGTGATGGAATACGGCAAGGGCAAATGGAAGATGAAAGATCTGGAGATACTTAGGACGGCATCACAGGCGGATGTCGCGATGACCCTCAAGGAGATATGGGAGCAATCACAAGGATGGGAATAGGAGGAGAAACATGGAGAGGGACATTGTAACGACTGGATACAACGGGGAGATGCTTAAATGCAAAGTGTGCGGGATTAAATTCCGCCCGACAACATGGAGAAGATATACCGCGGTTGGCAATAAAACAACAGGAGTGGCTGCCGTGCTCGGAGGGACAGAAAAACCGATCATATACGATGCTTTTGACTGCCCAAGTTGCGGATGCCAGATCGTCGTAAATGAGAGACTGAAAAGAGTAGACGATAACTAAAATGGGATGGTGAGCGCATGGTGAAACTGACGCCAAAGCGGGAAGCGTTCGCAAAAAATTTCGTAAAAAATGGTGGGAACGCAACCGATGCGGCGAGAAAAGCTGGATATAAGAAGCCAGAGGCAGAGGGATGCAGACTGTTAAAAAATGCTGATGTATTAGCGTATATAGCCGAGAAGCAAGCCGAGCTGGACAAGCAGAACGGCACGGACATCATGTCTCTGGCGGACATCCAGCGGCGGCGCGCTATGATCGCACGCGGAGAGCTCAAGGATTCCTTCGGATTCACTCCGGCGTTCTCCGAACAGCTCAAGGCGATGTCAGATCTCGAGAAAACGCTCACCATCAAAGAGAAGAGAGAAGAAGAGAAGAAAGCAGAAGAAGCGGCGAGACTGTCACAAGAGTACCACATGGACCTGGACATCATCGCTGACGTGTTCCACCCGATGATCCGTGACGTGCGGCGCGGCTTGCATACCGAATACATTTTGCCCGGCGGACGTGGATCCACGAAGTCCTCCGGGATTTCCTGCATCATTCCGGAGCTGCTGAAAAATCACCCGGATATGCACGCGCTTGTGCTGCGAAAAGTCGGGAACACAATTAAGGATTCCGTGTATGCACAGCTCAAGTGGGCAATCTCAAAGTTGGGACTTGACGCAGAATTCCGGTTCAAATCATCCCCGTTTGAGATCACATACAAACCGACCGGGCAGAAGATTTATTTCAGAGGCGCAGATGATCCGCTCAAGATTAAGTCCATCAAACCGGAATTCGGATATATTGGCATTGTGTGGTTCGAGGAGCTGGATCAGTTCGCTGGGCCGGAAGAGGTCCGCAACATCCAGCAGTCCGCAATCCGAGGCGGAAATAAAGCGTATAAATTTAAGAGCTTCAACCCTCCGCGAAGCAAAAACAACTGGGCGAATGAGTACACCACAGAAGCGGAATTCAAGGACACGAGCGCTATTGTTGTCCACAGCACATACAAGGATGTTCCAGCGGATTGGCTGGGCGATCAGTTCATCAATGACGCGGAACATCTGAAAGAAGTCAATCCAAACGCTTACGAGAACGAATACATGGGTGTAGCCAACGGAAACGGCGGCAACGTGTTTGAGTTCATCGAGGAACGAACCATCACGGATGAAGAGATCCGCCATATGGATCGAATCTACCAGGGTGTTGACTGGGGATGGTATCCGGACAAATATGCGTTTGTTCGTCTGCATTACGATGAGGCGCGAGAAACTATCTATTTTCTGGATGAGATGTATGAAAACAAGCGGAGTAACACATGGACAGCGGACGAGATCAAACGGCGTGGATACACGGACTATGTGATCACATGCGATAGTGCGGAAAATAAGTCCGTGAATGACTACAGAGACGCCGGACTACCCGCCAGAGGGGCAGAGAAGGGACCGGGAAGCGTTGAATATTCGATGAAGTGGCTACAGGGGAAGAAACTTGTGATAGATCCGAATCGCACTCCGAACGTCTGCGAAGAGTTCGAAAAATACGAGTATGAGCGCGACAAGGATGGGAATATTATCAGTGGGTACCCGGACAAGAACAACCATCTCATAGATGCAACCAGATACGCAACGGAAACCAAGTGGAAGAGAAGAGGAAGCAGCGCATAATGGGACTGTTATCAACACTGAAAAGGTGGATCGATATGATTTTTAAGAAGAAAGCCGAAGATGATTTTAAGGTAAAATCCGTCATGTCTCTCGCGATGGAAGACGTGATAAAGAAGTGCGCGAACATCTATATAGGTCTGCCGCCGTGGCTGAGCGAGGAGAATGACATCCGCACGATCAACTTTGCAAAATCGGTATGTTCCGAGACAGCAAGACTTGCAACGCTGGCGATCGGAATCACGATCGAGGGGAGTGCAAGAGCGGAATGGCTACAGAAGCAGATTGACGCTGTGTATTTCCGACTCCGCGATTGGACAGAGTACGCATGTGCATACGGAACTGTTTTCCTCAAGCCGAACGGGGACAGCCTGGATCTGTTCACGCCGAAAGACATCTTGCTCGTGGAGTACGACAACTTGGGCGTGAAGGGGATCATCTTCAAGGATACATATACGGATCAGGATCGATTCTATACGCGCCTTGAATACCATCGCTTTGCGGAGACTACAGAGGGAGAGACAACCACATACCCTTACTATATCAGTAATCGCGCGTATGTGTCACGGGCGGCGGAAGATATCGGGGGCCCGATTCCACTGTCGAAAACGAAATGGGCGGGTATGATCGATGATACACCGCCGATCCTCAAGGCGAACGGCGAGAGGTTAGACGGCCCAATGTTCGGAATCCTGCGGATGCCAGCGGCGAATAATGTGGATATAGAAATCCCGTTGGGGCTGCCTGTGTTCGCCGAAGCGATCGAGGAGCTGAAAGATCTGGATGTCGCATACAGCCGCAACGCTGGCGAGATCTGGGACAGTCAGAAAATCATCCTCGCGGATGATCGCCTGCTGATGCCGGACGGGCAGAAGCTTACGGGGCGCGCATCTGATGCGATGAAAGCGCAGAGGAAGGAGATGGGGCTCCCGAGATATGTCAAGAATGTATTCGGGAATGACGCAAAAGAGTTTTATGCGGAGATCAATCCTCAGCTCAACACGGATGTGCGGCTGTCAGGAATCAACGCGCTTCTCTCCCAGATCGGATATAAGTGTGGATTCAGCAACGGTTATTTTGTGTTCAACGAAAAGACTGGCATGGTGACGGCGACACAGGTAGAGGCTGAGGATCAGCGCACAATCCAGTTCATTAAGGATGTGCGCGACAAACTGGAAAGCGCCTTAGATGGCGCGCTATATGCCCTGAGCGTGTACGCGGATCTCTACGGGCTTGCACCCGTGGGAACCTATGAAATCACATATGACTTCGGAGACATCACTTACAACCGCGAAGAGGACCGCGCGAGATGGTGGCAATATGTGACACAGGGCAAGGTTCCAGCATGGATGTACTTCCAGAAGTTCGAGGGGATGAGCGAAGAGGATGCGAAGGCGATGGTGGAAGAAGCTACACCAAAGGAAGATAATCGATTATTTGCAGAGGAGTGATACCTATGACAGTTGACAACATTATTACGGTAGAGTTCCAGTCTGGGTATCACAGCATCGACTCCCAGTGTTCCCTATGGCAGTACGATTACGGTCAGATATTGCGGTTAAAAGGATTTGATTTGCCACTAGCTACAGAGATTCATTTCAGCACGGCGCCAACCGGAGGAGAGGCTGAAACTCGAATCGGCACCACGATTGATGGCGTGACGGAGGTACACATTCCAGGGGAGCTGCTTAAACTCCCCAAAACGCAGGATTACAGCATCTATGCGTATGTGTACGTCACAGATGCTGAGAGTGGCAACACGGAGTATAAGATCCGGATCCCGGTACGTTCTCGCCCAAAACCAATCCCAGACAAGGGGACGGAAGAGGAGAAATCACAGCTTGCGGAAGCTGTGAACGCCGTGAACGCGGCGGCGGATCGAGCGGAAGGAGCAAAGGATGCAGCCGTTAAAAGCGCAGAAGCGGCGGAGACAGCACAAAGACTCGCGGAGGATGCGGCAGGCGAAGCGGTAAAAGCAAAAAAAAGCATAGATGTTGCAATGGTAGAGTTTTCCGAAGATGCGTCGCAGGTGCTTGCTGGGGCAAGTGAAGCACGGGATTTGGCGGAAGCGTGGGCGCATGGCTCGGAGACGCACCCGGAACTGGATGAGGACAACGCGAAGTTTTATGCAGAGTTGGCGAAGCAATCAGCGATAACCAGTGGCTTTTGCAGGCTGCATGTGGACGAAGGAGGGCACCTGATTCTAGAACGCACAGCCAATATAGTAGACTCGTTAGACTTCAAATTGGCAGAGAACGGACATTTGGAGGTAGAAATGCGATGAATGAGAACAAACCAATAACAACGGATCTTGGATCGGTAACAGCGTACGCAGCAGCAGTAGAGAAGGGGTACACCGGGACACGGGACGATTTTGGACAGTTGCTTGCTAACTTCGCAGGATCCGCGCAGCAGGTGGCGGATGATCGCGAGGCGGTGAAGGAGATGAAAAATGCTGTCGATCAGGCGGCAAATAGCTTTGACGTTCATGTGGAAGAAAAGAAAACGGAAGCTTCAGAAAGCATTTCTGCGGCGGCAAATACGGCAAAAGAGGAAAGTATAGCCGCGATACAGGAAGCTAGCACCAGCGGCGTGAAGTCCGTCCAGGACAAGACATCCGAAGGAGTTAAGGCATTGGAAATGTCAAGCCAAACGGGTGTTTCCAACATTACTGCGGCGGTAGAGGAAGGCAAAAAGAATTTTGTCACGGACAATACCTTGGCAATCCCAGGACGCGCTGCGGACGCGAAAGTAACGGGGGATAATATTCGTGAACTAAAGGAAGATTTAGAGATTTCACTATTAGAAAACGACAGATTATATGAAGGTACAAACCTTGCCGAAAAATTCAAAGATGAAATCGCTAATTACTCAGACATCTGGCAGTGGATCAAAGCCAGAATCAAGGCAGGAAACTTTGCGGGTATTCATGTAAATGATTTTATCCGCTGGCAGACCACAGATAACAAATGGATTGAGTCACGTGTTGCTGGTATTAACACCTACAGGAGATATGGTGACCGTGAAGTGCCAAACCATATTGACTTTATCAGTAAAGACCTGTGGCCGACACTGCATGCAATGAACCCGGTTAATTACAACAACGGCATCATCCCAACTGAGAACCTGTCCGGTGACGGCACGAAAACAGCTTTTGTACTGACAAACGAAATGGCAGCTGTCGCAAGCGTGACAATCGGGGGCACTGCTACAACGGCATACACCTATGATGCCGACACACATACAATTACATTTACTGCTGCACCGGCAGCAGGCACAAACAATATTGTAGTAACCGGAACTGGTTCCGAATACCCGTGGTTGGCTTCAGACCTGTATTTGTATGCGAACAGTTTAAAGGGTCATGTGGCAGGCGGTACAAGCAAAACATCACCGGTAAAACTGGTAGATTATACAAAAGACGGTATCTGGTCGAAACTTCCGGAAGCCTTAAAATCTGTAATTGTAACCAAACGTGCATTACTTCCTCAGCGATATTCAGCATCCGGGATGTTATCAATTAATAATTCCTGGAGCTGGAAGGATATGGGTAAACTCTGGATCCCGTCAGAAATTGAAGTATATGGTTGTGGTGTGTGGGCAGAAAACGGATATGACAAGGGTGGATTTGTGCAGTATCCGATATTCAATTGCAATATGCGACGTGTAAAAGAACTGGGAGATGGAGGTGGCCGCAACAACTGGTGGCTGCTCTCTGCTCCTACTGGCAACACCAGCAACTTCTGTAGTGTCTACAACAACGGTAGTGCCAACAGCAACAGTGCTTCCAACACCTTGGTGGGGCTGCCCGTCTGCTTCCGTATTGCAGCATGATGAAAGGAGAATCTTATGAATTATAAAGCCGAAATAATAGCTCTAAAAAGTTTACTTGCTGACACTGATTACAAGACATTAAAACATGCTGATGGTGCAATGAGCGATGAGGAATACGAGTCTGTTAGAGCACAAAGAGAAGAATGGCGTAGACTTATCAATGAGTATGAAGAAAAAGCGAAAGATATGGAGGAATCGAAGTTTATGTAATTAACTAAAGAGGGCTTTAGCTCACGAATACATGAAGTACGCGATCTACCCAGAAAGGAAAGAAATGCTGGACCCACATTATTTGCAACGCATCACAGAAGGTGCAGAGGAAATCGCATCGAGCTTGCACGAATACATAATTCGGAGGATCGTCGAGCGCATGATGAACCGCATCGGGCGAGGGGATGAATACCTCTTCACTTCCGCAGATCGCTGGCAAATTGAAATCATGCAGGATTCAGGCGCATTGCTGGAGGAGATCATTCCTGAGATCGCAAAGCGGACGAAGCTCCAACAGAAAGAAATCAAGGAAGCAATGGAAGAGGCGGGGATCAAGGCAGTGGAGGCGGATGACAAAATCTATGAAGCCGCTGGTCTCTCAACGGTTCCGCTTCTGGAGTCGCCTCAGTTGATCCGGCTGATGCAACGCAATTATGAGGCGACCATCGGGGAATGGCGCAATTACACCCGCACGACCGCAGACGCGGCGCAGCGGCTTTGTATCAACTCGTGTGATACCGCGTACCTCAAAGTCACGAGTGGTGCTGTATCGTACACACAGGCGGTCAGAGAAGCAGTTGACGAGGTAGTGTCCGGAGGCGTATATGTCAATTACACGGACGAGGAGACCGGGCGAGTCCACAAGGACACCATCGAGACAGCCACAGCCCGGGCAGTGCGTACGGGAGTGGGGCAGGCAACCGGCGCGATCAGCCTGGAACGCATGAAGGAGATGGAATGGGACATTATTCTTGTGTCGGCACATCTGGGAGCGAGAACCGGAGACGGTGGAGAGAACCCCGGAAATCATATGTGGTGGCAAGGAAAATTCTATTCCAGATCAGGCAGAGACAAGCGTTTTCCACCGTTTTCCGTCACTGGATACGGGAGCGGCGAGGGGCTGTGTGGGTGGAATTGCCGCCACAGCTTCGGGTCCGGAGACGGTGAGAACAACCCATATAAGGGCATAGAAACCGAAGAGAGTGAGAGAATAGAAAAGCTTGAGCAGCGCCAGCGAACGCTTGAGCGCAGGATCCGGAAGACGAAGCGGATTGTCTCCGGGATGCAGACGGCCGTGGAATCCTGCAAGGATCCGCAGGCAAAAGCAGCGCTGCAAATGGATCTTGACAGAAAATCATATCTCTTACAGCGCCAGAACGCGGCATACAATCAGTTTTGCGATGACAACGATCTTCGACCGCTGGCGGACCGTCTGAGAATTGCCAGATGGGGAAGAGAACAGGCAGCGAAGGCGCGCGGAGCGGCACGAAGATATCAAAATGCAACGGAGGATAAATGAGTGGGGGGGCTTGAAATCGTAAAGGGATTCCTGTCGATATGTAGCGGGATCACGGTCATCGGCGCGGCTTGCAGTGTGATCTATAAGGCATACAAGTCAGCGAAACAGCCGCAGAAGGACATTGAAAGCCGTGTAGGTGCCATTGAGACAGACATCAAAGACATCAAAGAGAAGCTTAATAACGATTACTCCTCTATCAACGCGAACTGGGAAGACACACAGCTTTTGATGAGAAGTATGTTCAATCTCATCGAGAACAAGATTACCGGAAACAACATCGAGGGCTTAAAAAAAACGAGGGACGAACTTATCCAGGCTTTGACGGAAAAATAAGGGGAATTGCCTTGAAAATCTATCAGTTCACAGTGCCGGAGCTGGAACGTTTCCGGCAGCTTGCCAATTTTACGGCTGATGAAAGAGCTCTATTTGAGTATCGGAGCAAGGGGATACCATTAGAAACGTGTGCGGAGAAAATGAACATCAGCGTGTCGACAGCTAAGCGGATCAGCCGCCGAGTGAACGATAAGATCATACGATTATGCCAATAAAATCAAATAAATGTACAGAAAGAGCTTGTAAATGCGCAAGCTCTTTTCTTTTTGCTCTTTTTTTATACTTTTTGTGTATTTTCATGAACTGTTTTCTACCATTCTCACATGCCATAATGGAAGCAGAGGAAGGAGGGGAGCGCATGAATGCATATACTCCTTATGGAATGGGCGGATATATGGCAGATCAGGCGGCATTACAACAGCGCATCCAGCAGATGGAACAGGCAACACAGCCGCGGCAGACAGTGCCGATGCAAAATGTGAATTGGATTCAGGTAGCTGGAATCGAAGGAGCAAGGAATCAGATCGTACAGCCGGGACAGACAGCGTGGATGATGGACAACAACAGCCCCATGTTCTACGTCAAGTCCGTGGACGGAATGGGGAGTGCAACGCTTAAAGCATTCACGTTCAAGGAAATCCCCGTATCATCCTTAACAGCCCCGCAAATGGCTCCTGCGGCTCCGAACGGGGACTATGTAACACGCGAGGAATTCAATGCTCTGCTTGTGAAACTCGGGGAGAGACAGGAAGAGAAGAAGGAGGGAGCTGAATGAATCCATTATTAAGCATGATGGGCGGATCCGGAAACAATCAAATGGCGGCGATGATGCAAGCCATGAGTGTCGTGAATCAGATCCGGCAGACAGGAAACCCACAGGCAGCGATCAATGCAATGGCGCAGCAGAACCCGAACATCAAGAAGGCGATGGATATGTGCAAAGGGAAGAACCCAGAACAGGTGTTTAATCAGATGTGTCAGCAGAACGGTATGGATCCCGGACAGCTTACAGGGATGATGAAATAGCTATCATAGCCGGTGCGCAACGGCTTTTTGATAAATCTTAAGCAAGGAGAAAACCACATGAATGAGGGAATGTTATCCGCTGCGGATGTGGCGGCAGTAACCAGAAACGACACATGCAACGATATGTGGGGCGGTGGCGGCTGGTGGATCTGGATCATTCTGATTGCGTTCCTCTTCCCGATGATGGGCGGATGGAACCGCGGCGGTGTTGAAAACGGCGTGCAGGACAATTTCATTTCGGATGAGTTTGTGAAGCGCGACATCTTCAACACAAATCAGAACGTCTCCAACACAGCATGTCAGACCCAGAGAGATGTACTTGAGAGCAGATATACAACGCAGCTCGGAATGCAGCAGTTAGGTGCTCAGTCTCAGCAGTGTTGCTGCGAAACACAGAAAGAGATCTTACAGAACCGGTATGATGCGGCACTGATGGCACAGAACATGCAGGCACAGCTTGCGCAGTGTTGCTGTGACATCAAGGAAACTGTCCTTGCAGACGGACAGGCAACACGCCAGCTCATGCAGGAGAACACCATCCAGGGACTTCGCGACAAGATTGCGGACCGTGACAGAGACCTCCAGACAGCGTATTGGCAGATCTCCCAGGTCAGCCAGACCAAGGACATCGTTAATGCGGTAAGACCGACACCGACACCGGCTTATATTACATGCTCCCCGTATTTTGCATATAATATGTCCGGATTTGGCGGATGCTGCGGAAACGGCGGGAATGTACTGTGAGAAATCCGAATGAACTGACCACTCTGGACATGCTAAATTTGTTCGGCGTATTCTTGCAGGTGATGAATTACGAAAGTGATTTGTCGCAGGCAAGCAACGCCGACATTGCGAAGCATCTCCAAGAGCAGGATCGGAAGTATCTGGATAAGATTATCGCAAACCAAAACAGAATTATAAGCATGTTGGAAGAATCCATAGCTACAAAGTAGTCTTGCGTATCGATAAGGAGTCGGATTCGACTCCTTATTTTTTGAAAGGAGAAATACTATGCTTAATGTTATAGCAAAGACAGAACAGACAGTGGCAGCAAACCAGAATGTTATCTTTAACGACACCCGTGTGAAATCCAGAAGATGCGGATGCTCCAGCGGGTGGCTGAACCATGTCAAGGGGAGCGGGCTTTTTACGATCACGAACCGCACAAACCTCCCGATGGCGGTAGAGGTGGAGTTCAACTGCAATGTGACCGCGGCGGCAGCAGGAGCAACGGCCCTTGTGATCGAGCTCAATGGCGAGGCGATCGGCGGAACAGAAATGGATTACACAGTTGTAACGGCGAACACATACCAGAATGTCGGAGCGTCCACACTGATACCGGTCCCGGCTGGCTCATCCCTCACGGTATCGATTGGGAACATTTCCGCGGGCGCGGTACTCGTGAAGGACGCGAACGTCATCATCAAGAAACTGGCATAGGAGGTGATCACGATGATTGCCTTCCGAAGCAAGATGGATGTAAAAAGCGTGGAAGATGTTTTCTCTGAGATCAATGCGCGGCAGATCGCAGCAATCATGATCCATGATCAGATGGCGGATTATTTCGATTTTCTCGGATTGAGCGGTTATAAGCGGTTCCACTTGTATCAGTATTTTGCTGAGAGTGAGGAACGCCGAAAAACTGCACATTACTATATCAATCACCACGGGAAACTGATCCGCGACACCTTCGAGGGGAACGTGCAGATGATCCCAGAAGCGTGGCAGTCTGCAAACCGCATGAGTGTAGGAAAGTCCACCAAACAGAAAGCGGTGGAAGATGGATTCTCCGCACACCTCGCATGGGAGCAATCCACAAAGGACGTGTATCAGAAGTATGCGACAGCTCTCAGAAGCATGGGAAATGTTGCAGATGCTATATTTGTGGATAACCTCGTGTGTGATGTGGATAACGAACTTGAGCGGCTGGAACGGATCATAACAGACCTTATTACCGCCGGATATGATCCGATATACATCATGGAGAGTCAGAAGCCACTCCACGATAAATACAAAAAGAAAATGAAGGGAGGAATGAAGCATGAAAGAGCTGATAAATAAGCTTAAGGATCAGCTGAATCTGGAAGCAAAGGAAGCTGTGAACAACCTGACGGCATCGCGGCTGGATGTGATCTATAAGCTCACGGCGGCAATCTGCTATCTGGAAAAGATGGACGGAAAAGAGTGGGAAGAAAGCCGTGTTGCTGACGTGGCGGAGGATGTGATCAAGAAATACTCCAATGGGAGATATGATCACAACATCGATTCCCTGTATGATCGCTACATTGCTGCGAAACAGGCGTACAAACAGAACGGCGATCAGGCACACCGTGACAAGCTCATGGAGTGCGTTGGGCGGCTGATGGTGGAGGTGTATGACATGCTCTCTTCGATGGTCATGGACAGCGATTTTACGGATGAGCGGCAGGAGATACAGAGATACATCCGCAAGCTCGGAGATTAGCCTAAAATGTGGGGGTAAAACGAATTTTGGGATATGGTAAAATAAAAACGTGGGGATATTATGGACCCCCACTCCCATACGGGACCATGTTTTTTGTTGCCATGTCTCCTTTATTCGTACGGCACGCACGCCCTTAAGAGAAACCCGGCATGATCGGGGAGGTTGAAAAGCGGATGCAATTTCCGGCGTGCGACTGCCCCACCCACCCCCCGGGGCATAGTGCAGAGCATAGCACGAGAAAGCTACTTGCTAACCGGCATCGCCGGTTACGGAGAGTTGCGCAGAACATTGCCGGTTCGCTGCCGGCACTCTCCACTTCCGCCCAGCAACGGGGCGGGGACTCCTTTTCTTATCAATATACTAATCCCTGTCATCCTCTCGGCAGGGACGCAAGGACCATTCGCCCAATCGGTGAGGGCATCCGGCTCATAACCGGACGGTTCGGGGTTCGATTCCCTGATGGTCCATTACCCTGCCGGTGGTTCATCCGGCTTAATCCATTACCGCTGACGAGCGGTTTAAAAATGGCGTTTAGGAGGATAATTATATGCAGAACATTGAACAGATCTTACAGGAGCTTGGGATTGAGATCCCGGAGGATAAGAAAAACGATCTGAAGGCGAAGATGAGTGAAAACTATCGGGCAAAATCAGATTATGACAATGTGGTGCGCAAGAGAGACGAATATAAAACATCCCTTGACGATGTGCGGGCAAAGCTTGACGGATTCAAAGATGTTGATGTCGATGATCTGAAAGGACAGATTGCAACACTGACAACGCAGCTTAACAATGAGAAAAAAGCGCGTGCGGATGACGCGCGGAAAATCGAAGTTGAAAAGACTGTGAATGATTTCTTGTCTTCCACGGATGATAAGGGGAACAAGATGTATGAGTTTTTGAACGACATCACAGAAGATCATTATCGCAACGCTCTCGTGGAAGAACTGGGAAAAGATTCCGCACGGGGAAAGTCTATCGGCGACATCTTCAAAACAATGACCACCGGAGAGGACGGAACCCAGAAGACCGGGATTTTCGTTGACAGGCAGCAGGAACGCGCAAAACAGAACGCGGCGCGCTTCACCAAACCGGCAAGCAACCCGAACAACGCACCGAAATACACGATGTCCGAGCTGATGAAGATGAAGAACGAGAATCCGGATCTTG
>ENA-OVGQ01003301-OVGQ01003301.1-human-gut-metagenome-genome-assembly--contig:-NODE-3301-length-12841-cov-3.787815_pt1 | contig 12841 bp, 11 predicted proteins | sample MGYA00237774_ERZ505427 | MGnify/ENA primary metagenome ERZ505427 (study PRJEB26158, sample SAMN06016404) | human gut metagenome | biome: human gut; feature: ankylosing spondylitis patient; material... | reverse complement strand
AAGGAATTTGTTTCCTCAAGAGAATGGACAGGATTTTAAGAAATTCGTAAGAAATATCTTTGGAAAATATCAGACTTTTAGTTTAATATATAATCATACTTAAGCTTAAGCAAAGGAGATTCCTATGGAAACCATAAATATACTTGTCGTTGATGATGACAGAGAAATTGTTAATGCTATATGCAAACTGTTAGAAAGCGAGGGTTACAAAACCTTAAAGGCTTATGACGGTTTAGATGCTATAGATATTTTAAATCAGAATACGGTTCATCTCATAATACTTGACATTATGATGCCAAATCAGGACGGACTTACAACTACCATGAAGATACGAAACGAAAAAAACATTCCTATTATATTGCTGTCAGCAAAAACGCAGGAAAGTGATATTGTTCTCGGTCTTTCAATGGGTGCGGATGATTATATATCAAAACCGTATGCTCCGTCAGAGCTTCTGGCAAGAGTAAAGTCACAGACAAGGAGATACTTAAAACTCGGTTCATACGGCAATATTTCTTCAAACGAAGAAATCATAACTAATCTCGGTCTTGAACTGAATGTCACAAAAAAACAGCTTTTTGTCGATGGCGGGGCAGTTAAGCTCACGGCAAAAGAATACAAGATTGTCAATTATCTTATGCACAATCTTGGACGGGTATTTTCAGCAGAAGAAATATATGAACATATATGGAATGAAACTGCCTACAGTGTTGAAAATACGGTTATGGTACATATAAGACGAATTCGCGAAAAGATTGAAATAAATCCAAGCGAGCCAAAATATTTAAAGGTGGTGTGGGGAATTGGCTATAAAATTGAAAAATATAACTAAAACTAAAAAACTGCCCGTACTCAGGTCAAAAAAGAAAAGTATATCAATATTAACTTACATTTCTGTATTTATTCTTATCATTACCGGAATATTATTGATATTGTTTGCACGAAACGGAATTTACCGTGATGCTTTATCTGAAACTGAATATGGACGCTCGGCTGCATACGCAAGACAGATATGCAAAGATATTAAAAAAATATGCAGCTACGAAAACAATGCCGTTGACGGTGCGAAAAAGAGTAAGGAAATGGGCAGGGATTTTTCTTATCTGTATGCAAAAATGTATATAAGTGAAAATGTCGATATCTTCATCGACCACGAAGCCTGCAACAATGAGATAAATTTAAAGATGCAGCAGCTTTCAACTACTATAAAGCAGAACAAATTGATGCTCCAGACCTACAATATCCAGCGAAAAGATGCACTCACAAAATGTATTACTGAAAAGTTTGATACATCAACAACACGTGTAGTCGCCGTTTCAAATAATACGAACCTTATTCATTCGGATATTCTCGAAACAAACGGTTATGACTATGAAGATGTGTTTGACTATGAAACAGGCGATTCAGCAGTAATATTACTGATATATAACACTGATATATTTAACGCTCAAAAATCACAATGGCAGACCATTTGCACCTGTATAAAGATAATAACAACGCTTGCCGTCATATCAGCACTTTATCTTTTGTATATCCATCTTTTCATGAAAGGATATATAACATTTTACGCAAAGGCATTGAGAAAATTTCTTCACAATATACGGATATTTATTACGGGGCATATATATTATCCGCTGTGCACCAAAAAAGGCGTTAAATTCCTTTTTATAAGCTCAACTATATTGGTTGCACTGATTGCCGTTTTTCTTATTATATTTACAATGCTAAGAGAATATTTTATAAATCTTATACCAGTCGGTTACTCATTAAATACGCTTTCTGACTGGGTTCCGGATAAATGGTATAATCTTGCTTATTATGTGACAAGTGACAGTTACTGCAGACTGTGCTGCGGCTGTTTTGTAATATATGTTTTAATTTTTGCAATCTACCACTATTTTTCATCAAAAGTCATAAGCTCCTGCAGCCTGCTTGAGAAAGATATTGATGAAATCTACAATGGAAACTACAAATTTGATACGGCAGACGCAGCAGACAGCACATTTTATGAGTCAATATTAAAACTTTCAAATATAGGTGCAGGATTTGAGAAAAGTCTCGCCGAAAAGGTAAAAAGTGAACGCATGAAAACGGAGCTTATAACAAATGTCTCACACGACCTTAAAACTCCGCTCACATCAATCATAAGCTATGTTGACCTGCTTGAAAGACGCGACGACCTGCCGCCTGAAGCAGTAGATTATATAGAAATAATCTCAAAAAAAGCCATTCATTTAAAGAAAATGGTATTTGATGTATTTGAACTTGCAAAGACGGCAAGTGGTGAACTTGTAATTAAAAAAACAAATTTAAGCCTTAACAAACTCATCGTCCAGACTCTCACCGATATGGATGATGCCGTGCAAAAAAGCGGACTTGACATTAAATTAAAAATGCCTGAAAAAGATATTTTCATAAATTCGGATGGAAGCAGACTTTACCGTGTAATGCAGAACATTATAGGAAATGCACTTAAATATTCACTAAAAGGAACACGGATTTTTATAACTGAAACCACCGAAGAAAGTACAGTGAAACTTATACTCAAAAACACTTCATCTTATGAAATGGATTTCACGGAGGAAGAAATACTCGAAAGATTCAGCCGCGGTGACAAGGCAAGAAACACAGAAGGAAACGGACTTGGACTTTCGATAGCCAAAGAATTTACAAATGCCTGCGGTGGCACATTTAAAATAAAAATTGATGGCGACCAGTTCAATGTAATCATCGTTTTTCCCATTGCAGCCGATAAAGACTGATACAAACACTTAATAAAAATTTTTCTTCATAGCTATACTTTTATGATGCAAGGGGCAAAATACCTTTTGACCCCAACATCAATTTTATTGTAACTTTAACTCACAATAATAGCAAAAAATGTGCTGATGTCTTTTTATGGCAACAGCACATTTTATCTATAAATATTCATTTTTTTCATTTATCAAGCAGGTATTCTAAATCCGCTCTGCTACCTGCCTGATATTGTTAAATCATAAGCCTGACTTACTATAATATATTCACTAATGATGTACTCCCTAATACATCATCAAATGCTTATTACTTACCTTTCACTGTCAATGTGACATTCTTTCCGGTTAATTTAAGCGTGTATTTATTTCCCTTCTTACTCATAACACTTGCATCTAAAGGCATATATGATTTAACTCCATTTTTGTCCGTGCAGATAAGATACTCTTTCTGCATGGCTTTGATATTCTTAAACTTCATTGTTCCTGCACTTGTAGTCACCGATTCATAACCTGTACAGTCCGTAAACATCTGTACCCAATAAGCCGGGTCCGTATTCATATATCCGACACCAATATATCCAAATTTTGCATTGAGTATATTTGCACGGTCACGCTTAACATTCATCCAGTCAGACACGACTTTAGCTGCACTGTGCTGACCTTCTGCTATGTTTTCAGCTTCATTTTGATGCGTAAATTCTTCCGAAATTGCAGAGTATGCTGTTTTGCCATTTGGACGGGTATGGTCATACAGCAATACAATCTCTTCTTCACGGGTATCGCACGCTTTCTGCAAAGCCTCAGGCATAGTAAACAGCGGAAGTTTATTCGCAAATCTTTCTTTATTTATGGATTTTAGAACACCCCATTCATTGTTATCAACCGAAATCTCATTGTTTGGATACTTTGTCTGCACTTCGGCAGCCGCTGTCGATAACTTATCATTTGCTGCACCTATCTTCTTTGCAGCTTTAAGTATCGAGTTGACTTTGCTCTTTGTGCGGACTCCATTGTAAATCTTTACATTATTGTCTCCGTTTACCAAAACAAAACAAGGCATATCAAGAGAATCTGACTTTGTATAATTCCAGACAAATTCCAGGGATGAATAATTGTCAACACATCCATAAATAGGAACCTTCGCCTTTTCTATGGCAGATTTTATGATTTTCTTCATCTTTTTTGAATAAACGCAGTCTGTCTTTGTAATGAGCAGCAGAAATTTTTTTCCTTCACGCGAATATGCATCCGCTTTACCGACCGTAATCTGGGAATAATATTTTGAACTCATATACTTAGGTGCATCTGTTTCAACCGGTGTACCTTTTTTGATTGCCGGAAAATTTTGTTCCAGTACATTCTTGCTCACAAGATTTACATAATCAACCGTTGATGTTTTCTTTTTAACCGCCTTAGTAATCTGAATCGCATTTGAACATTCCCATCCGCCAAGTTTCGCAGCCATTGCTGCTGCCGATGCCGCAGGATAAATCTGTGTCATCCACATAGAACCATCTGTGCGTTCAAGCAGAATCGTGTTTCCACTCTTATTATCCATCCGGTAAGAACTTCTCGCAACATTTGGCAAAAGATCAAGATTAGGCATTGTCTTTCTTCCTGTTGTAGTATTGATTGCACTAAATATCTCGCTTCTGTCGTGAAGATAATGAAAAGCAGTTGATTTCTTTTTAAAACTTCTTATAGGCGTGCCATCATCTACATCATTATCAAACACATATGCATAACCATCAAGTCCTCTGTAACCGCCCGGTACATCTGTGAGATAATCAACCCCTGACTTTAGTACAACAGGTCTTTCATTAGAACAATGATTGTTTACAAGCATAGATACAACATTGCTGTCCTCAGGCACAAATCCGGCAAAGTTTCCATTGTCAAATCCTGAAGTTTTTATGCTCTGATATACAGGGAATATATGTCTTATAAGAGACTTTGTACCTTTACTATCCGTCATAGTCCCCATATTTTCAGTATCCTGTAAACCAAATGCCCACATCTGACCATCAGCATTTTCAACAAAACCGGTCTTTGCAACTTCAATAGTTCCGGTCGCTGAGTTGATTGAATCTTTCTGCCTTGTGTAATACTCATACGGAAAAACACGCACTGCATTTGATGTTAAAAGTTCAAGTTTAAGATTAAGTGTATAGGATTGTGAAAATGACCCTTTACTTGGATCCATCGTATATCCACCGATTTCAACATCTTCTACCCAGCGATAGAATTTACCGTTTTTAGTACATACACCACCCGGAACGATAGTCGTTACATTTTTCATCTCCCCATATGTAAGTCCCTTTTTATAATATTTTTCTTCGCCGAGGTATGTGTAACCCATCGTGAAAATGCCGTCATTTTTCAATACACCGATAACTCTGCCATAGCGGTGTTCAGAAAATGCTTTACAGTCAGTCGCTATAGTCTTTCCGCTTTTGATTTCTTTTACTTCTCCGTCATTTGTCAGATAATGCAGCATACCCGCCTGTTTAACACCTTTTGCAAGCTCTTTCATTTCATAATTGCTTGAAATACCATAGAGTGTACCATCTGAAGCTAAAACTGTTCTCCTTGTAACTCCGTCAGCCACCGAAATAACATTCTCCGAGTAATCCGTAACATTCTCAACTTTGTTCATGACACTTGGATCTACATCACCTTTTTTGTGTCCGACCTGATAATATGTATTATCAGGAGCAATAAATTCATTGACACTTAATATGTTGTTTGTCATGTACTGTGGTGTGCCCTTAAGTTCAGCATTTTGTGTATATTTATAATCTAATTTGCTGTCTGTAGAACTTATAAGATTATCCGCAACACTTTTGTCTTCCAGCCATATATGTTCAGCATTAAAATGCGTATAAACACTTGAGCTTTTATCGTCTGTTCCTTTAAACAGATTGTCCTGTGTTGAGAAAAAAATGGAACAGGTATATCCCTGCGGCATGGAACAGGTAACAAACTGTCCGTCAGGTCCTGCTGCCATGATAGCCGCAGCCGGACTAACAGTTCTGACAAAGTTCTTGTCTTCGTCATAAAGATCAACAGAAATAATGATGCTGTCCTTTGTAAGCCACTTCCTCGTGTTCTCATAAATCACTGCATTAGGATCCCCCATTACCTGCAGATAGTCATTTTCTTTGAGGTCGAAATATTTCATTATATCAGCCTTTTTCAAAGTTCCAACAGTACCAAGATAATTTATCTTAAAAAACTGTCCCTGCATCTCACTTCGCTTAAGTTCATCCGCAAATATAATGGTCTCTGCTGTTTCATCCTTAAATCTGGTACCGATAGAAAAACTGTAACTTACTCCTTGCGTAACGCTAAACGGACTTACCTTTGCAGAATATGCCTGATTGACCGGAATGTATCTGTCAAATAAAGTCTCTGTTTCCTCCGCTGCAGACCTGCGTGCCGGCATAATCGGCAAAACGCTAAAAAACATAACCAAAACCAATAACAATGACATAATACGCTTCTTCATATCTATCACATCTCCTTTCTTAATCCCCAAAATAATGCCACGGATTGCTTCATTGCATCACATTATACTACCCGCCACTCTTTTATTGTGATACCCTGCACGAATCGCCCCGAAATCTGCCCAAATCTACCCTGAAATTCACAAAAAAGACAAAAAATTGTTTATAATCAACTGGAAAAAACAGCAAAACCAGCGTTTTGCTCCTGGTGTCACACTACATTACGAACATTTTCCTATACATTAAAAACAGGCTGTACACTAACGATTAAAAATCATCAATGCACAGCCACATCTAAAATCTTTCTACATTTTGAAGACTTAGGAATTTACAATCTACTTATGAGCATAACAGATAAAGAGGTTTTTAAAGATTATTATAATGACACTCTCGGTGAGCTTATAGAATATGATAAAAATAACGACAGCAATATACTTGAAGTTTTAAAATATTATCTTGAAAATAACGGCAGTGTGCAAAAAAACTGCGGAACACTTTTATGTGCACCGCAATTCAATAAATTACAGATTAAACAAAGACAGGATATACTCGACATGGATATATCTGACCTCGACAACCGCATACAATTGCGGCTTGCTTTTATGGTAAGAGATATGCTTGACTGATTACTCTTTCTCAAATATATCTCTTTTTCTAAATTTCAGATAACCCCATATAATACATATCAAACTTGCAGCTATCAGAACAAAAAAACACTGAACCGTACTAAATCCACTTTTAAGTACAGGCTTCATACGGTATGGCATACCAAGATTCCCAACCAGCAGCCACGACTTCTTATAGGCAGATGCTACAAGCCATATAAACATTATAATAAATACATACACCGGTCTGATATACAAACTTAACACCATCTGTATAATACTTAAAAACAATGCCATAAGTAATGGCAGGATTAACACCGCCACATATAAATTTCTATTCCCAAATTTCATAAAAGACTCGGTTGCCTGTGATTTCATAATATCCAAAGTCGGTTTAAAATTTACAGCAACATTCCTTGAAATACAATAGATAAGTACAGTACAAAAACTCACAAAAAAATAGCATAATGTATAACTTATACTCCACATCAGCTTGCTTATCCACCAGTTTAACCTGCTCTTAGAATGAACAAGAACCTGATAACCCCATCCTTTTAAATCACTCAGCATATAATTGTTGACACCGATAAGCAAAAAAGTAATAAAACATATCCATCTTATCGGAATTACAAATGAATTATACCAGTCAAATTTATATGCCTGACAGCCATCTACAAGATAAATCCAATAATCCATAAATGTACCATTTGATATATTTTCCGTTTTCTGATGTTCTATAATTGATGAGTGTATCCCCGTGCATGAAAAAAATGCTGCCAGAACCGAAAGTATAAGATAAAGTTTTCTGTGCCATATTCCCTCCAGCCAATCATGCTTAAACATCTTCATTATTTTCACTATCCGTCACCCCTTTTCAACAATCCTGCCCTGCTGCATACAAATAATATCATCTGCAAGCAACTGCATTTCCTCTTTATCATGGCAGGCAACCAGAACTACCCTGTTTTCATCACGCAGTCCAAGTATCAACTGTCTTATCTGCTCGACTCCCTCGCCATCAATCGCATTTATCGGCTCATCGAGAAGTACGATCTCAGGACTTCCCATAATGGCAGCCGCAATGCCAAGTCTTTGTTTCATTCCAAGTGAATATTTTCCAAACTTTTTATCTGCCGCATCTTTAAGCCCGACTTTCTCCAACAAATCTTTTATCTCTCCATCAGACACCTTATCATCAAGCATTGCGAGCATTTTCAGATTTTCATATCCCGAATATCTTGGCAAAAAAGACGGGTTTTCAATAAGAACCCCTATACTTTCAGGTATTGAAATATCCCTATGAAGCACTTTTCCATTTATGATTATACTTCCGCGTGTCGGTATCACAAGTCCTGCTATACTGCGCATGAGCATCGTCTTTCCACATCCGTTTTTTCCCTGAATACCATATATCTTTCCGCCTGTAAGCGTTATATTTACATTGTCAAGAATAACATTCTTCTTTATTTCCTTATAAAGGTCTTTAATCTCTATTTTCAAAACTTCTCCCTCCCAATCTTATAATCAGCACATATTTACTATTTTTCACATCCGTATTGCAATAAACAATGATTGCAGCCTATACCGTCCACATCTTTACCTTTTAACAATTTTTCACACTATCCGCTCCCGCTTTTTATTCAGCACAACGAAAAATCCGAAGCACAACAGTATTGCGGCAAAAATCTCAGTAAATACAGAAAACATACTTCTTCCCTTTATATACTCTGTCATCATAGGATTCATAATATTGGACGGAACATATTTTTCTATTTTTAATTCCATTGCGACATAATCAAATGAAATGTTAAATAAAAATGGAAAAAACATTACAAAAAGACTATTTTTAGCGGCAAATGAAACACATAACGATAATGTTGCAAAAACACCGCCACAAAGCATTATGATAAGCAGATATACTCCAAAATAAAGAAACGTTTTTTCATAATACCAGTCAGACATATTGTTTAGCTGATTGACAAAATTATGTCTTGCAAGCTGATTTGGTTTTATTGCCGGAACATAAAGTAAATTCATCATAAAGCTAAAGACATAAGGAAGTCCCGCTGCAATTCCCCCTGAAATAAATGTAACTATGAACTTACATACCAGATAAATCTCTTTCTTCTTTTTGATATATATATTTTTTAAATATCCTGAGTCCTCATCTTCAAAAAAGCTTGTCCCAAACGGCAATACAGCAATTATCGGCAACAGATAAAAATAAACTCCATTCCAAAAAGTGTACTGTTCACCGCCTATAAATCCCTCAAAAATATTTGCAGGATATATTCCAAGCACACTCTGACCTGCCTTTAACAACTTAACAGCTTCTTTATCCGTTATGATACCACCATATTCATTATGCAAAAAACATATACAAAATGCAGTAAAATGACCTGCCGCCAATATAAGTGAGATTAAAAAAGCCGCTTTGAAACCTCTACCCTTCATACATCTTTTCAATTCAAATCGAAACATTTTATCACCTCACCCTCATAAATATTCCACCGGCTGCCTGACCTTTTTCCAGATTATAATTTTCACTGTCAGCATCCGCTAAACTTATATACAGCTTTTTACTATCATCCCCAATATAATACCTATAAGATTTATCCTTATCGTTATGATTTTCAGCCAGATAGAATATACTCTTTACATTGACCTCAGAACCGGCACCAACCGTATAACTTGAACTGTTTTTTTTATGCTTAATCTTTTTGTCCATACTCATAAAATAATATTCATTATACCTCTTTCCAATATAATTATGTAAAAATGGATAAAAGTATATCGTTCTGTCTCTTTTTGTGTCATTGACAAATGTGAAATTCACAACAACAATACTAAAATCTGCTTTCTTGTTGCCATACCTGTCAGACCAGATTATTTTATCATCTTTCCCAATGCAGGCTTTGTTAAACATTCCTCCATCAACATCCTCGCCAAGTTCCTTATATCCACTAAACTTTTTCCGATATATCTCACAAGACTCCGCATATACCTTAATACCATTTTTTACATATGGTTCATCCTGTTTTAATATGGTGTTTTCCTTAGTGTCAGGCAATGAGACTTCCTCGGTATCATTTTTAACGAGGTCCTCATAGATAAGTTTCGCATCATCATCCGCTTTTACATATTCTGTATGAGATCGGAAGAGCGTATTTTTCATCACAGGATACCCCGATACCATAATAGAGTTATCCATATTTTGCAGATTTTTATAAATGTCTTTATCAAAAACCCTGTCGCTTATCTGATATACTAGTTTAACCTTATATGAACATTGGGATTTTACGCCTATCCCCGAAGCCTTATTTATGTATTCCACCTCTGTCGGATAAAAATCAAAAGCATAATTTTTATCAACATACAGTTTATATTCAAAATATGGGATTTCTTCTGTCTTGTCACCTGTATTTGTAACTTTTAGAACGATAAAAAAGATTTTCTTATATGAGCGTAAAACATCATTTCCCCCATCAAATTTTTCATAATAACTTCCTTTATATGTATATAAATTCCTGATTTCAGGATATTCTTTAACATATTCTGCCACATCATATAACTTCTGCTCCGCCACCTCAATTTTAAGATTTCCTGCCTGCACAGATTTACTGTCCGAAACATATTCAACCTCAGCCTTAGCATTGTCTTTGTTTACATATGATATACGCACTATATAACAACATACCAAAATAATGCTGACAAAAGTCATAGCTATGTATCTTAATTTTTTGTTCATTTTACCTTTTCTCCTTCTTAAGTTCCCACCTTATTATACGCTATATTATTATCGTTTTTAAAGCAATCATGCCTACGCCATTTTTCTCCTTTTCTCAACAATCCCAAGTATCAACAGACATACTCCGACAAAAATATATCCCTTAACATCCCTGAAATCATTTAACCTAAACTTTTCCCATATCTCATCAAGTATCGACTGCGACAACAGCGTATATCCTAATACAGATACCACCGCCGCAAGTATCGACCTGAATGTGAATGTCATAAATATTATCAGACCAAAATAAAATACACTCTGAGCCATAAACATTTCTATTGTATCAACATCAACTTTCCAAACTTTAACCGCAAACACAGCAATAGGAATAATGCTTAAAATATATATTGCAAAGTAAAAAAACATCTCCGGCATCTTATTTTTGTCATATATCCTTATAACTTCACTCCCAATCCCTTCAACATATTCCTGCAATATAAGTATCATCCACCATACCGACATAAAAGGAATAAAATATGAACCGTTTTCTGCAAAATAATAATCTTCCTTATTCATATATGAAGCATTTGCACAAACTACTACAAATAACGGTAATACTATGTAATTGACTATAAACGGGAGATATTTTGTTTTTCCAAGTCCTCTCCATTCAAGTCTTATCTTTTCAAACCACGCACCTAATCTTCTTTCAGTAAACATAAATAACCATCCTCCACTGTGGGCTCAATACCATCTTCAATGACATTTTTTGTAATAACACGATATATTTTTCTTCCATCCTTTATATATGACTTCTCTACAAAAAGTATATTGTCATCACCAAGAGCTTCTTCCGGTATCTCTATTATCCTGTTTTTTGCACATTCCTGTATCTGCTCGACCGTTCCCTGCTTTTTTATCTTTCCGTCACTTGCTATAAGCACACTCTCACAGCACGCCTCAACATCCTCAACTATATGTGTTGATATGAGTACGATACTATTGCCCGTGAGATTATTTATGATATTTTTAAATCTCATTCTCTCCTCAGGGTCAAGTCCTGCCGTAGGTTCGTCAAGCAGGATAACATCAGGTTTACCGAGTATTGCCTGTGCAATGCCAACTCTCCTCACCATTCCTCCCGAAAGCTTTCTGTTCTTTTCATCCTTTTTATCATAAAGATTTACCTGCTTCAGGCAGCTATCAATCGCAGCTTTTCTATCTTTCTTTGAAATTTTCTTAAGATTGCAAAAATATTCCATCATCTGGTAAACCGTAAGCTCCGGAAACAGCCCAAACTGCTGTGGCAGATAACCTATCTTTATTTTTTGTTTTTTTATATTTTTTCCATTAAACAAAATCTCACCGTTATATGTATAAATATCTGCAATACAACGCATCAAAGTTGTCTTTCCGACACCGTTTGGTGCCAGGATAGCATATACCCCACTCTCCAAAGTACAGCTCATTTTTTTTAATACCTCATTCTTTTTAAACTTCTTTTCTATATTGCATATTTCCAATCTGTTTTTTATTTCCGAACTCATTTTTCACCCTCCATATAAAATTAATACATCTTTCCTGTCTCCAAATAATCAGCGACACTTATGAGATTTCCATAGATAGAATCCTCATTTGCATACTTATAACTCTCTCCACCATTATCAATTAAAAACAGTTTAATGTTTTTATTTTTATATTTCTTCAAACGGTATATCATTTTCCAACGTATATTGTTCCGCATAACTGCCTTTGTGTGCTCTTATCGTAAGATTTTCGCAGTCTTCAAACGCAGAATCACCAATATTTTTTACACTATCCGGTATAACTATTTCTTTTAGATCTTTGCAACGATAAAACGCATAATCTCCAATACTTTTCACGCTGTCCGATATAACTATTTCTTTTAAATATTCACACTCACTAAAAGCACCATCTCCGATACTTTCTATACTGTCCGGTATAACTATTTCTTTTATTACACAACCCCAAAAAGCCTGATCTCCAATGCTTTTTACACTATCCGGTATAACTATTTCTTTTAATTTTTCACAACCACTAAACGTTGATTCACTGATACTTGGCACACCGTATGGTATGGTTATTTCTTTTAGATTTATACACTCCAAAAAAGCACATTCTTCAATACTTTTTATACTATTCGGTATATCTATTTCTTTTAAATTTATACAACCCCTAAATGCACCATCTCCGATACTTTCTACACTGTCGGGTATAACTATTTCTTCT
>ENA-OVGQ01003266-OVGQ01003266.1-human-gut-metagenome-genome-assembly--contig:-NODE-3266-length-12981-cov-10.399428_pt1 | contig 12981 bp, 13 predicted proteins | sample MGYA00237774_ERZ505427 | MGnify/ENA primary metagenome ERZ505427 (study PRJEB26158, sample SAMN06016404) | human gut metagenome | biome: human gut; feature: ankylosing spondylitis patient; material... | reverse complement strand
GACACGCATAAGCGCATCGCTGTTCCGAAGGCTCTCTGCGTTCTTCGGGAGCGCTCCCGACCAAGACCCAAAAGCGGCAAAGTTTGCCGTTTTAAGCCCCGGCCACGCAGGGTTTCCGAACCGCGCGGAACGATCCGAGGGTAGTGATACCACCCCCACCCGAAACAGCCCCTGTTTCGCTGTGTAAACCCTTGTGTGCGATCTTTCTCTGAAAGCCGAGTGTGTACCCGTTTTTACCCGTGAAAGCGAACGTGGGCCGTTTGTGAGCGAAGTTGAAAAACGCGATGAGGAACGGTTGGGGATAAAATTTATGGCGGCAGTTTCGCCGGATTTTTTCTCTCTGCCGATAGTGAGGGGTCACAGAGAACCGGGAAATGTATGTATATAAAAGCGTGGCGGAATCAAGGGTTACAAGTGCGGCGCTCAGAGCAATTTCACTGGCAACGCAAAGCCGCGCTGTGGTCAGGGGAGGGAAGGCCTCTGTTTCGGCGTGTAAGCCCTTGTGTGCGATCTTTCTCTGAAAGCCGGGTGTGTACCCGCTTTCGGGAGCGGAAGCGAACGTGAGACGTTTGTGCGAGAAGTTGAAAGATGCGATGAAAAGCGGTTTGGAACAGCGTTATGACGGTAACTTTTTGGCGATATTTGCGGAAGTGTCTATTGGCAAAAAGTCGAACTTTTCAGGAGGGTTTTTCGAGTGGGGAAGGCCGTTCGATTTTAGCACAGACCAGCTATAATTTGTCAAGCCGAAATCTCATTTGGGATACAGGGCGTATAGGCCTTGTTGTCTCTCATAACAGCGTAAATGATGGAAACCATCTTCCTGCAGGCATGGCCCACGGACGCCATGTAGGGCTTCTGCTTTGCATCGCTTTTTTCTTTGCCTATTGCGGCGCAAATTCTGCGCTGCCGAGGGCGTCCTCTTTGGTTACAGCGGTGCGATTTTTGAACGGCTGAGAATCTCTTTTTATTGACTACAGCGGCGCAAAATATGTACGATCTGCGCCGAAAATTGCCGCTGCGCCGAAATCACTTTTTCGTGTGGTTGAAAACGGCGATTTCCTCAACCGCCTGCGAAACGGTCACCTCAAAAAGTCTGCTGTTGCTGGGGTCTGATGCCCCTCACGTTCACCCACGACTGCGAAAACGCCTCTCAAGGTGCACCTTAGACTGCGGTTTCAAAACCTCGGAAAGCCCCGCACTGCGGGGCTTTGTGGGCGGGCCGCGGGCGCTTGCGACTGCGGCCCTTTATCTTGTGCTAAAATCGAACGGCCTTCACCGTCCAAAAATCCGGCTTAAAAAGTTCGGTTTTTCGTCCAAAAGCGTTCCCGCAAATATCGCCAAGAAGTTACCGTCACAACGCTGTTCCCAACCGCTTTTCAACTTCGCTCACAAATGGCCCACGTCCGCTTTCACAGGTGAAAGCGGGTACACACTCGGCTTTCCGAGAAGGATCGCACACAGCGGCTTACACGCCGAAACAGGGGGCGTTTCGGATGGGGGTGGTATCATTACCCTCGGAGCGTTCCGCACGTTCGCAAACCTCCCCGGGCCGGGTGTCAGAACGGCGTACTTTGCCGCTTTTGGGTCTTGATCGGATATGCTCCCGAAGAACGCAGAGAGCCTTCGGGACAGCGATGCGCATAATGCACGTCGCTGTCCCGAGGCGTCGCAGCCCCGCTGGGCTGCGTGATCTTTTTCGCTTCTGCCGAAGTTGCGGCTTGTATGCCCTGCGCTCAGGGCCTTTCCGTGTGTGCGAGGCGAGGGGTGGTATTACTACTCCCGGCGTGCTCCGCGTGTTGCCGAAACGCTGGATGGCCGCTTGCAAAAGCGGCTAATTTGCCGTTTTCTGAGGCCGGGTAGCCTTCATTGATTTCAGCGGTGCAAAATGTGCTTGACAGATGCAGTCTACTTGTGATAGACTTCAAGTATCGGGAGTCTATCGCAAGTAGACTGGTAAAAAAGGAGTAGCACACATGGACGGTTACAAACTGGGCGTTGTTGAGACGCGTTTTGCAGAACTCATCTGGCAGCATGAGCCGCTGACCTCCGGCGAGCTGGTGAAACTATGCGAACAGGAGCTGCAATGGAAAAAATCCACGACCTACACAGTTTTGAAAAAACTGTGCGAACACGGTATCTTTCAGAACGAAAACGGCACGGTAACTTCCCTTCTCTCACAGGAGGGCTATAACGCCGTACAGAGCGAGAAATTTGTGGAGGACACCTTCGATGGTTCTCTTCCCGCGTTTCTGGCGGCTTTTACCACCCGGAAATCTCTTTCGGAGAAGGACATTGCGGAAATTCAGCGCATGATCGACCGCTGCGGAAAGGAGTGAGCCAATGGCCGCCGTCTTTTTGAAGCTCTTGAATCTGAGCATTTCCGCAAGCTGGCTGGTGCTGGCCGTGCTGGTACTGCGCCTGATATCAAAGCGTTCGCCCAAGTGGATGAATGTTCTGCTTTGGGGTATCGTCGCGCTGCGGCTTACGCTGCCATTTTCCATCGAAAGTGCTTTGAGCCTGATCCCCAGTGCCGAAACGGTCAGTCCCGCAGCCGTGCAGTTTGCCCCCGCGCCGACCATCACCAGCGGCGTGAGCGTCATCGACAATGCTGTGAATCCCTCGCTCAGCGAACATTTTGCCGCCGTGCCGACAGCCAGCGTCAACCCGCTCTATGTCTGGACGGAGATCGCAGGCTGGGTGTGGCTCATCGGCCTTGGAGCCATGTTGCTCTATGCGCTCGTAAGCTATCTTCGGCTGCGTCGGCGCGTGAGTGTATCGCTCCCCGTTCAAGATCACATTTATCTTTGCGATGCCATTTCCTCGCCGTTCATCCTCGGCGTTGTAAAACCACACATCTATCTGCCCTCCGGTCTGGACGAGGTGCAGCGGCAGAATGTACTCTCGCATGAGCAAGCGCATCTCGCGCGGCGTGACCACTGGTGGAAGCCGCTGGGTTTCGTGCTGCTTGCGGTTTACTGGTTCAACCCCGTACTGTGGCTCGCCTATACACTGCTCTGCCGCGACATTGAACTGGCCTGCGATGAGCGGGTGATCCGCACGATGGACGAGAGCGCCGTCAAGACCTATTCCACGGTGCTGCTTGCGTGCAGTATGCCGCGCAAGGCAGTCATCACCTGCCCGCTGGCGTTCGGTGAAGTTGGCGTCAAGGAACGTGTTCGGAATGCGCTTCACTACAAAAAGCCCGCGTTCTGGGTGATCGCGGCGTCGGTCACCGTGTGCATCGTCGTGGCGGTGTGCTTTCTGACAAATCCGCCTACGGATACCGATGCCGCCGGATTGGTCGGTTTCCATCGGGAACAGGTCACTTATGCCGATGTAACGGACGCAAGCGGCGCGCAGCCATCCAACGTCCAGTTGACGGCGGAGGAAACGGACGCCGTCTACGCTCTGCTGGATGCCCTGCAATACAAACGCCTTGGTGCTGCGTCAGCAATGGAGGACTGCTATGCAAGGCTCTATTTTATCAGCGCCGCGGGCGAACGCTGCGAGATCATGCTCTCTGAGCATGAAATGCTGGTCAACCCCATCACAGGCGGCAAGACAGCGCGGCTCTATGAGCTGCGTTCCGGAAGTACGGAGTTGAGAGACTATCTGTTTGGATGTATTGGCGCAAGCGAGTCGGCAGAGGAGGAAATGAAAACCATGACCGAGCCGACGCTGTCGCTGACGCTCACCGTTCCCGCTGCATGGGAGGATATTGCAGAGCTCTCCGCCTGCGACAAGGGGACTGCCTATCTGGGATATGGGATCATGCTGTTCCATCTGTCGGAAAAGAACGCGCTTGCGGCGTATCCCGACGGGGGAATGGGCAGCGTATGGTGGCTGGTCGCTATGAGCTGGGATAATTTCAAGGAATGGAGGGGCTATGACGCACTGCCTGTCCCCGAGATTCTCGGCATCGCCGAGTATGTCCTCGGAGCCGATGATGAGTATGTGTATCTGCTGGTGTTGCCGTCCGATGTGCAGTTCCTGGAAAACGATCCTGTCAGCTATCGCCAATACAAGGCACTGCAAATCGACTCACAAGGCGTACTCACGCGATTTTTGAAGGACAACGGAATCCACATAAATGGAGTGTGCCCTGCCTCCTCCGTATTTTCGCCCCCTGCGCGCAGCGATGCGGCGAGCGCGACCGGCTACGCTGCCTACGACGCGCTGCTCGCCGAGATCAGCGGCCTGCGGCGCTCCGGCGCAAGCGAGGCGCAGACCGACTTCAGCCACGATCTCCTGTCCGTGAACGACTACTACCAGACGCCCGGCTGGCTGCTGCGCAACCTTGACGGTGATGGGATCCCTGAGCTGCTGCTCGGCGCGGACTGGGGCGACGGCCACAGCGTGATCTTCAATATTTACCGCCTCGACGGCGCAAAGGCCGTCCGCGTGGTGGACGGCTGGAATCGCAGCCGCTGGTATCTCTGCGCCGATGGCAGTCTGGCCAACGAAGGCAGCGACGGTGCAGGCGAGGGAACCTACTCTTACTACCGCTACGAAAACGGCGCGCTGCGGCATTTGGAAACGCTGATTTCTTTAGACGGCTGGCTCTACTCCGATACGACCGACCACTATGTTGGCGGCAAGGGCTTCCGTTCTGTCACCGAGGCCGAAGCAGCTGCTGTGATGGACAAATACACCTATGAACCCCTGTCTTTTACGTCATTTGTGGTATGAGGATAGATAGTGTGGACTGTGGCGCAAGGTTGCAGCTCGCCAGTCCTCTACGGATATTACAGCCTCTGACCCACTTTTGACCCAGAACGCGAAAAAAGCGGGCAGGGCTGGACGGAAACAATGGAAAATCCGCCGAGCGAACGGTGGCAAAAAGCACAAATCGGAGCCGAAACGACTCCGATTTGTGCGTGAGACAACCTACCAGCAGGAGCGTCATGTGGTGCTTATAGAGCAGTTTCCCGAAACTTTTCAGCCAGGTTCTCAACATGAATCAGTCCTCGTTTCTCCCGCTTCCGGGCATATTCTACTGTCTGGCCGGTGCCACCAAGGAAGTGATAGGCGTAGGTTATCAGATAGTCGCAGGTGTCCACCATGCGCTGATTGGTCTTGATAATAGCCAGCCGCTTTGGGATGCGTTCTTCCTCCCAGGGATAAAATGTACCATCGAAGCCTTTTGGTGTATTGATCGGTCGGATGGCCGGGTGATACGGCAGAACCAGTGTGAGCCTGATCTCCGGATGTCGTTCTCTGGCTTCCTTCACAGCCTGTGCCGCGAGTCCGTCAAAGCCACCATAGTGACCGACATAGAAATCTGTTACGCCGTGTTCCGTAATATGATGCTCCACCGCCTCTGACAGTGCCGGGAACACATCTCCTCCGGCTTCGCGGTGACCGATAAAAAAGCAGGATTTCATCGTAATAATATCTCCAAACTGTCCTCATGGGGGTTATATCCCCTTAATAAGGAAGATTATAACCCCCATACTATTGATGATCAATTTTGGGGGTGTTTGCATGATCGTATTTAACAAGCTGTGGAAAATGATGGACAAACGTGGTGTAACCACCTATCAGCTGCGCGAAAAGTGTGGCATAGACAGCAAAACCGTGCGCCGGCTTCGCGCAAATGAGAACATGGAAACAAAGACCCTCGACAAGCTCTGCACTGCATTGTCCTGCAGGTTGGAGGATATCGCAGAGTTCATTCCCAATCCTCCAGTGGAAGATGGGACGGATGTGAAATAGCCCCCATAGCGGCTCTTTTCAATAAACCGCCCTATTCCAATTGTCCTGTAATTGCTTTATTATATCATTATATTGCCAAAATTAACAATCTCTTTCTCTAAATAAATTCAGGGATACATGATACCCTTTTTAGAGAAAGAGGTGCGTTATGGATACAAAATATCATGAGCAATACATTCGTTTCGGCCTGAAAGTTCAGTATTATCGCAAGTTATCCGGGATGACCCAAGAGGCCTTTGCCGATGAAATCGGGAAGTCCTGGTCTTTTGTTGCCAAAATCGAAAGTCCCACGCGGCCTTTTGGCGTCTCCATGGAGACGATGTTCAAGATTGCCGATGTCTTAAAAGTTCCCGTTTCAAAGCTGTTTGAAGACTAACTCATACAAAAAGAAAAATGCAGCTCCCGGTCACACTGCCGGGAGCTGCATTGCTTTTATTCCAGATATTCGTTGATCCATTCAGCCAATTGTGGGGTAATCTGGTGATACGCCATAGCTCCGCTACTATATAGGTACCCATAGCTCGGGTAGATACTCACGAAGAAACGGTGTCCGTCTGCGGTTTCTATACGGATTGTCTGCTGGTCATCCGCAAAAGCACTGTGAGCCTCCGGTGCGTTCTCCTCCGGCACATCAGCAAACACGCGATCCTGGAACGCATCGTTGTCCATGCTGACAAAGTTGACGATGTCTGTGGTAAGCGCATAGAACTTGCTGATCGCTTCGGTGTCTGTAATCTCAGCGCCGATAACCTTTCCGCGATTCCAGTCCACCTGTGCAATAGAAGCGATGCCGCCTGCATCTTCGATACCATAGATGCGATAGACTTCGGCAAGGTCACTATAGGCGTTAGGATCATCCGGGAAATAGGTTCGGACAAAAACCGCGGCCATATAGTTGTCCCCATCCCGCAGGACATATACTGCTCTCGACGGAGCCGGAGCGTACTGGAACAACTCCTTATCTGTCTGCGACACGGTCTCCTGATAATCCACAATGCCGCCAAGTTCAATATTAGCTACATGCTCACCGGCCATCTCCGGGGTAATCTCTGAAGGCAATCCAAGTCTTTCTAATGCCTGTGGAATATCGCAGCACTCATATAGCACCCCATTAAAATACAGCAGAGCAGCTGCCGCTGGAAAGTCATCGATTGAATCTTGTGAGCCAGGACCACCCTTGTGGTGAAGGACAGGAATGGCGATGCTCACCACCAGACATAGGCAGGCGGCAATAGCGCCCCATTTCAGCCATACAGGTTTCTTCTTACTTCGGGAAGCAGTCTCGCTGCGCTCCAGAATATCATCGTCGACTTCGTTAAAGGCATTATACAAGTCTTTTCTATTCACTGAAGAATCCCTCCTTTACGAGTTGTGTTTTCAGCTTCTTTCGTGTCCGGCTCAAAATCACCATGACATTGTTATCCGTCAGGCCGTACCGCTTGGCGATCTCCGCCACTGGCTCGGTGAAGAAGTAGCGGCGCACGAACACATTGCCATCACGCTCCGGCAGCGCACGGACGAACATCCGGATGCACCGGCCAAGCTCTCTGGCTTCGTATTCGCTCTCCACATCGGTCTCACCGGCAAGGCACTCAGCCAGCTCATCCAGAACGAGGACGATCTCGCCACCGCCGCGCTTTTCCGCAGAGCGGGCGTTGAAACGGTTGAACGAAAGATTACGGGTGATCTTCGCCAGAAACATCTGAAGCTTCGTGGGCTTCTGAGGAGGCATTGCGTTCCATGCGTTCAGCCAAGTATCATTGACACACTCCTCGGAATCCTCTTTGTTGTGCAGGATATTGTCCGCTATGGTAAAACAGTAAGCGCCGTACTTGCTGTCAGTTTCTTTGATAGCGTCTGCGTTCTTCTGCCAGTAGAGCTCTACAATGCGGCTATCTTCCACGGCAATATCTCCTTTCACTGTTCTAAAGGCCCCTTCACCCTATAAGACAGGAAATGATGCTCCAACCTTACAACTTTTTTCTCATTATCGCGCAGAAAGTCAAAATCGCCAAAGGAAAAGCGCAGCTCCCAGATCGGAAGCTGCGCCTTTCGTGATAGTGTGAATAAATTAGTCCTTGATCTGCAAAAGTTGATTCAAGGCTTCAACATCAGTATCGGACAGTTCATAATAGCCGTTTGCGCAGATGAACACACGAATGGACGGGAAATAATCAATGGTTAGCTGATAGCCTTTCGTTGTTGTGATCTCGATTACACGCTCTCCAACTGTCCAGAGCTCATGCGCTTTATCATAAAGCGATGTGTCCTGTGTGGAATTTTGCACGACGGTATTTCCTTTGTCATCCGTATAAGTGGTTGATTCCTCGTCAGAAGGTGTGCTTCGATACACACAATGTCCGGCTTCTTCGCTATAATACACATCATCATTTCCATAGGCATCATACCATGCCTGTGCAAAGCGTCGTTCATTAGCTTCCAGACCGATGTTGCTCTTACCCGAAAGAATCTCAAAGATGCGCTCTGTCACGGATGCATCCTCTACAGTGAACAGATGTGTGAAGTCTTTTGAAAGGACCTCCATCTTTTCAAAAGACTCTGGCAAACTATAGGTAGCAAGCACATTGTCCGAGTTATCTACATCTTCATCCTGAACATTGAGCCATGTGCAGACATAGAATTTATAGCCCGTCGGCGTATCCACGATGCAGATGGAGTCTTTGTCGGGATACTGTGCGAAGTGATAGACCTCACGACCAATCATTGACTCGTCACCACAAGAGGCGACGATGCCCATCGTTTCTCCCAAATCGCCTTCAGTGATTTGATAAGTATTTTCCTTGCTCAAACCCACAGCATCCTCGGGCACCAGACCATACTCCCTGCGCTCTTCAAAGGAGATGGGAAAGTATACAGCATTTTGATTTCCCTCAAGGCAAAAGCCGTATGCCTCTTGGTTTATTGTAGTGTCCTGCGGTTCTCGGAACAACCCTGCCTGATGTACAGCAATTCCGGCGATCACCAGGCACAGGCACGCAGCCATTGCGCCCCACTTACGCCACCCAGTCCTTCTCGCCTTCGGCTTTTCGGCTGCGGCTTCGATGTAGGCCGGATTCAGATTTTCAATCGTATCCAGCATCTCGCGTCCTCTCATAGATCGTAACCCTCCTTATCAAGGTATTCCCGAAGCTGATTGCGGCTTCGGAACAGTATACTCTTCACCTTACTTTGGGACAGCCCATAGCGCTTGGAGACGGCGGCGATGGAGTCCATGTACCAGTACCGTCGCATGAAAATGTTGCGCTTTTCATCGCTGAGCGTGGCAAGAAACGTATTGATCGCTTCGCACAGCACCATGGCATCAATACGACGCTCAGTATCGTCCGGTGCAGGGATGCACTGTTCCATTTCGGCACTCAGCTCGCTGATAAACGCGCTGCGTTTCAGACGGCTACGCTCCTTGCAGAAATCCAGTGCGATGTGGCGGGTAATGCGGGCCAGAAATGCAAACAGGTAGCTCTTCGGCTCATGGGGGGGAATCGAGTTCCACGCCTCCATGTATGTATCGTTTTCGCACTCTTCGGCGGTGTGCAGATCCTCTACGATACCATAGGCAACATTCCGCAGGCGGCTGCCATACTTCTCGGAAGTATGTGCGATAGCCGTTTCGTCTCGGCTCAAGTATAAATCAACAATTCTATTGTCATCCAAGGCTTTCATCTCCTTTCCCTCGTAATGGAAGGCCTTCACCCTGATAAGCGACATTTGGGGTGTGGTGGTTGCGCCTTTTTGAAAATTATATCATATTTATTAGTTTTTTTGTTGATAGGAAAAGCGCAGCTTCCGCATGGAAGCTGCGCTGAATAGATGCCTTGCTATTTTACTCAATCGTAACGGTACAATCCGTAAAGAAGCTTGCATCAGCGCTGTAATATTCCACATATGCCTGTATTTTCTGAAACTGCTTACAGAAGAAATAATCCTTGCTTTTCGCCCCTAAATTATACATAAATCCATCCTCGAAGCGGCGGCGTCATGCGGAATGTGGGAATGAAATATCAATATTCTTACGAAGAACAATGGTAGCCAAAAGATTTTCCGGTCATATTCCGAATGTATCAGCTAAATCTCGACGGTAATGAAAGTCGTGTCTAAAAAATATTGGGAAACTTCTGCCGTGCATTTTATAGAACCGGGATTGTAATGGAAATAAGAACCATCTGCATTTTCGCAACCACCACTTGAACTTGGCATTGAAAGTTCGATGCTCTTAACACCTTCTGCACCAATGGTCAAATAGAACCTGCACAACTCCTCGTCATCATCCGGCGCAGCGACATCCGTGATTTCATACGCCAAATCAATGTACTCGCAAAGGATGTTATTCACAAAAAGTCGTTCGGCCATGCCCAGTGTCCAGTATCGTCCACCAGATGGTGCCGGGTGGGAGTAGGTTGTCACTTTGGAAAGATCGTACTGAATCAAAGTGCCGTTTTTAGAGCTATAGTAGAGCAGTCTGCCGCCTAAGTTGATGGCGCAATCATTGTATTGATCCGGCATTTCTGTCGTTTCCACCCAAGTACCACTTTCCACAAGGCTGAGAAGTTTTCCAGCATCCTCCTCACACAGTGCTACAGCTGTCTTCAGCGTTCCTCTGCCGATCTCTGCCACAGTATTCTCCGCTATGTCGAATGAATTAGGCTTCGGCTCTGCCCAATATCGGATACCAAACTTGTCAAGATCAGCGAAGGTTGCTCTGCCAGCGTTCAATGCGGTCACTATATCCTCCTGGGTGCCGTCTGTGTAGTGGACAATGATATACTGACTGTACAGGCCGCTGATGAAGTATTCGTTGCGCTCGTCCTCATAAATCTTTTCGACTGCCGTATCATAAGCGAAGTTCGGGTCATCAGTGGGATCGGTGATCTCACTGATATTGTCATTCGGCTTCTCTGGCCAAAGGACCTGAAGGCAATCGTCCTCAAACACCAGCCGTCCGGTAGATAGAAGTCCGCCGCCCACATGAGCCGTCTTGTCAACATAGAGCTGACCGTCACTTTCATTCTGCCGGAGAGTATAGTCGGAAACTCCTCGCTCTTCCAGGCTGTAGCTAACCCCGTTGGCATAGTCGTAGATCATAACGCGGTTATCGATTATGCCAGAACCCCAACTGATTGTAGAACAAAACTCGGGCAGACCATCACCGGTCAGGTCGCAGAAGTAGGTGTTCCAGATGGGCATGCCCGTATATAGCGAAGTGGTTTTGTTGCCCTTAACAGCCACGATTTCTCCGTAAGTCCAACGGAAGGTCACATCCGGAAACTCTGGAAGATTGATATCGATACTACCGTCCCATTTCATTTCGTCGGGGGTCTCAAGGTAATCAAACCATTTGATTACGACCGCGGTCGTATCGTTGAGTTTGAAAGATTCCCCGGTGCAATGGAATTTTTCGCCATCCTTGACTTTGACATAAACGAAGTTGTCGGAATCCTGCTCGACAAATACGAGGTCATCGCCGTCATGTCTGAAATGGTTAACCAGCCCATATCCGCCATGTCCGTCATCGGTCATGATAACGGTATCGCCATCAAGCATAAAGGTTCCTGCTCCGATATAGCTGCTGAGCATTCCTTCATAATAAGTGAAAGTACCGTCTTCGTATAGGGTGATTGTAAAACTGCCACCAAAGCCTTCTCCGTCATAGAGATAGGTTTTTCCGGCAATATCATCCCGGTTGTCTCCGCTGTTATAAAACAGGTGAATTACTTCATCACCGGTTCCGTTATAGCCACCACCTTCAACTTCATGCAGCGGCTGCACCTCCAGATGAATATACCATCCATCATTGGAATTTACGCCGTTCTGACTGTACTTCAGAACACGTTCATAGTCAATGGGAGCGCCCTCATGTCTCATAAATACGGAATAGCCATCAGCATCTGGAGACAGCTGGCGGATTTCCTCCTGCGGCATATACTTCAACGCATCCAAATAGTGGGATAGCAGAAATATCTTTTCCGGCTCGATCCATTCACTTCGGTCTGTAATGAAATACTTATTATCGTCATGGAACATTCTCAACTGCGCACTGTAGTATTTCTGATTCCGTCCATATAAAAAGCGAATCGCACCATCATTGGCCCAGTTGAAGTTCGAGGTAAACATGAGGTCAAAGTTATCCGCATCGACAAGAAGTTGTGAGCTATTTTCCAGTCCTTCGGCTTTGGCAATCTTCTCTACAACCATCTCTGTATCAAGTTCCGACACATTGCTGCCGTTAATGGAAAACTCTCGTTCCGCAGCAGGATTTGTCAAGAGGCCGATTGCAAGGATAGCACAGGCAAGCATGGCAAGCAGCACCACCCACACCGCAGGCTTCTTCCACTTGGACAGGTTGTTGATGCGCCCCTTGGTATCGCCTTCGCCAAAGGCCAGAGGCGTACCGGCGATGATGCGCCGCCCGGTGGCCAGAGTCAGAAGCGAAGCGGAATAGTCCGCCCGAACATCGCCGCCGACATTGCGGATCACGGCCTCATCGCAGCTCATCTCCATATCCTTGCTGGCCAGGACAAATGCCACCCAGACCAGAGGATTGAACCAGTGGATTGCCAGGGCCAGAAATGCCAGTGCCTTCATTACATGGTCAAGCCGCTTGATATGATGCTGTTCATGGAGAATGATATACTCCTGTTCCTTATCTCCGAGATTACAGGGCAGATAGATTTTCGGACGGAACAGCCCCACCACGAAGGGCGATTTGATATCGTCTGCAATAAAGATGTTGTCCCGCAGAGGAACGACCACCGACAGTTTGCGTCGCAACCGGATATAGGAAACGATGCTGTAGATGACCATCGCCAGCACGCCTGCCATCCAGACATAGGTGGCAACGAATATAGGCCCCTCCAGCGGATCGGCTCTCAACTGTTCCTCGCCCTGGGGCAAAGTCTCATTGATTGCATCGCTGATACCCGGTACAGGCAGAGCAACAGCGGGATACTCTGTGAGGACGATGTTGCTCGGCACATACTCGATGATACTGGTCGCCGTGCCAGACTCCTCAGTGGGCGTATCAAAGAGATTATATACGGAGAAGTCTGAACCAATCGATACCGGACACAGGAGCCTGAATAGGACCACACCCCACAACGCATAAGAAATGACCTTGGGTGCTTTTTTCAGAAGCAGGCGCAGCAATGTGACCAGCACAATGGCCACGCTTGCCGTCAGACTCATGTTGAGCAGGGTGGGCATGAATGTATAAAAGGACATAGGGTCACCTCCTCATTCCATCAATGACCT
>ENA-OVGQ01003251-OVGQ01003251.1-human-gut-metagenome-genome-assembly--contig:-NODE-3251-length-13112-cov-26.137551_pt1 | contig 13112 bp, 9 predicted proteins | sample MGYA00237774_ERZ505427 | MGnify/ENA primary metagenome ERZ505427 (study PRJEB26158, sample SAMN06016404) | human gut metagenome | biome: human gut; feature: ankylosing spondylitis patient; material... | reverse complement strand
GCATCTGCTGCACCTGATCCATAATAGCAGAAAATCGGTCATAATCCTGCATTTGCGGGGTACGGATCGTTATTTTCATCTCGTTTTCTCCTTGTTGTATCAGAAATGCCCTGTCTGACACGGTTTCAGGTCCAGACAGGGCATTTTGAGTTTCTTTTCAGCTGCCCGCTTCCACCTTGCTCAGCAGGATGCGGTCATTGTCCAGGGCCTTGCCGGCGTTCTCGCGGAATTTTTCCAGCAGGTCGTCCACGGTCATCTTACTGCGCTCCTCGCCCTTGACATCGAACACGATGCGGCCGCCGTCCATCATCAGGGTGCGGTTGCCCAGCTCGAGGGCCTGATGCATGTTGTGGGTGACCATCAGGCAGGTGATCTTTTTCTCAGCCACGATGCTCTTGGTCAGCTCCAGCACCTTCTCCGCCGTGGCAGGGTCCAGGGCGGCGGTGTGCTCGTCCAGCAGCAGGAGCTTGGGGGTAACGAGGGTGGCCATGAGCAGGGTCAGCGCCTGCCGCTGGCCGCCGGAAAGCAGGCCCACCGGCTGCTTCATCCGGTCCTCAAGACCCATATTCAGCAGGGCAAGTTTTTCCCGGAACAGCTCCTTATCCTTGCGGGAGATGCGGGAGAAGATGGCGTGGGGGGCGGTTCCTGCCCGGAGATAGGCCAGCGCAAGGTTTTCCTCAATGGTCATGTTGGGGGCCGTGCCCTTGAGGGGGTCCTGGAACAGGTGGCCGATGACCTTGCTGCGCTCATACTCGGGCGCAAAGGTAATGTCCTGCCCGCCCAGCACGATGCTGCCCTCGTCGGCAATGAAACCGCCGGTGATGGCGTTGAACATGGTGGATTTGCCCGCGCCGTTGGAGCCCACGATGGTGGCAAAGTCGCCTGCCTCCATGTGCAGGCTCACACCGTTCAGGGCCACTTTTTCGTTGACGGTGCCGGGGTTAAAGGTCTTGTGCAGGTTGTTCAGCTCCAGCATTTCCATCTCAGTGCACCTCCTTCCGGGCATTGTGCTTGCGCTGCTCAAAGGCAAACTTTGCCCGGATGGCGGGCATCGAGATGGCCACAGCCACAATGAGGGCGCTCACCAGCTTCATAGCGGCGGCGGGCACATTGAAGCGCAGGGCCACGGCCACGATAAAGCGATACAGGCAGCTGCCGAACACCACGCCCAGCACCCGGCGCACCATGGTGCGCTTGCCCACCAGCGTTTCGCCGATGATAAGGGAAGCCAGCGCGATGGTCACCATGCCGGTGCCCACGTTGATGTCGCTGCTCTTCTGATACTGGGCCAGCAGGCCGCCGGAAAGGGCGGTCAGCGCGCCCGAGATGCACAGGCCCACTGTGATGGTGAAGGCCGGGTTGATGCTGGAGGCCCGCACCATGGCGGCGTTATCGCCGGTGGCGCGGATGGAAAGGCCCAGCCGGGTGCCCAGGAAACCCACCATGGCGGCACAGGCGATCACAATGACCGCCGCCGCGATGACCAGCTTATACCAGCCGCCCGTAAAGGCCAGCGCGGATTTTGCCAGCGAGAATACCGTATCGGTCTTGACCAGGGACATCGTGGACGAAAAGCCCATGACCGCCAGATTGATGGTGTACAGGCCGGTGTTCACGATGATGCCCGCCATGATGCTCTCAACACCCAGACGTGTCTGCAAAAAGGCGGTGACAAAGCCCGAACACACACCCGCCGCCATGGCCGCGAACAGGGCCAGGATGGGGTGGCCTGTCAGCGCCACCTGACAGGCCACGGCACAGCCAAGGGTGAAGCAGCCATCGGTGGACAGGTCGGCAATGTTCAGGATCGAATAGCTCAGAAACAGCGCCAGCGCCACCAGACCGTAAATGCAGCCCAGCTCCAGCGCCGTCTGGATCACGTTGAGCGAAAAGATACTCGCCAGCATGGTTGATATACTCCTTTTTAGAAATTCTCCTGCGTGGTCACTACCACAATTTCGGTGCAATAGGGCTTGAAGGCTTCCTTGACGGTGTCGAGGTCAAGGCCCAGTGCCTCACAGCTCTCGGTGTTGATGGTGACGATGCCGTTATCGAAGGTCTGGTAGGGCAGGTCTGCGGAGGTCTTGCCGCCGCAGAGCAGCTCCACCACCATATCGGCGGTGGCCTCGCCCAGCTGGACGTAATCCACGCCGTAGCCCACAAAAGCACCGTTCAAAGCAAAGCTGTCCGCACCGGTGAAGTGCTGGATCCCTGCCTCCAGGAAGGTCTCATAGATGGACAGCTCGGCGGTCATCACGGTGTTGTCGGTGGGGGTGAACACTGCCTTGACACCGGCGGCCACAAGGGCCTCGGCAGCCATCTGCACCTCAGCCGTGGTGGTACCGTTCTTTTCAATGTACTTGATGCCCTTGCTGTCGCAGAACGCCTTGGCATCGGCGATGGCCTGGGTGGAGGCATCCTGGCTCAGGTCGTACAGCAGGCCGATGGTGTCGATGTCGGGGTTGATGGCAGTGATGAGGTTCATAATGGCCTCGGTGTTCAGGGCATCGGAGGTGCCGGTGATGCCCTCCTCCCCGTCAAACCCGGCGGAAACAGGGTCGGTGACGGCAGAGTAGACCACAGGGATGTCGGTATCTTCCACAGCGGCCAGCATGGTGGCGGCGGTGGGGGTGGCAACGGCCACAATGACATCTACCTGGTCGGCCACCAGGTCTGCACCGATCTGGTTCAGGTTGGACTGGTCAGCCTGGGCGTTGGCGTAGTAATCGGCATAGTCGAAGGTCACGCCCTTCTCCGCGCCCACCTCATCCAGGCGGCTCTCAACAGAGGCCACGATCTGGTTCAGGGAAGCATGATCCACATAGTTGACGATGCCCACCTTAAAGGTCTGGCCTGCTTCAGAAGCGGCGGCAGCGGAACCGGCAGCGCTGGAAGCGGTGCTGGATGCTGCGGCAGAAGAGCCGGAGGAGCCGCAGCCGGTCAGGCCCAGTGCGGATACGACAGCGGCTGCGGCGGCAGCCTTCAGGAAGCTGCGGCGGGAGATCATGTTCATGGTTTTCATAGCGGTTGCTCCTTTCCCGGAGCGGGCGGCCCAAAAAATAAAAACCCGCTCCACCTGCGGAACGGGTAAAATAAAAACGGCCCCGTCCCTGTGTGTTCATCCACAAGGACAGAGTCGAGAAATTCGAATCTGCGGTGCCACCTTGCTTGCTCCGCTCGTCTTCCCACCATGGAAAACTGCAGGAGCCCCTCAACGGAGAGCCAACACTCCCCTGCCCTGTAACGGAGGCTTCCGTCCCAAGCTACTAAAGGCACTGCCCTGTTCGCCCGGCCCTCGGCGGCCCACGAACTCTGCCCCGCTCTCTGCCCGTTTTCACCATTCGGGCTCACTGTAAGTGCGCTTGCAGGTTCTCTTCCGCCTCATCGGTTTGTTGATTGCATTATACGCTTTATTTTCATAAAGTCAAGAGGGAATTTTTCATTTTTTCGGCCGCAAAGATGAAATGCTTCTTGGATGTTCCGCAGCAGCCCTCCTGCCCGGATCTCCCCGGTGCGGCCCGGGCAGCTCTGCCGGGGCAAAAGAAGCCTTCTTCCAGCCATAGGTCATACTTTCTCTCCGCTCCGGGACGCATTTCCACTTTCAGTATCCCCGTTGCTGCGCACAAAGTTCGCAGTTTCTGCCACGGATTCCACACTATTTTTATCCTTTTCCCAAGTTTTGCCCTAAATTCTCTTCAAAGGGCTTGACAGAAAAATGTTTTTTGCGATAAACTAATCCTATGAAATATTTTCGTTGTATCCAACGATGTCAAACATGCAACTCGGAGAGGACACTACCACCATGTCGATGACCCTGAATCCCGTCAACGAAGCCGCTTTTCAGAAAGCTGTACAGTCTCTGGAGACCCTGAACCGGGCCGCCGTGTTCCACCCCACCGGCACCGGCAAAAGCTGTATTGCCTGGAAGGTGGTGGAGGCTCACCCCCAGACCACCTTTTTCTGGCTGGTGGCCGGTGCACAGCGTCTGGCCCTGCGGCAGGCAGAGCTGACACGCTACAACGGCGGCACCCTGCCCGGCAATGTCCGCTTCTGTGATTGCGAAAAGCTGGCCGCCGCCACCCCGGAGCAGTGGGTGCGGCTGGGGGAGCAGAAACCCGGCTGCATGGTGCTGGACTGCTACCATGAGCTGAGCGCCGTGTGCTGGGCGCAGTCGGTACAGAAGCTGCTGCGGATGTGCCCCCAGGCAAAGGTGCTGGGGCTGGGTGTGCCCAACGGTGCCCCCGTCTGCGCCGCCGCGCAGGAGCTGTTTGCCGACTGCATCGTCTCCCACATGACTGTGGCCGAGGCCATGGCCGCCGGGACCATGCCGGTGCCCTCAGCCTATGCGGCCCTGCTCTGGCCGCAGGAGGAGGAGCTGGCCACCCTGCGCGCCCGGATCAAAAACCTGTGTATGCCCAAGGGCGACACCTCCCTGCGCGTTCAATATGAAGAACTGAGCTGGTCTCTGCGTCAGGTGGAGAACCTGACCGTTCTGCTGCCCCGCCTGCTCAGCGATACCAGCGGCCATTATCTGGTCCTGTTTGAATCCGCCGCCTATCAGGAAAAGCTGGGCGTGGAGCTGGAACAGCTGCTGCGCACTGTGGACCCTGCCGTCCGCTTTTACGCTGCAGATCACGCCTGCTTTGCGGATTCTGCCGCCGTGGAGACCTTCCTCTCCGATACAGCCCCCGGCCCCAAGGTCCTGCTCTGCGTCAACGCGCCGGGAGTCCAGCAGCCGCTGGAGGGGCTGGCCGGGGTCATTCTGGTGCGCCAGTCCAGCCTGATGTCCACCTTCAAGCAGATGCTCTGCCGCGCGCTGGTGGCTGCCGGCAGCCGCAGCGTGCCGGTGTTCGACCTTGTGGCGCAGTTCGAGGGGCTGGGCAACGGCCGCACCCTGCAGCGTGACTGCACCGAGGCCATGACCAGGGCCGGCAGCAAAACGCCGGGCTTCCGGCAGGAGCGCCCCATGCAGCAGACCTACCGCCTGTATGGCAAGCTGCGCCGGGAGATGGAGGCCCGCTGGGAGGTGCTGTGCCAGGCTGCCGCCGATGCCGCCGCCAAAGAGGGCACCCTGGAGCTGCCCCGGAGCTATACCATCCACAGCGGCGTGCCCGTGGGCAAGTGGCTCGAGCTCCAGCGGCAGGTACAGGCAGGGCAGCGCCCGGGCCGCCTGACAGCGGAACAGGCCGCCAAGCTGGAAAAACTGGGCATCCGCTGGAACCACCGGCTGGAAGCTGCCTGGGAAAAGGGCTTTGCCTCCGCACAGAAATACCGCACCGAGCACGGTGACCTTCTGGTGCCGGTGCGCTACCGCGATAAAAATGATTTTGCACTGGGCGAATGGATCGTCTACAACCGCCAGCGCTATCTGGGCGGCAACCTGACCCAGAACCGCATCGAGCGGCTGGAAGCCATCGGCATGGTGTGGAGCACCTCCAACGATCTGTGGGAGCAGAACTATGCCGCCGCCACCCAGTATTATCTGGAGCACGGCGATCTTGAAGTGCCCATCAAATACGAAACGCCCTCCGGCTTCGGTCTGGGGGTCTGGCTGGGGGCCCAGCGCGCCGCTCACAAGGCAGGCGAGCTGCCACAGGAGCAGGTGGAGCGGCTGGACGCTCTGGGCATGGACTGGACCAACCGCAACGACCGCAAGTGGATGTCCCTGTACGATGTTGCCGCCGCCTACTACCATGAGCACGGCAACCTGAACGTCCCCTCGGAGTATGTCACGCCGGACGGAGTACTGCTGGGCAAGTGGGTGGCGCGCCAGCGCTATGCCTACCTGAACCCGGACCGCTCCAGCGCCCGGGTCACCCCTGAGCGCAAGGCCCTGCTGGACAAGCTGGGCATGGTGTGGGAAAAGTACGACCCCTGGCAGGAGCGCTATGATCTGGCTCTGGCCTACAAGACAGAGCACGGCGATCTGGAGATCCCCTCTGTCTACAAGACCGCCGACGGCGTTTGGCTGGGCAGCTGGGTCAGCCGCCAGCGGCAGACCCTGAACTCCGGCAGCAGCGCCCTGAGCAGTGAGCGCCGCAAGCTGCTGCGCACCCTGTTCAAGGGCGAGCGCCGCCCCAGTGACCCCGCCGCTGACCACGGCACCGTGCGCGAGGCCAACTGGGAGCGGAACTTCCGCAGTGCCGCCCGCTACGCCCGCAAATACAAGCACCTGCTGGTCCCCGCCAGCTATGTGGACAGCGATGGTGTCCGGCTGGGCGTGTGGATCTCCAACCTGCGTGCAGCCCGCAAGAACCGCCCGGATTCCTATCAGGTCACGTCCGCCCACATCAAAAAGCTGAACAGCATCGGCATGGTGTGGGATGCCCGGGATGCCAAGTGGGGAACCGCCTATCAGCAGGCCAAGGCCTACTACAAGGCCCACGGCAACCTCCACGCCGCCGCCAACTACAAATCCGACGAAACCGGCTTCTGCCTGGGCGACTGGCTCCGCCGGATGCGGGAGTGGGATATCACCCACGACCCCAAGCTCACCCCTGAGCGCCGCGCAATGCTGGATAAGATCGGGATGGAGTGGAGCGAATAAGAGAAAAAAGCCACCGGTTTTTGCCGGTGGCTTTTCTGATGCAGATTACAGCTGATCCAGCTCCTGCTGCAGCTGGGCCAGCGCATTGCGGATGGGCAGATGCTGGGGGCAGGCCGCCTCGCACTTGCCGCAGCGGACGCAGTGGCTGGCCTTTTCGGCATCGGGGAAGCGGGCTTCCCACTGGTGCTTGATGGCCTCGGGCTGGCCGAACATCCCCAGCTTGTTCCAGATGCTGAAGTTGTCCGGGATGTCCACCCCCATGGGGCAGGGCATACAGTACCGGCAGCCGGTGCAGCCGATCTTGATGCGGCTGTGCAGGAAGGCGGCGGTCTGCTCCACCGCGGTGGTCTCGGCAGCGGTCAGCGGCTCAAAGCGGGCAAAGGTGGCCAGGTTATCCGTGAGCTGCTCCTCGGCGCTCATGCCCGAGAGGATCACATGGACGTTCCGGTGGCTGCCCACCCAGCGCAGGGCCCAGGAGGCATCCGAGGCCTCGGGCTGCAGGGCCCTGAGAGGCGCTTCGGCCTCCGGGGGCAGGTTTGCCAGCGTGCCGCCCTTGATGGGCTCCATGATGATGAGGGGGATGTTCAGCTCTTCGGTCAGCTGATAGCCGCGGTCACCCGAGATCTCCTCGGCACGGTCATCGGTGTCCAGATAGTTATACTGCAGCTGGCAGAAATCCCAGGGCTGATCCCGCAGGATGTGCTCAAGGCCCGCCGCGTTGTCGTGGCAGGAGAAGCCGAAGCTGCGGATGCGGCCCAGCTTTTTCTGCTCCCACAGCCAGTCCACGATGCCCATTTCCTTGGCCCGGTCGTACCGGGCGGCGTGCAGGGAGTGCAGCAGGTAGAAGTCGATGTACTCCACGCCCAGCCGCCGGAGCTGCTCTTCAAAGATATGCTGGGCCTCCTCCAGGCTCCCGCACTGCCACAGCGGCATCTTGGTGGCCAGATAAAAGCTCTCCCGGGGCCACTTTGCAATGACCCTGCCCACAAAGGGCTCGCTCTGGCCGCCGTGGTAGGGGTAGGCGGTGTCAAAATAGTTCACGCCCGCATCCCGCGCGGCGTTCAGCAGCGCTTCGGCCCGGGGCTCGTCAATGGCTCCCTCCGGTGTGGTGGGGAACCGCATACAGCCATAGCCCAGCAGGGAGGTGCGGATGCTCTCCCCTGCGCCGTTCTGCTTTTTCCATGCTCTGTATTCCATCTCTTTTGTGCAGCTGGCTGCCGTGTTCCAGCCGCTCCTCCTTTTGTCCCCAGTATACCGGAAAAATCCCGCGCTGACAAGAAAGATGTTCCGCTTCTTGTTCTGCCGCCGGAAATATGGTATACTTATAATCCAAATTTTATCATGTTATCAACTAAATCAGATAGCGCTAAGGAGTATCATGGAACCTTTCAACACCCCTTTGAAGATCAGGGAGATCTCCCTGCCCCACCGGGCAGTGTTCGGCCCCATGGCGGGCTTTACCGATGCCCCGGCCCGGCGGCTGATGGCCCAGCACGGAGCCGGTTTTACCGTCAGTGAGATGGTGTCCAGCCGGGCGCTGGTATACGGCGACCACAAAACCGTCAGCCTGCTCAAGGCCGAACCCAACGGTGCCCCCTACGGCGTGCAGATCTTTGGCGAAGTGCCCGAGATCATGGGGCAGGCCGCTGCCGCCGTGGAACAGTACGCGTTCGATTTTCTGGACATCAACATGGGCTGCCCGGCCCCCAAGATCGTCTCGGGCGGGGCGGGCAGCAAGCTGATGCTTGACCCCGACCGCTGCGGCCGCATTGTGGAGGAAGTGGTCAGAAACACCTCCCGCCCCGTCACCGTGAAGATGCGCAAGGGCTGGGATGCAGAGCACGTCACGGCCGTGGAGTGTGCCAAGGCCTGTGAGCAGGCGGGCGCGGTGCTCATCGCCGTCCACGCCCGCACCCGGGAACAGATGTACACCCCGGGCATCGATCCGTCCATCATCGCGGCGGTGAAGGATGCTGTCCACGTTCCCGTGCTGGGCAATGGCGATATCCGCACCGCCGAGGATGCTGTGCGGATGGTGGAGGAGACCGGCTGCGACGGCGTGATGATCGCCCGGGCCGCTCTGGGCGACCCCTGGCTCTTTGAGCGGGTGAACGCTGCGCTGGAGGGCCTGCCCACCCCCAAGGAGCCGAACCTGCAGGCCCGGATGAACGCCCTGCGCCGGCAGGTGGAGGAGATGGTGGAGCAGAAGGGCGAGTTCGTTGCCATGCCCCAGGCCCGGGCCCAGACCATGCACTACATGAAGGGCCTGAAGGGGGCCGCCAGCCTGCGGCGCTACTGCTGTGAGCTGAGCCGCCTTTCTGACCTCGACACCCTCATCGACGCGGTGTTCGAGCAGCAGCGCAGGGCCGCGCAGGACCCCGATGACACCCGCGAGGTGCCGTTCCCGTAAGCGGGAAATTTCCGATACTGAAAAGAGGACTGACGCATGACTGCATTTCATTCTTCGCCCCGGATGCTGGGGCAGAAGCAGGATAAGTTCTGGCTCACCGTGGGGCTCTGTGCCCTGACAGCCGCCCTCATCTTCCTGCCGTTCTATCTGCTGGACGGTGGCTTTTTCCACTATGCAGGCGATTTCAACAGCCAGCAGATCAGCTTTTACCGCTACATGAACGGCTTTCTCAAGGGGGCAGGCTACCCCGCCGGATACGGAGGCGTGAAGAATACCTTTTCCTGGGCAACTGACCTGGGCAGCGGAACCATGAACGCCTATTCGTTCTACCTGTACGGCTCCCCCTTCTTCTGGTTTTCCCTGCTCTTCCCGCAGAACTGGCTCCCCTACCTCATGGTGCCGCTGCTGGTGCTCAAGTTCGCGGTGGCGGGCGGCGGCGCGTATCTGTACCTGCGCCGCTACGTCAAAGACCCGAACTTTGCGGTGCTGGGTGCGGCCCTCTACGCCTTTTCGGGCTGGGGGCTGTACAACATCTTCTTCAACCACTTCATTGATGTGCTGGCCCTCTTCCCCTGGATGCTCTGGGCACTGGATGAGACCATCTATGAGCACCGCCACGGATGGTTCGCCTTCTGGGTGGCGGTGAACCTGCTCAACAACTACTTCTTCTTTGTGGGGCAGGTGCTCTTCCTTGTCATCTACTTCGTCTGCAAGCTCTCCGCCGGGGAGTTCCGGCTCACGCCCCGCCTCTTCGGTCAGCTGGCCTTTGAGAGCCTGCTGGGCGTGGCACTGGGCTTTGTGGTGCTCTGGCCCACTGTCCTCAGTGTGCTGCAGAACCCGCGCACCATCGATCTTTCCTCCGGCTGGGGCTTTCTGACCTATTCCAAGCCTCAGCAGTATCTGGCCATTCTGCTGAGCTGGGTGCTGCCCCCGGATTCCCCCTATATGACCTCCATCTGGTCTGAGGGCATCATCAAATGGACCAGCATGACAGCCTATCTGCCTCTGTGCAGTCTGGCCGGGGTGGTCGCCTACTGGCGCTCCCGGCAGGGCGACAGCAAAAAGCGGATCATTGCCGTCTGCATGGTATTTGCGCTGGTGCCCATCCTGAACAGCGCGTTCTACGCCCTCAATTCCAGCTACTATGCCCGGTGGTTCTATATGCCGGTGCTCATCCTTGCGGCCATGACGGTGAGCGCGTGGGAGGACCCCAGCCTCGACCTCGCCCGCCCCGCCCGGAGCATTGCCTTTGTGATGATTGCCACGCTGGCCTTTGCACTGGTGCCCGTGCAGGATGCCACCACCAAGGAGTGGAGCCTGGGCGTGCTGCAGAATCCGGGCCAGTACTGCGCAGTGCTTGCCTTTGGTCTGGGCGGTCTGGCCGTCTACCATTGCATCTGCAGGCGCTGGCAGCAGCGCAGGGTCTTTGCCCGCCGCCTGCTGGCCGGTGTGCTGGCATTCAGCTGCCTGTTCGGCATCGTCCACATCGGCATTGGCAAGTTCGGCCAGTGGAACACCGACAGTGACCTTGTGGAGCAGTATATCAACGCGCTGGCCCTGAAGGAAGATCTGCCCGAGGGGGACTGGCGCATTGACACCTACAAGACCCACGACAATCTGGGCCTGTGGCTGGACAAGAGCTGCCTGCAATATTTCGGCAGCACCGCCGCTCCCAGCATCCTCAGCTTCTACCCGGCACTGGGGGTCAAGCGGGATGTGCGCAGTCAGCCCGAACTCTCCAACTACGCCCTGCGCGGCCTGCTCAGCGTCAGATACCTGCTGACCACACTTGCGCATCAGAAGCAGTTCCACGCTGAGGCCGATGAGGGCTGGGCGTATTACGACACCCTGGACGGCTATGTTCTCTACGAGAACCAGAACTACGTTCCCATGGGCTTCACCTACGATTACTACCTCACCGAGACCCAGTATGAGGACACCGTGACTCCCACCCGCTCCAACCTGCTCATGCGGGCACTGGTTCTCACCGAGGAGGATTCCGTGGCCTACGGGCAGTACCTCACGCCCCTGCCCACAGCAGAGCTCAACGACCTGACCTACACCCGCTACACTCAGGACTGCGCCGACCGCCGGGCCTCTGCCTGCACCACCTTTGAGATGAACAGTGCAGGCTTCCACGCCGAGGCCACGCTGGACAGGGCCAACCTGATGTTCTTCTCCGTGCCCTACGATGACGGCTTTACAGCCTATGTGGACGGGCAGGAGACCGAGATCCTGCAGGTGGACGAGGGCCTGATGGCCGTCCTCTGCCCCGCCGGAACGGTCACCATCGACTTTGTCTATCAGCCGGACGGCATCCGCCTGAGCCGGACTGTCACCCTTGCCGCCCTGCCCGTGTTCCTGCTCTACGCCGGGTACTTTGCCTGGGACGAAAAGAAAAAACGGAAGCATTAAAAAAGCCGCCGCTCCAAGAAGCGACAGCTCAAAGAAAAGCTCAACTGAAAGAAGGTATCCTATGGGCCCCTGGTATTACGAGGTCGTCAGCTTTGACGGCGATTATGTCAACCTGCGCCGCACCGACATTGAGAGCGACGAGCTGAATCCCGTTGCGCTGGCCCTGCTGCCGCCCGAGATCGAGGTGGGCAGCAAGGTCAAGTGCGAGTATTTTCAGTATGAGGTGATCAGCTGAGCCTCTCCGTCATCCCTGCGGGATGCCGCCTCTCCTAATAGGAGAGGCAAGCCCCCTATTAGGGGAGCTGGTGCGAAGTGCCTGAGAGGTTCGCCAGCACCGCTGCCAGCAGCATTCCGATGGGCGCGCTGATCCAGCTGGACATCCAGAAGCCTGCAAAACCAATGCGGGGTACAAGGATCACACAGGCCAGCAGGTTCAGGGCGATCTGCCCCAGGTTGGAGGCCAGATACAGCCCCATCTTCTGGGCACCGCGCAGGCGGGCCTCGAACAGATGCTTCTGTGCCACAAACAGACAGGTCACCGACTCAAAGGCCAGCATGGTGCAGCCATAGCTGGCTGCTGCCGGGTCGGTGGTAAAGAGCCGGAGCAGCGGCCCCCGCAGACCGATGCAGACCGCCATCACCCCAAGCGAATACACCAACAAGATCCGCCGCCCTTCCCGCAGGCCCTCTTTTACACGGCCCGGCTGGAGGGCGGCTGTGTTTTGCGCAATAAAGAACACTGTGGACTGCACAAAGCCGAACACCGGCATCATCAACAGGCTGGACAGCTTGCCTGCGCAGGAGAAACCTGCAATGGCTTCCACACCCAGACCGCCCAGCAGCCCCTGCTTGACCGTGGTGATGATGGTGCCGCTGGCCTGCTGAACGCTGTTGGGGGCTGACAGCCGGAAAATATCCCTGGCATAGCGCGCCTTGAGCATCCGGAGCGAGAAAGCCGCATCCATCTGGGTGCGGCGCAGAAATGCCACCATGTAGACCGCGCCCGCCACCTGCGCCGCCGCTGTGGCAGCCGCTGCACCGGCTACCCCGAAGGGCCCCACCAGAACAAGGTCAAGCACAATGTTCATCGCACTGGTAGCCACAATGACCTTGAGCGGCGTTTTGGAATCGCCGCAGCCCATGACACACTCCTTGCTCAGATCGTAGGGCATCAGAAATGGCAGCCCCATCAGATAGATGCGCCCGTAGAGCACAGCGGTATCCAGGATCTCCGCAGGCGTATTGATCAGCCGCAGCAGAGCCGGCAGGGTCACAAAGCCCACTGCCGTGGTCAACAGGGCGATGACCTCATCCACGAACAGCAGGTTGTACAGCAGCTCTGTCATCTCATGCTTTGTGGCAGTGGGCTTGCCCGCCGCCACCAGCAGACCGCCGCCCAGCTCCATGCCGCCGGAGATGAACAGGAAGATCATCAGCACCGTGGAAGCGTTGGACACTGCCGCCAGCGCATCGGCATCCAGCCGCAGGCCGATGATCATGGTATCGGCCACGGCGTAAAACTGTGTTGCCACCATGCTCAGGATAATGGGCAGCGCGTACCGCAGCAGCGCAGGCCGCACCGCCCCGGTCAGCAGAGAATTTTCTTCGTTCACACAAACACCCTCTTTTCACAAAAAGAAAACCCGCATGGAACCTGTCGCTCAGGCCCCCTGCGGGTTCTTTTTCAGTTGCGCCAGCAGGAGTCGAACCTACGATGGGGGAGTCAAAGTCCCCTGCCTT
>ENA-OVGQ01003235-OVGQ01003235.1-human-gut-metagenome-genome-assembly--contig:-NODE-3235-length-13184-cov-3.527230_pt1 | contig 13184 bp, 10 predicted proteins | sample MGYA00237774_ERZ505427 | MGnify/ENA primary metagenome ERZ505427 (study PRJEB26158, sample SAMN06016404) | human gut metagenome | biome: human gut; feature: ankylosing spondylitis patient; material... | reverse complement strand
CACTGAAGAAGTTCTTCAGTGAGGATTTTTTTATCATTTAATATTTAAGTTTTAAAATCATATTAAGTACATTGATTGCACTTCGTTCAAGCTCTCCTCTTGTAAGTCCGTTTTTAAGTCCTACTGTTTCTAACAGTGATTTATCAGGTTTGTATTTCTTTTCGGTTTTTTTAAATGAACCCGGCATATACACATCAACTTGTGAACGCACGCGGTATGCATTATCACGAAGGTTTGGAAATTCGTGGCTTTGTGAATGCTGCATCCACCAGTCAGTCATAACAGAACCGTCAAATCCCCATTCTTTTCTTAATACGGTAGTTACCAAGTCATAGTTATAATGGCTCCATACACCGTTTATTTTGTTATAGCTTGTCATAATATTAAGCGGCTTTGCTTCTTTCACACAAATTTCAAAGCCTTTAAGGTAAATTTCTCGAAGTGCACGCTGGGAAACAATCGAATTGTTAACAGTTCTGAAAGATTCCTGATTGTTGCACGCAAAATGCTTAGGGCAGGCAGAACCTCCGCTTGCCTGAATACCCTTTACATAAGCAGCAGCCATTTTACCGGTGAGAAGCGGGTCTTCACTGAAATATTCAAAGTTTCTGCCGCAAAGTACATTTCTGTGAATATTCATACCCGGCGCTAAAAGCACATTAGAACCTGCATTTCGGAGTTCTCTGCCCATTTCTGTTGTAAGTTTTTCAACAAGTTCTGTATTAAATGTGCTTGCAAGTGCAGTGCCGCAAGGAATGAGAGATGTATATTTTCTTACTCTTATTCCGGCAGGCCCGTCTGTTGTGATTACAGGCGGAATACCCTTTTTGTTTAATTCGGGAATAATTCCGCCGAATGCACCTGCATTTCCGGCAACACCGTAGTTGCTGTCCATTCCGCCTTGCCCGCGGGTGAGTGCTTCAAGTTCCTCGTTATTTAAACTTGATACAAATGTTTCAACACTGATTTCACCTGATTTTACCAGCTCAAAATTATAATTGTGAACAATATGGCCTATTTCTTTAGGTAAGTTTTTAATTATTCTTTCACGAAGATAAGGCTTTTCAGGTTTAACCGTCACTTTTTTCGGTATGTATGAACCGTTTATTTTGTGTGCAATAATTCTGTCAATGTATTCTTTCGGCGCACATATTGCTTCAAGTTCTTCAAGTACTGTATCTTCACTGTATTCAAATGAACCTATTTCTTGTACATCACGCACATTTTCACCAAGGAAGAATTTATATTCGCCTTTTTCTAAAATGTAAGCATATTTGTGGCCCGTTATTCCCGTATCGTCAAATGAAGCAAAATTGTATGCCGGTACTTCAAGATCTATTTTTTGGCTTTCTCCGGGTGCAAGTTCGGTTGTTTTGGCAAAAGATACAAGGCTCATAAGCGGTTTCGTAAGCTTGCCTTGCGGCGCCCTTGCAAAAAGTTCAACTACTTCTTTGCCGGCATATTTGCCGATATTTGTAACTTGAACCTTGGCTGTCATTTTTTCTTTATCTGCTTTAAAATCGAGCAGTTCAATATCAAAATTGGTATAGCTTAAACCGTAACCGAAAGGAAACAGTGCTTTTTCTTTTGCAAATGTTTCAAAATATCTGTAACCTACAAATATATCCTCAACATACACATTGAAAAGCTTATTGCCAAAATGCTTTGCACTTGGGTAATCTTCGTATTTAATTGCGATTGTATCTGTAAGTTTTCCCGATGGGTTTACTTTACCGTAAAGTACATCGGCAATTGCATTGCCGCTTTCCATTCCGCCTTGCCAAGCGTAGATTATACCTCTTAATCTGTCGTTATAATCAAGCACCCATTGCATATCAATTACATTGCCGCAGTCAAGTAAAACTGTTACATTGCTGAAATTGTTGCATACTTGGTCTAAAAGTTTTCTTTCTTCGTCTGTTAGATAGTAACTGCCTTTTGTAAGCGTGTTTTCCCTGTCTTCACCGGCTGCACGCCCGATTACTACGAGTGCAACATCGCTTTCTTCGCTTGCTCTTTTAACTGTTTCATCGTCAAGGTGAGGCTCTTCAAAGCTCATCGGCCAGTGGCCCCAAAAGCCGTGCGGCGCAGGATTGTTTTTTGAAAAATCTTTGTAATAATTCAAAAGCCATTCGTTAACTTTACCGCCCGCATTTTTAATTCCGTCAATCACATTTACAAAGTAAGGTGCGTTTACATCACCGCCGCTTCCGTACCCTACATAAAAATAATCAAGCTGGCACCTGCCGAATACAGAAATCTTTGTATCCTTATTATATGGCAGGGCATTGTTATTTTTTAAAAGGACTATTCCTTCACCGGCAGCTTCTCTGATTAGATTTGGCATATTTCCGAATATATCCCTTTCGCCCTCTGCTTTCACTTCAAGCTGCGATACCCCGCCGCTTGAAATTCTTTCGGATATGGTGGAAACAACCTTGTCAATTTTGTGTTTAAGTTTCATATCTTTTGTTCCCCTTAAAATGAAAACTATTTCAATTATCATTATACATTATCAAAAAATCAATGTCTATATTTTTGTATAAATTTTCTATATGTGAACATAATATCTTTGAAAACGCAAACAAGAAAATAATTGGAGGAATTCAAATGAATTTAACTAAAAAAACGGCGTCAATTTTTCTTTGCGTCATTTTGAGCATTTCAAGCGTTCTTGCTTTTACTGCCTGCGGTAAAAATAACAGCAATAATAATACTTTAGACAGTACAAGCAGTGCCCAAAAGGCAAATGTGACGGTAAGATATTTGAACTTTAAGCCTGAAGTAGCAGATATTTACCAAAAAATCGCACAGGAATATGAAAAGGAAACAGGTGTTAAAGTAGTTGTTGAAACAGCGGCAAATAATGAATATGAATCTACTTTGGCTGCAAAAATGTCAACCAAAAGCGCACCTACTCTTTTCCAAATTAACGGGCCTAAAGGATATTCAAATTGGAAAGAATACTGCGCTGATTTATCAGACAGTGAACTTTATAAACATTTAAAGGATAAATCACTTGCAGTTACAAGTTCTGACGGAAAAGTATACGGTATTCCTTATGTTGTTGAAGGATACGGAATCATTTATAACAAAGCAATTTGCGATAAATATTTTAAACTCGACGATAAATCAACCGATTTTAAATCAATGGAAGATATTGATTCTTTTGATAAGCTCAAATCCCTTGTTGAAGATATGCAAAAGAATAAATCAAAGCTCGGTATTGAAGGAGTTTTTGCTTCAACTTCATTAAAATCGGGTGAAAATTGGCGCTATCAAACCCACCTTGCAAATGTACCTCTGTTTTATGAATTTATAAAAAATAAAATAGATTTAACATCAGATGATACTTCAAAAATCACTTTTGAATATGCAGATAATTATAAAAATATATTTGACCTTTATTTGAATAACTCAACTGTTGATAAGGGTAAAACGGGTACTAAAACCGTAACGGATTCAATGGCTGAATTTGCACTTGAAAAATGCGCAATGGTGCAAAACGGTAATTGGGCTTGGAGCCAAATCAGCAAAGTGAAAGGAAATAAAGTTCAAAGCGAAAATATAAAATTCCTGCCTATTTATACAGGAGTTGAGGGCGAGGAAACACAAGGCCTTTGCATAGGTACTGAAAACTACTATGCAATTAACTCTAAAGCAAGTAAAGAAGAGCAAAAGGCGGCACAAGATTTCATCTATTGGCTTTATTCAAGCGAAAAAGGCAAAAAGTTTGTTACAGATGAGCTTGGATTTATTGCTCCTTTTGACACCTTTAATGATAACGAAGTGCCGAGTGACCCGCTTGCACAGGAAGTTAATAACTGGATGAATAAGCAAAGTGTTACTACAATTCCATGGTATTGCACAGTTTTTCCGTCACAAACTTTTAAAGACAATTTCGGCTCTTCGCTTTTAAAATATGCACAAGGTAATAAAACCTGGCAGCAGGTTAAAGAGGATTTCGTTAAAGATTGGGAAAGCGAAGCAAACGCGTCAAAATCATAAAAGCGCTCTTTGAGCGCTACATATAAAATTGAAAAGGGGACTGTTATGAAACGAAATATCAAAAAATATTTTCCCATTTTTTTATTGCCGATAACGATTGCATTTGCATTTGCTTTTGTTATTCCGTTTTCAATGGGCGTCGGCCTTTCATTTACCGAATTTACTGCTGTGACGGATGCTAAATGGGTAGGCTTTCAAAATTATATCAGTGCTTTTTCTTCATCAAGTGATTTTTTGCACGCACTCGGTTTTACAGCACTGTTTACCGTTGTTTCAGTAGTGACGGTTAATGTTTTCTCCTTTACTTTGGCTCTGCTTTTAACCCGTGGTATAAGGGGGACAAATCTTTTCCGTTCAGTTTTTTTTATGCCTAATTTAATAGGCGGTATCGTGCTTGGATATATTTGGAATTTGCTTATAAATGCAGTTCTTTCATCATTTGGTGTAGATATAACATATAAAGCTGAATATGGCTTTTGGGGCCTTGTGATTTTAACAAATTGGCAGCTTATAGGATATATGATGGTAATTTATGTTGCAGGACTTCAAAATGTTCCGAACGACCTTATAGAAGCCGCACAAATTGACGGTGCATCACCGGCGAAAACACTCTTTTCGGTTAAAATTCCGATGGTTATGCCGTCAATTACAATTTGTATGTTTTTAACTTTAACCAATTCGTTTAAAATGTTTGACCAAAATCTTGCTCTTACGGCTGGCGCACCCGAGCGTGAAACAGAAATGCTGGCTCTTAATATTTATAATACCTTTTACGGCAGGGTAGGCTGGCAGGGAGTAGGGCAGGCAAAAGCGGTGATATTTTTTCTTATAGTTGGATTATTAGCGTTTTTGCAGTTGAAAATCACAAGCAGTAAAGAGGTGAACGCTTGATGAAAAATTCAAAAAGAATAAAAGATAATGCAATTTTCTTTTTACTGTCGGTTTTAAGTATTCTTTTTTTAGTGCCGATAATAATCGTTTTTATAAATTCGTTTAAATCAAGAATTTATATTTCAAGTGAACCTCTGAAGCTTCCTACAAGCGAAACCTTTGTAGGATTAGAAAATTATATTAACGGTATTGCTTCTTCAGATTTTTTATCGGCATTTTTTCGCTCACTCTTTATTACCGTTGTAAGCGTGGTGCTTATTGTTCTTTTTGCTTCTATGGCGGCTTGGTATATTGTCAGAGTTAATTCAAAAATCACTAAAATGATTTATTATCTTCTTGTTTTCAGTATGATTGTACCGTTTCAAATGGTAATGTATACGATGACTTATGTTACAAACCGCGCTAATCTTGATAATGTTTTGGGAATAACGCTTGTGTATCTCGGCTTTGGCGCAGGGCTGTCCGTATTTATGCTTTGCGGGTTTATTAAAAGCATTCCGCTTGAAATTGAAGAGGCGGCAATGATAGACGGATGTTCGCCGCTTCAAAGCTTTTTTACAGTTGTGTTTCCTATGCTTAAACCGACTGCTATAACAGTTGCAATATTAAACACTATGTGGATTTGGAATGATTATTTGTTGCCTTATCTTGTTTTAGGTTCTGATAATAAAACAATACCTGTTGCCATTCAGCTTGCAATGCAGGGCGCATATGGCTCTACTGATTACGGTGGTTTTATGGCTATGCTTGTACTTGCAATTGTACCGATAATTATTTTTTATGTATTTTGCCAAAAATATATTATTAAGGGTGTTGTAGCAGGTGCTGTTAAAGGATAAATTAAAGGAGTTTTTTGTGTGGCGTCAATTACCTTAAATCATATAGTCAAAACATTTGATGACGGAATAACCGTTATTCCGGATTTAAACCTTGAAATTAAAGATAAAGAGTTTGTTATCTTTGTAGGCCCGTCAGGCTGCGGAAAGTCAACTACACTTCGTATGATAGCCGGACTTGAAGATATATCTTCGGGTGAACTTATTATCGGTGGAAAAACGGTTAATAATATGCCGTCAAAGGATAGAGATATTGCAATGGTGTTTCAAAGCTATGCGCTTTATCCGCATATGACGGTTTATAAAAATATGGCTTTTGCTTTGAAACTGCGCAAAGAACCCAAAGATGTTATTGATAAAAAAGTCAGAGAAGTGGCTAAAATTTTAGAGCTTGAACCATACCTTAACCGTAAACCAAAGGCACTTTCAGGCGGTCAAAGACAGAGGGTTGCACTTGGCAGGGCAATGGTAAGAAGTCCGTCTGTATTTCTTCTTGATGAGCCGCTTTCAAATTTAGATGCAAAGCTTCGTACTCAAATGCGCTCCCAAATTGCACTTCTTCACAAAAGGCTTGAAACTACTTTTATTTATGTAACACATGACCAAACAGAAGCTATGACTATGGCGGACAGAATTGTTGTAATGAAAGACGGAATAGTTCAGCAGTTTGATACCCCTAAAAACTTATATAATCACCCTTGCAATGTTTTTGTGGCAGGATTTATCGGCACACCGCAGATGAATTTTATTGATGCAACTCTCACCACCTGTTCGGGTGATATTTGTGCAATTGTTGATGATTTAACTATTCCTTTGCCGGCGCGTATGCAAAATGATGAAAATGTGAAAAAATATATCGGCAAGCGTGTGATTTACGGTATCAGGTGTGAAGATATGCATATTAACCCAAATTACAGGCTTGAAAACGGACAAAACGAACTGGCTATAAAGGCTGACCTTGCTGAAATGATGGGAAGCGAAGTGTATATTTATTCCACTATTGATGATAAAGAAATTATCGCAAAAGTGCGAAGCGAAAATTATATTTCATCAGGCGACAGTGTAAAGCTTTATATTGATATTGAAAAAGCACACCTTTTTGACCCTGAAAGTGAAATTCTCATCTGTGATTAAAGGAATGACCTAAATGCTTAATAAACGAGCAAGCGGAGTGCTTTTGCATATATCATCTTTACCGTCAAAATACGGAATCGGCTGTTTCGATGAATGTGCATATGCTTTTGTTGACTTTTTGAAAGAAGCGGGGCAACATTATTGGCAAATATTACCCCTTTGCCCCACAACAGTCGGCGATTCACCATACCAGAGTATTTCCACCTTTGCACTTAATGAATATTTTATTGATTTAGATGCCCTGTGCCGCCTCGGTTATTTAAAAAAAGAAGAATACGAAGATATAAAATGGTTTGAATATGAAGATGAGGTGGATTACTCTTTACTATATACTAACAGGCACAGGGTATTATATAAAGCGTTTGACAGATTTAAACGCAATATTCCAAATGATTTTAATTCCTTTTGTGAGCAAAATTCATATTGGTTAGAAGATTACGCACTTTTTTGCGCTGTTAAAGATTATTTCGGCGGTGAGCCTTTTTATTATTGGAATGAAGATATAAAATATCGTGAAGAATTGGCAATTGAAGAATATATAAATATTTGCAATGAAAGAATACTCTATTATAAAATGCTTCAATACTTTGCATTTTCGCAGTGGCTCGGTTTGAAAAAATATGCTTTTGATAACGGTATTTCAATTATAGGCGATATGCCGATTTATGTGGCGGGAGACAGTGCTGATGTGTGGGCAAACAGGGAAATATTTAAGCTTGATTCAAATCTTGAAGCTAGCGACCTTGCCGGTTGCCCGCCTGATTATTTTTCCCCTGACGGTCAACTTTGGGGCAATCCCGTATATGATTGGCGAAAACTCAAAAAAGAAAAATATGCCTGGTGGATTGAAAGGTTAAATCACAGCTTCAAAATTTATGATATTGTTCGTATAGACCATTTTCGCGGCTTTGAATCTTATTACAGTATTAAAGCAGGCAGTAAAACCGCGCGTAAGGGTGCGTGGCGAAAAGGCGGCGGAAAATCATTTTTTGATGCTTTGCCTAAAGAGTTTAATGACAGAATAATTGCTGAAAATTTAGGCTTTTTAACCGATGAGGTTGATAAGCTTCTTGAATATACGGGATTTCCGGGTATGAAAGTGCTTCAGTTTTCTTTTGATTCAAGAGATGAAAACAGCAAAACCTTGCCCGATGATATAAAAAAGAATAATGTTGTATACACAGGCACGCACGATAACGATACGATTCTCGGCTGGTCACAAAATGCCGATAAAAAAGATGTTGCTTATGCTATGCGATACCTTAATGCATTAAATAAATACGATTTAATAGATAAGATGAATGAATGTGCAATGCAGTGTGATGCAAACACCTGTATTTTAACTATGCAGGATTTACTGCATTTGGGAAGTGAGGCAAGGATGAATACACCGTCAACACTCGGCAATAATTGGAAGTGGAGGATGAAAAAAGATGATTTGCCATCTTCACTTTCCAAAAGTTTACTTGAACTTACCAAACAAAGCGAAAGGTACTGATTATGGAAAATATTAAAGAAAAGTTAGAGCTTTTAGCTTTAGGAAAATATAATAACGACATTGAAAATTTATCTGTAAAAGAACTTTATGATGTTGTGGGAACTTATGTAATATCTCAAATATCACAAGAATGGCGAAAATCTAATTTGGCGCATTATTCTTCCAGGCGGGCTTGCTATTTCAGTGCTGAATATCTTGTCGGTAAACCTGTTTATAAAAATCTGTTGTGCCTCGGAATTGAAGAAGAAATTGAAGATGTTTTAAATTCATATGAACGCTCGATTAAAGAATTTGAATCATTGCCGGATGAACTTCTTGGTAATGGCGGACTCGGCAGACTTGCGGCGTGCTTTTTAGACAGTGCCGCAAATCTTGGCGTTGCACTTGACGGATACGGTATCAGATACCGCTTTGGTTTATTTAAGCAAACTATTGAAAACGGATTTCAAATAGAAAATATTGAAGACTCGCTTGAATATAACGACCCTTGGTGTGTGCCTTGCAGAGAAGATAAGGTAAGGATTCATTTTGCAGACGGTGATGTGCTTGCAATTCCTTTTGATATGCCGATTATTTCTTTTGAAACACGCAAGTTTTCAAATCTGCGCCTTTGGCAAAGTGAAAGCGTAACTGAATTTGATTTTAAGCTTTTTAATGAGCAGAAGTATACCGAGGCTTTGAAAGAAAAAAATGACGCGGAAAATATCAGCAGGTTGCTGTATCCTAATGATTCAACCGATGACGGTAAAAAGCTTCGTTTTAAACAGCAATACTTTTTCACATCTGCTTCGCTTCAGGATATTATTAAAAAGTATAAAAAATATCATTGTGATGATTATTGCCATTTTGCAGAATATATTACTATTCAGTTAAACGATACTCACCCCGTCGTTGCTATTCCTGAACTTATAAGGCTTCTTACACTTGACGGTTGCACTTTTGATTATGCTTTTGATATTTGCAAAGAGGTATTTAATTATACTAATCACACAATTATGGCAGAAGCACTTGAAAAATGGGATTTAAAGCTTATAGACAGCATTTGCCCCGATATTGCACGAATTATAATTAACATTGATAAAAAGCAGCAAAATGAGGGCTTAAAGGATAAATCCGTTCAGATTATTCAAAACGGAATGGTTAATATGGCTTATCTTGCCTGCTATGTTTGCAAATATATTAACGGTGTGGCAAGCCTTCATACAGAACTTTTAAAAAGTGATGTTCTTTCATCATTTTTTAATTTATATCCGCAAAAGTTTCAAAATAAAACAAACGGAATTACCCAGCGCCGTTTTCTTCGTCTTTGCAATCCTAAATACAGCTCGCTTATTACAGAATTGCTTGGAAGTGACGATTGGATATACGATTTATCAAGGCTCAAAGAACTTGAAAAATATGCTCAAAACAAAGATGTATTAGATAGATTTATTGAAATAAAAAAAGAAAATAAAAGAGAGCTTGCAAATTATATTCGTTTAAGAGATAATGATTCGTTTTCGCCTGATTTTATTGTTGATTCACAAATTAAAAGGCTTCACGAATATAAAAGGCAGCTTTTAAACATTCTTGTAATACTTGAACTTTATTTTGAAATTAAAGAAAAAAGCTTAAAGGATTTTACACCTACCGTATTTATTTTCGGTGCAAAGTCTGCACCGGGTTATGATAGGGCAAAGGGTATTATTAAACTTATAAATGAAGTTAAACGGCTTGTGGAAGCAGATGAATATGTAAGCCGATTTATTAAAATTATATTTGTAAGCGATTACAGTGTATCGTATGCCGAAAAAATTATACCGGCTTCCGATGTTTCAGAGCAGATTTCAACAGCGGGTACTGAAGCGTCAGGCACAGGCAATATGAAATTTATGTTAAACGGTGCGGTTACCCTCGGCACTTATGACGGGGCTAATATAGAAATAGTTGAAAGGGCAGGGGAAGAAAATAATTATATCTTTGGCGCAAGAGTTGAAGATATACGAAAAATTCAAAACTCTTATAATCCTAAATCACTGTATGAAAATGACGCTAAAATTAAACGCTGCCTTGATGCCCTTGTAGACGGTACGTTCAGTGATAACAATACGGGAATATTTGAAAAATTGTATAATTCACTTTTAAAGGGTGCTTCGTGGCATAAAGCTGATAATTATTATCTCCTTCTTGATTTTGAACCTTTTCTCAATGAAAAACTTAAGCTTAATTTGGATTATAAAGATAAATATGCTTTTGCCGAAAAATGCTTCAGAAACACTTGTGCAGCAGGCTACTTTTCAAGTGACAGAACAATTGAAGAATACTGCAACGATATTTGGAAAATAACAAAAGAAGGTTGATTCATTTGAATCAACCTTCTTCAGATTGTCAATAAAGTGGCTAAAGCGCTTCCTTTTATGTTTTTATTTTGTTTTTACTTTATCATCTTTTAGCTTTTTGTGATAATCGTTAGTTTCCTTTGCAAGTGAACCTGAAAGGGCAATTAAGCCTATAAGGTTAGGTATTGCCATAAGACCGTTTGCAATATCGGAAAAGCTCCAAACAACACCAAGTGTTGCTGTTGCACCAACATAAGTTAAAAGTGAAAATACAACTCTGTAAATGTAGCAGAAAATAGGCTTTTTGAAAAGGAATTCAAGTGCCTTTTCGCCATTGTACTCCCAACCCAAAATTGTTGAAAAAGCAAAAAGGATAATACTGATTGTTACAAATACAGCACCGGCTTTGCCGAGTGCTGTATCAAATGCCGCAATAGTTAGTTCAGCCCCTTCAAGCATTTTGCCGTCTGCATTTGTTGTGCCGAGCATACCGCTTGATGCTATTGCAAGGCCTGTGATTGTGCAAACAATAATTGTATCAATAAATGTGCCACACATATTTATAAAGCCTTGTTTTACATGGTGGTTGGATGTAGCGCTTGCAGCGGAAATTGCCGCACTGCCAAGTCCTGCTTCGTTTGAAAATACACCTCTTGCAATACCGTAACGCATTGAATTCATCATACTTGCAGTAACTGTACCCACAAGTCCGCCGGCAACAGGCTTTGCGCCGAATGCCATTGAAAAAATATTTGCAATTCCGTCAGGAACATTTTTGTAATTTATGCAAACTACTACAATTCCGGCAATTATATAGAATACTGCCATTGCAGGTACAAGAACACTTGATACCTTTGAAATTGATTTAATGCCGCCTAAAACAACAGCGCCCACACAAATAACAAGTGCAATGCCGACTACCCATTTAGGAATATTAAATGTTGAACTTACAGCAGTAGTGATTGAATTTCCCTGCGCAGAGTTGCCGATACCGAATGAAGCCATAAGAGTAAATATAGCAAACATTACTGCAAGAAACGAGCCGAGTTTTTTGTTCTTAAGGCCGTATTTGAGCGTATACATAGGCCCGCCGCACATTTCACCTTTTTCATTAACGGTTCTGTACTTGCCGGCAAGCGCACATTCTGCATATTTGGTGGATATACCGAAAGCTGCCGAAATCCACATCCATACAAGAGCGCCCGGGCCACCGAGTACCATAGCGGTTGCTACACCGACTATATTGCCTGTTCCTACCGTAGCCGCAAGTGCTGTCATTAAAGCGGAAAATGGCGAAATGTCACCCTCACCGTCTTTTTGCCTTGACTCTTTACTAAAAAGTTTTTTCAGTGAAGAACCGAGATTCTTCCAAGGTATAAATCTTAATCTTATTGTTAAAAAGATACCTGTTCCTACAAGAAATAACAGCATTACAGGTCCCCAAACAAAGTCATTTATGCTGTTAACTATTTGAGTAAACTTATCCATTCAGCACCACCCTTTTAAATAAAAATAATATATATAATATCATATTATTAAGTGTATATCAAGAAAAAAATCAACTGTATAAACAGTTGACCTATAATTTCTGATTATTTTTGGGGTATGGGTTTGGATTATCGGTAAGCTCTAACAGATAATCAACACTCACATTGTGAAGCTTTGCTATTTTAATAAGTGTTTCCGGTGTCATAGAATTAACTCCGTTTTCATATGCTGCATAAGTTCGGCGATTGACAAAGAGCATATCGGCAACTTGCTGCTGTGTTAGGTCCTTGTCTTCTCTTAAATTTCTTATTCTTTCGTATTTCATATAATCACCGAAGTTATTATATAATGCCATAAATTCTGCCATTGACATTTGGCAGAATTTATGGCATTATAGTTTTATAAGTTATATGAGTAGGGAGAAATACAATGGCTTGCTATTTAGTTGATTATGAAAATGTAAATCAAAAAGGGGTAAACGGAGTTTATCAATTAAAATTAACGGAAAATGACAGTGTTATAATCTATTATAGTAATAGTGCAAATTCGTTAACTTTTGAGCTGCATAATGAACTTATGCGTACCAATGCAAAAATCGAATATCGCAAAATTACCAGCGAAAGCAAAAATGCGCTTGATTTTATTTTAGTTTGCGATTTGGGTAGGTTTATCACCCAAAATCCTGACGAACATTTTTATATTGTATCAAAGGACGGCGATTATGATAATGTTATAAAATATATAACAGGTCATTACAAATGTTCAGTTGAAAAAATAAAATCAATTTCTCAAAATATTATACATCCTAATAATATCAAAAGTGATTTGCCGGAGAGTACCGGAAATGAACTGAACAAATTAGTTAAAAACGATGAAGTAAAAAGAGTGCAGGCAACTATTGATAAATATGTTACCAAGAGTGCGATACATAATAATCTTGTAAAAATCTTTGGTGAAAGAGGAAAAGAAATATATGAAAATATCAAACCTCTTTTGAAAAATAAAAAATAA
>ENA-OVGQ01003227-OVGQ01003227.1-human-gut-metagenome-genome-assembly--contig:-NODE-3227-length-13219-cov-20.917806_pt1 | contig 13219 bp, 11 predicted proteins | sample MGYA00237774_ERZ505427 | MGnify/ENA primary metagenome ERZ505427 (study PRJEB26158, sample SAMN06016404) | human gut metagenome | biome: human gut; feature: ankylosing spondylitis patient; material... | reverse complement strand
AAAAGTAAAGCTTACTTTTTAAAAAGTAAACCTTACTTTTTTGAAAGTAAGCTTTACTTTTCCAAAAAGATACCGGAACCATCGGATTGTTAAATCACTAATATTTACAAAAATCCGGATACAGAAATATAAGAACCCGGAAGTCAGATGAAGTACAATTATTCACCCATAACGCTTTAATATACAGATAATTGAAACACAATATGAAGAAGTGAAGCACTTTATGCCACTTCCTTCTATGGGGAGAAGAAAATACCGGCAGGGAACAGGTTGTGAAACCCGGATTAAGAATAACTTTTTTCTACTACCAAAAAACCATCTTCAGGAAAAACACAGGGACCAAAATTCAATTGAAAGACACCTTAACGGCAGATATGCCCCATATCGGAAGATGATGGTCTGTACCCAAAGAAAATGTGGCCAATCGGCATGGGCACAGCAAGCCCCGGATTGACCACATTCCAATCATCTGTAAAAACTGATTTTACAGATGCTCTAAAATGTACACTGTAAATCTCCGGTATATCCATCAACAGAAACCGGAATAAAAGCAGTTTAATGAATGGTAACCATCGTAGCTCCGAATCCGTACTCACGGAAAGAAGCATCCTGATAGACACAATTCTTATATTTATATTTCAATTCCTTGATCAGGGCGTTACGCAATACGCCTTCACCCTTGCCATGAATAAACACAATACGGCGTCCCTTGTTTTTCAGATTCTCATCCATGGTTTTTCTGAACACGTTGAGCTGGCATTCCAGCATCTCGGCATTATTCATGCCTTGCGTGGAATCCAAAAGTTCACCGATATGCAGATCCACCTCCAGAATGGCATTTTTCTGGTCATTCTGCTTATGGGCAGACTTACGGGCTAACTGCGTTTCGTCTGAATGCTTCTTCAACAAAGCTTCCTGCAACTGTTCTGCATTCACAAAGACCTGACGGGCAGGCGTATCATCCTTAACTATATTGTAGAGCAAGGCCGGCTCTTCAAAGAAATCAGTCTGCTGGAAGGTATGCACCTTGTAGAATTTGACAGCATCCAGTCTTATCTCAACTTGGGCAGCCGGTTTAAGCATAAAGGTCTTATCCTGCTTATAGGCAAAACACTGTATGCAAACACGCTCCATTTCCGTCAGTACGCTACGCTCAAACTCTTCCATGAAAACCTTGGTGTTAGGCTCTGCCACTCCCTGAAAACGGATACGCCAGTTGGCACCCTCGGCACTCATATAGACAAAATTCACGTAGTAATTGCAATCGTTCACCAGATAGGCTTCAAAAGTTGTCGTACTCATCTCTTTCGGCCGGACCGGTATATAAGCCAAATATACGTTCAACTTTTCGCCTTCCCTTCTCTCCACCGGTCTGGGACGAAAGGATATGGGTTTATCATCCTCATCATCATCGAAAGCATGGACCATCGTGTCCGGTTTCTCCGAATGGAAACGATTGCTAGGCTGGCCTCCTCCGTTATATCCGCTACCATAAGAGCCGCTCATGCCCTTCTGACGCTCGCCGGTATTGACCTTGGCAATATTATAATCATCCGTATCGATCACCACACATTCCCTGATCAGCATGGGAATGTCAAAGCCATCCTCATCCTGCACCAGCACAATGTCTTTTCCCTGAAAGCCGGTGACAATTCCGCCACCCACTTCGCTCAAAAATCTAACTCTATCCCCTATTTTCATAATCAGTCTCCTTTCTCGTTTTTACTACAAAAAAGTATTTGATGCAAAAATAAAGAAAAAGATTCATAAATGAAAAAACAGTCTGTCACGGGAGCTTTGGCACAACTTTTTTTAACTTCATGACCGACTTTTTCATAAATAAAATACTAATCGGCCCTGTCTCTAAAGTGTATTCGGAAATAACCTTTATCTTTGTGTCACTAATCTGAATCTCCTTCATGAGCGCTATCAACGAATACGACATTACAGCACTGGATCTGTCGGAACTGACCGAATTTGTCCGCCTTAACGGCACAGTCATGCATTTCAGAAAAAATGAATATCTGCTCATGCAGAATGAAGCATGCCAATGGATCGGTTTGATCAGTAGCGGCATGTGCCGTATCACCCGATCAACTTCCGACGGCAGGGAATGCATCGTCGGCTACAGTCCCGAACAGCATTTTGTAACAGATTATACGGCCTGTCTGTGCAAACGTCCTTCACTAGTCAGTATTCAGGCCATGAAAGCGACAACCATATACAGGATACCTTACACCACCCTGTTATCATTCTGGCAATCGTCTCCCCGGCATCAGGAATTGGGAAGACTGGTTGCCGAACAGCTATTTGTCATGACCAACCGGCGACTGATCGAAAGTTACTGCTGCACACCGGAAGAACGCTATCTGGAATTCATGCGCCATTATCCTCAGATGAAAGAATTGTTGCCACTGAAAGAAATAGCCTCATTCATCGGAGTCAGCCCGGAAACGGTAAGTCATATCCGGAAAAAATTGCTGAAAAGCCGGAAATCTTGAAATGATTCAAGATTTTCATCACAAATACATCCTAAATTTGCCGCTGTTTAATCCTTGTCAACGGGGGCATTCCCGCGTATTTAAATTTAAAAACAGATGACTTCTATCCGTTCATTTTATCAGACCAAACTATCCGCCTGCCAGAAACAGATCTCTCACCTGTCACGACTAAGCCGCTTCTATGCCTATGGCAAACTGGTCACATTCATCCTTGCTGCCGGCTGCGGATACTGTGCATTCCATTTTAGCAGTATCAGCCTTGCATTGACCGGTATCATTCTGGCCGGCATCTACATTTTTCTGCTCGTCACCGATTACCGCTATCAAGAAAATCTTGACCGGCTGAGCCAGTGCGAAGCAGTCTGCATGAAAGAAATTGCAGCCCTAAACAATGATTTCAGTCAATTTCAGGATGGTTCCGACTATACAGACTACAGGCATCCTTACACCACCGATCTGGATATTTTCGGTCCGGATTCCCTGTTCCAACGTCTCAACCGCACCGTCACCCAGAAAGGCAGCGAACGGATGGCTTACCAACTTTCGCACCTGGAAACCGATCCTCAAAACATTCAAAACTACGCGGAAGCTATTGCCGAACTAAGCCAATACCCCGACTGGCGCATCCGTTTCATGGGACAGCCATTCATCAAAAGCAATCCGGACATACTGGAGCAGACGAACATCCTACAGACTGCCCCACTCACTCTTTTTCAACGCATCTGGCCTTACTTATCAGTATCCATAACCTTGCTGGCCCTTCTTCTGTCCATAACAGGTCTTTTACCCTGGTTTGTCTTCGGCATCTGTGGCCTGATCCAATTCACGCTGAGTCTATCCCAACAGAAAGCATCCATCCGAAACAGCTTACGTGCAGAAAAGCTTCACAAGGAATACCGCGGCTATCTCAATCTTCTTCACATGGTCAGCGAAGCACCTCACAACAGTAACAAACTGAAGGACATCCACCATACACTGTTTGAATCGGAAACCAGCTGTATCGCATCATTCAGAAAACTGTCGCGCATACTGAACCTCAATGACCAAAGGAGCAGCGGTGTGATGTATATTCTTCTCAACAGTCTGTTTCTGTATGACGTCATACTGAAGCGGATGTTCGCCGAATGGTGCAGCACATACCTGCCTTATGCCAATCGCTGGCTGGACGCCTTGGCTGAAACGGACATGCTGACCAGTCTGGCCACTTACGCTTTCAATCATCCGGAAAACCATTTTGCCGAAATCCTGCCTGCAGACTCCGAAACCATCATTGAAACCCAGGCACTTTACCATCCCTTTCTGACTGGCGAAAAGGCAGTACCCAACCACTTCGAACTCCATAAAGACCGTACCGTGCTGATCACTGGCGCCAACATGGCAGGCAAAAGCACCTTCCTGCGGGCTGTCGGCAGTAATTATATCATGGCTGTCATGGGACTGCCCGTCTGCGCCCAAAAATTCCGCTGTACCATCATGTCCCTGTTTTCGAGCATGCGTACAACCGACAACCTGAGTTCCGACACCTCATATTTCCATGCGGAACTGCTCCGTCTGAAAGCACTTGTCATCCATGTCCAGACCCATCCCTACACGCTGGCTATCCTGGATGAGATACTAAAAGGCACCAACTCAAAAGACAAATTGAAAGGCTCCGTACTATTTCTGAAGGAACTGTCACGTTACCCGGTATCTGCCATCGTAGCTACCCATGATCTGGAACTGGCCAGACTTGAAGAAGAGAATCCTTCACGTTACATTAATTATTGTTTCGAAATCGACCTGTCTGACCGGATCCACTATTCGTACCAGATCAGAAAAGGTGTGGCCCGCAACCTCAATGCGTCCTATCTCCTGACCCAGATCCTCAACGAAACCCGACGTCAGGATTCCGTTTACAGGCCTTATCTTTCATCGGCCAATTCCGATACCCCCGTCATGAGTCATCCTGACCGTCATGAAAACAGCGAAAACAGACTTCCATCGGATCTTTAGTTCCTTAAAACAGCTCTGACAGACTGGGCTTTCCTGACAAAAAAGAGCAAAAAGTTCACCATCTGCTTCAAATATATTAATTTTGCAGTCAAAATCACATTTTCGAAATGGAAGATACCAAACATATTCAAATCAAGGACTATAATTACGAGTTGCCGGATGAGCGGATTGCCAAATTCCCACTGTCCCAACGCGACCAGTCCAAACTGCTGGTTTACCGGCAAGGTAAAGTCAGCGACGACATTTTCACGTCTCTTCCCCATTATCTGCCGGAAGGGGCACTCATGGTATTCAACAATACCAAAGTCATCCAGGCACGCCTGCATTTCCGCAAAGACACAGGTGCCCTGATTGAAGTGTTCTGTCTCGAACCGGCCATCCCGCATGACTATGTACTGATGTTCCAGCAAACAGCACGCTGCAGCTGGCTTTGCATGGTGGGCAACCTGAAAAAATGGAAAAGCGGTACCCTTTGCCGCGAAGTGGAAATTAAAGGCCAGACCATCACGCTTAAAGCGACAAGAAAAGAAAACCGCGGCACCAGTCACCTTATAGAATTTGACTGGGACAGCAATGATATCACATGGGCAGAGATTCTGGAAGCTGTAGGCGAACTGCCTATCCCGCCATACCTCAACCGCGAAACCCAGGAAAGCGACAAAACGACTTATCAGACAGTCTACTCAAAAATAAAAGGCAGCGTGGCCGCACCCACAGCAGGCCTTCATTTCACGGAACGTGTTCTGGCCGATCTGGACGCACACGGCATTGACCGCGAAGAAGTGACCCTCCACGTTGGCGCCGGAACCTTCAAACCGGTCAAAAGCGAGGAAATAGCAGGCCACGAAATGCACACGGAGTATATCTGTGTACACCGCCAGAGCATTGAAAAACTGATAAGCCACGGCGGATGGTGCATTGCCGTAGGAACCACATCCGTACGGACACTGGAAAGCCTGTATTATATCGGTGTCACACTGGAAAACAATCCGGAAGCCACTGAAGAGGAACTGCACGTCAAACAGTGGATGCCTTACGAATACACCGAAAAGACAAGACCTGCCGGAAGCGACGACAACGGAAAACCGGAAGCTCTTACAACCCTGCAGGCACTTCAGAACATACTCGATTATCTGGACCGTAACGGACTGGATGCTTTGCATACCAGCACACAAATCATCATAGCACCAGGATATGAATACCATATCGTACGCATGATGGTCACCAACTTTCATCAGCCGCAAAGCACTCTCCTGCTGCTTGTTTCTGCATTTGTCAACGGCAATTGGCGATGCATCTATGATTATGCACTGGAACACGGTTTCCGTTTCCTGAGTTACGGCGACAGTTCACTGCTTATTCCTTAAAACATTCTGATTATGATTGCAACGACACATGACAATAACGAGGAAATGTTTCCGCTGGTTGATGAGAACGGACAGATCATCGGAGCAGCTACCCGCGGCGAATGCCACAACGGCAGCAAACTGCTTCATCCGGTGGTGCACCTTCACGTATTCAACAGCCACGGCGATCTTTATCTTCAAAAACGACCGGACTGGAAAGATATCCAGCCCGGGAAATGGGATACTGCTGTCGGCGGCCATGTCGACTTGGGCGAAAGTGTGGAAATGGCACTGAAAAGGGAAGCTGAAGAAGAACTGGGACTGAAAGACATCGAAGCCGAGAGATTGCCGCATTACGTTTTTGAATCTTCACGCGAAAAGGAACTGGTATTCCCGCACCGCTGCACCTGCGATAATGAAATACACCCCAGTGCGGAAACCGACGGTGGCAGATTCTGGAGCCGTGAAGAGATTTTAAACAACATGGGCAAAGACGTCTTTACCCCTAATTTTGAAAACGAATATCACAGATTGTTTGGAACACAGGAATAAACCGCTTTTCTGTCACCAACCAACCGTTTTTTACAGTCATGCCCTTTGGCGGGAAACATGTGTTCATCACTCTAAGTGACCAACTTTCTTCCGCCAAAGGGCATGACTATATTCCGGCCATAGTCAGAAATAATAGATCATAAGTCCCAACACACGATGGTTGGTTACGGTATGCGTATGAACTACCTTTCCGTCGGACAGATCGGTCTGTCCGTACCAGGCCGTAGACGGCACATACTCTACCCCGAACTGCCAATGCGGCAAATTATAAGAAAACGCAATATTGCCTGAGCAAAGCTGATCAATATCCAATCCTACTCCATATTTCTCACCTGAGACCAACGGTTTTGTACTACCCAGGTTTTTAGTATATCCGGCATACAGATGAATCTTCCAACGGTTGCCACAAGTCAGGTTTATCCACGAAGTGGAATGACGAAAAGGAGTATATTCCCTTTCACCGGTCACCGGGTCAATGCCTGAAATACCATAACCACCAAGCAAAGCCGTATGATCCAGACATGAAGCCAGCATGGTCTTGGCAGCCACCCGCCATTTACAGGACTGATATTGGACATGTCCTTCCCACGAACAGGTCGTCATCCGTTCATTGACACGGTAACGGTGCTCATTCCCCGCCTCGTCAACCACTGCGGATGAAGTCCGCGGTTTCAATGAAATCAAGTGAAAACCAATACCGGCCGTCCATGACGGATTGCGATAATCCGCACCGACATAAATTTCAGGCACACAGCTGTTCTTCAAATAGCTCTCACTGCTCCCATTAGGCCCTGAAGATGTATACTGCAGTTGCCATAATGCCGCACCAGTCCATTCCCATGCACCGGAACGATAAGAAACAGCAATCTGAGGTTCACGGTTAAACGGCTGGAAAGGCGCACCGGTAGAAAGATTAAGCACATCGGGCACGACTTTCCCGAAAAGCGGATGCCACGTCTGTCCGATCAGTACCCCCACCCGTTTCCAGTCCAGCTTCACGTAAGCCTGCCGAATCCTAAGCATGGTTGTACTTGATGAAAAGCCGCCAAAATCCATTTCCACCTTGGCGGAAGTCTCTGCCTTACCGACTTTCGGCCCCTGCATATCCACACCCAAACGGGTGGTAAAGGTATAGAAACTGCCATTGGGAGTAGCATTGATATCCTTGCCGTTATCATCCAAATCCTTGTCTAACGGATAAAGATAGAAATTACCGTCCACTGGAGCTTGATTGGCACGTGTATTATAAAACAAATCACCACGCACAAAACCATAGAACTGATAGGAAAAATTTTTCTTCTGCGCCTGAGCTGTCAGAAAACACACCAACACTGCGAAAAAGGCTAATGTCTTCTTCATAAATACGGAATTAAGATTAACACTTTCAATTTAATGCAGACAGACAGCATTTACCTGGCTTTTTCATAGTCTTCAGCTTTTATCGCTATCATTTTCTCTGCAAAAAATCATTTTAACTTCACTCCGCAAATGTATAAAAAAGTATTATATTCGCAATATTTATATTAATTTATGTTTATTTTCAACGGCTAATCTTAAAAATTTTATACTGAATCCAATTTAGCATCCCTGTCAGACTTCTTCAAACCCTTCATTCACCAGACGCATATATTCTTCGTACGTAATATGACGGCCACCCATGGACTTCAAATGCGGCGTTTCAAACTGGCAGTCTATCATCAGTCCCTTGTGCAGGCTGAAAAAACGTGCCAAATGAATCAAAGCCAGTTTCGAAGCACTGGGAACCAAAGAAAACATGCTCTCACCGAAGAAACAACGCCCCAACGTCACGCCATATAACCCTCCTACCAGTTTGTCACCGTCCCAAACCTCCACACTGGCAGCAAATCCTTGTGCGTAAAGCCGTGTATAAGCCTTTATCATATCAGGACCTAACCAGGCACCTTCTTCCTCCTCGCGCATCTGGCCACATGCCCGGATCACATCCTGAAAAGCCTGATTGAAAGTCACTTCATAGCGTCTTTTGTTGATCAATGTACGCATGGAGTGAGACACATGTATTTCATCGGGGAATATCACGAACCGATCCAACGGACACCACCATAATATCTCTTTGGTTTTAAAGGCATACCAAGGAAAAATGCCATTGGAATAAGCCAACAGCAAACGGTCGACAGACAAATCGCCGCCCACCGCCAACAAGCCGTCCGGTTCACCCTGATAAGGGTCGGGAAAAGCCAGTTCTTTTGTCAGTTTGAATACCATTCTTATATATTGTCAGATAAATGAATATCCAGTTTTAACTGTCCGTCTGCCAGAATGACGGTCACCTGACCTCCGGATTTCAGTCTGCCGAACAGCATCTCACGCATCAGGAGAGGTTTCAACTGTGAAGAAATGACACGATCCATCTCACGTGCGCCGTACTCACGTGTAAAGCCTTTGGCCAACAACCATTCATGGGCTTCATCCGAGAGGGTCATGTTCACTTTTCTGGCCACCAGTTTTTCATTCAGTTCGCCTATTTTCTTGTCAAAGATAAGCCCGGCCATCTGACGGTCCATATCATGGAATACGACTGTGGCCGACAGACGGTTGATAAATTCCGGTTTGAAAGTTTTCTTGACCTGAGCCAACATGGCATCACCAGCAGAAACATGCCCTCCAAAACCAACAGAAGCCTGATGCGCATACTGGGCGCCGGCATTGGAAGTCATAATAAGAATCACATGACGACAGTCTGACTTCCGCCCCTTATTATCGGTCAGTACGGCATAATCCATCACCTGCAACAGGATATTGAATATATCGGGATGTGCCTTTTCGATCTCATCCAACAACAATACACAATTAGGCGTTTTCCGGATGGCATCCGTCAGCAGTCCTCCATCGTCATACCCCACATATCCTGCCGGCGAACCAATCAGTTTGGCAACCGTATGTTTTTCCGTATACTCACTCATGTCAAAACGCTGAAGAGCAATACCCAATTCTGCTGCCAGAACTTTGGCCACTTCCGTCTTTCCGACTCCGGTAGGTCCGACAAACAGAAGGCTGGCCAAAGGTTTATGCTCATCCATCAAACCGGCTTTTGCCATCTGAACAGCTTCGACGACACTGGTAACAGCCTCATCCTGACCAAAGATCTTAGCACTGATACGGCTCTTTAAAGTAGCCAGCGTTGAAGTGTCGTCTTCCCTCATGGCCAGCGCGTCAACCTTACAGATACGGGAGAGTATCTCTGTCACCAACGTTTTATCTATTATCTTGTTTCCGTTTGGAAGCGGATGGATCTCACGGTAAGCACCGGCCTCATCTATCAGGTCAATGGCCTTGTCCGGTAAGAAACGGTCACTGATAAACCGGCTGCTGGCCTGCACGGCAAACGTCACCGCTTCCGGCGTATAAGTCACGCCATGGAACGTCTCGTATTTCTCTTTCAAACCGTCTATGATACGAATGGTTTCTTCTACGCTCGGTTCGGGTATATCGATTTGCTGGAAACGTCGCACCATGCCTCTGCTTTGCGCAAAATAGCGGTTGTATTCCTCGTACGTGGTAGAACCGATGAAACGGATCTGTCCGCCTTCCAGATAAGGTTTCAGCATATTGGAAGCATCCATGGAACTGTCACCGGTACGTCCGGCTCCAACCAGATTATGAATCTCATCTATATAAATGATGGCATTACCTTCCTTCTGCACACCATCCATTATCACTTTAAGCCGTTTCTCAAAATCACCCCGATACTGGGTTCCGGCTACCAGTCCTCCCAAGTCCAGTTCATAAATACGGCTATTCTGGAGACGGGAAGGTACATCTCCGGCTTTAATACGGGCTGCCAGACCATATATAAGTGAAGTCTTTCCGACTCCGGGTTCACCCACATGGAGCGGATTGTTCTTTTCCTTCCGGCAAAGTACCTGAATGGTCCGCTCCAATTCTTCCTCACGGCCAATCAGCGGATTATGGTCATCCAGGCAGTCGTTAATACACGTCACGTAATTACGCCATGAAGCCGGTCTGTCCTGTTCTTCATTCTCTTCATCAAGATCATCTGATGTAGCATACTCTGATACCAGCATACTGATAAAATCGGCCTCACTGTCCTGCAATGTACTCTTGAGGAGATAACAGGCCCATGAGTCATCCAACTGTAAAAGAGCCTGCACCAGATGAGGTACATCCATCAACTCTCCGTTGGAATACTGCACCATCCGGTAAGCCACATTCAACATTTCATTCAACTGTACTGAAGCCTCCGGTTCATAAACAGATACAGTCTCCGGTACTTTTTCCAATTTTAAATTCAGAAATTTCTCCAACTGGTCCGTCAGTTCGTAGGCTTCACAAAAAACACCTTCCAAAGCAGAAAGGAAAAGCTCCTGTTCCAGAAAGGCCTCCAGAAGATGTTCCGGCATGATAAATTCATGCCGCCTCCTCAGGGCGCCCTGATGAGCTGAATCAAAAGCCGCACGTACGTAATTTGTATATTTGATATCCATAAGCTGCGTAATGTGTCGTATTGAATCGTTCTCTACTGTTCTTCTTCAGGTTTGACAGCCAGCCGCAAAGGAAAACCTTTTTCACGAGCCATCTTCGTGGCCTTCTGTACCTTCGAACAAGCCACATCATACGTAAATATGCCCACTACAGCCGATCCGCTGCGATGCACAGACATCATGAGCGCCTCAGCCTCTTCCGATGACTTGAAAAAGACACTGGTGAGCACCAATACAACGAAATCCATCGTTGTAAAATCATCATTGAAGATAATCACCTTAAAACGTCGGGGTTCATGCAGATCCGTACGTTTCTTTTCCTTACAGTCTGATTGCTGTTGTTCCATAATGAAAGTTTTTAATTGGATTGAGCCGCCATCCCTGCTCTTACGAACAGAACGGATTCATTCGTATAGACAAAGATACAAATAAAATACCAAATCAGGAAAATTATAGATCTGTGAGGAAAGATCTTCATATCACGAAAAAGACAGGGTAAAAGAAAAAGGTATAAGCGTTTTTGAGATTTTTGCGTAAATCTGTATGAGGAATATAGCTATTTGAAATTAAGTGATTTAGAAGAATCGCCTTGTTTTGGTGTAATGGATTTGCTACTGTCCTAATTGCTTCGGCCTGCATAGTTTATACTTTTCAAATAATTCTTATTGTGTAAAAATAAAAAATTGAATGTACCAAAAATGTTTGTTTTTCACTACCTTTGCAGAAAAACAGAGTAAATGAACGAAATTTGGAATGAAATATGTTTTGAGTTAAAGACATGCATTCAAAACAATGTCTTAGAGAAAGAATATGAAAATGCGGTATGCAATTGTTTAATGCTTCTCGGCTGGAAAAAGTTTAGAGGAGAAATTGTAACGCAATACCCAGTACAAGCTGGACATGAGAATAAATATGCAGACATTGTAGTTCAGCAAGACAATGTTGAGCAGTTTGTGATAGAAATCAAACGCCCCAATCATATATTGCAAGAAGAAGATGAAAGACAGTTGTTTTCTTACATGCGCCTACTAAAGCATCAAGTGATTTTCGGACTTTACGTGGGGGATAAAATTCGTTTATATTACGACGACGTTGCATCCCAACAACTTCCCGAACAGGTCTTTTCCTTAGACATAGAAGAAAACGCGCCTGATGGTCTTAAGTTTGTGGAACTTTTTTCCAAGGAATTATTTAACATGCAAACTTTGACTGATTTCTGTAAAGAACAAAAGGCTATATGTCAAAAACAAAAACAAATGCAGAATGAAGTTGCCAAAATATTGTCTGATACAAGCGGCCAGATGTTTAAGGACGCACTAAAAGAAAAATATCTGGATGAAGGATATTCTGCCGAGTGGGTAGATTCTGTACTCAATCAAATCAACGTAAATGTAACTCCTGCAATTAAAAGTACGATCGAAAAAAATGCCATCCCACCATTGCTACAATCTACACGAAATATTGAAAAACCTATAAATACACATGACAAAACGAAGTATGGTTTTTTAGGAAGTCGTCCTATGTTTAAAAGAAAATTTGTACTTAATATTGTTAAATATTTTGTATCCAACAACCCTCACTCATACGCTGAATATTCCAAAATATTCAATGCCCTTAGACCAGATTCTCTAGGTGTAATAAGACCTTATGATTCATTACAAACGAACCAATATCGCAACTATTTTATTGAAGAAGACGAATACCTAGAAAGTGAAGATGGAATAAAATTTGTCGTATGCAATCAATGGGGACTTCCTAATATAAAACCTATTATTCAATTTGCAAACTCACAAGGTTATAATGTTGTTGAATACAAATATTGATACGGACTGCATAGTTTCGTTATGTCCGAAACACAAACTTGCTACCATAGAAAAACAGAAATCCACCCTTGGAGTAACTCATATTGCCTAGGGTAACCCAAAGGAAAACCTACTATTTCTGCAAGAAGTAAGTGATAATGCCTAAAGGGGGTAGCTCATGGGGAGGGATATTTTTAGCTGTACCTGCGTTGTGTAAAGAAAATGAGTTAATGAGCTATGGCTTTTTTTCTAAGCGCAAGGTTGGTTTCCTTGGCTTCCATACCTTCCCACTGCCTATATTTCCTTTGGTATCCTAAAATTATTTCGGGTTAGTCCACTTGCAGCTGAATTGCGGCACCGCTCCGTTAGTTATAAATCGTCTGACCAAGAATCTTCATTCTAGTACTCTAATTATCAACATCTATTGAATTAATCAAATACGTTTCGACGGATATTCCAAAGATTTTGTGTAAATCTGTATAAGGAATATACCTCTTTGAAATCAAGAGAGTTAGAAGAATTACTTCGTTTTCAGGTAATGAGTT
>ENA-OVGQ01003222-OVGQ01003222.1-human-gut-metagenome-genome-assembly--contig:-NODE-3222-length-13246-cov-3.299750_pt1 | contig 13246 bp, 15 predicted proteins | sample MGYA00237774_ERZ505427 | MGnify/ENA primary metagenome ERZ505427 (study PRJEB26158, sample SAMN06016404) | human gut metagenome | biome: human gut; feature: ankylosing spondylitis patient; material... | reverse complement strand
TAAAAAATGCTTACGAAGATTTTTTATCATATTCTGGGGCTTCTGGTTGCCTTCTGCCTGCTGTTTGCAGTGCTGATTACCGTAACGGAAACACTGCTGTATCGGGTGGATGGCTACTTTGCGAAGGAATATCAGAAATATGCGGTCACAGAGCGCGTGGATATGAGGCTGTCTGATTTGCTTTCTGTGACGGATGAAATGATGGACTATCTGAAGGGCGACAGGGAAAATCTGAATGTGGAAGCCGTGATCGGCGGCGTGCTGAGGGAATTTTCAATGCCAAGGAAAAACGCCACATGCAGGATGTACGGGAGCTGTTTTTGCAGGGGCTGGCACTGCGCAGAGGGGCGGTATTTGTCGGCGTTTTGGCGGCGGCGTTTCTTTGTTTGAAAAAAAGACAGGCGGTACTTCTTAGGATGCTGCAGTGGGGCATTGCGGGAGTGCTTTGCACCATGCTAGGGCTTGGAGCTTTGATTTCGATGGATTTCACAAAATACTTCACCTATTTCCATCTGATTTTTTTCGATAACATGGACTGGTATTTGAATCCGAAAACGGATTTGTTAATCAACATTGTGCCCGAAGGGTTTTTTCGGGATACTGCCTTGCGGATTGCAGGAATGTTTCTGGCGGTCAGCCTTCTGTTCTGGCTGATGGCAGGCGCACTGCGGCGAAGGCTGAAATAAAGAAGGCTGAAATAAAAAGGATTGCTATGATAAAGTTGATTTTATTCGGAATTTTAAAGGGAATCGGCATTCTGCTGCTGGTGCTGCTGCTTCTCCTTCTGCTTATGGTGCTTGTGGTGCTGCTTTCGCCCATCAGGTATCATCTGGAGGGAGAGAAAAGGGCGGCGGTCAGCGGTTCTTTTGGTGTGTCATGGCTTTTTGGGGCAATCCGTGCCGATGGCGGCTATACACCTGAGGGGGGCAGTCGGCTCAAGCTGAGGGTGCTTTGGTTTACACCTGTCGGCGGCGAGGAGAAGCCCAAAAAGAAGAAAAAGAAGAAGAAAAGGAAAGAGCCGGAGCCGATAGAAATACATGCGGCGGAAAGAGAGCCGGAAAAGGAGAAGCCAAAACAAGCACTAAAGCAAGAACCGAAGCAGCCAAAGCAGGCACCGAAGCAGTCGGAGCCGAAAAATCAGGCGAAGCCGCAGAGAATGGCGGAAAAGCAGCCGAAAACCATGCGGCGTGTAAAGCTTTCGGAGATTGCGGAGAAGCCGCCTGAGCCGGAGGAAATCGAGGACGATGCCTTCTTTACGGGAGAGGAGCAGGAAAAAGCAGAGGAACCGAAGAAGAAGGAGAAAATTCCCCCGATTCTAAAGGAGCTTTGGAGCATTGAGGATAAAAAGCAGATTTTCAAGGCATTTGGGAAGCTGTTGAAGCGGCTGTTGAAGGGAATTTTGCCGGGGAATTTCTTCCTCAAGGCAACCATCGGGACGGGAGACCCGCCGACAACAGGCTATCTGCTCGGTCTGGCAGGGATTCTGGTTGCGAAATTCGGTAATGACATACAGATAAAAGGAGACTTCACGAAAGCAACCGTGGAGGATATCGAAATACGGGTAAAAGGAAAAATTGTACTTGGCAGGCTGCTTTGGACAGTGCTTGCCTTTGGGTTGACAAAGCCCGTCAGAAGGGCAATCCGAAAGGAAATCAGATATTTCAGAGGGAAAAAGGCGGATGCGAAAGGAGAAACAGCATGAGCAAGGATTTTAATGAGGCGGTAGATGTATTATTTCATAAAGTAGATGATCTGGTATCCACAAAAACGGTTGTGGGGGATGCTATTGTAGTTGGCGATATGACGCTTCTGCCCCTGATTGATGTGGCAGTGGGCGCAGGAGTCGGCGCAAAGGAAAGTGCCAACGCGGCAGGCGGCATGGGAGCAAGAATTACCCCCTCCGCGATTCTGATGATTCGCCCTGACGGAGTGCAGCTTATCAATGTGAAGAATCAGGATGCGCTTTCCAAGCTGATAGATATGGCACCCGGAGTGGTCAATAAGCTGAATTTCGGTGCTGTGTTCAGTGGCAGAAACAAAAAAGACAGGACACAGGAAGAAGTGAAATTTGAGGAGGAAACCATTATAGAGGAATAAATTGCCGAAAGGAGAGAGTCCTGTATGAAGGTTTTGATTGAATTATATGATAAGGATACGCTGAAAAATATCGTTGCGCCGCTGACCCTGCGGCCCGATAGGGTGGTGTATCTCTATGATAAGGGAATGGACGATAGGGATGCGTTTCGTTCTCTGGTGACCTGCTTTCAGAAAAACATGCCCAATATCGTTGTGGAGGATATTCCTGTAGACATCAGCTCTGTGAAAACCCTGTGTGCGGCGGTCTGCCGTGTGGCAGAGCGGTACGAGGCGGCAAACTGCACGCTGGAGCTGACGGGCGGCAGTGAGCTGATGATGATTGGCGCATATCAGGCAGGGCTTGAAATGGGAATTCGCATGGTACATACGGATTTGGTGAAGGGCTGCATTACGGATATTGAAACGGATGAAAAGCTGACGGATATTGCAACGCTGACGCTGGAGAACTTCATTGATGCCAAGGGCGCGTGCTTTATGGGGGAATCCCATCAGCCGCCGAGACCGGAACGCTATGATGCCATCAATAATATGGCACGGTTTCTGTTCCGCCATCTGCGGGATTGGAAGATAACCTGCAGCTGGCTGCAGACGGTGGCGGCGAGAGGCTTTTCGCATGATTTGCAGATGGAAAGCCGCAGAAATATCCATACCAAAAGCGGAAAGCCTGTTTCCCCGAAGGATGAAATTCTTTTGGAATTTGAGAAAAACGGCTTTTTCAAGAAGTTGAGTCTGGATAAGAATGGGGTTTGGATACGGTTCAACTCCTTGCAGGATAAGCAATACTGCATTAACTACGGCGTATGGCTGGAATTATATGTCTATGTGGCGGCGGCAAGCAGCGGTGCATTTGAGGATGTGAAGCTTGGAACGATGATTGACTGGAATGTGTATGACGGGCTGAAAATCGGCGGAAATGAAATTGACGTAATGCTGATGGAGGATTCCCTGCCTGTTTTCATTTCTTGCAAGCTTAAGGATGCGGATACTGTGGCACTGAATGAGCTGCTGATTGCGAAAAAGCGGTTGGGCGGCTGGTTCTCCAAGGGGATTATTGTAACCTTCAGCAGAGAAAAGCAGGAGGGCACGGGGACGTATCAGCGATGCAAGATGCTTGGGCTGGAAATGCTCGATGAAAGGGATATTCTGGCGGTGGATTTTCGGGAGCGGCTGGTGCGGACGATTCGTGCGCATGATCTTATCAGTCTGAAATGGAAGAAGGTATAAGGGGGGGGAGTCCCCTTGGGTCGAAACAGGGTTTCGGCTTTGATATAAAAGGAGGCGAATGCCTTGGCAAAAAAGAATACCAGAAACACCAAGAGCCGTATCGTTTCGGCGGCATGGAAGCTATTCTATGAAAACGGCTATGATGATACAACGGTGGAGGAAATCGTAGAGGAATCGGGAACCTCCAAGGGCTCCTTCTATCATTATTTCAGCGGCAAGGATGCCCTTTTAAGCTCCCTTTCCGATTTATTTGATGATAAATATCAGGAGCTGATTCCGACGCTTGACCCCGAAATGGACAGCTTTGAGCAGCTGATGTATCTGAATCGGGAAATGTTTCTGATGATTGATGACAGCATTTCCCTTGATTTGACGGCAAGGCTGTATGCCTCTCAGCTGATCACCACGGGAGAAAAGCACCTGCTCGACCATAACAGAATCTATTACAAGCTGCTGCGGCAGATTGTGACGGAGGGGCAGAAGAAGGGCGAGCTCAGAGAGGATGTTTCCGTGAACGAAATTGTAAAGGCGTATGCGCTCTGTGAGCGTGCGCTGATTTATGACTGGTGCATCAGCAACGGGGATTATTCCCTTTGCCAATACGCAAAAAGCATGATGCCTGTTTTTTTGAACAGTTTTCGTGTGAAAAAAGCAAAAAACAGCGAATAATAAAAAAAGATTTTTTTTCGGATAGAAATAAGTTCTGGAAATCGTATAGTCAGAAAAGATTGAAATTGCAGTCTTTCTGGCTATTTTTTGTTTTGTCGTTCTGTTTTTTGTTCGGACTTTGTTCTGTATTTTGTTCTGGTAAAAAGTATGATAGAATAGCCGCAAAAGCAAGATGAAACAGAAAAAAACAAGAAACGAAGGAAGGGTAAAGTAACATGATTTCAGCAAAGGTTTTAATCATGCTCACAATTCTGGTCTATCTGGGCGGCATGATTATCATTGGGATTTATTGTTCCAAGAAAAATGAAAATGTAGGCGATTTCTATCTGGGCGGCAGAAAGCTTGGTCCATTTGTTACGGCAATGTCCGCAGAGGCATCGGATATGAGCAGCTACTTATTGATGGGGCTGCCCGGTCTGGCATATTTAAGCGGTGTGGCGGATGTTGGCTGGACGGCAATCGGGCTTGCCATCGGTACATACCTGAACTGGTTGGTTGTCGCAAAGAAAATCCGTATTTATACACACAGACTGGATGCCATTACTATCCCGGATTTCTTCTCCCGTCGATATCATGATGAGAAGAATATTCTGATGTGCATTGCGGCTGTGGTTATCATTATTTTCTTCATCCCCTATACAGCAAGCGGCTTCGCTGCATGCGGCAAGCTGTTCAGCACCCTGTTCGGTGTGAATTATATTCCTGCCATGGTCATCAGTGCGATTGTTATTGTGCTGTATACCGCGATGGGCGGCTTCCTTGCAGCAAGCACCACAGACCTGATTCAGGGGATTGTGATGAGTATTGCACTGCTGATTATCGTATTCTTCGGGATTCATATTGCAGGCGGCTTTGATGCCGTAATGGATAACGCAAGAAGCATGACAGGCTATCTGAACCTGACCATGACACACGACCCCGTCAGCAAGACCGCATCTCCCTACGGCTTCCTGACCATTTGCTCCACATTGGCGTGGGCATTGGGCTATTTCGGTATGCCCCATATTCTGCTGCGCTTCATGGCGATTGAGGATCATAATAAGCTGAAATTATCCAGAAGAATTGCGGTTATCTGGGTTGTCATTGCGATGGGCGTTGCCATTCTGATTGGTATCATCGGGAACGCGATGACAAAGGTTGGCGCGGTTCCCCTTCTGGAGGGCAGTGCATCCGAAACGATTATTGTATGCGTTTCCGACCTGCTGAGCAAGCATGGCTGCCTTGCGGCAATCGTTGCAGGTATTGTGCTTTCCGGTATTCTGGCGGCAACGATGTCCACGGCGGATTCTCAGCTTCTGGCAGCATCCTCCAGCATTTCCCATAACCTTTTGGGCGGCTTCTTCCGTGTGAATATTTCCGAAAAGGCGGCAATGCAGGCGGCAAGAGTTTCCGTTCTGGTAATTTCCGTGATTGCGGCCTTCATCGCGAGAGACCCCAACAGCTCCGTTTTTGGTATCGTATCCTTCGCATGGGCAGGCTTCGGTGCGGCATTCGGTCCCGTTGTGCTGACAGCGCTGTTCTGGAGACGCTCCAATAAGCAGGGCGCACTGGCAGGCATGATTGTCGGCGGTGTGATGGTATTCGTATGGAAATATCTGATTCGTCCCATGGGCGGTATCTGGGGCATTTATGAGCTGCTGCCCGCATTCCTGCTGGCTCTGGCGGCAATCATTATTGTCAGCCTTGCAACACAGGCACCCGAACAGGCTGTTCTGGAAGAATATGACGCAGTGACAAAGAAACTGAAAAACGAAAAATAAAAAATAAAAGATAAGCATTGAAAATCCCTCTGCTGAATGAATGCGGCACAGGGATTTTTTGTTTGCAGAAAAATTTCTCTGCTTGTTCTTCTTTAAAAAATTGAAAAAGAGAGGCGGTATCTGTATAATGGATACAGATAAAGAAAATGACAAAGGGAGGAACTGCCGTGAAAGCATTGATTACGGGCGCAACGAGCGGTATCGGGCGCGAAATGGCGAAAATATTAGCTGCACGGGGCGTGGATTTAATCATTGCCAGCAGGGATGAGCAAAGAATGCGGCACATCGCAAAGCGTCTGCCTGTGGCAGTGCGGACGATAGCGGTGGATTTATCCAAAGCAGAGGACTGCTATCGGCTGTATGATGCGGTGAAGGCGGAAGAAATTGATATCCTCATCAATAACGCAGGCTTCGGTGCGTATGGCGCAACATGGGACGTTCCGCTGGAAACGGAGCTGAATATGTTGGATTTGAACGTGCGCGCAGTGCAGATTCTGACAAAGCTGTTTCTGGCAGATTTCCGTAAGCGTGGCAGTGGGCGTATCCTCAATGTGGCGTCCTCTGCGGGCTTTCTGGCAGGGCCGCTGATGTCCGGCTATTATGCGACAAAGGGCTATGTGCTGCGGCTGAGCGAGGCCATTTCCGAGGAGCTGCGGCAGGAGGGCAGTCGGGTGACAGTGACGGCTCTCTGTCCCGGACATGTGGAAACGAATTTTGATGCGCGCGCAAAGGTACGCCGCTCCATTGGCGGCGTTTCTGCGAAAAGAGTCGCGCAGGCAGGGATAGAGGGGATGCTCCGCGGCAAGGTGGTTGTCCTGCCGGGGGCATTGATGAAAATGACCTATGTCGGAGAAAAGCTTTTACCTGAGTCATGGATGCTGAAAATTGCCTATCGGGCACAGGCAAGGAAGGGTTGAACCGTATGCAAAGAGCAAGGCAAGTTTTGAAAAATACCGTCCGCGGTTATATCACGAAGGATGTCGGCAAGCGAGCAGCTTCACTGACGTATTATCTCCTGTTTGCGATTTTCCCCTTTCTGGTTGCGCTGATTTCTATTTTGGGTCTGTTGCATCTGCCGATGATTTCGCTTGAGGGCGAGGCGGCGGCGTTTTTGCCTGCGGATGTAATTACGCTGCTGAACCGGACGATTACCCACATGACGGAGGCATCCAATGGGGCAATTTTCACCTTTGGTGTGGTGTTTGCGCTGTGGTTTCCGTTTCGGGCGGTAAGAAATATGACGGAGGAAGTTTCGGATATCTATGGCGGCGAAAAGCCGACGCACCATACGCTGCGGGTGCTGCTGCTGGCAATATTCATTCTGTTTCTGATTCCTGCGATGCTGTTTCTGATGATCATCGGGGACTCTGTTTTGAACTATGTGGCGCAGTTTCTGCCGATTACGGTGGAATTTATCTCCTTCTGGACAAAGGCGCGTTTCCTTTCCATGGGCTTTGCGCTGATTCTGCTGACCTCGGCAGTGTATTATCTTTCGCCGCGTCAGCCGCCGAAGTGGCGGTATATTTTTCCTGGGGCGCTGCTTTCTACATCCTTCTGGATGCTGTATTCCGTATTCTTCTCGTATTATGTAGACCACATGGGGAATTATTCCGTGATTTACGGCTCTATCGGGGCAATCATCGCCTTCCTCATCTGGCTGAATCTTTCGCTGACGGCACTGCTTCTGGGGGCGGTGTTTAATCAGGCATTGCGCGAAACCGCCGCTTATGAAAAACTTTCTTCCGAAATCTGAGGATTTTACTGGATTTTTTCAGATTATATGGTATAATTAGTTTTAGTTTAAAACGAAAAACGGAGGTTAAGCAATGAAAAATATGTTGTATAAGGCAAAAGGCGCACTGGCGCTGACCCTTGCGGTGAGCATCTGCGGGGCGCAGTGTGTGCCCGTGTTTGCGGCTGAGGCTCTTTCCGCGGCGCAGCAGGGTGTGCAGGTGACACCTGTGAAGGAGCTGACAGAGGAAGAAAAGGCGGCATTGCAGCTGCCGAAGCTGACCGCAGAGGAAGCATTGGCGAAGGCGAAAAAGCATAGCCCCGATCTGAGAGAAATTCAGGATACCTTGGATTATCTGGATGATACGCTGGATGACATCGACAGAAGCGCAGGCGGCACGGTCACTGTGCCGAATGTGGAATATAAAAAATGGGTGAATGACGGCTGGCAGAAGGTTGTTTCTGCCGTTTATCAGGCAGAGCAGGGCAAAAAGCAGGCAAGAATCGGCGAGGAACTGCAAAACCTTGGTCTGGAGGTTTCCGTAAAATCCTATTTTACCTCCATCAAGAGTAGCGAGGACAGCCTTGCCCTGACGAAGAAAAACGCTGAAATCCAGAAAAAGCTGTATGAGCAGGGGAAGGAAAAGAACCGTCTGGGTCTTCTGAGCAAGTATAACCTGAATCAGCTGGAGATTGCGGCAAAGCAGGCGCAGGATAATGTGGCACTGCTGGAGGCAAGCATGGAGCAGCTTTACATCAAGCTGAATGACCTGATGGGGGAAAAGGCAGATGCCCGTTTTGAATATGTGTATGACGTTGCCTATACGCCTTATAAGCTGAGTCTGCCGATGGAGCAGTATCTCAACGCGGCGCTGAAAAAGGATCTGACCGTTCAGCTGAAGGAGCTTGCATTGGATTCTGCGAAGTTTACGAAAAACTATGTCGGCGAATCGAATACGCGTCTGGATTCTAATACGCAGGAATATAATTATGACACCGCAAAGCGTAATCTGAAAACGGCAAAAACCGATAAGGAAATGGCAATCCGCAATGCGTATCTGCAGCTGCAGCAAATGGAAACACAGATTACCTCTGCACAGTCCTCCCTAACAAAGGCACAGGCAGATTACCGTGCGGCGCAGATTAACCTGCGGGCAGGCAATGTGACAAAAACAGCCGTAGAGCAGGCAGAAATGGGCGTTGTTTCCGCGCAGAACAGCCTGAATCATAATTACGATATGTTGGTATTTACCTTTGAAAACCCCAGCCTTCTTGGCAACACCACACAGGCGCAGTAAAATAGAGATAAAATTCAAAGAGGTCTTGAGCAAATATGCTCAGGGCTTCTTTTTTTGCATAGATTTCCTTTTCCTTCACAAACTAGGAAAAATGGTTGGCGGTGAAAAGGGATGCAGATAAAGAAGGAGTTGCAGAAAAATAAACAGGTGATGCAGGAAGCCTTTCGCGACTGCGGTGATATCATTATGCGTGAGTTTCGCATCCGCGGCGGCGAGGGCACGCTTTTTCTTGCATATACGGATAATATTGTGGATGGGGATGCCATTCAGAATTTTATCATGACAAATGTGATGGCGCGCTGTGAAATGCAGGGAACGGAGGGACTGCTGCAGAGCCTGATGGAGGAGGTCATTGCCATTGGGGAGCTGACGAAAATCACCACGATGGAGGAGGTTTTTGATGCCGTTCTTCTGGGGGATACGGTGCTTCTCATGGATGGGGATGATTTCGCCTTGCAGGCTTCGACGAAGCATTTCCCCACGCGCGGCGTGAATCAGGCGGAAACCGAGGTGGTTGTGCAGGGACCGAAGGATGCCTTTACGGAGCTGATGTCTGTAAATGTGGTGCTGACGAGAAGGCGAATTCGGGATACACGGCTGAAGGTGAAGCGGAAGAAGATGGGCAGAAGGAGCAAAACGGATGTGGCACTGCTGTATATGGAGGATTTGGTGCGTCCTGAGCTGCTGCAAAAGATAGAAACGCAGGTGGATTGTTTGGATTTAGACCATCTGCCGGACAGCGGCTATGCGGAGCAGATGTTGGAGAAGCGGCAGTATTCGCCCTTTCCGCAGCTGCAGATGACGGAGCGCCCCGATAAGACCGCCTCTGCCCTTCTGGAGGGGCGCGTGGCACTTCTGCCCGATAATACGCCCTATGCCATCCTTCTGCCGGCAACACTGAATACCTTCTTTCAGGCGGCAGAGGATTATTATGACCGCTGGGAGATTATGAGCTTTATTCGGCTGATTCGCTTTGTGGCGGCGTTTCTGACGGTTACGCTTCCGGGGCTGTATATTGCGTTTGCGGTCTATCATCCGGAGCTTTTGCCAACCGCGCTTGCCCTCAAGGTTGCGGCAACGAGAGAAACCATTCCGTTTTCTGTCATTGGTGAGGTGCTGATTATGGAAATCGCCTTTGAGCTTCTGCGTGAGGGCGGGATTCGCCTGCCATCCCCCGTCAGCTCTACCATTGGCATTGTCGGCGGCATTATCATCGGTTCGGCGGCGGTGGATGCAGGGATTGTCAGTCCGACGGTTGTGATTGTTTCCGCGCTGACGGGCATCTGCTCCTTTGTGATTCCGAATGTTTCGATTGTTTCGGGTCTGCGCATCAGCAAATACGTTGTAATTTTCTTCGCGGCTGTGTTCGGGCTGTTCGGGGTCTGGGCGGCACTGCTGCTGCTTCTGGCGCATCTGGCAAGTCTCACCTCCTATGGCATCCCTTATCTGTATCCCTTCTGCTCCTCCTCCGTCAATGATGACATGGATTGGGAGGACAGCATTTTTCGTCTGCCGCTTTCCGAAATGAAGCGCAGACCGATTTTTACACGTCCCGATGCACGGCGGCGGAAGGAGGAGGAATGATGTTTGCGGAGAATCGGAAAATTTCTATCAGACAGCTGCAAGTGCTGTTATTACTGGATTGCTTTGGCACTGCTGTCCTTTTTCTTCCGGCGGAGCTGGCCGAGATAAGCGGCAGAGGGTGCTTTTTTGCGGCTTTGCTTGGCGGCTTGGGGGTGTCGGCTGCTTCCCTTCTGCTGACGGCAGTAGGAAGGCGGATGCCCAATGGTACGGTGGTCGATTGGTGCCGGAGCGTCTGCGGCAATGGTGTCGGGACAATCCTTTTGCTTGGCTTGGCAGGAAAGCTTTTGCTTGACGGGATGATTGAGCTGCGGATTTTCAGCGAAATTATCTGCCGTTTTATGCTCCCTGCAACGCCTGTCTGGGTGCTTTCGCTGGTGCTGCTTCTGGTCGCAGGTGCGCTTGCGGCGCAGGGAACGGAATGTCGGGGCAGAACGGCGGAAATCCTCTTTTTTCTGGTAGCAATTCCCTTGCTTCTGGTGCTTCTGGCGGTGGCGGCTTCTACGCAGTATGCGCGCGTTCTGCCGCTTACCCTGCCTTCTCCTTCGGGCATCGGGGCAGGGCTTGCGGAGATGAGCATTGTATGCAGGGGGCTCGTTTTTCTTTATTTTATCTATCCGGATTTGAAAAAGCCTGTCGGCTTCGCAGTCTGGAAAGCCTGTCTTTTGATAACGGCAGTGGTGACGGTCATCGTGCTTCTCTGTCTGGCGAATTACGGCGAGGGGATGCTTGCCGCAAAGCTTTTGCCGACATTGCAGATGCTGGAGCGTGTCAGCTTTACGGGCGTTTTTCTGACCAGACAGGATTTGCTTCTGCTTTGGTTCTGGATGGCATCGGCGGTGCTGTTTCTTTCGGGTGTGGTGTTTTTCGGCTCCCTTCTGGGGACGCAGCTATGCAGACAGGCGGAAAAAAAGCGAAAGCTTTGGCTCTGGGTGGTGCTTGCGGCTTTGTTTGCGTTGTCATTTCTGCCCGAAAGCCTTATGGCGGCACAGCGTCTGCGGCTTGCCGTTTCGCCTTGGCTGAATCTGGCGTATCTGGTGGGACTGCCGGTTTTATTGCTCTTGCTTGGCAGGAAGGGAGAGAAAAAGGATGTATAAAAAATTTGTTTTGCTGGCGTTGGCAGTCCCCTTTTTTTTGACCGGCTGCTGGGATAAAAAGGACCCGGAGGATAGGGCATTTATTATCACCCTTGGGGTAGACACGGCGGCAGAAAACGGCTGTCGCTTCACCTTTGCGCCTGCGAATATCGAAACGGGCGAGGCAGAAACTTATGCCGCGGAGAGTGAAACCCTTTCGGGGGCGGTCGCGCAGGTGGATACCTACACCTCTCGTAAGACGGACTTGGGGCAGCTAAAAACGGTTATCTTAGGGGAAGGTCTTTGCGGGACAGTGCAAGGCTGGATGCCCTTCTGGGGGAGCTGGAGCGCAGTCAGGCGGTTTCGGAGAAGGTGATGCTTCTGGCGGCGGATTCTGCGGCGGCTTGCGTGGAAAAGGCTATGAAGGAGGACAGTAAGACAGGTCTGTTCCTCTGGGATTTTTATAAAAATACCGCCGAGGAGGTGGCGGTCACGAAGGGGATCGATTTGGATACCTTTCTGACGGAGCGCACGGAGCGGGGCGGCAATGGCGTGCTTCCGCGGATTCGCGCAGAGGGGGAAAGGCTGCGGCTTGGCGGCGGCATGGCAGTGTCCGCAAGGGGTGCTTCTATTCTGAATGAGCAAGAGGAACGCGGTTATCTTTTCTTGCTGGGAGATGCCGAGGGGGCGGTTCTGGAAGGAAAGTATGAAGCGGCGGTTTTGCCTTTGGCGGTTACAAAAACAAAGGCAGACTACGATTTTCAGGCGGTAGGGGACACCGTTCTCTGCACCGTAACGCTTCCCGTAGAGGGAACCTTGCAGGGCGGCAGGGGCGAATTGCTTTCCGCGGAACAGAAAACGGAGTTGGAGAGTATTTTTTCCGCAAGCATAAAAGAGGAGGTGGAGCATACGATAAAAACAGCACTGTCCGAAGGGGTGGATTTCCTCGGTATTCTGCCAAGGGCAGAGCGCGCGCTGCCGCAGCTTGCAAAAGCCTGCACACAGGAGCAGCTTTGGGAGCGGATGGCGTTTCGCGTTGTCCCAAAGGTGCAGATTACGGATATGGGGCGCAAGCGTTGATTAAAATTTGAAAAACTTGGAAATCCTGTATCTGAACAAATCAGAAAAGGGGAGAACGGGATGGCTTGGAAACAGACGCTCAGGGAGCTTTGGCAAAAGGAAAAATGGTATTGGCTTGCAGCAGTGGTGCTTGGGGTGCTGCTGAGTCTGCTGTTCGCCGCCCATTGGACGGAGGGCTATGCGGATATGATTCAGAAGGGGATTGGCGGCAAGGTGGTACGCTTTCATGTACTGGCAAACAGCGACAGCGAGGCAGACCAGACCCTCAAGCTTGCGGTGCGCGATAGGGTTTTGCAGGAATATGGCGATTTACTGGAAACCTGTACCTCAAAGGAGGAAACGCTTGCGGCACTCAAAAACGCACAGCAGGAAATTTCGGAAACGGCGGAGGCGGAGGTGCTGGCGCAGGGGTATGCTTATCCCGTCCGCGTGTCTCTGGTACGGGAGGAATTTCCCTTTAAGAAATATGGCGATTTGATTTTTCCGGCAGGGGTGTATGATGCCCTGCGAATTGAGATTGGCGAAGCCAAGGGGAAGAATTGGTGGTGCGTGCTCTATCCGCAGATGTGCTATGTGGATGCGGCGTGGGGCTATTCTACAGAGGAAAGCCATGTGCGGCTTCAGAATACGCTGACGAAGGAGGAATTTCTCGTGGTTTCTGCCATGGAGCAGAAGAAGATTACGCCGAAAATCAAATGCAGGCTTGTGGAATTGTGGAGCGAACGATAAA
>ENA-OVGQ01003219-OVGQ01003219.1-human-gut-metagenome-genome-assembly--contig:-NODE-3219-length-13260-cov-5.044226_pt1 | contig 13260 bp, 11 predicted proteins | sample MGYA00237774_ERZ505427 | MGnify/ENA primary metagenome ERZ505427 (study PRJEB26158, sample SAMN06016404) | human gut metagenome | biome: human gut; feature: ankylosing spondylitis patient; material... | reverse complement strand
ACGGCATACGATTTCGTGATGTGACTGGAGTTCAGACGTGTGCTCTTCCGATCTCGTCCCCACGGAGGATGGAATCCGCACTGAGGCCCATGACCCCGCCAAGCTGACTGACCCCAGCCTCATCATCTACCACCCAGTCCGCACCATGGGCGATGCGCTGGTTATCACCAACGGTGACCAGACGGACACCATCTGCCGCTGCGGCGATTTCCGAAGGGGTCTGATGACCCGGAACTATGAGCCGGACGAGCCGAACTGGACGCCCCGTATCTCTGCTATCCGCTATGGGGACGGGGCTATGGAGCTGTCCATTCTCAAGCGCTGTCAGGGCCGCTGCCTGCGGGAATTTTTCTGCTATGAAGGCTGTGACGCCGGTAGGGGCTTCTTCATCAGCACCTATCAGGGGGACGGAAGCCCGCTGCCTACCTTTGCCGGGGAGCCGAAGGAGGTGGAGCTGCCGGAGCCGGAGGCGCTCTGGGCGGCGCTGAATATGGAAAACAAGGTTTCCCTGTACGCCAACGTGGGCGGAGAGGTGAGACTGTTCAATAAAAATCTGGGGGACTAAAGCATGAAGGAACTGGAACTCAAATACGGCTGCAATCCTAATCAAAAGCCGGCGCGCATTTTCATGAAGCAGGGAGATGAGCTTCCCATTCATGTCCTGAACGGACGTCCCGGCTACATCAATCTGCTGGATGCCTTTAACTCATGGCAGCTGGTCAAGGAGTTGAAGGAGGCCACCGGCCTGCCCTCTGCCGCCAGCTTCAAGCACGTTTCCCCTGCCGGGGCGGCGGTGGGCCTGCCGCTGAATGAGTTGGAGCGGCGCATTTACTTTGCGGAGGAAAGCGAAGCGCTTTCCCCCATTGCCTGCGCGTACATCCGGGCCAGAGGCGCCGACCGTCTGTGCTCCTACGGCGACTGGGCGGCGCTGTCCGAGGTGTGCGATGCCGATACCGCCCGCTACCTGAAGGCCGAGGTGTCCGACGGAATTATCGCCCCGGGCTATACGGCGGAGGCGCTGGATATCTTGAAAAGCAAGAAAAAGGGAAACTATAACGTCATTGAGATCGACTCGGCCTATATTCCCGCTGCCGTGGAGCAAAAGGACGTTTTCGGCGTGACCTTTGAGCAGGGCCGCAACAATTTCAAAATTGACGAGAGCCTGCTGACCAACATCGTCACGAAAAATAAGACGCTGCCGGAGCAGGCCAAGCGCGATATGCTGGTGGCGCTCATTACCCTGAAATACACCCAGTCCAACTCCGTCTGCTACGTGAAGGACGGGCAGACCATCGGCGTCGGCGCCGGTCAGCAGAGCCGCATCCACTGCACCCGTCTTGCGGGGCAGAAGGCGGATAACTGGTATCTGCGGCAGCACCCGAAGGTGCTGGCGCTGCAATTTGTTGATGGCATCCGCCGCCCGGACCGGGACAACGCCATTGACATCTATACCTCTGACGAATACGAGGACATTCTGGCGGACGGTGTGTGGCAGAATACCTTCAAGGTCTGCCCGGAGCCGCTGACCGCGGAGGAAAAGAAGGCATGGATCGCCACGCAGACCGGCGTTACGGTGGGCTCCGATGCGTTTTTCCCCTTTGGGGACAATGTGGAGCGGGCCAGAAAGTCCGGCGCAGCATATATCGCGGAGCCGGGCGGCTCCATTCGCGATGACCATGTGATCGCCGCAGCGGACCGTTACGGCATGGTCATGGCGTTTACCGGAATGCGGCTGTTCCATCATTAACAGTGCGTTCAAGAGGCGGAGAGGCTTCTCCGCCTCTTGCTGCTCTCATTCATCTATCACTTCATTTGAGGAGAATTGCTATGAAGCTCTTGGTTATTGGCGGCGGCGGGCGTGAGCACGCCATTGTCAAAAAGCTCCGGGAGAACCCGGCGGTAGAGGTGATCTACTGCCTGCCGGGAAACGGCGGCATAGCCGCCGATGCCGTTTGCGTGCCGGAGATCGGCGCGAAGGACATCGCCGCGCAGGCGGCATTTGCAAAGGCCCATGGCATCGATTATGCCGTAGTGGCGCCGGATGACCCGCTGGCGCTGGGGGCGGTGGACGCCCTGACCGCCGCAGGCGTGCCCTGCTTCGGCCCGGACGCAAAGGCGGCGGTCATTGAGGCCAGCAAGGCGTTTTCCAAGGAGCTGATGCACAAATACAATATCCCGACTGCGCGCTACGCAGTCTTTTCCGACCCGGCTGCTGCCTGTGCCTACCTTGATGACCACCCGGTCCCGGTGGTGGTAAAAGCGGATGGTCTGGCGCTTGGCAAGGGCGTGATCATCGCGCAGACCCGGCAGGAGGCAAAGGAAGCCGTACACGCCATGATGGAGGACAAGGTGTTCGGCGCCTCCGGCAGCCGCATTGTGATCGAGGAGTTTCTCACCGGCCCGGAGGTCTCAGTCCTCAGCTTTACTGACGGAAAGACCGTTGTGCCTATGGTGTCCTCTATGGACCATAAGCGGGCGGGGGAGGGGGATACCGGCCTGAATACCGGCGGCATGGGAACCGTTGCGCCCAATCCCTTTTACACGCCGGAGATCGCCAAGGTCTGTATGGATACCATTTTTCTGCCCACGATTCGGGCCATGGCGGCGGAGGGGCGGCCGTTCAAGGGCTGTCTTTATTTCGGGTTGATGCTGACTGCGGACGGGCCCAAGGTCATTGAGTATAACTGCCGTTTCGGCGACCCGGAAACGCAGGTGGTTCTGCCCCTTTTGAAAAGCGACCTGTTGACAGTCATGCAGGCAACAACAAATGGTACGTTGGCGCAGACGCCAGTGGAGCTTGCCGACGGTGCGGCCTGCTGCGTCATTGCCGCGTCGCAGGGCTACCCCGCAGCCTATGAAAAGGGCTTTCCCATCACCATGACTGCGGAAAGCGCCGCTCACGCTTATGTGGCGGGAGCGCGGCTGCAGGAGGGACAACTTGTGACCTCCGGTGGGCGGGTTTTAGGCGTCACCGCCGTGGCGGACACACTGCCGGAAGCCGTAAAGGAGGCGTACCGTCTGATGGATGGTGTTCAATTTGAAAACCGCTTTTTCCGCCGGGATATCGGCGCAAAAGCGTTGGCAGCCTTGGAGGGGAGGAGCTGAATGGTTGATCGGGTATATGTTGCAAAGAAGCCGGGCCTTGCCCCGGAGGAGACCTCGCTGCTGGCGGACTGCCGCGCGTTTCTGGGTCTGACGGGACTGGAGCGCATCAGAATTTGGAACCGCTATGACGCGGAAAATATAGATGCTGCCCTTTTTGACTATGCGCGGCGCACGGTGTTCTCAGAGCCGCAGCTCGATGAGGTCTCCGACCGGCCGGCATTTGACGGTGCCGCGGCGGTGTTTGCCGTGGAGCCGCTGCCGGGACAGTTTGACCAGCGGGCGGATTCGGCGGCCCAGTGCATCCAGATGCTCAGCCGGGGGGAGCGCCCCCTGATTCGCTCCGCCAAGGTCTATGTCCTCTATGGCACGTTGAGCGTCGAAAATGTGGAGGCGGTCAAGCGCTACGTCATCAACCGGGTGGAAAGCCGGGAGGCGTCCCTGGAGCTGCCGGAAACACTAACAGTCCGGCATGAGCAGCCGGATACCGTAGAAACGGAAACAGGCTTCATCGCTTTGGAGGAAGCCGGGCTTTCCGCGCTGCTGGAGCGGCTGGGACTTGCCATGGATTTGGAGGACCTGAAGCTGCTGCAAAGCTACTTCCGGGATGAAGAACACCGGGATCCCACCATTACGGAGCTGCGGGTGGTGGATACTTATTGGTCCGACCACTGCCGCCATACCACCTTTTCGACCCATATTGACCGCGTGGACATCCGGGATGACGCCGTGCAGGCCGCCTACGAGCATTATCTGGCGCTCCGGGAGGAGATTTACGGCCCGGAGGCGGCGAAAAAGCGCCCGCAGACCTTGATGGATATTGCCACGCTGGGGGCAAAGGTCCTGAAGAAGCGGGGCTTGCTGCCGGAGCTGGACGAGAGCGAGGAGATCAACGCCTGTTCCATCCACGTTCCCGCCGTGGTGGACGGTAAGGAGCAGGACTGGCTGTTGATGTTCAAAAACGAGACCCACAACCACCCCACGGAGATCGAGCCCTTCGGCGGCGCGGCCACCTGCATCGGCGGCTGCATCCGGGACCCGCTTTCCGGGCGGGCGTATGTCCATCAGGCCATGCGGGTCACCGGCGGCGGGGACCCCCGCAAGCCGTTGGTGGATACGCTGGCTGGCAAGCTGCCCCAGCGCAAGCTGGCCCAGACCGCGGCGGCGGGCTATTCCTCCTACGGCAACCAGATCGGCCTTGCCACGGGCCACGTGGCGGAAATTTACCACGAAGGCTATGTAGCCAAGCGGCTGGAATGCGGCGCGGTGGTGGCGGCGGTCCTGACGGAAAATGTAGTCCGGGAGCGGCCCCAGCCCGGCGATGTGGTGATTTTGCTGGGCGGACGGACCGGCCGGGACGGAATCGGCGGCGCCACCGGCTCCTCCAAGAGCCATGACCTGAACTCCCTTGCCGCCATGGCAAGCGAGGTGCAAAAGGGCAACGCCCCGGAGGAGCGGAAGCTGCAGCGGCTGTTTCGGCGGGGCGATGTGACCCGTATGATCAAGCGCTGCAATGACTTTGGTGCCGGCGGCGTTTCCGTAGCCATTGGCGAGCTGGCGGAGGGTGTCAGCATTGACCTTGACGCGGTGCGGCGGAAATATGACGGGCTGGACGGGACAGAGCTTGCTATTTCCGAGTCGCAGGAGCGGATGGCCGTGGTGGTGTCCCCGGAAGACGCGGAGCGGTTCATCGCCGCTGCCGGTGAGGAAAACTTAGAGGCGTACCGGGTAGCGGTCATTACGGAAAGTCCCCGGATGGTCATGCGCTGGAAGGGGCAGACCATTGCGGATATTTCCCGGGCGTTTCTGGATACCAACGGCGCCGCGAAGCACACGGCGGTTTCCGTGGCGGCGGTAGACCGCGCCGCACTTGGAAAGACCGGACTGAAAAATCTCCGGGAGGTGGCGGCCAGCCTGAAAAGCGCCAGCCGCCGGGGATTGGTGGAGCGCTTTGACAGCACGGTTGGAGCAGGGAGCGTTACCGTCCCCTTCGGTGGCAGAACGCAGACTACCCCGGCGCAGTCCATGGCGGCGCTGCTGCCGGTGCTGCCGGGACAGAAAACGGAGCAGGCCAGCGTGATGGCCTACGGCTTTGACGCCGACCAGATGACAGTAGACCCCTTTGTGGGGGCGTATCATTCTGTCATTGTCTCCGCTGCCAAGCTGGTGGCTGCTGGGGCGGATTACCGAAAAGCCTATTTGACATTTCAGGAATTTTTTGAGAAACTAAGAGACGACCACCTTCGCTGGGGAAAGCCCTTTGCCGCGCTGCTGGGGGCGCTGGAGGCGCAGATGGATTTGGGTGCCGCCGCCATCGGCGGCAAGGACTCCATGTCCGGCTCCTTCATGGACCGGGATGTTCCGCCGACACTGATCTCCTTTGCTATTGCTCCGGTACAGAGCGGAGAGGTGCTGACACCGGAATTCAAGTCCGCCGGAGACCCGGTGTACCTGTTCCTCTGCGACGGTACGGCGGCGGATCAGCGTGCGGTGTGGGAGCGCTTCCATGCGCTGTGCCGCGCGGGAAAGGTCAGGGCCGCATGGGCCGTGGAGAACAGTATGGCGGAGGGCGTCATGAAAATGTCCTTTGGCAACCGCGTCGGCTTCCGGTCCGAGGGAGCCGGGGAAATCTGGTATTCCGACGCCCTGCCCGGCGCGATCATCGCGGAGCTGTCGGAGCCGCTCCCGCAGGGAACTGCCCTGCGCTTGGGCGTTACAACGGCGGACGGAGCGGTGACGCTGGGCGAGGATACGGCTTCTATTGACGAGCTGCTGGCGCTGAACGAGGGCGTTCTTGAAAGCGTCTATCCCACTCGGACCGCTGACAGCGGCCCTGTGGAAACACTGACCTACCGGACAACGGAGCGGAAAGCTCCGGCGGTGGCCGTTGCCAGACCCCGGGTGCTGATTCCCGTGTTTCCCGGTACGAACTGCGAGTATGACACGCAGCGGGCGTTTCTGGAGGCCGGCGCGGAGGCGGAGACCTTCGTGCTCCGCAATCTGACCGCCGCCGATGTGGCTGAGAGCGTGGAGCAGTTTGCAATGCGGCTGAAGGCGGCACAGATCGTCGCGCTGCCCGGCGGATTCTCCGGCGGCGACGAGCCGGACGGTTCCGCTAAATTCATCACTGCATTCTTCCGTAACCCGGCGGTGCGGGAGCAGGTCACAGAGCTGCTGGAGCGGCGGGACGGACTGATGCTGGGTATCTGCAACGGATTTCAGGCGCTCATTAAGCTGGGGCTGGTGCCCTTCGGCAGGATCGTGGACACGGACGCCAGCTGCCCCACACTGACCTACAACACCATCGGACGCCACCAGTCCAAAATCGTTCGGACGCGGGTGTGCTCCAACAAGTCACCGTGGCTGGCGGGCACGGAGGTGGGCGAGGTCTACGCGGTGCCGGTCTCCCACGGGGAGGGACGCTTCCTTGCCTCCGAGGCCGTGGTGCGCCGCCTTGCGGACAACGGCCAGATCGCAACGCAGTATGTGGACCTTGCGGGTGTACCCACTATGGACACGGCCTTTGCGCCCAACGGCTCCGTCTGCGCGGTGGAGGGCATTACCTCCCCGGATGGGCGGGTCCTCGGCAAAATGGGCCACAGCGAGCGCATCGGTAAAAATCTTTATCGCAACATTCCTGACCGCTACGACATGAAGCTCTTTGACTCTGCCGTGCGGTACTTCAAAAAAATCTGAACAGGGGGTAACTGCCCATGGCGTATTTATCGGATATTGAGATCGCGCAGCAGTGCCGGATGCGGCCCATTACGGAGATCGCGGCGCTGGCCGGAGTGGAGGAGCGCTATCTGGAGTGCTACGGCCGCTATAAAGCCAAGGTGGATTATGCGCTTCTGCGGGAGAACAAGCGCCCGGAAGGGAAGCTGATTCTTGTCACCGCCATCAATCCCACCCCGGCGGGGGAGGGCAAGACCACTACCACTGTCGGCTTGACGGATGCTCTGCGGCGCATCGGGAAAAACGCCATCGCCGCCCTGCGGGAGCCCTCCCTCGGACCGGTATTCGGCGTCAAGGGCGGCGCGGCCGGCGGCGGCTACGCACAGGTGGTGCCCATGGAGGACATCAATCTGCATTTTACCGGCGATTTTCATGCCATCGGCGCGGCCAACAATCTGCTGGCGGCTATGCTGGATAACCACATTCAGCAGGGCAACCGCTTGGGGATCGATGTCAAGCGCATCGTCTGGAAGCGCTGCGTGGATATGAATGACCGCCAGCTCCGCAATATCGTGGACGGTCTGGGCGGCCGGATGCAGGGCGTTCCCCGGGAGGACGGCTTTGACATCACCGTGGCCAGCGAGGTCATGGCGGTGCTGTGCCTTGCCCGGGATATTCCCGACCTGAAGGCGCGCCTTGGCCGGATGATAGTGGCCTATACCTATGACGGCGCGCCAGTCACGGCCCATGACCTCAAGGCCGAGGGCGCCATGGCGGCGCTGCTGAAGGACGCCCTGAAGCCGAATCTGGTGCAGACCCTTGAGGGAACGCCCGTGTTTGTCCACGGCGGCCCCTTCGCCAATATCGCCCATGGCTGCAATTCCGTCACCGCCACCCGGATGGCTATGCGGCTGGGAGACTACGCTGTGACGGAGGCGGGCTTCGGCGCGGACCTCGGCGCGGAAAAGTTCTTGGACATCAAGTGCCGCTTGGCGGGTTTGAAGCCAAACGCTGTTGTGCTGGTGGCCACTGTGCGGGCGCTGAAACTCCACGGCGGCGTTTCCAAGACGGAGCTGGATACGGAAAATCTGGCGGCGCTGGAGCGGGGTCTGCCCAATCTGCTCCACCATGTGGACACCATCAAAAATACGTTCCATCTGCCCTGTGTGGTGGCCATCAATGCCTTCCCCACCGACACCGCCGCAGAGCTGCGGCTGGTGGAGGACAAGTGCCGGGAGCTGGGCGTCCGCGCCGTTTTGTCGGAGGTCTGGGCCAAAGGCGGCACCGGCGGTGTCACGCTGGCCGAGGAGGTGGTGCGCCTGTGCGAGGAGCCCTGCCCGGAGCAGCCGAACCCGGAGGAATTCACCTTCGCCTATCCCGACAACACCTCTCTCATCTATAAGCTCAACGCCATTGTGAACCGGGTCTACGGCGGCGCACAGGCCATCCTGACCCCCGCCGCACAGAAGCAGGCCAAGCAGCTCTTTGATTTGGGCTTCGGCGATCTGCCGGTATGCATGGCAAAAACGCAGTATTCCCTGTCTGACGATCCCACTCTGCTGGGCGCCCCGGAGGGCTTCACGGTTACGGTGCGGAGCTTGCGCGTCAGCGCGGGGGCGGGCTTTATCGTGGCCCTCACCGGCGACATCATGACCATGCCGGGCCTGCCGAAGACCCCGGCGGCGGAAAAAATCGATGTGGACGAAAACGGACGCATCACGGGCCTTTTCTGATGCTGTCTTTTTTGTAAATAGTAAACGGGCCGGATATTGTTGAAATTAACAGGACGCTTTCAAAAGAAAGCGTCCTGTTTTTTGCGCCGCCGCGGAAAAATCATTTCTGCGGCGGACTTGTTTTTTTCTTTTTCGGTGCAGGATCGGTCAGCTCCGGCAGCGCACCGCCGGCCACGGCCCAGAGGTACAGACTGGCCACGCTGCAATAGGGACTGAAGCGCCGCCGATATTTTTCAAACAGCTTGCGGTCGATGCGCCGGTGGCGGTAGACCATCCGCAGCCCCCGCTGAATCGCCAGATCGTCATAGCTGAAAATGTCAGGCCGCTGCATACAAAACAGCAAAATCATCTCTGCAGTCCAGATGCCGATGCCCTTCAGGGCGCTCAGCGCCGCAATGGCCTCCGCATCGGAGCTGTACCGGATAGCCTCTGGGTCAAAGGTCCCGCTGTGGACCCGCTCCGCAAAATCGGTGATGTACTCCGCCTTGCGGAATGTCATCCCCAGCGTCTGCAGCTCAGGAATCCCCGCTTCAAGAATATGATCCGGGTCCACCGTCCCGAGCCGCTCCTGCATCCGCTGCCAGATAGTGGCCTGCGCCTTTGTGGAGATCTGCTGGCCGATGATGTGGTGGATGACCGAGGAAAAAAGATCGGTGTCTACAGGGCGGTTGATATGACCAACCCGATCGATCACCGCCTGCATCCGGGAATCCGCACGGCTCAAATATGCAGTTTCCGTTTCACCGTAATTGAAATACACTGCGTTATCGCTCCCACTTCGTATTTTTTCCATCCTACAATAAAAGCGCCCGCCCTGCAAGCGCTCCCGGTCAATTTTTGAGAATAGAGGTGAAAACTTCAAATAAAATGCGCCGCACTGCTTGGTTTACCGTACTTTACATAAAAAACTGGAGAAGGCATCGGACTTCGACAGATTGCGGACTATGGGATATGTTACCATCACCGTAACGGTATGTTCAAAAGAAAAAACGGCGGGAAAAAGGACTGAAATTCGACAAAAGAGGGAATATTATGGAAATACGGGCAAGGGATATCAACCGGGAGCTGCTGCTGGAATTCAGCGGTGAAATGGATCATCACGGCGCCAGAAACGCGCTGAAGGAGGTGGAAATGGCCATTGACGCGGCGCTGCCGCAGACCTTGATTCTGGATTTTTCCGGCGTCACGTTTATGGACAGCTCCGGCATCGCACTGCTGATTCGCTCGCAGCAGCGGATGCAGCTTTTGGAGGGCAGCATCATCGTCCGTAATGTGCCGCGTCAGGCCAAGCGGGTGCTGGATGCGGCGGGAATCGGGCGGCTCATATCCATTCAATAAACGGGAGGTTTACATAATGAAAACAAAAGCGGAAAATGAGGTCACACTGCAGGTTCCCAGCCGCAGCAGCAACGAGGGCTTCCTCCGTTCGGTGGTGGCCTGCTTTGCCGCCCAGATGGACCCGACGCTCAACGAGCTGGAGGATATCAAAACAGCCGTTTCTGAGGCAGCGACCAACGCCATCGTCCATGCCTACCCCGACAGCATCGGTAGGGTGGTGGTGAAGGTCAGACAGTGTGCCGGGAACCTGCTGGAGATCACGGTGCGGGATTACGGCCGGGGTATCCCGGACATCGAGCGGGCCAGACAGCCCATGTACACCACCGGCGGCGAGGAACGCAGCGGCATGGGCTTCACCATCATGGAGAGTTTCATGGACAGCGTTCTGGTACGCTCCGTTGTCGGCCGGGGGACGACGGTGGTCATGAAGAAGAAAATCGCACCGCGCGCCAAGCGATGAGCGCCGCGCTGGAGGTACTGCGGGCCGCGCAGGAGGGGGACCGGGACGCCTGCGAACAGGCGGTGTTGGAAAACAACGGCCTGATCTGGAGCGTGGTCCGGCGCTACTATGGCCGGGGCGTGGAGCCGGATGACCTCTATCAGTTGGGCTGCCTCGGCTTTTTAAAGGCTGTCAAGGGCTTTGACTTTGCATACGGCACTTGCTTTTCCACGTATGCTGTGCCGAAAATCGCCGGGGAGATTCGACGCTTTCTGCGGGATGACGGTGCTGTGAAGGTGGGCAGAAGCATCCGGGAGCAGGCGTTGACACTTTACAGTGTTCGGGAGCGGCTGCGGCAGGAGCTTGGCCGGGAGCCGGGGGTATCTGAGCTGGCAGCGCAGACGGGCTGGACGCCGGAGGAGATCGCCGCTATCGACCTTGCAACGGAGCCGCCAGACTCTCTCCAGCGGGAAACGGCGGAGGGCCTTGCGCTGGAGGGCGTTGTGGGGACCGAGGCCCCGGAAGACGCGCTGGTGGAGCGAATCGCCCTGCGGGAGACCATTGACCGCCTGCCGGAAAAGGAACGCCTTACGATTTTGCTCCGCTATTTCAAGGGGCTGACACAGGAGCGGACAGCCCGGGTGCTGGGGGTGTCGCAGGTGCAGGTGTCCCGTCTGGAACGCCGGGGGCTGGAACGTCTGCGAAAGAGCTTTGTGCCCTGAAGTGCTCTGGCGGCTGAAATTCCGTCATGGTGCCCCAATAGCGCTTTGGCATGTGGGTCATCCGCAGCTGGGGATTCTCCCGTTCCCGGATGGCAATGGTATCATAAAACCGCTTCCACAGCAGACGGTAATGCGCCTCGGTTTCATCGGGCGGCGCCATCTGAAAATCCGCCAGCGGGCGAATTACCGCCCGGCCGGCAGCATAGAAAAGCGCCTCGTGATGGGTGCGGTCATAGATGAAAAATTTTTCATTTTGGTATCGGGCGCAGAAATGGCTCCGCAGCAGAGGCAGTACCCGGTTCTTCGGCTCGATTTCCCCGCCCAAAACGCCGCCCAGCTCGGAAAAGCGGACAAAGCCCTTCAGCAGATGGGCCTCACCGTTGAGGTGCCGCACGGCGGAAAAGACCGGATGCAGCGTTTCGTCGGAAGAATTTCGCAAAAAGCCGGGGCCCTCCCGCAGCAGCTTGACCGTCAAGCGGTAGAGGCAAAGCTCCTTTTCCGCAAGGCAGGTGAGAAAGCCCCGCTGCAAAAGCTCGGCGGCGTAGGGAGAGATCGTCCGCACCTTCCGCAGTACCCGCAGGGCGTGGCCGGAATCCGTTGCGATATTTCGTGTCGGAAACAGCGTAAAGGAAAGCGCCTCATCGCAGGCAATGGCGGTGGGGCTTTCTTTTTTTGCGTAGCTTTCAAAAATGCAGCAGAGAAAGCCGTGAAAGCTGCCATCGTAAAGATAGATCATCTCATTCACAGCGGCGCGACCTCCCTATGAAACGGCGTTGTCAAATAAAGAGAGCTGTTCCGGTGCCGCCTCCGGGAGCCGGGATTGCTCCAGAGAAATGAGACTTCGCAGCAGGCTGTCCTGCGTGAACCGAAGCCCATCGGGCAGGCGGCCGGAGGCGGTCAGGAAATACTGCGCCCGCTTCATGACCACGCCCAGCTTCGGGAGCTGCTCGATTCGCAGCGGGCCCACCCGACGGGCGGCAAGGATGCGGCGGGCGGAGACCACACCCACGCCGGGAATCCGCAGCAGCGCCTCGTAGTCCGCATGGTTTACCTCTACCGGGAAAAACTCCGGGTGCCGCAGCGCCCAGCAGCATTTGGGGTCCAGCCGGTCATCAAAGGAGGGCGTTTGCTCGTCCAAAAGCTCCTCTGCCCGAAAGCCGTAAAACCGCAGCAGCCAATCCGCCTGATAGAGCCGGTGCTCCCGCAGAATGGGCGGTTTTGTCTCCCGGGAGGGCAGCAGCGCGCTTTCCACCACAGGTACATACGCCGAAAAGAAGACCCGCTTGAGGCGGTAGCGGTCATAGAGTCCTTGAGTCAGCCGCAGGATGTGCAGGTCGCTGTCCGGCGTGGCCCCCACGATCATCTGGGTGCTTTGGCCCGCCGGCGCGAACCTCGGCGTGTGGCGGTATTTGACCAACTCCTCCCGGTTTTGGGCTGCCCGCACCTGAATCTGCCGCATGGGGGCCAGAATGGCAGTTTTCGTTTTTTCGGGGGCCAGCGTCCGCAATCCTGCCTCGGAGGGCAGCTCGATGTTGCAGCTCAGCCGGTCCGCCAGCAGTCCCAGCTGTTCCACCAGCTCCGGCGCAGCGCCGGGAATGGCCTTGGCATGGATATAGCCGTTGAAGCGGTACGTTTCCCGCAGAGTCCGAATGGCGCGAATCATCTGCTCCATGGTGTAGTCCGGGTTCCTCAGAACGCCGGAGGAGAGGAACAGCCCCTCAATATAATTCCGTCGAAAAAAGTTGATGGTCAGGTCCGCCAGCTCCTCCGGGGTGAAGGAGGCCCGCCGGGTCTCGTTGCTCCGGCGATTGACGCAATAGGCGCAGTCATAGACACAGCGGTTGCTCATCAGCACCTTCAGCAGCGTCACGCAGCGCCCGTCGGCGGAAAAGGTATGGCAGCAGCCAGTGGGACAGGACGAGGTGTTGCCGATATAGCCCGCCCGGAAGCCCCGGCGGCTGCCGCTGGAGGTGCAGGCCGCATCATACTTGGCGGCGTCCGTTAAAATCTCCAGCTTTTCTAAAACATCCATGCCTTACCGGGCAGCGGCCCGGCGGGGACGACGGGCCGGACGCTCCAGATAGTCCACCACCCGGAATACCTGTGCGGTTACAGCAGCGGCACCGAAAAGCGTGAAAAAGAGAGTCCAGCCTGTCATGATGAATTCCTCCAATCGAACAAATGTTCTTTATGCTGCTATAATACATCGAACAAACGTTCGTGTCAAGAGAAAACGCGGAAAAAATTAAAA
>ENA-OVGQ01003216-OVGQ01003216.1-human-gut-metagenome-genome-assembly--contig:-NODE-3216-length-13264-cov-4.275797_pt1 | contig 13264 bp, 10 predicted proteins | sample MGYA00237774_ERZ505427 | MGnify/ENA primary metagenome ERZ505427 (study PRJEB26158, sample SAMN06016404) | human gut metagenome | biome: human gut; feature: ankylosing spondylitis patient; material... | reverse complement strand
GAATCTGGCTTTTCGTGTTGTTCTTTTCAAATTCCAACGCCCGGAAGATCTCCTTGACCTTGCGGTTGATGGTATTCTGATTCTCACCGGTCATGTTTTTCAGCATCTGCTGGGTGATGGTGGAGCCGCCGTAGCTATCGTTGCTGCCGGTGAGGGTCAGCAGCGTAGCGCCCAGGGTCCGCTTCCAGTCTACACCATGGTGACTGAAAAAACGCTCGTCCTCAATGGACACCGCTGCCTGCCACAGGTAGGGGGACATATCGTCGATGTCGATCAGGACACGGTTCTCCTGCCCGTGGACCTTCTGGAACTCCACCCACTGACCGCTCTCCTTGTCCTGATAATAGACCACGGAGCTCTGGGACATGGTGTAGTCCTCCGCCCGGACCTCCAGCGTCGGCAGCAGAGATGTATTCACATACCTCATGAAAATCCCCAGCAGCATGAGCGTTGTGCAGACGCCGATCAGGACCAGGGTAAAGACCGTCATCACAACGCCGCCCGCCACATGACCGGGCCGGACCTTCCGCCGTTTGCGGGAATGATCCGACCACTGGGGATGTGTGTTTCTTCTTTCCTCCAACTTGGAACCTCCTTTTGTGATCCTCAAGGCGGTTTCCCTTCAGGAAACCAACCCACAATACACCATTATCAAGTCCATTATATCATCCCCTGTCAACCTTAAAAATGTCGGTTTCTCCTGCCAAAAAGTTTCCGTACTGCTCCGTTTTTTGGAAAACTCTTTGTTTTCTTAACGTCCGGCTGCAAAACTTCCACCGTTTTTCATCTCTTTTGCTCTTGCAAAGTCTGCTGCTTTCCGCTACAATAGCATCAAATCACCGTGCGCCGCTTTGGTGCCCGGTCCGAGAAAGGGTAAACGAGATGAGTGAAGAATTCGGCCCCACCTTTATTACCGTAACGGACGAGGACGGCAAGGAGCTGGTCCTTGAATTTGTGGATACTCTGGAATATAACGGCCAGATGTATCAGGCCTTCTTCCCCGCCGAGATTGAGGATGAAAACGAGGATGACCCTGATAACGGTCTGGTCATTCTGAAGGTCATCCATGAGGATGGTGAGGATATGCTCTCCACGCTGGATTCCGACGAGGAGCTGGAGGCCGTGTACGAGCAGTTCATGGAGCTGCTGTTTGATGACGAGGAGGAATAACCGCCTCCCTGTTCGGGAAAACTGACACCATGCCCTGCGGGGTGCGTGATAGATCTTTTTTTAACCCACATTTCGTTATACGGGATGCCGCCTCAGTATGTGGCTCGCAGGCCTCCCGGCTGCTGTTTGCGGCTGGAAGTTGGAAGCGGTAAAGCATACTGGAAGCAACCCACCTGTGCTTGAAGGTGCAGGTTATAACGAGGTCTACACGGCCGCCGCGGGGCACATGAATATCAAAACGGACTGCAAAGCAGTCCGTTTTTTCAGACTATTTTCAGATAACTTTGCTATACTTTTAAAAGTCGGGTCATGCCCTGCCGAACGCGGACATAATCTGGCTCTTGCATATCGCCGTCCAATCCAGTATAATAAATCGGTATGCAGCGGCGCCGTTCGGCTCTGCCGCAACGGAAGAACCATTGAATTTGAGAGGATGAACAACAAAAATGAGCGCATCGAACGAAAAGAAAACGCGAAAGGACGCCATTTCCGAAACGCCCAAGACCGCCATGGAGATTGAAAAGCAGAAGGCGGAAAAGCGCAGCAATTTCCTGTACGGTCTGATTGCCGTGGTATTTGTGGTGCTGGCCGTGGTGTCTCTGGTTTGGAAATCCGGCATTGTCAACCGCACCGCCACCGCCGTGACCATTGACGGACAGAAGTACAGCGCCGCCGAGGTGAACTTCTATTATCAGAATGTCTACCGCAGCTTTTTGAACAGCAATTCTTATTTCATCAGCTATCTGGGACTGGACACCAGCTCCTCCCTGAAAAATCAGACCATCAACGCCACGGCCGCATCCATGATGGGCGTGGAGGAGGGCTCCTCCTGGTTTGATTACATGATGGATAACGCCATCCATCAGATGACCACCATCCAAAAGGGTCTGGAGGCTGCCAAGGCGGAGGGCTACCAGTTCCCGGACAGTGTGCAGGCCCAGTATCAGGACTCTATGGACTCTCTGAAGACCGCCGCCACTTCCAGCGGTATGTCCGTCAATAAGTACCTCCAGCAGAATCTCGGCAGCACCATGACGGAAAAGGTCTACGGCCAGCAGGTTCTGAAGCTCCTGCAGTATCAGGATTACGCCAACGCCTATGCCGACCGGCTGACCTATACCGATGAGCAGTTGGAGGAAGCCTATCAGGCCGATACCAAGACCTATGACAAGGCCTCTTGGGAGTATGTGGTTGTCAGCGGCGCCGCTGAGAGCACTACGGACGCCGATGGCAACACCGTTCAGCCCACGGATGAGGAAAACGAGGCCGCGAAGGCTGCCGCCAAGGAGACCGCCGATAAGATTTTGGCAGCCTACAAGGCCGGTACCTCTCTGGAAAGTGCCGCCGGCAACTATGAAAAGGCCAGCTATTACAGCAGCGACAGCACCGCCTACTACGATGGCACCACCGGCAACTGGCTGTTCGACGGCGCTCGCAAGAGCGGCGATACCGCCGTTCTGGAGGTCGGCAGCAGCTACTATGTGGCTCTGTTCCACAGCTGCGGCCGCGAGGAATACAACACCGTGGATGTGCGCCACATCCTCATTCAGCCCGAGAGCGGCACCCTGTCCACTGATGACGAGGGCTATGATGCCGAGCAGGAGGAGTTGAAGGCCGCCGCCCGCACCAAGGCTGAAGAAATTCTGGCTGAGTGGAAGGCCGGTGACGCTACTGAGGATTCCTTTGCCAAGCTGGCAATGGAGGATTCCGCCGATGGCTCCAAGTATACCGGCGGCCTGTACGCCCGCATCACCAAGGGTCAGATGGTTGAAGCCTTTAATGACTGGTGCTTTGACTCCTCCCGCAAGAGCGGCGACACCGATGTGGTGGACACCACCTACGGCTCCCATGTCATGTACTTTGTCGGTACGGACCTGCCCGCTTGGGCCGCTGCTGTGACGGACAACCTCCAGACCGAGGACACAAACAAGTGGAACGAGGAGCTGACCAAGGACGCCGTAACGGAGCAGAAGGACTTCGGCATGAAGTTCGTCGGCTGATCTTATATTCCCCTTTAAATCTTTAATCACCGGGGCTGGCTGATGATCAGTCGGCCCCGCTTTATTTCTGATAAAAGCCTGTCCAAAGGCAGGCGGGAGCAAATGATGGACGCACGTTTTTTAAGAAATGAAATGCTCTGGGGCAAAGAGGGACAGGCCCGTCTCGCCCGTGCCCATGTGATTTTATTCGGACTGGGCGGTGTCGGCAGCTATGTGGCCGAATGTCTGGCCCGCTCCGGCATCGGAGAGCTGACGCTGGTGGACGGAGACACGGTGGCTCTGTCCAACCTGAACCGGCAGTTAGAGGCCCTGTCCTCTACCATTGGACTGCCAAAGGCCGAGGCCGTAGCCCGGCGCATCGCTGAAATCAATCCGGAGGCGGTCCTGCACCCCATGCAGGCGCTGTACAATGCCGATAACCGGGCACTCTTCTTCCCGGAGGGCTGCCACTATGATTACATCGTAGATGCCATTGACCTTGTGAGCTGCAAGCTGGATTTGGCTGAGACTGCCCGGCGGCTGCACATCCCGCTCATCATGGCGCTGGGAACCGGCAACAAGCTGGACCCCTCCCTGCTGCGGCTGGCGGATATTTCCGAAACCTATGGCTGTCCGCTGGCGCGGGTCATGCGAAGGGAACTGCGAAGCCGGGGGATTCAGCACCAAACCGTTGTCTTTTCCCCGGAGGAACCGGCCCCCACTCTCCAACTGGAGGCCCCGCCGCCGGGACGCCGCAGTGTTCCCGCCAGCAATCCGTGGGTCCCGGCCACGGCCGGTCTGCTGATGGGCAGCAAAGTTGTGCGGGATCTTATCAGCCGAGAGGGATAATGCTATGTTAACCGGAACCATTATCAACACGCTTGCCATTGTCGCAGGCTCTCTGATTGGGCTTGCCATACAGGCCGTCACCAAGCACTCCGCCGACGACGTGTCCGCTGACAGCCTTGGCGGGCGGTTTCAGGCCCTTGTAATGCAGGGCATGGCACTGTGCGTCCTCTACATCGGCATCAGCGGCAGTCTCAAGGGGGAAAATACGCTGGTGATCATCATCTCTATTGCGCTGGGCGCCGTTATCGGCGAACTGCTGGACTTGGATGCCAAAATGCACGCCCTCGGCGACTGGGTACAAAAGAAAACCGCACGCCTCGTCCATACGGACGAAGGCTCCCCCAGCGTGGCAGACGGTTTTGTGACCGCTTCCCTGCTGTTCTGCGTAGGCGCCATGGCCATTGTCGGGTCGCTGGAAAACGGCCTCACCGGCAACTACGATACTCTGAAAGCCAAGGCCGTGATAGACGGAATTGCCGCCATTGTTTTCGCCTCGTCTCTTGGGATCGGCGTTCTCTTTTCCGCCGCGGCAATTTTTCTCTATCAGGGGACGATCTCCCTTGCAGCCGGATTGCTGGCCCCCCTGCTCAGCGATAGTGTAATCGCGGAGATGACCTGTGTCGGCTCTCTGCTCATTGTGGCGTTGGGACTGAATATGCTGGTGGCGTCAAAAATCAAGATCATGAATCTGGTCCCCGCCATTTTTCTCCCGATTTTGCTCTGCCTGTTTATGTAAATCTCCTGACCGTAAAGAGCAATTTCAAAGCGGACATTGCATAAAAGTAAAAACCCCGGCAGGTTATCGTTTCCGATGACCTGCCGGGGCTTCATTTTAAATCAGGTTAAGCATTCCATATAGAGCAACCGCTCCGCGCCGGATACGGCTTACTCCTGATTGCCGTTGTCCTCTCCGTTGTCTTCCTCCAGAGAGCTCATGTCAAACTCCAGCTTTTCGCCGCAGTTGGGGCAGATGACCTCGCCATCCTCCAGCACGGACTCATCAAAATAGATGGTCTCCTCGCAGGTGGGGCAGGTGGTGGCGTAGCAGTCCTCGTCCTCCTCGGCATCGTCCTCATAATACTCATTGTCAAAGGACTCGTCCTCGTCATCCTCCTCGCCGTACACGGCGTCCTCAACGTCCTCCAGATCGTCGCTGACAACGTCCAGACCGTCCTCCAGCTCTGTCTGAGAATCCCACAGGTCCTCCAGCTCCAGACTGATATCCTCTAAGATATCGGCCATGGCGGAGAGAATTTTTCCCTCGTTGGACTCGGTATCCAGCTTCATACCTTCCATCAGGCCCTTTAGATAAGCAACCTTCTCAGTGATCTCCATCGTGATCGCTCCTTTCAAAATATCATGTTGGGAAATAAAGGGGGGGACTGCAGTCCCCCCTTTCGGCTTACTCCTTGACGCGGCCCAGATACTCGCCGGTGCGGGTATCCACCTGAATCTTCTCACCCTCGTTGATGAACAGGGGCACCTTGATGATCGCACCGGTCTCCAGCGTAGCGGGCTTCGTGACGTTGGTGGCGGTATCGCCCTTCACGCCGGGCTCGGTAGCGGTGACCTCCAGCTCCATAAAGTTAGGAGCCTCCACGCTGAACACATTGCCCTTATAGCTCACCAGCGTGCACATGGTATTCTCCTTGACAAACTGGAAGCTGTCGCCCAGAACGTCCTTGTTCAGCGGGGTCATGTCATAGGTCTCCGGGTCCATGAAATAGTACAGATCGCCGTCGTTGTAGCTGTACTCGGCGTTTCTGCGCTCCACAGTGCCGTTTTCAAACTTGGCGCTGGGGTTGAAGGACTCCTCACGGATAGCACCGGTCATCACGTTCTTGTACTTGGTGCGGACAAAGGCAGCGCCCTTGCCGGGCTTCACGTGCTGGAAGTCCACTACCAGCATGGGCTTACCGTCCATCTCAAAAACAACACCCTTGCGGAAATCGCCTGCGGAAATAGGCATAGTTAAATCCTCCTCACAAATCTTTACGAGAAAACGACCGTGAAGTGGACATTTTCTCAATTCTTTCCTGTCTTATATAATTTGACCGATGATATTTTAACCTATCTTGTCCGTTATTGCAAGTGGTTTTCCGGTTATTTTGTGTTTTCTTTCGGCTTTTTTTGCATTTTCAGCGGACAGGCCGCCTTAAACGGCCGCTGCAGCAGGTGCAGAAATCGGTTCCACGCCCCCACCGGGCCGCCCAGCGGCTCCACCATCAGCGCCAGTACGCCTGCCCTGCGGGCGGCCAGCATATCCGTCAGCAGCTTGTCCCCCAGCATGGCCGTGTGGGCCGGGGACACGCCCACGCGCTCCATAGCGGCCCACAGGCCCTTGGGGCTTGGCTTTCCCGCGTGGCCCTGAAAGCCCACCCCCAAGTCCGCGCAGAACTCCGTGACCCGCTGCCCGGAGCGGTTGTTGGAAACGATCATGACCGTGATGCCCGCGTTCTCCATGGCGGCGATCCATCGGCGCAGCGCGTCATCCGGCCGCCGGACAGCCTTCGGCGCCAGCGTATAGTCAAGGTCCGTCAGCAGCAATCCGATTTCACGCTGCCGCAGAAACGCGGGCGTAATGTCCCGGTAGCTGTCAAAAAGAACATCCGGCGTCAAAAGCATGAACCGCTCCCCCTTTTCGTATAAGTGGTAGTATAGCAAAAAGCAAATCATTTCTCAAGGGGGGAATTCTCATGCGCCTCTATTTGACCGTGCGGCCCGAGGATGTCCGGGAGGCGGCGCCCTACCGTCGGGAGCTGGCTCACGCCGCCTATCATATTGGGGAGGAATCCGCGCTTTTGCGGCGAAATCTGCTGGTGCAGACCAGCGGCGGGCTGCTGGTACTCAGCGACCGGGGCGCGCCGCCGGTGGAGGACCCGGAGGGACTGGCCGGGGCGCTGCTCCGGGAGTGCGGACGCAGGAGCTATTCCGGCATCGTACTGGATTTTGAAATGCCGCCGCGCCGGGACCTATCCGACCTTGCCGCCGCCCTCGGACGGAGCTGCGCCGCCGGACACCGCCCTCTTTACCTCCCGGAAGCGTATGCCAAATTAACAGCGCACCGCATCGTCATCATCAACACGGCAGTGTCCGGCGGCAGCTTTGAGGAGCACCTGCGTGAAGTCATCTCACTTTACGGCGGTTCCCAACACATTGCGCTGGACGTTCAACTGCTCCGAATGTGCTTTTCCCTCCCAGCCCCCACCGGGCTGGGAGAACCGCTGACACCGGAGAAGCTGGATACGCTGCTGCACGCGCAGGGCCCCGCCGTTTTCTTCTCCCGGGACCTGTGCGCCCGGTACTTTACCTGTACACGAAGCGGTCAGGCGCAGTTCATTCTGTTCGACGATGCCGGAACGCTGCGGCAAAAGCTGCGGCTGGGACAGCAGCTTGGCGTAGCCGCCGCCTTTTTCCAGTGGCCGGAAATCAGCAACATCGCCCCGGAGCTGTTTGCCCGCTCCTGAACCAATATTTACCGTTTTATTTCCGCACTTGCCGGAACGCTGTCTTTACAAACCGCGCAGAAGCGTGTAAAATATTTGTTAATTATTGAATTTTGCAGAATACGGTCATATTTAAAAAAGAGAGAGAATACAAGAGTGGTTAGGAAGGCATGGCGGTGGGTGTCGTCTATGCGGGATACCTCGCCGGGAGCGCGCAGATCACGGCCGCCGGTGCGCTGGCGCTGTCCCTTCTGTCCGGGTGTGGTGCAGAAAAGGCCGCCGCCGAAAGCAAAACCGTTACGCTGGACCCCAGCAATCCCGTTTCCCTGACGGTGTGGCACTACTACAACGGCGCACAGCAATCCGCTTTCGATGAGCTGGTTTCCGAGTTTAACGCCACCGTTGGCAAGGAGAAGGGCATTTATGTAGAGGGCTACAGTCAAGGCTCCGTATCAGACCTTGAAAAAGCTGTCACTGCCGCAGCCGCCGGCTCCGTCGGCTCTCAGGAGCTTCCCAATATCTTCTCCACCTATGCCGACACAGCATACGCCATGCAGCAGCAGGGCAAGCTGGCCGACCTTTCCCAGTTTTTCTCCGCTGAGGAGCTGAGCGAATACGTGGACGCCTATATTCAGGAAGGCTACTTCCACGATGACGGTGCGCTGTACATCTTCCCTGTCGCTAAATCCACCGAGATCACCATGATCAACACCACCGACTGGCAGCCCTTTGCCGACGCCACCGGCGTCACGCTGGACCAGCTTTCCACCACAGAGGGCATTGTGGACGTTGCGCGGCAATACTACGAGTGGACAGACAGCCTGACCCCCGATGTGCCCGATGACGGTAAGGCCTTTTATGGCCGGGATTCCATGTCCAACTATTTCATCATCGGCATGAAGCAGATGGGCGTGGACATTTTCGATGTGGAAAACGGTGAGGTCACGCTCCGGCCGGAAAAGGAGCAAATTCGCCGCCTGTGGGACAACTATTACGTTCCCTACGTCAACGGCTGGTTCGCAAGCCTCGGCAAATTCCGCTCCGACGATGTCAAGACCGGCGACATTCTGGCTTACACCGGTTCCTCTTCCTCCTCCATGTACTTCCCGGATCAGGTGGTGCTGGATGACAGAAGCCGCCCCATCGGCTACGCCGTACTGCCCACGCCGGTCATGGAGGGCGGCCAGCACATCAACGTGCAGCAGGGCGCCGGCATGGCCGTGACCCTGTCCGACGAGCAGCATGAGTTTGCCGCCTGCGAATTTTTGAAGTGGTTCACCGCCAAGGAAAATAATCTCCGCTTTGTGTGCGACTCCGCCTATCTGCCGGTCCGTAAGGACGCTAACTCCATGGAAGCGCTGGAGGCTGTCATTGAGGACCAGCAGCTCAGCATCAACAGCAAGGCGTATGACTGCCTGAGCAGCATCCTCAGCGATTACGATTCCATTTCGTTCTACACGCCCAAGTGCTTCCAAAACGGCTTTGCCGCCCGGAAGGTGCTGGACTACAACCTCTCCGACAAGGCCGTGGCTGATAAAGCCGCCATTGACGAGGCCGTTGCCGCCGGAACGCCCCGGGCCGAGGCTGTCACCCCCTATGTGACGGACGAGGCTTTCGAGACGTGGTACGAGGCTTTCTGCCAAGTGCTGGAAACCGCCGCTCAGTCCTGAGCGAAATGATGCAAGGCCCTGTCGGGCTGAAGGAGGCGCCATGAACCGGCGTAAAAAATCACTGACGTACCTGTTGCTTCTGCCTTTGTTGCTGGTTGTGCTGCTTCAGGGCATTGTCCCCTTTTCCATTCTGCTGGCCAGCGGCACCCGGGAAACCATGGAGCGCAATACCGTGGACATCGACAGCAATTTGGTGGAAAACCAGAGTGTTGTGCTGCAAAACGCCATGGTGGACCAGTGGAGCGGCATTCGGAACGAAAGCAACTTTCTAACCAATATGCTCTGGTCATTCCTTGCGGAGCAGGATATCTCCATAGGGACCTTTCTGGGAGATTCGGCGCTCCAGCGCGCCTATGCGGCGCAGGTATTCCCGGAGCTTCTGGACTATCTGCGGCGGGACAGCTCCTGCGGCGTGTTCCTGATTCTCGCCAACAGCGCCGACCCGATGCTTCCGGCAAATTACGAGGGCTTTTTCCTGCAGGATTCCGACCCCGCCACCAAAACCGAGACAAACTCCGACCTTCTGATTGAGCGCGGCGATAAGGCGCTGGCCCGCCAGTCCGGCATTACGCTGGACAGCTCATGGTCCCCCTCCTTCTCCTTTCAGGGGAGCGGTGTTCGGGCGGCGGACGATTTCTTCTATAAGCCCTATCTGGTAGCCCGCGAAAATACAACCGTGGACATGACCAGCCTTGGCTATTGGTCCCTGCCCTTTACATTAGAGGAGCATCCGCTGGATAACCACTGGATGATTACCTATTCCGTTCCCCTGCTGTGCAACGGCGAAATATACGGCATTGTCGGCGCGGAGGTATCCACCAGCTATCTTTCCAATAACTATCTCTCCCTCCGTGAGCTGGACCGCAGTCAAAACGCCGGCTACGCGCTGGCCATTGACCAGGGGGACGGAAGCTACCGGGCCATCATCGGCAAGGGCGCGCTGTATGAAGCCGTTCATCAGGAGGACGGTCTGTTTACCCTGTGGAAAACAGAGGTCAGCAATCTGCTCCGTGTCAAGGACTCTCAGGTGGGCGACCAGGACGTTTACGCCGTTGTCTCCGGCATGAAGCTCTATAACCGCAACGTTCCCTACGGAAATACGGATTGGGTCCTCTGCGGCTTTGTATCGGAAAGCTCCGTGTTCGGCCTTGGAAATCAGCTCTATCAGAATGTTCTCACCACGATTCTGTTCTGTGCGCTCATTGGCATGGCCGCCATGTTTGTGTGCGTCCGGCAAATTACCCGGCCAGTCTATCAACTGGTGGACAGCGTTCGAGGCGGTCTGCACGGCCTGAAGCTGTTCCGCCCCTCTGATATTTTAGAGGTGGACGAACTGCACCATGTCATTCAAACGCTGACGGAAAGCGAAATCACCACTGAAAATCAGCTTGCCGAAGAAAAGGAGCGCTACCGCATCGCGCTGAAAAGCTCCAGCGATGTCTTCTTCACCTACCGGCAGGAGGAACAGCTCATTGAAATCGTCAACAGCCGGCAATTAAACGGCACATGGACGGTAGAGCAGTTCCGGAAGGGTGTCCTACAGTCCTGCCTCACGCCGGAGGAGCAGGCATCCTTCAACGCCCTTCTATCCAGCTATGCACCGGAGGTACGGGCACAATTTCTGTTCCGCCTCCCGGAGCATCCTAACGGACTGTGGGTAGAGCTGCGCGGCAAGGCTGTTCCTGAGGCTCAGACGGGACATCGCCGCGTGGTGGGTTTTGCCCGTGACATTCAGGAGGAAAAGCTGAAAGAGCTGGAGCGGACACAGCGGCAGATGCTTGACCCCGTGACAGACTTTTACCGTTTGAAGCCCGGTCTGAACGCCGTTGCCGCCGCCCGCCGCAGCAGCCCTGTGGGCTTCCTTGTTCTCATTGACATCTGCGACTTTACCAAAATCGTCCAAAGTCACAGCCTGACCTTCGGCGATGTGATTTTAGAGGAATTTTCCAAGCAGATTGCCTCCGTCTGCGGCGGCATAACCACGCAGCCCCTCTTGATTCGGGCTGGCTCCGACGAATTTCTCCTCTGGCTGCCGAACGTCACCGAAGTGGATTGCCGTGGCGCTTTGAAGGCATTGCAGACACAGTTCGCCTCTCTGATTCGTTCCAGCGCGCTGGAGCTTCGCTTCCGGGCCGGTATCACCCCTGCCACAGGAGAATCCACGGAGCTTCTTCTGCGTCAGGTCCGCACGGCCCTTGCCAATGCGGAGCTGCTGGATGCCCCGCTTGCCGTATGGGGCAGTTTGGAACAACCCAATGCCGCAGGCAAGCCCTTTGGCGAGGTCATATCCCTTGGCTACACGGAGCAGATGGGACTTGCCGCGCTGGCGCTGAATCTGTTTGACCGCAGCCCCTCCACCCCGGCGGCGCTGGACCTGCTGTGCTGCCGCCTGCGGGACCGCTTCGGCCTTAAAAATCTGCTGATCGACACGTTCCGGCAGGAGTATTTTTCCAGCAGCGTTGAATACGAGTGGCGCCCCGTTCTGGCACTTGGCAGTGAGCACAGCGTCATTCGGTGGACCGATGAGAGCTACCGTCATCTGGACAGCGCTGTGGAGCAGGGCAAGCTGCTGCCCTTAAAGCAGCTTTATTTCATGCTCACGCTGCCCGATGACATCTATCAGCCAGAGGGCCTTATGTTCCCCATGTCGGATAACGGCCGGTATTCCGGCGGACTGTTCCTCATCGGCGTGGACGCCGCGCTTCTGGAGAAAAAAGAGGACGCCAATCTTCTCTGGGAACTCGGCACCATCATCCAGAACCGCATCAACCTGACCCACCATGACCAGTCCGCGCAGGCCAAATCCGAGTTCCTTGCCCGGATGTCCCACGAGATTCGCACACCCATGAACGGCATCATCGGCATGACGGAAATCGCCCTGAAGGAAAACCAGACCGAGGCCGCCCGGCTGGAGTGTCTGCAAAAGGTACGCAGCTCCTCCGAATATCTGCTGGGCCTGCTGAATGATATTCTGGATATGTCCAAAATTGAAAGCGGCAAGATGTCTCTGGTGGAGGAGGATTTTGACCTGCCGCAGCTTTTGAACGAGCTGCATCCTGTGCTGGACGCCAAATTTGAGGAAAAGCAGCAGCTATTCCGCACGGATATTCAGCTTAATAATGACTGGTTCCGCAGCGATTCTCTCCGCATTACGCAGGTGCTCATCAATCTGCTGGGCAACGCCATCAAGTATTCCGGCAGCGGTACGGAAATTCTCCTGACCGTGCGGGAAACGGTGCTCTCCGGCGGGTGTTCCCGGGTCTATTTTGCCGTGCAGGACCACGGCATCGGCATCGGTGAGGCGGACCGCCAGCGGATTTTCCAGAGCTTTGAGCAGCTGGACAGCTCCGTTGCCCGCCGTCAGGGTACCGGCCTCGGTCTTGCCATCAGCAACCGGCTGGTGCACATGATGGGCAGCAGCATTCATCTGGACAGCACCGTGGGACAGGGCAGTACCTTCTCCTTCTCCCTGACCCTCAAGCACGGCACGGCTCAGGCGTCCCGTCCCGCGCAGCAGCCGGAGGGTGAACTGAAGCTCAACGGTCTCCGGGTCCTTGTGGCGGAGGACAATGCCCTGAACATGGAAATTCTGAGAACGTTTTTGGAGGACATGGACTGCCGCGTGGACTGCGCGTGCAACGGCAGTGAGGCCGTGGAAAAATTCTGTGCCTCCCCGGAGGGCTATTACCGGGTGGTCTTTATGGACGTTATGATGCCGGTCATGGACGGTCTGGCCGCCACTCATGCCATCCGCACCCTGCCTCGGAAGGACAGCGCTGCCGTTCCCATTGTGGCTGTCAGTGCCAACGCCTTTGACGAGGATATCAAGCGCTCCCTTGCCAGCGGCATGAACGCCCACCTCTCCAAGCCCATTGAGGTGCAGAAGCTCCGTGAGCTGCTCCGGCAGCTTACCGCCAACGCATAAATCAAGACGCGCCCCGGTACGGTGAAACGTACCGGGGCGCGCTTTCTATTCTTGTATTAAACGACAGGCCGTTATTCGTCCAGCGCAGTCAAATCCGCAAACGTCTCGCGGCGGACCGCCGTATAGCTCCCCTCTGGCGTCAGCATCACAATGGGCGGACGGGGCAGGCGGTTATAATTGGAGGCCATGGAGTAATTATAGGCCCCGGTGGTGCAGACTGCCAAA
>ENA-OVGQ01003202-OVGQ01003202.1-human-gut-metagenome-genome-assembly--contig:-NODE-3202-length-13306-cov-3.353860_pt1 | contig 13306 bp, 8 predicted proteins | sample MGYA00237774_ERZ505427 | MGnify/ENA primary metagenome ERZ505427 (study PRJEB26158, sample SAMN06016404) | human gut metagenome | biome: human gut; feature: ankylosing spondylitis patient; material... | reverse complement strand
GTCAAAACCGTGCCTGCCATGCTGCCGGTGAAGGCGCCGTTCAGGATGGCTGGGCGGCCAGCGACGAAGACAGTATCCATACCGGCGGAGAACTGCGCAGGATCGGAATAGGTTGCGCAGGTATGGACGGCGGAAAGATCAAAAATATTCAGGTCTGCATCCATGCCGGGCGCGAGAATGCCCTTTGTTTTCAGGCCCATGACCTTTGCAGCACGGCCCGTGCATTTATTCACGGCGGATTCGATGGAAAGCGCCTGCTTTTCGCGGACGAAGTGCTCCAGGAGCGTTGTATACGTGCCATAAACGCGCGGATGGAGCATCCCGGTGGTGGGATAGGTGCTGTCGGAGATCACGCAGCTGTGTGCGTCGCGCAGGATATCGCAGATATCGTCCTCAGCAGCAATGAAATCGATCATGGTCACGTCGCAGTGCGCAGCCTGCAGCAGATCAAACAGTGCGGTAAAGGGGTCCTTCCCCTGCTGCTGCGCGATGGCGGCGATGCTCTGCCCCTCATACTGCCGCAAATCCTTCCGCGAGATGCTGGACGCGACAATATTCTCAAAGCCGACGAGAAGCGAAATATTTTCAAAGTCGCTGCCGGTCAGCATACGGTCTTTCAGCGCTTCGCGGAACGCGGGATCGGCCAGATTCTCGGTCAGCGCTTCCAGACCGCCCTTCTGGCTCTCTGGCGGCAGAACGTGGACGAGCTGAGTTGAACCGGCGGTATAGGGATAGACGTCGCAGGCGATCTCCACGCCCTCCTGCCGGGCCTCGTGCATCAGGTGGAGCATCTCCGGCGTGCAGCGGTGCCAGTTGGCCTTGCCGATGGATTTAAGGTGGCTGACCTCGACGGGGGTATGCAGTGCCTTTGCGACGGTGATCATTTCGCGGAGCGCGTCGACCACGCCGCTGCCTTCCTGCCGCATATGGACTGTGATGGGAATGCCGGAATTTTTAAGCGGCTGAAGCGCTTCGATGAGCGCTTCGGTCGAATAGAAGCAGTCCGGCGCGTAGCCGAGGCCCAGCGAAACGCCGAGCGCGCCTGCAGCAAGCTCCTGCTCGATCAGGCGGTGGATCTCAGCCATCTGGGCCGCGTCAAGCTCGGGCGTGCCGAAGCCTGCCGCGCAGGCGCGGATGGTGCCGCTGCCCGCCAGCATGGCGGTGTTGATGGGGCTGGGGGTCTTTTTTGCAGCGCACAGATAGGAAGCGAGGCTGGAAAAATCGGCGTTCTCCGGCAGCGCGCCCGCAACCGGGGTCAGATATGCCTCGATCTCTTTTTTGTATGCACCGGCGCAAGGCGTGACGGACAGGCCGCAGTTGCCGTTGACGATCGTGGTCAGGCCCTGCTTGAGCTCCAGCTCGCCGAAATGCGGACGGAAGAGCGCCGCGTCGGCATGGCGGTGAATGTCGATGAAGCCGGGCGTAACATACTTCCCTGCTGCGTCAAGGACTGTCCCGGCAGAAGCATCCTTGAGATCACCGACTGCGGCGATTTTTCCGTCTTTAATCGCAACATCGGCTGCGGCCGCCGGTGCGCCAGTTCCATCGATCAGAGTACCGTTTTGAATCAGATAATCAAACATTTTTCTGTTTTCTTTGTATAGACGCAGAGCGCAAGACCGGTTTTCCGGCCCTGCGCTTTGCTTTTTTATTTGACAGGTTGGATGTGCCAGATGTCTTCGGCATACTGGCGGATGGTGCGGTCAGAGGAGAACTTGCCGGCGGAGGCGACGTTCATGAGGCACTTGCGGCCAAAGGCGATGCGATCGCAGTAGTCATGGTTTACGCGCAGACGGGCCTTTTTGTAGCTGTCGAAGTCGTAGAAGATGAAATACTGATCCGGCTTATGCCAGCTTGCACCTTCGAGCAGGGACGTATAGAGCTCGTGCTGCTCCTCATCGGTCGGGACAGTTCCGTCGATCAGGGTGTCGACCGCGCGGCGCAGGTTCGGGTTCGCCTCGTAGAAGCTGCAGGCGTTGTAATTGGGCTTTACCATGTTGATCTCCTCGACGGTCGCGCCGAAGATATACTCGTTCTCGCTGCCCGCCTGCTCTGCGATCTCGACGTTCGCGCCGTCGACCGTGCCGAGCGTCACAGAACCGATCAGCATGAGCTTCATATTGCCCGTGCCGGAAGCCTCCGTACCGGCCGGAGAGATCTGCTCGGAAACATCGGCGGCGGGGATGATATGCTCGGCGTAGGAGCAGTTATAGTTCTGCACAAAGACGACCTTCATGATGCCGTCCATGGCGGGATCGCTGTTGATGAGATCAGCCACGCGGTTTACATAATGAATAATTGCTTTTGCACGGCGGTAGCCGGGGGCAGCCTTTGCGCCGAAGATAAAGGCGGTCGGTGTGAAATCCTTGATGCTGCCGTCCTTGATAGACAGATACAGATCCATAATGCTCAGTGCATTGAGCAGCTGTCGCTTATACTCATGCAGGCGCTTGACCTGCACGTCGAAGATGAACGACGGATCGAGCGCGACGCCCTCATGCTCCTCGATCACGCGGCACAGCTGGCGCTTTTTCTCAAGCTTGATGGCGTTGAACTGCTTGATGGTCATTTCGTCAATACCGGCCTTCAGTCCCTCCAGCTGGTCGAGATGCTTCAGATACCCTGCGCCGACCTTGCTGTCGAGCAGACCACAAAGCTCCGGATTGGACAGGCCCAGCCAGCGGCGGGGCGTGATGCCGTTGGTCTTGTTCTGGAAGCGGTCGGGATAGACGGCGTACCAGTCCTTGAACAGAACGTCCTTGAGTATCTGGGAATGGATCTCTGCAACGCCGTTGACGGCGGTGGACATATAGACGGACAGATTCGCCATGTGCGCCTGCCCATCCTTGACGATAAAGAGCTTCGAATGCGGGTGCTCCTGCTTGAGCTTTGCATCGATGCGCTCAATGATCTCGCAGACCTCCGGCACGACGGAGCGCAGCAGCTCCAGATCCCACTTTTCGAGCGCCTCGGTCATGACGGTGTGGTTCGTATAGGCGAACACGCGGCGGGTCAGCTCAAACGCGGCCTCAAAATCCAGTCCCTCGGCCATCAGCAGACGGATCAGCTCCGGAATGGACATAGCGGGATGCGTATCGTTCAGCTGGACAGCAATAAACTCCGGCAGGCGGTAATAGTCCGTGCCGTGCTGCTGGCGGTAGTCGCGCAGGATATCCTGCAAAGACGCGCTGGAAAGGACGTACTGCTGCTTGACGCGCAGGCGCTTGCCCTCCCATGTGGAGTCGTTCGGATACAGAACGCGGGTGATATCCTCGGCCTTGTTCTTCTTTTCAAGCGCCTTAACGTAGTCCTGCGCGTTGAAGGCGTCGAAGTTCAGCTCCTCCTCGGCCTCGCACTGCCAGAGGCGGAGCGTACCGACCGTCGTTGTTTCATAGCCGATCACGGGCATATCATACGGGACGCAGTTGACGGTCTGGTCGGCAAATTTGACCTTGACGGCCAGCTTGTCGCGGCGGTGGCTCCACGGGTCACCGTATTTCGTCCAGTCGTCGGCATTTTCACGCTGGCAGCCATTGACGAACGACTGCTTGAACAGGCCGAAGCGATAGCGCAGGCCATAGCCGGTCAGCGGCAGGTCGAGCGTCGCGGCGCTGTCAAGGAAGCAGGCGGCGAGACGGCCAAGGCCGCCGTTGCCGAGGGCTGCGTCCTCAATATGCTCCAGACACGCAAGATCAACGCCCTTTTCAGCAAAGGCCGCTTTCATCCCGCGCAGAATGCCGAGGTTGAAGAGGTTGCTGTAGACCAGGCGGCCGACGAGATATTCCGCGGAGAAATAGAACGCGCGGCGGCCCGGCGCCTGACGGCGCTTGGTCTTCGTCCATTTGTCGCTGATCTCCATCATGATGACCTGGCCGAGCGCCTCATGCAGGCGCTCCGGGGTCGTTTCCTGCAGCGTCTCGTCATGCTGGAAATGCAGCAGCGCCTCAGTCTGTTTTACGATTCGTTCCGAAAATTCACTCATAGGTTACTACTTCCTGGGACTCCGCCGGGCAGACTGTCCGGCGGCGTTTAAAGAAGAGCCCACCTATCCGGCAAGGACAGGTGGACGCCAGATGACTGTAGGTATTATACACGATTTGACCGCTCTGTCAAACCTGCAATTTTTTTTGCCAGCGCTTCGTTGGCCGCGCCGGGCAGCATACGCCAGCGCCAGTTCGACTGCAGAAGCCTGCCAGGTTCGTTCATACGCGTTTCCCGGCCCAGACGCAGATAGTCCTGCATCTGCATGATAAACAGCTGTGCCTTGGACTGCATACCGGCCTCGATGATGGCGTCGGCCAGATCGTCCTCCGCTGTAATGCCGAGATAGCTGCGGGCATAGGCGTCCGTTTCTGCGTCAATTCCCTCGCACCACTGGATAAGCGTCTCATTGTCGTGCGTGCCGGTGTAGCAGATGGCGTTTTCAGGATAGCGGTCGGGCAGATAGTTGCTCGGCTCGCGCGGGTCGAAGGCAAACTCCAGCACCTTCATGCCAGGGAAGCCGGAATCAATCACAAGCTGCTGTACCTCCGGCGTCAGGAAACCGAGATCCTCGGCGATAAAATCGGTATCCGGGCAATTCTTCCGGATAGCATTTACAAGCTTCATGCCGGGTCCCTTGACCCATTCGCCCTTGCGGGCCGTGCGGTTGACGGCAGGAATGGCCCAATAGCTTTCGATGCCGCGGAAATGGTCGATGCGGACGACGTCGAAGCTCTCCCCTGCTGCGCGCAGGCGTCGCATCCACCAGGAGAAGCCGTCCTGCTCCATATGTGCCCAGTCATAGATGGGATTGCCCCAGTACTGGCCGTTGGCGTTGAAGCCGTCGGGAGGGCAGCCCGCGACGACGCGCGGACGGCGGGTGCGGGTCAGCTGGAAGTTCTCCGGGTGCGACCAGACGTCGGCGGAATCCAGCGGAACATAAATGGGGATATCGCCGATGATCAGCACACCGTTTTCATGGGCATACTCCCGCAGCCGCTGCCATTGCGTATGGAAGCAGAACTGCAGGAACCGTTGAAAATCAAGCTCGTCGTGCAGCAGCTCACGGTAGTACGCCATGGCCTCCGGCTGGTGCATCCGGATGTCGAGCGGCCACTCGGTCCACGGGCCGTCGTTATAATATGCCTTAACGGCCATAAAGAGTACATACTCCTCCAGCCACGCACTCTGCTGGCGGACATATTCCGTGTAGCGCTCCGCCGGGGCCTTGTGGAAGCGGCTCCAGGCCAGATGCAGCACCCGCAGGCGCTGGTCGTACATCTTCGAAAAATCGACCTGATCGGCGCGGCTGCCCCAATCGACGCGGTCAAGCTCCTCCTGCGTCAGGTATCCGTCCTTGACAAGCTCGTCCAGATCGATCAGATACGGGTTCCCGGCGAAGGTAGAGAACGCCTGATAGGGCGAATCGCCATAGCCGGGCGGGTTGATCGGGAGGATCTGCCAGTAGGTCTGCTTTGCCGCTCTCAGAAAATCAATAAAGTCATAGGCTGCTTTGCCCATACTGCCGATGCCGTAGGGCGAGGGCAGCGAAGTAATGTGCATCAGGATTCCACTGCTTCTTTTCATACTATCACTCTTATTTCGCTTTCGTTGAAAACAGGCAAAAGCAGCGGTTGGGCGCTGTTTTCAGCTGTTTTCGAGTTTTCTGACGCTTTCACGGTTGGAAAGCGTAAACGGTACGGTCATATGGCGGGCCTGCCCGCCGCGCTCGGTGCAGTCCATCAGAACAGAAAAGCTGCGCCGGGCCAGAAGCTCGACAGACTGGGAAACGGTAGAAAGCTTCGGGGTATAGAAGCTGCCGATCCTCAGTCCATCATAGCCGATGATGGAAATATCGTCAGGGACGCGCTTTCCGGCGTCCACCAGTGCGCGGATCGCGCCGATGGCAATGACGTCGGCCATGGCGAACACTGCCGTGACCTGCGGTGTGTCGCGCAGGACGGCCTGCATACCGGAATAGCCATCCTCATAGCTGTAACGGCCGGTGTGGTAGTAGGTCTGTTCGTCGAACTGCATCCCGTTTTTCCCGAACGCTTCCACGCAGCCTTCATAACGCTGCGCAGACGTATCGGATAAAAGCCGGTCGCCGCCGAGAACAGCAATGTTTCTGTGGCCGCAGCGGATGAGATAATCGACAGCGCAGGCAGCGCCCTGCCGGTCGTTGGTCGTAACGCTGGACAGGTTCTCAAACGGCAGATCGCTCGCATCGTTTGTAACAATGATGGAGGGCACATGGATCTTGTCGAAATCGCTGACAAAATGACGGTTCGTCGCACCGAGGAACATCACGCCCATGGGCTTGCGCTCCCGGCAGAGCTTGACGGCACGAAGCACCTCGTTATCGTCTTCATCGATAAAGTCGACAATCAGCGAATGCGTGGTGCGCGAGAAAAGGGACTGCAGATGCTCGACCATACCGGCAAACAGCTCGTTGGCCGTGCCCTTGACAATGATGAGTACGGTGTTGGAGCGCTGCTGCTTTAAAAGCTGTGCGCTTTCGTTGAGTTCAAAGCCGCGTTCCTGCGCAATGGACAGAATCGCCTGCCGCGCTTTTTCCGAAACATTCGGCTGATTATTGAGCACGCGAGAGACAGTTCCAAGCGAATAACCGCTCAGTCTCGCAAGATCCTTGATCGTCATATCTGCTGTTCTCCTTGGTTTTGCTGATTCTGTATCACTATCATACAGAACCTCTGAAAAATCCACTTAAAACAGACAAATTTCTTTATCCCTTTACCGCGCCGGCAGCAACGCCCTTGATAATATATTTCTGGCAGCAGAGATAGAAGATGACGACCGGGACGATGGACATCAGGATCAGCGCCATAGTCGCGCCCATGTCGACGGAGCCGTAGCTGCCCTTGAGGTACTGGATGTGGATGGGAATGGTGCGGAATTCGTTGATATCAAGGACCAGATACGGCAGGAGGTAGTCGTTCCAGACCCACATGATCTCCAGAACACCGACGGAAATGAAGGTCGGCTTCATCATGGGCAGGACAACCTGGAAGAAGGTCTGCACCGGGGTGCAGCCGTCGATAACAGCAGCCTCTTCAATGGAGCGAGGGATGGACTTGACAAAGCCGGTGAACATAAACACAGCGAGGCCCGCACCGAAGCCGAGGTAGACAATGGGAATCGTCCACGGGCGATTGAGCTTCAGAGTATCGGCGGTCTTTGCCAGCGTGAACATGACCATCTGGAACGGGACGACCATGGAGAACACGCACAGGTAGTACACAATGCGGCAGACGAGGCTGTCGACACGGGAAATATACCACGCGGCCATGGACGTGCAGATGAGGATCAGAGCTGCGGAAAGCAGCGTGATCATCAGGCTGTATTCGACGGATTTATAGAACGGGTAGTTGCCGAAGGTCATACCCTTGATATAGTTCTGCAGCCCCATGAAGGTGTTGCTTGTGGGAAAGGCAAACGTATCAAGGTTAATAGCGGCGTTGGTCTTGAGAGAGTTGACCAGAACGATGAAGATCGGGTAGAGATACGCAACGGCAATGATTGCAAACACGACCGTCAGGACGGTATGCGAACGGCGCTCTTTCTGGAAGCCGGTATTTTTCATTACTGATCGACCTCCTTCTTTCTGGTGGACACAAGCTGGGCAATGCTGATGATCGCAACCAGGATAAAGAACACAACTGCCTTGGCCTGTCCGGGGCCTTTGGAGTTGGAGGTGTTGGAGTTGACGATGTTCAGAGCCAGCATTTCCGTGGTCTTGATGACGTTGCCGTCAGCCAGCGTCTTAAAGGGCGAGCCGCCCGTGAGGGCCAGGTTCTGGTCATAGAGCTTGAAGCCGTTGGTCAGGGACAGGAACGTGCAGATGGTGATAGACGGCATGACGTTCGGGATTGTGATGTTCCAGAGCGTTTTCCAGCTGGACGCACCGTCGATCTTTGCGGCCTCCAGCATATCCTCCGGGATTGCCTGCAGGCCTGCGATATAAATGATCATCATATAGCCTATCTGCTGCCAGCACATGAGGATGATCAATCCCCAGAAGCCGTATTTGGTTTCCAGCACGACGGCTGTGTCGAAGCTGCTGAGGATGCCGTCGAAAATCATGAGCCAGATATAGCCCAGAACGATGCCGCCGATGAGGTTCGGCATGAAGAAAACGGTACGGAAGATGTTCGAGCCCTTGATACCCTTAGTCAGAACGTAGGCAACAGCAAAGGCCAGAACGTTGATGATGAGCAGGGATACGAGTGCAAACAGTGCCGTATACCAGAACGCGTGGAGGAAGCCCTCATCCTGGAAGATGGTCTGGTAGTTTTTCAGTCCCACCCACGTCCACTTGCTGGTCGTCTTGAACTTGCAGAAAGACAGAAACAGACCCTTGGCAAACGGATACAGGAAGCCCACGCAGAACGCTGCGAACGTCGGCAGCAGGAACAGCCAGCCCCAGCGCTGGATCGGGCGGCGGATCAAGCTGCATGACAGAGCCGAATCGTCATGTTTTTTCTTCTTCATCATGCTTCTCCTTTATTATTTATATACTTTCTTGACAATTTCACAGACAAGCGCCCGGCCTCCGGGCGTTTGTCCGCAAAATCTTCGGCTGCGGCAGTTTGTTTTCTGTAAAAAAGGGGGCTTTGCAGCCCCCTCTTTACTTTTGGTCACGCCTTATTGCTTATGCGTTTTCCTTTGCATACTGGGTCGCCCAGCCCTGCACGAATGCAGTCTCGACAGCGGACCAGTCGCCGGTACCGGCAGAGTACTGGGTCAGAGCGTCGACAACGGCAGCACGCCAGTCGTCAACAGCGGGAGTCCAGTTGAATGCCCAGGTCACAACGTACTTGCCATCGGCAGTGTACTTGTTGGCATCCTGGAAGAAGACGTTCTCCGGCTCCTTGGCGTCCTTGAACGGGCAGGGGCCAAACTCTTTTGCCAGCATCGTGGTGCCTTCGTCAGAGGTAACAACCCAGACGAGGAAATCGATGGTCGCCTGAATGTCCTCTTCAGAGGATTCGTTGTTGATGGCCCAGCAGTTCTCGGTGCCTGCGCACAGGCCGGCCTCTTCTTCGCCGTCAACACCGCAGTAGATGGGGATCATGGCCAGATCGTCGGGGTTCATGCCGAACGTGCCGGTCAGGTTGGAATATTCCCAACTGCCGTTCTGATAGAACGCAGCCTTGCCCTCGCCGAATTCAGCCTCGGACTCGTCGCCGGTCGCGGTAGCCAGAGCAGCGCCGGTGGTAGCGGAATCAGTGATGTAGAGATCCCAGATGTTCTTGAAGTTGTTGAGGTAAGCACCGGTGATGGTGGCGGGCTGCGCGGTCACGCCGTCATCACGGAACTCGTAGAACAGCGGCATGTTGGCCAGATGGCCGGAGAAACGCCAGCTGGAGGAGCCGTCGAGGCCGGCGGAGGAGAATGCGTCGAAGCCGAGCTCGTCAGCGCGGGCATGGATGTCGTCAGCGACAGCCTTCAGGGAATCGAAGTTGGTGATCTCGTCGATGGAGTGGCCGGCCTTCTCGAGCAGAGCCTTGTTGACGATGATACCGAATGCCTAGTAGCATTAGCCGATGGAGAGGGTCTGGCCGTCTTCACCCTTGAGGTTGAAAGCATCGGTGGTCATCTGATCCATGATGGCAGTGCCGTCGAGCGGATAGCAGTAGTCGCCGTAGGAGTTGATGGCGCCCTGGTTGCCGCACTGGAACAGGGTCGGAGCGGAGCTCTTGTCAAGCTCGGCTGCGAGGGTGGTGTCATAGGTGCCGGAAGCAGCGGTGACGACCTTGACGGGAACGCCGGTCTGCTCGGTGTAGGTGGCGGCGAGCTTCTGCCAAGCTTCGTCAGCTTCGGGCTTGAAGTTCAGGTAGTAGACGGAGCCGGTCGCTTCGGTCGCGGCGGGCTCTTCCGTCTCGGTCTCAGCGGGGGTGGTCTCTTCGGTGGTGGCCGGAGTTTCGGTTTCGGCCGGGGTGGTCTCTTCGGGCTGAGCGGGCTCGGTCTTGGATGCGCAGGCAGCCAGGCCAAGAACCATCACGAGCGCCAGAAGCATTGCAATGATCTTTTTCATGGTATTTCCTCCTGAATGATTTTTGAATTCTGGAAACGTTCTGATCTGAGCAATCAAAATTTGTTCCGAAAAAATTTTCAGCACTTTGTACGATTTCAAGGCTGCAAAATTGTGCATTTTGCCTCTATCCTCTTTTCGGCTTGCGTTTTTTCTGTTCAGTCGATATAATATTCTATATTCGTTCTATATTCTTTCCTGAAACGAGGCGCGCTATGAAGTTCTTCAATTATGATTCCCCTTTTTGGTCGTTTATGTCGCGGATCGCAGACCTTGTCATTGTAAATATACTGTGGCTGGTTTTCTGCATCCCCGTGTTCACCATCGGCGCATCAACGGCGGCAATGTACCGCGTGACGCTCAATCTGGTGCGCGGTGAGGGCGGCGGTGTCGTCCGCAGCTTCTGGGCGTCGTTCAAGCTCAATTTCAAGCAGGGCGTTCTGCTGTTCCTGATCCTTCTGATCCCGACGCTGCTGGTGATCGTTGAGGTTGAGATCTATCTGTCCGGTGCGGTGGCACAGTCGGTCTGGATGGGCGTGATTTTCTGCTTCCCGGCGCTGCTCGTTTCGCTGGTCGGCGCATACATCTATCCGCTGCTGGCGCAGTTCGACAATACCATCAAGAACACACTCAAAAACGCCATTCTGCTTTCGATCGGCAACCTCCCCTATTCGCTCGTGATGGCGGCGCTGAATCTGTCCGCGCCGCTCCTGCTCCTGTTTGCGACAAGCTTTTTCCTGCGGACGTGCATTTTCTGGATCCTGATCGGCGGTTCGCTCGTCGCGATGCTCAATTCATATCTGCTGCGGAAAATCTTCAAAAAGTATTTTGAGCTGGATTAAATGCGCGCCCGGTGCAAGGCTGCACCGGGCGCATACTTTTTATCTTCTCAATGCCGCGATCAGTTCCAGAAGGCCGTAGACAATGGGCTGGTGGAGCAGGTAGATGAACAGGGACTGGCGGCCGCACCAGCAGAAGAACCGCGCGATCGCGCTTTCCCGGAACGTGCCGGGCAGGCGTGTTTTTTTGTCCGCGTAGACCGTCCTGCCGAGAACTGTGCCGAGCATATACCAGCCGAGGTGCGGCAGGAGCGGAAAATAATCGCTGGACGCGAAGCCCTCATAGGCAAAGCCGAACGGGAAAAGGAATTTTGCCTCCACGACCGTGCCGGAAATGAGATAGCCGGTCACAACGAGCACAACGCCCATGGCGGCAAGCGCCTGCGTGGGCAGCTTTTTATAGGCTGGATAGAGCATCATGCAGATGCCCAGCAGATGCAGTACGCCGAACCAGACGATCACATCGCGCGAAGCCATGCCGAGGCGGTACATCCCGAAGGTCACAAGCGAAATGAGCATTCCGCAGGCAAAGACGATGCAGCCGCGGCGGAAGCTGCGCGAACCGAGCGTAGCGCAGCAGCCGGACAGGACGACGAAGATCACGCCGCCATACTGCTGGATGAATACGTACCACGCGGGCAGGTGCAGATCAAGGCCGATAAAATAGATCAGATCAAAAATCAGATGGATGAGAATCACGCAGAGAATGCAAAGGCCGCGCAGCGCGTCCAGCTCCCAGATCCGGTCGGTTTTTTTCATGGAAATCACCTGAAATCATTACAGCCTGCCGCGGAACGCGGCAGGCTGCCGAAATAAATTACAAATTCTTTGCGTCTTCCAGCGCCTGACGCTCGGCTTCTTCCTCTTCGAGCACACGGTAGGCAACCTTGCCGACCAGCGTTTTAGGCAGCTCGGGCCGGAACTCGATATCATACGGCATGGCGTATTTTGCGATATGCTGGCGGCAGTAGTCGAGGATCTCCTGCTTGACCGCGTCCGACGGCTCGTAACCGGGGCGCAGGACGACAAAGGCCTTGACCTTCTGCATCTTATACGGATCCTTGACGCCGATGACGCAGGACAGCAGCACCTTTTCATGGCCGTCAATGATGTTTTCCAGCTGGCCGGGATAGACGTTATAGCCGGAGGTGATGATCATGCGCTTGATGCGCTGGGAGAAGTAGACAAAGCCGTCCTCGTCCATCTTGCCAAGGTCGCCGGTGTGCAGCCAGATGCGGCCGTCCTCATGGCGGCGGAGGGTGTTGTGCGTTTCCTCGGGGTTGTCGACATACTCGAGCATGACCGACGGGCCGGAGACGCAGATCTCGCCCTCGACGTTCGGGTCGATCTCGGCGGTGGTGCCGGGCTTGACGATCTTGTAATAGGTGTCGGGGAAGGGAACGCCGATGGAGCCGACGCGGTTATAATCCTTCGGCGTCAGGCAGGAGGCCGTGACGCATTCGGTCAGGCCGTAGCCCTGACGCACCTGCACGGAAGCATTGTGGGCCTTGAGGAAATCGTCGACCTTTTTCTTCAGCTCGATGGACATACTGTCACCGCCGGAGAACACGCCCTTGAGGCAGCTGAGGTCTGCGTTTTCAAGCTTTTCTGCGCGCAGCAGCGCCTCAAACAGCGTCGGGACGCCGGGGATGATATTGGGCTGCTTTTTGATGAGCAGCTCGGCGTAGGTATTGACGTTGAACTTCGGAACAAGGATGCAGCACGCGCCGCCAATCAGGGCGGTATGGATGCCGATGCCGAGGCCGAAGCCGTGGAACACGGGCATGACGGAGAGCATCTTCAACCCGTCGATGGGCGAGAAGCCGGAGGCAGCGATGGTCTGCAGGCCCAGCGCGTTAAAGTTCATATTGGACAGGAGAATGCCCTTGGTCGTGCCGGTCGTGCCGCCGGAATAGAGGATGGACGTGCCCTCCTCCGCCTTGCCGAACTCTCTCGGCAGGGGCAGGTCGCGCTTTTTGCCGACGCGCTGGAATTCCGACCACCAGATATAATTGCCCTTTTTCGGGGGCTTGGGGTATTTGCGGGCTGCCGTCAGAGCATAACCGAGGGCAAGATGCGGGTACAGCTCGTCCTCGATTTTGGCAAGCAGGAGCTTGCAGTCCGGATCGTCAAGCTCGGGCATGATGGGTGCGATCTTGGCGTAGAACTGGTCGAGCGTGAGGATGCACTTGGAGTGCGAGAAATTGAGATAGAATTTGATCTCTCCCGCAGCAGAGAGCGGATGGATCATGTTGGACACTGCACCAATGCGGTTCAGGCCATAGAACGCGTGCAGGGCCTGCGGGCAGTTGGGCATACAGATGGTGACGCGGTCGCCCTTTTTGATGCCCATGGCGAGAAACGCCTGCGCCGTCTCGTCGATCTTCTGCATGAACTGCGTGAAGGTCGTCTTTTTGCCCATGAATTCATA
>ENA-OVGQ01003201-OVGQ01003201.1-human-gut-metagenome-genome-assembly--contig:-NODE-3201-length-13309-cov-3.304965_pt1 | contig 13309 bp, 10 predicted proteins | sample MGYA00237774_ERZ505427 | MGnify/ENA primary metagenome ERZ505427 (study PRJEB26158, sample SAMN06016404) | human gut metagenome | biome: human gut; feature: ankylosing spondylitis patient; material... | reverse complement strand
TTAAATGAAATATGGGGAATGCTGGAGCAAAAATATATGAGTATTCAGCTTTATTATCGATACGACCTTTTTACAGAAAACCATAAAAAACTTTTGAATGCTACAATCGGGCAGTTAACTTTTGTGGTACCGATGTGGAAATTTGATGAGGAACTATTTTCTTCTCTGAGCCGTACGGTAGAAGGCATAGAACAGAATAAACGGTGGTTATTCCTGATTACATCGGATAATGAGTATGAACTTGCTGAGCAATTGGTAAGCAAGTACTCGTTAGAGAGTAGATCAATAAGACCTGTTTATAAGGAAGATAACCTTTCTTTTTTTAAAGATGCTGTATACTTGGAAGAGACTGATATTTGTAATACTTGTTTGGAGAAGAGAGATTTTTATGTCAGTCAGAAAATAAATAAGAATGATTTTGGGCGATTAACTGTTTTACCTGATGATAAAATATATGCAAATGTTAACCATGCTGAGATTGGAGTTATGGAGAAAGATACAATAGCATCTGTATTGTATAAAGAGATGACCGAAGGTCATTCCTGGCTTCGCATCCGCGATCAAAAACCTTGCTGTGACTGCATTTACCAATGGCTGTGTCCTTCGCCCTCTAATTATGAATTGGCTATTGGAAAACCGAACCTCTGTCATGTGAAACCATAAATGATAATAGCTTATGAATCGTACTTTCTGTTTTGTTCCGGTTCGCAAAGGGAGTAGAGGTATTCCCGGTAAGAACCTGCGTATGCTGGGAGACAAACCTCTGGTATGTTGGATTATCGATACCGTCCTTGCTTCCGGCATAGCGGACGAGATATGTGTAGCGACCAATTGTGATGAAATGGACAGTCTGATACGAGGCCGTTACAAAGAAGTTGTACAGATATTCAGGCGCAGTGAGTGGAGTGCAAGGGATGAGGCTTCCAGCCTGGAAGTTGTACAGGAATATCTTAATTATCGTAAGCCGGACCGGAATGATGATTTTATTTTGTTACAGGCTACTTCTCCTTTTACGACTGCACAAGAACTAAGGGGGCTTGTAGAAGAGATGAAAAGGGGGGAAGCGGATTCCTATGTTGCCTGTTGCCGTTTGAAGAAGTTTCGTTGGAGTGATGAGGGGAGACCTTTGGACTATTCATTCGAAACCAAACCTCGCCGACAGGAGTACAAAGGTTTTCTGATAGAGTCGGGAGCTTTCTATGCTTCTACGGTGGGGAGAATACTGGACTCCGGGCAGCTTCTTTCGGGAGTTGTGAAGGTGGTGGAGGTCGGTCCTGCAGGGATGATAGATATCGATGAAGAAGCGGATTGGGGGCTGGCTGAACATTATATTGAAACCGGGCTTTAATAAAAAAGATATGGATAGACGGGACTATTATGTGGAGTATTATGAGGTGCTGGATAGGGTGCTGTCTGACTACGTGAACCATTTGAGGGAGGAGAAAGAGTATTGGCTGAAAATTGGGAGGCATGATGTGGGCGTGCCTTTGATCAATTTACTATTCTGGCAGTTCACTTGGCATAGAGAGGAGTACGACCGGTTACGTAAAGAAGGAAAGAGCTGTGGGGAAGCATTGGGTAGCGTAAAGGAGATACTGGCCGATAAGCAGGTGGAAGAATGGGAGCGACAGGAAGAGGAATACAAAATCTACGACCATGAATGGTATGAGGCACTGGCACCTTATGGCGGGCAGTTGGTGATCTATATTTATAATGCCCGTCAGTTGGCTTATCTGACTCCGTTGATTGAACGTCTGGAAGAACCGGTGTTGCTCTTGTCGGAATATGAGATTCCGGATGAAACGGAGTTGCCGGACTTTGTAACGGCCATTACTCTTGAATTTACCAAAACAGTTCCATTGGTTAATCCATTCCTGAAAGAGTGGTTTCCCTTGATTTTTCAATATGCGAATACATTTGATATATTGATGAGGATCTTGCAACCTAAAGGATTGATTTTTCTGGAAGGTTGCCATTACCAACAGTTATTGCTTGCCACCATAGGGCGTGATTATGGAATACCGACCTTGTGTATTCAGCAGGGATGGCCGTCATTGATGCACACAGCTTTCAGGAGGATGCCTTACCGGTACTATCTGATGTGGGGGGAAGGTTTCCGGACTTTGTGGGAGAAGCATAATCCGTTGCCGGACTTTGTCCCGACGGGTTATATGTATCAGGTGGAACCACGTAATGAAACGAAAAAGGAGTGTGTTACTTTTTTCTTGCAGGGACCTTTTTTTCTGAGTGACAAAAGGTATCTTCAAGAGATGATCCGTCTGATAGGGACGGTTGCCGCGGAATTTCCCGCCCGGCGGTTTCTGGTGCGTGAACATCCCGAGTTCAGGATAGGTGAGGAGGTACGCATGGAATGGGAGCAGATTCCCAATATAGAAATGGTAACGGATGAAAAGCTGGCAGAGGTATTTGCCCGCACACGGGTAGGGGTGGCACACTATTCTTCTTCTTTGATGGAGGGAGTGGCACACGGTGCTGTCCCGTTGGTGTACGATCCGACTGAGGGATCGCGGTATTCTCCGGATGTGGAAGCCGAGGGGCTGGGGATGATAGCGAAAACGAAAGAGGAGTTGACCGGCGGTTTGTCCCGGATATTGGGGAATTATGAAGATTTTAAACAGAGGATAGAGAAGGAACAACCTCTGTGGTTTCAGGCAACAGGAGGAGAAACTCTCCGGAATATGGTAGGGTTTATTAAAGAAAAAATGCCTCCTGTTACGTTGAAGGAGATTTATGTGGTTGATACGGATACGTTGACACGCGAACGGCCCGTCGGGGTATCGGGGTTATTGCGCTGTAAGAATTGTGAGGATTTTTTGGAGATGTGCATTGATTCGTGTATCGATGGATTGGATGAGTTGATAGCTGTCTATCATGATTGTACGGATCGTACGCCGGAGATTCTCAGGCAGAAGGCGGCACAATATCCGGATAAAATCAGGGTCTTTGAGTATCAGCCGTCTGTATATCCGATCGATCTGGATGAGGAGGAGTTGGAGAAGGCAAAGCTGTTGCCGCCCGACTCTATCCATACGTTGGCAGGTTATTGCAACTATGCATTGTCGAAAGCAAGCTATCGGTACGCAGTGAAGATCGATGCCGATCAGGTTTATTTTACGGATCGGCTGAAACATATCTGTGATGCTTACCGTTCTGATAAAAAAGTGCGGTTCAACGTGGCGGAATGTATCTCTTACAACCTGTATCGGGCTTATGTGGACTCTTTCAACCGTATAGAGATGCGACCGTTCAGGTGGCTGGAACGAATTGCGTTGTGGACACATGCGTTGTATGCTTCTTATCTGGAGAAGATGATCATCCGGTATAAAGTGCCTGTCTCGATGTCGGGCATTAACTTGTTCCGGAAAGACCGGGAGTGGATGGTAGGGTTGGGGCAGGAACATCCGGAGCCTGATAGCAAAGAGATACTCCCTCCGTTCAATGGCGTGCGTGATACTTTCTTTTTTGAGGTGTCTGAGGACCGGATATTCAGGTATGTGACGGAAACGAAGCCGGATGGCCGTCATCGGGGGGTGGAGGTGATGCGTTGTCCGAATGAAATATTGGATGCCGGCTTTTGTTGGTTTCATTTGCGTGCCCTGATGAAGGAGCATGAAGAGGGCTATCGGCAGTCTTACCGGAAACATCCGGAGAGGTTTATACCTTTAGGGACCTTTGTGAAGCTGTCGTATAGAAATTTACAACAGAGATATAAACCTTTTGTTGCCGTACGTTGGGCGGAACCGGTATTCGCTTATTTCTTCATGACGGGTAAAGGGAGGATTCCGTGGAAAAAGTTGAAAGAGATAGAATGAATAGTGGCAGATAAATGTGTTTCGCAGCTTGATAAAAGATAGATGGTAGATGGATATATTGATTCTTTTTTATAATACGATGTGGGGATTTCCACTCGAGTTCCGAAAGGAAGATTTACCTGGGGGCTGTGTGATAACGACTGATCGAAACCTCATTGCAAAGGCGGATGCTGTGGTTTTCCATTTGCCCGATTTGCCTTCGGTGATGGAGGATGAAATCGATAAGCGGGAAGGACAGCTTTGGGTGGGATGGAGTCTGGAATGTGAAGAGAATTATAGTTGGACGAAGGATCCCGAGTTCAGAGAGAGTTTTGACTTATGGATGGGGTATCATCAGGAGGATGATATTGTGTATCCTTATTATGGATCGGATTATGGGAAGATGCTGGTTACGGCACGGAGGGAAAAGCCTTATAAGAAGAAGGCATGTATGTTTATTTCGAGTGATATGAACCGGAGTCACCGACAAGAGTATCTTAAGGAATTGATGCAGTATACCGACATCGATTCGTATGGGAAACTATACCGTAATTGTGAATTACCTGTTGAGGATCGGGGACGGGATACACTTCTTAGTGTGATCGGGGATTATCAGTTTGTGATAAGTTTTGAGAATGCGATAGGGAAGGATTATGTGACAGAAAAGTTGTTCAATCCTTTGTTGGCCGGTACTGTTCCGGTCTATCTGGGAGCTCCCAATATTCGGGAATTTGCTCCGGGAGAAAATTGTTTTCTGGATATTTGTACTTTCGATTCTCCCGAGGGAGTAGCCGCTTTTATGAATCAATGCTATGATGACGAGGCATTGTATGAACGTTTTTATGCATGGAGGAAACGGCCTTTATTATTGTCGTTTACAAAAAAGTTAGAGCAAGTCCGGAGTAATCCGTTAATCAGGCTTTGCCAAAAAATACACGAACTAAAATTGGGAGGGATATGAAAGAGGTAAAAAGACCGGTAGTTTCGGTGGTGGTTCCGGTCTATAATACGGAACCTTTTCTGGCGGAATGTCTGCACTCTTTAGAGAAGCAGACTTTAACGGATATTGAGATCATTTTGGTGAATGACGGATCGACGGATAATTCCGGGAGGTTGCTGCGGGAGTATGCGGGTAAGGATGCTCGTTTCGTTTATGTGGAACAGGAGAATCAAGGGCTCTCTGCTGCACGAAATACCGGAATGGAACATGCTTCCGGGCATTATCTGGCATTTCTGGACAGTGATGACTGGCTGGCAGAGAATGCTTTGCAGGTGTTATGTGCTATTGCAGCGAAGACCCGTACTGATATTGTTTCGGGAAACACACTGGCGGTGCATGCCGATGGACAGGTGCAAAGTTGGGAAAGAAGGGGCAGAGAGTTGTTTGCGACAGGCACCGTAGTGTCCGGTAGTACATATTTTTCAAGAGTGATGGATTGCAGGTGTTATGTCCCCATGGTATACAATTATTTATATAGGAGGGATTTTATTGAACAGAATGGATTTCGCTTTGAACCGGGGTTGGTTCATGAAGATGAATTATGGACTCCTCAGGTGCTGACAACCGCTCAAAAAATAACGGTTGCCGATATTGATTTTTATTATTACCGGCAACGGGAAGGATCGATTATGACGGCGACGGCAGCGGGCAGGCGGATTGCTTCCATTCAATTGATTATTGAGAAGTTACTGGAATATAGCCGTAAGCACTTGTTTGAGAAAAAATATAGAGAGGCAAAGGAAGCACTCTATGTAAGGCTGTTGCAGATATATTCTACTGCCTGTACATTGCATCCGGACGGAACTTATACAACTTTGTACGATAGGGCGGGAGAGATGCTTCGTGTTTGTGAGGAACTCAGGCGGCAAGAGTCTCTTGGGAGATGGTATAGTGAGGAAATCCTCAACAGGATGAAACTGTATTATGACCGGCTCCAAACGATGGAAGGATGAGGGGGGATGGCAGGGAGCTGAACAACTTCATTTTATGTATGTTAGACCTTGAAAATCGTAGTATGTCATGAAAGATATTACAATGCTAAACAAACCACCATTAGACTTCTTCGGATGCAACTTTTGTCTTGTAGAGAAGCATCGTATGGCTTTTGTCCTTATTTCGAAATGTGGACTTACTTTTTTGGAAAACATAGCTATTTATGCGTCAGCAGGTATGATTCCTGATACCGAAGATCAGACTCATTTTTATATCGCCCGGGTAAAACCAGAACGTTTTTTGGTACCGGTTTCTGAGATGTCTGGTTATGAAAGGGAGCATAAATCGTATTTGAAGGTAGCGGTTTGGAGGGATCCGGTAGAAAGGCTGGTTTCTGCTTATAAATATTTTATACTTGAACGTACCTTCAATCAATACATGTACATGTGTAATCTGTATCAGGATTGTTCTTTTGAACGCTTTCTTTCGTTCGTTGAGTTTGAATTGGGGAAGGCAAATCCGTTGTGGCAGGATGAACATATACGCAGGCAATCTGATTTTTATACTTCTGCTGATGTGGACTGTATTGTACCTCTCAGCAAGTTGAACCGTTTTTTAGCCGAGAGGGGAGTGGATATGCCGGAAGAAAAGGCAAATGCCACATCTGTCCGGTTTGAACTGAAGGATGAAAAACAGATAGCAAAGATAAAAGAACTATATCGTCTTGATTATGAAATACCTGTTGGTTGTTAAAAAAAGAATAAGATGGATGCACATATAGAACAAATAGCAAAATCGCTTTACTTCTCTTGCAAACAATTTGATATAGGGCTATTTTATGGAAAGATGGGACGTTGCCTTTTCTTTTTTGATTATTCACGTGTCACTGAATTGAGGGCGTTTGAGGAACTGGCCGGAGAATTGCTGGATGAAGTGATGGAGAGTGTCTGCTTAGGGATGCCGGTCGGTCTGTCTTTCGGATGGTGTGGTATAGGTTGGGGGGTGGAATATCTGGTCCGGAAGGGATTTGTGGAAGATGATGATAATGAAGGGCGCAATAAGATTGATGAGAAAGTGATGGAGTATGATGTCAGGCGCTTGGGCGATTACTCTTTAGCTACAGGGTTGGAAGGAATTTCATGGTATGTATTGCTTAGACTCTCTTCGGGAGATAAAGGTGTAAGGATAGGGGAAAAAAACTATCTGTCTGATTTGAAAAGTGCTTGTGAGAAAGCTTTAAAAAAAGGGCGGTATGAGGGGATACTTCTGTTACTGGATTTTCTGAATGGGAAAAGGGCAAATTATCCTTTCGGGGAGTTTTTTTCACAAATTCCGGGAGAAGCGCATTATATTCCGGATATGTGATGTATTTTTGTTACGTAGACTAATATTATGAATCAATGAAATTAAATTCTTTTCCTCATTACCTCCAGTTGGATGCTATGGATTGCGGTCCTTCCTGTCTTCGCATGATTGCGAAGTATTATGGTAAGAGCTACTCCCTGCAAACTCTCCGTGCACGCTCTTTTATTACCCGTGAAGGAGTTTCCATGCTGGGCATCAGCGATGCGGCGGAATCGATCGGTTTCCGTACTTCGGGGGTGCGCATCTCTTTAGAGCAACTGAAGAAGGATGTACCGTTGCCTTGCATTCTGCATTGGAACCAGAATCACTTCGTCGTCTGTTATGATATAAAGAAGAAACGTAGCGGCTACCGTTTCTATATCGCCGACCCCGCCCGTCAGTTGATTTCGTACAGTGAGGAGGAGTTTAAGAAATGCTGGTTGTCTACTAAGGTGAATGGAGAGGAGAAAGGGGCTGCACTTGCGCTTGAACCGGGTCCGGAATTCCAAGGGCAGGGCGACGAAGAAGAATCCGGCAGTCGCAGTCTTCGTTTCTTTCTTAAATATTTGTCTCCTTATCGTAAACAACTGATTCAACTGATTCTGGGAATGCTGACAGCGAGCTTGTTGCAGCTTATTTTCCCTTTTCTGACACAGTCATTGGTGGATGTGGGTATTCGCGACGGTAACCTGAACTTTATCACTCTGATCCTGATTTCACAACTGGTGATTTCCGTTTCACAACTTTCGGTCGAGTTTATCCGTAGCTGGATTATGCTTCACATGAATACGCGTATCAATATTTCGTTGATCTCTGACTTCCTGGCGAAGTTGATGAAGCTTCCGCTCCATTATTTCGATACGAAGATGATCGGTGACATTATGCAACGTATAGGCGATCACGGACGTATCGAGAGTTTTCTGACGGGATCGTCCATCAGTACGCTTTTCTCTTTTGTGAACTTCTTTATCTTTGCTTTTGTGCTGGCTTATTACAATCTGGGTATTCTTGCTATCTTTCTGGTGGGCAATTCACTCTATATCTGCTGGATTCTTGTGTTTATGAAGTACCGGCGCGAATTGGATATCCGCCGTTTTGCCCAGGCGGCGGGCGAACAGAGTAGTTTGATACAGTTGGTGACTGCCATGCAGGAGATCAAACTGAACAACTGTGAAAAACAAAAACGCTGGCAGTGGGAACGTATTCAGGTGAAACTTTTCAAGATCAGCGTAAAAGGTCTGGCACTGGGACAGGTGCAACAGGTGGGTTCTGTCTTTTTTAATCAGACTACGAATATTGTCATCTCTTTTATTGCTGCTAAATCGGTTGTGGAGGGAAATATGACGTTGGGTATGATGATGTCACTGACGTATATTATCGGTCAGTTAAGCGGTCCGATCGGTTCTTTTATCGGTTTTGCACAGCAGTTGCAGGATGCGAAGATCAGTCTGGAGCGCCTGAACGAGATTCATGGACAGAAGGATGAAGAGCAGGATATTGCCTCTAAGCTGACGGTTCTTCCGGAACGGCGTGATATACGTATCGAGAATCTCTCGTTCAGTTATGACGGTGCGGATCGTGACTATGTGCTGAATGATGTGAACCTGAATATACCCGAACACAAGGTGACGGCGATTGTGGGTGCGAGCGGTAGCGGCAAGACTACGCTGATCAAGCTGATGCTTGGCTTTTATACTCCGAATAAGGGGGATATCAAGATAGGTGAGACCCCTCTGGATGTGGTAAATCCGCACCTCTGGCGTGCGAAGAGCGGTTCGGTGATGCAGGATGGCTTTATTTTTTCTGATACGATTGCAAATAATATTGCCGTGGGGGAGGAACAGGTGGATGTGGAGCGCCTTCGCCATGCGGTGACAGTGGCCAACATTCGTGACTTCATCGATTCTCTTCCTTTGGGGTATAATACGAAGATCGGCATGGAGGGAAACGGCATCAGTCAGGGACAGCGTCAACGCCTGCTGATAGCCCGCGCTGTTTATAAAAATCCTGAGTTCCTGTTTTTCGATGAGGCGACGAATGCATTGGATGCCAACAATGAACGCGAGATTATGGAGCATCTGCACACGTTCTATCGTGGTAAGACGGTTGTGGTAGTGGCACACCGTTTGAGTACGGTTCGTGATGCGGATAAGATCGTGGTGCTGGATAGGGGTGCTGTAGCCGAAGAGGGAACCCACAGGGAACTGACGGAAAAGAAAGGATTGTATTATCAGTTGGTGAAGAATCAGTTGGAATTAGGAAGTTAGATATGGAAAAGGAGCACACACATAAAGAGATCGAGCTTCGTAGCGAAGAGGTGCAGGAAGTGATGAATCGTGTTCCGGCATGGATTCTTCGCAGTGGCATTACGGTGCTGTTTGTCATAGTGGTGGCATTGGTTGCCGGAAGCTATTGGTTTAAATATCCGGATGTGATTGCTGCGGAGGTGACGGTAAGCACACAAGATCCTCCGGCTTACGTAGTGTCCCGAGCAGCCGGAAGACTGGAGAATCTGTATGTACAAAACGGGCAGGAGGTGGGACCCGACACGAATCTGGGGACAATAGAGAATACAGCTTGTGCGTCGGATGTATTCTCCTTGCAAGAGCGGATGCGGAAGTGGAAACAGGAAGGATATACGCCTGAGTCGGGTAAAGGGCTTTTTCTACATTCGGAAACAGATCGCTGGCGGCTGGGAGAGATACAGTCGGCCTATGCGGCGTTTGTGAGTACTCTCTCCGAAATGGTGCGTATGAATGAATTGGGGTATTATGCAAAGAAGTTACAGTCGCAGAGGGAACTTTTGGAGACTCAGAAGAAATATTATGGTCAGGTTCGGAGCCAGTATTTTCTGATAGAGAAAGAGTATGCCCTGGCTCATGCTTCGTATACGCGAGATTCAATTCTCTATCATCGCCAGGCGATGATTATTACGGAGTTTGAACAGTCTGGGAGTCGCTACCTGCAAAGTCTGCCCGCATGCAGTTAACTCAGGTGGATATGCAGATAGAACAATCGGAAGAGACATTGCTCGATCTGGAGAAACAGGCGTTTGAGGAGAAGCAGACACAGGCCGTGAATCTGAGAAATGCTACGGATCAGTTGCAGAGTCAGCTCACCGCCTGGGAGCAGCGTTATCTGCTTCGAAGTCCGGTTGGGGGAAAGGTTACTTTCCTGAATGTATGGAGTGTGAATCAGTACGTGGAATCGGGGGCTACAGTGTTTGTGGTTGCTCCCGAAGAAGAATCTTTGCCTGTGGGGACGGCGTTGCTGCCTTTGCAGGGGTCGGGTAAAGTGAAAGCCGGACAGCGGGTAAATCTGCGTTTGAACAACTATCCGGATCAGGAGTTCGGCTATGTAAAGGGGAAGGTGAAAAGTGTATCGCCCCTGCCGACGGCGGAAGGCATGTATGTGGTCGATATTGCCTTACCGGACGGACTGACAACCAATTATGGGAAGACCTTGCCGTTGACTCGTGAGATGAAGGGAAGTGCGGAAATTATCACGGATGATCTTCGCCTGCTGGAAAGATTGATTATGCCGTTACGAAAAATTTTCATGGAACAAAAATAGGTCAAAGTAGCTTTAGGACCATATATAATAAGGTGTATCCCCCGAACTTTGTAGAAAATGCCTCGGAAATTTCTATTTATCCAAAACCTTTTAGTTTCGTTGGTGTTATTTAAATAGTTTCAATAATAAATAGGAAGATTTGTAATAACCACTTTAACTATTAAGGTATATGAAAAAGATTCTAATGCTGCTGGCCTTAGCCGGCGTTACATCTGTTGCTTCTGCGCAGCAGACTACAATTACGGGATACGAAGTTATCCAGGTACAAGACAAATATCAAGTGATCACTAACCCTTTCTGGGATAATTGGTTTTTCTCTATCGGCGGAGGTGCTGAAGCACTGTTCGGCGATAATGACCATGTCGGGAAATTCAGGGACCGTATCAGTCCGACATTGAATGTGGCTGTCGGTAAATGGTTTACTCCGGGATTGGGGTTGCGATTGCAGTACAGTGGCTTACAGGGACGCGGCTTTGCCGGTTCGGAAACAGCTGATTTTGTGAAGAGTGGTAAACTGGCTAATGGGTATTATAAACAGAAATTCAACTATATGAATCTTCACGGGGACGTGATGTTCAACTTGAATGCACTGTTTGGCGGATACAACTCTCACCGTGTATATGAAATTATCCCTTATTTGGGAGCCGGTTTTACTCATTCATATTCGAAACCTCATCGTGAGGCGTTTGCTATGAACGCAGGTATTATCAACCGTTTCCGCGTTTCGAGTGCGGTAGATATCAATATCGAAATCGGTGGTATGCTGGCCGAAGATAAGTTTGACGGAGAAATTGGCGGAAAACATGGATATGACGGTGTTGCCAGCCTGACTGCTGGTTTGACTTATCGTTTCCCGGCTCGCGGATTTGCCCGTCCGATGCCACAGATTATTTCTGAAATCGAACTGGCTAATATGCGTCGTCAAATGAATGACATGGCTGCTGCTAACCAGTCACTGCAACAGCAGTTGGTTGACGCACAGAATCAGCCGGTGGCAGAAGTTGCCGAACAGGTAGTCGTTACGGATGCTAACATTGCTCCGCGTACCGTATTCTTCACAATCGGATCTTCTGAACTGTCACCACGTGAAGAGATGAACTTGTCTTATCTTGCTGCCAAGATGAAAGAATTCCCGGATACACAATATACCGTATACGGATATGCTGACTCAGCAACCGGTACTCCTGCATTCAATAAGGAGTTGAGCCAGAAACGTGCTCAGGCTGTTGTCAATGCATTGGTTAAGAAATACGGAGTAGATTCCAGCCGCTTGAAGGTTGATGCCGGTGGTGGTGTGGATAAATTCGGTAAACCTATTTACCTAAACCGAGTTGTATTAGTAGAGTCTGTTAAATAAGTTCGGACTTGACTTTCTTTAAAAGAAATCGCCCTGTTATCGATCCGGTAACAGGGCGTTCTTTTTTTATAGATAAGTATCTGGGCTTACTTATGTATCTAACTTCTATTTGTTGAATCGCTTCACTTGTTCGTTGATCAGTTCGGCATCATCGAAGTAGTTTATCTTCATGGCTTTGCGAACATCCGACAAGGTATCGGCAGCGGCAGCTCTTGCTACTTCACAGCCTTTTCTCAGCATTTCATAGATGGCGGGAATATCTTTTTCGAATTCTTTCCGACGGTTGCGGATAGGCTCCAACTCTTCTTGCATAATGGAGTTGAGGAAACGTTTTACCTTTACATCACCCAAACCGCCACGCTGATAGTGGGCTTTCAACTCGTTCAGATTCGGATAGTCGGGCAGGTAACGTTCGAAGTGTTCGGGACGGCAGAATGCATCCAGGTATGTAAATACGGTGTTACCCTCGATTTTACCCGGATCTTGCACGCGCAGATGATCGGGGTCGGTGAACATGCTCATCACTTTCTTTTGGATTTCATCAGCTTCTTCGGCCAGATAAATGCAGTTGCCTAACGATTTACTCATCTTGGCTTTTCCATCAGTACCGGGCAGGCGCAGGCAGGCTGCATTATCCGGTAAAAGGATCTCCGGTTCTACCAGGGTTTCTCCATAGATATAATTGAAACGGCGGACAATCTCTCTGGCTTGCTCGATCATGGGCTCCTGGTCCTCACCAACCGGTACGGTTGTGGCACGGAAGGCAGTGATGTCGGCAGCCTGACTGATGGGGTAAGTGAAGAAACCTACCGGAATACTGGTTTCAAAGTTACGCATCTGGATTTCTGTTTTCACAGTGGGATTACGTTGTAGGCGCGATACGGTGACGAGATCCATATAATAGAAAGTCAGTTCGCACAGTTCCGGAATCTGGGACTGGATGAAGATGGTTGATTTTTCCGGGTCGAGTCCGCAAGCCAGATAATCGAGAGCTACTTCAATTACGTTCTGACGTACTTTTTTTTTTTTTTCGATATTATCGGTCAGTGCCTGTGCATAGGCAATGAAGATGAAAGTTTTGTCAAACGAGCCGGAGTTTTGCAGTTCGACTCTCCGTTTCAGCGAGCCTACGTAGTGTCCGATGTGGAGCTTTCCGGTAGGACGGTCGCCTGTTAATATGATTTTTTCTTTTCCCATTACTTTTGTTTTTAATCGATGGGCAAAGATAGTCAGAATCGGCAGAAGTAACAAATAAAACGAATATTCTTACCAGATTCCTTTGTAATTATA